>RRZU010432591.1_pt1 | contig 22367 bp, 24 predicted proteins | sample 2165561 | NCBI WGS metagenome assembly RRZU01 (sample SAMN10456909, study PRJNA506462) | wastewater metagenome | isolation source: wastewater sludge | place: USA: Moscow, Idaho | reverse complement strand
CTCCAAAACTACCCGGGCTTTGAATTCGGCTGTGAATTTGCGTCGTGATCTTTTCATAATGACAGAAATTTAATTGTTTATTAATTCCTGTCCAAAATTTTTAGACCATTACATCAGTACGAAGTATCTTATATTTAAGCTATTATTAATCGACTGCTTTGGGGGTTAAGTACCAGTCCCGCTTTCAAAAAAACGGGACTAAAATAGTGAATCTCTATGAGTCTTTATGATACTCTATGACACTTTATGAGATGTTCTGAATACAAACATTCCCACAGGCGTGCGTGGGACGAACGCAGCCCGCCCCTTGATTATCACTCTATACTTTTATGAATAAGCGACTTACGGAAATAACTCAAAAATCAATTGAGAGCCTGTCTTCTTCTTTGATATTGCCAGATAAATATAGCTGAAAGCAATGTTCCAAGAGCAACTGCAACGACAGAAGCCTCTGGGCCAAAATCACCTCCTGTAACAAGATCTGGTCCGTTAACCATTGAGTTAAGTATGCTTTCTCCTTTACCTGTGCCAGAAACAGAGAATCCAAATACATTACCCTGAGTAAAATTCCATGCCCAGTGAATGCCTATTGGTAACCATAAAGATCCTGAATATTTGAAAGCAGCGCCAAGCAGCACACCAGCTTCAATGGCAATGGCAATTGAACTCCATACGCTTGCATTCGGCTGAAATATATGGACGAATCCAAATAATAGGGCTGATACTCCAAGGGCCCACCAAATGCCAAATCTTTCATCAATCATTCTGAAGATTATTCCTCTGAATGTTACTTCTTCTCCACATGCTACCAGAAAGTATAAAAACAGATTCAGTGTAATGTATGACCAGTGCGGCGAAGCGTATTGAGCACTATAGCTTCCAAATATGGTCAGGATTCCGGCAATAACTACAAAATACATTGCTCCTATCAAGATCCCAATGGTTAAATTCTTAGCAATAGCCTTAGTCAACAAGTCAAAACGCCTACAGCACCTTGCCACAGTTTTTGGCAAGTGTCAGATATAGAACTGTTTAATGAAATCATTTTTTTGAGAAGCATAGAGATTATCAAAAAATGCTCTTAGTAAGAGCAAGGATAACAATAACTTGCCAAAAACTGTGGCAAGGTGCTGCCGCGCCCCCGCGCCCGCCACCCGCCGTCGGCCTCCCGCCCGGGCTCGCGCAGCCATACTGGTCTTAAGATTTCTCGGTGAATTATTGTCTGAACTTTGTATTATTTATTACCTTTGATATCCAACCAATTAAAACCCTCACTCATGAAATCACTAACACTCCTACTACTGCTCACCTTCTCCTCACTAATAACTTTCGCTCAGTTAAAACCAGACTCAAAGGTGTTTATGACATTTGAACAGACTCAAAACGAAGTAAATGTAGATGGAGATAATGCCATCGCTATGCTGAAAGAGTACATAATCGGAAAAACTTCCCTGGTAATTTCCGAATCAAAAGAATCAGCAGACTTCACATTTAAACTCAGAATAATTGAAAAGAAAATTGGTAACAGAAGAGGGAAGTTGGATATTATAGATAATCAAACCTCTGCAACCCTTTTTGAGTCAAAATGGGTAACCGGAACATCAAATGCATTTTATGGATATTCAGGTTCAAGACACGCTATCGGACTACTTGTTAAAGACCAACTAATCAAGGCATTTCCTAATATTTCTAAATAACACTGTGTCTAATAACCATTCTTGTCGTAAGAATGTCATATAAAATACCGTCCTAATCATTGGTTGAGTTTTAGGTTAAACATAACTTTGAATTAAATCTTAGTTTGAATGGAAAAACAAGCGTTTGGAAAAAAATTACTCGAGGTCAGAAAAGCCAAAGGATTAACTCAAGAAGAGGTTGCTGAGAAGTGCGGGATTACTATCCGTACAATTCAACGCATTGAATCTGGTTTAGTTGAGCCTAGGGTCTACACTATAAAAATAATTTCCGAAACGATGAGAAAAATCTCTATTTTAACAGCAACTCTTCTCCTAATCACTTTATTATGTGTGAATTTCCTTAATGCAGAAGATCAATCAGAAAAATTTAAAAACAGAAAAAGTCTTTCAATTGAGGTGAACAATAATTCAGTCAAAAGAGTTGAGGTTGCTTTTACTCACAGTCTGAATCTTGACAGTCTGATAAAAATTAAAAGAGAATTGGAGAAAATTGGAATTGTTATCCATTATAAGAAGATTGAGTTTAATGTTCACAACTTATTAGTTAATCTTGACTGCGAAGTTATTTGTAATGATGGTTTCAGTGGCAGTTTTGGAACTGGATCATTAAGTTCACAAAATTCTAACAAACGAATCGGATTTTATCGAGACTACTCTCCTGACGCGAAAAGTCCTTTTGGAACAGGCTTTCTAGATTAACCCGGCTGCATTCCTCCTTGCCAACCGCAACTTAATTAAAACAGCTCCCCGTTCCACAACATTTTCAAGAAATGCTGAGCAGGAATAACATCAATTTCATTCATTCTGCGGGGATACTTGTCCATAGAGACAATAATCAGGCGGGAATTTGGAAACTCCTCTGAGAAAGCCTTCAAACCTCGCGTATGATGAGAATGCACCTCTTCTGTAGATTTAATTTCGATGGCAACATTGGCATTACCAATTACTGCATCAACTTCGTATCCAGAAGTTGTACGCCAATATGACAATGAATGCTGTGATTCTGAATACCCGATATAAGCAATTAATTCCTGCATAATTAAGTGCTCAAATGCATGTCCAAATTCAGCAGAACCAGGTAAAAGAGATCTTCTTCTAAGTAGAAAATTAACAATACCTACATCAAAATAGTAAAATTTTGGCGATTGAATAACTCTGCGTTTTACATTTTTGGTAAAAGCCGGAATAGTATAACCGATAAGAGTCTCCTCCAGGATAGAAAAATACTCTTTTACAGTTGGAGCACTTACACCGCATTCAGATGCAATATTATTGTAATTAACTACTTCTCCATTGCTCAAGGCCGCAATTTCCATAAAACGAGAAAATGTTTTCAAGTTTCGGGTTAGAGCTTCTGCTTTGATTTCTTGTTGCAAATAATCACCCACATATGCATGAATACGCTTACCTGCATCATCCACCAGATAATGCCTTGGCATCATACCATTGTTGCAAGCTTTTATCAGATCAAAATCAGGAATCTCGGCACTTACAAAAGGATATAAATGTTTGCGGATGGCTCTGCCTCCCAGCAAGTTTACACCGCTTCGCCTCAGCTTGCGTGCACTCGAGCCGCTTAAGATAAACCGGTGATTTTTATTGGTCATTAACCATTGCACCTCATCGAGTAATTCAGGAATCTTCTGTATTTCGTCAATTATAATAAGCTCGTTTTCCTGGAGCAAACTTAGCTCCTCACGCAAAAGTGATGCACGACGATTATATCGTTCAAATTCGTCCGATTTTAGTAAGTCAATATATCTGGTATTGGGAAAAAGGAGTTGCAATAACGTACTTTTCCCGGTTTGTCTGGCTCCCCACAGAAAAATACTCTCATTTTCTGCATCTTGAAGATTAATTTTACGAGAAAACATAACGAGATAATTTTTTAAGAGATATTATTTTGAGAGTAAATATATAAAATTTTTCATGAATATCTAAAGTATAACTTTATTTTAACATGAATATCTAAAGTATAACTTTATATTTTCACTAAAATCCGCAAGCACTCTCTTGGCTAAAATAAAGTTTTCATATCTTTGAAAAATCACCTAAATTAACCCTCACTATATGAAAAAGGCAGCCGTAGTAATCATCAGTTTAATTGCAGTAGTTATTGTAACTTTCCTTCTGACTCCAACAACATTCTATCAACTATTAAGAATCAGCCCCTCAGCAAAGCTGATGGATATCTCCTACACAACCGACGCCCCCGACACTCTTTATAAATTTCAATATGCCGACACCACAGACAACGAATACCTTAAGGAGCTCAGGACTAGCTATAACCTGAAGCAACTGATTGCCGGACAAACCGATGAGCTTGATAAAATCAAAACAATTCTTGACTGGACAAGCAAACAATGGTCACACGATGGCAGCAACACTCCCTCAAAACACGATGCCCTCACCATTCTCGCAGAAGCCGGACAAGGAAAGCAGTTCCGCTGCGTAGAATACGGAATTGTGGCAACTGCAGCCCTCAACAGCATTGGAATACCCGCAAGAACACTCGGACTCAAAACCAGAGATGTAGAGAAAGTAATGCGCGGCGCAGGACATGTCGTTTCAGAGATCTACTCAAAAGAGCTTGGAAAGTGGATTTACATAGACCCTCAGTTCAATATCATGCCCACCCTTAACGGAACCCCTCTCACCGGGGTAGAGTTCCAAAAAGCCATATACTCTAAAGATCCAAATCTCAAACTTATAAACAAAGAGGGCGAGTTGGGCAAAGAGGACTCAGAAAACTATATAAAATGGATTGGAAAGTACCTCTTTTATTTCGATATCCTCTTCGATCAGAAGACTATGAACTCTGAAGAATTCATGAGGATTAACGGAATGAGCAAACTAACCTTAGTTCCGGTTGGTCACAAAGAGCCCCGCATATTCCAGCGTAGCAGCAAAATCAACTACAGCTACTACACAAACTCACTGAACGACTTTTACAGAAAACCTCATTAAATTTATCTCACTATCTTTGCGGCGATATTTTATCAGACACAGGAAAGATGAAAAGTACAAATAACATAGAATTTGCCGCAAAATGTATTCAGGAGGGTAAGCTTGTAGCTTTTCCTACTGAAACAGTTTACGGGCTTGGCGCGAACGCCTTAAACCCGCTGGCGGTGGCAAAGATATTTGAGCTAAAGGAGCGCCCAACATTTGACCCGCTCATTGTGCATATTTCTACCATGGCCCAGCTGGAAGCAGTTGCTGCCAATATCGATGAAAGAGTTTACAAACTGGCAGAGAAATTCTGGCCCGGGCCGCTTACTATGGTTCTCCCAAAAAGCAGCATAGTTCCCGATCTTGTGACCTCCGGCCTGCCCACAGTAGGAGTGAGAATGCCAAAAAACGACATTGCCCTGGAGCTAATAACCAGGTCAAACTGCCCCATAGCAGCCCCAAGCGCAAACAAATTCGGGCGCATCAGCCCAACAACAGCAGCCCACGTTCAGAAGCAGCTTCCAAATGTAGATTATATCCTTGACGGCGGAAAAACAACCGTTGGTATTGAATCGACAATAATACGCCTCACAGACAAGGGCTTCCAGATTCTGCGAAACGGAATCATCACAAAAGAGGAGCTGGAAAAGGTTGTGCCATTTGACGGCAGCTCAGAGATAGAGAAGCTTTCGGCCCCGGGGATGTTAAAATCCCACTACAGCCCAAGAAAAATGCTTCTGATAGCAGATACAGAGCTATCTCATATTGATAAATCCAAAGCCGGCCTTATCTCATTTTCCGGGAAGCTCGAAAGCGGATACCTTAAAGTTATAAGAGTCTCTCAGACAATGGATCTTAAGGACTACGCGGTGAACATGTTTGAAGCCATGCACTCATTTGAAGACGATCCTCAGATTGAGCTTATCATTGCAGAACCGGTTCCTTCAGAAGGGATAGGTATCGCAATTATGGACAGACTCCGCAAGGCCGAATATGACTGGCGGGGTTACAGTTCTCCTGAAATTTCCTGAACCTGCCTTCACCTCAGAGTTTTTTGTTTGTCTCAATGAATGCAGGTTACACATTGATTTTTGAAGACTCTGCCACTCCAAATAACAGAATAAGTATCGAACCAAAAATAGGCCTCTCATTCTACGGCAAAGAGAAATAATATCCGCATAATGTGTATTATTTTGAACATTTTTATATATATTTGTTCATTATTGTAAACATTATCTAAATGAAACGACCTCTACTACCAGCACAATCAAGAATTCTTGCTGAATTTGGAGAAAATATAAAATACGCCAGATTGCGCAGAGATTTATCATCCGAGCAAATATCTGAGCGTGCATCAATTTCCAGAAATACTCTAATTAAAATTGAAAAAGGGGACGAAGGTGTTGCTATTGGATATTATTTCAGAGTTCTGGCGATTCTGGGTTTGGACAAAGATCTTCTCTTGGTGGCAAAAGATGATGAACTGGGGAGAAGACTGCAAGATGCACGTTTCGCAGTAAAAGAGAGGGCTTCTAAAAAATAAATTATGTCGCAGAATAAAGAAATATATGTTTATATGGATTGGTTTATGTCAGAAGAACCTGTCTTTATGGGCGTGCTTTATAGTGAAGTGATCAGGGGCAAAGAGGTTTTTTCATATGAAAACGATAAGAACTGGATAAATAACATTAGTTTTCGATCCCTGGACCCCGATTTATCTGAATTTTCCGGGAAACAATATTTAAAAGCAGACAAAAGCAACTTCGGACTCTTTCTTGATTCGGCTCCGGATAGATGGGGGCGCAATTTAATGCGCAGAAGAGAGGCCATTTTAGCCAGATTGGAAAATAGGACTGTTCGTACTTTAACTGAAGCAGACTATTTGATGGGTGTTTATGATGGAAACAGAATGGGAGCACTTCGGTTTAAATCTTCTCCTGAAGGAGATTTCATGGATAAACACAAATCTTTGGCAACCCCTCCTTGGAGTTCTATACGAGAGCTTGAATACGCCAGTCTGCATATTGAGACCGATGATGAAATCTATTCTTCTGAGCACATAAAATGGATTAATATGCTATTCGCACCAGGCTCTTCTCTTGGAGGAGCAAGACCTAAAGCAAATATTCTGGATGAAAAGGGTCAATTATGGATTGCAAAATTCCCAAGTAGTAAAGATGAAAAAAACACAGGTGCATGGGAATATGTTATTTCCAGAATAGCTGCAAATTGCGGAGTAATTATGTCTGAGTGTAAAGCTCAAAGATTTGGAAGTAATCATCATACATTTTTAACAAAACGCTTTGACAGAAATGAAGCAGGTAAAAGAATCCACTTTGCTTCTGCAATGACTCTGCTGGGTTATTCTGACGGAGCAAGCTATGCAGATGGCGTCAGCTATCTGGAAATCGCACAGTGGATTGCTTCAAATTGTAAAAATACTAACTATAATCTGGAGCAATTATGGCGCAGGATTGTTCTAAACATTGCTGTATCAAATTGTGATGATCATTTAAGAAATCATGGATTTATCCTTTCAGGCAAGGGGGGGTGGGAGCTTTCTCCAGCTTATGATATTAATCCTGATGAGACTGGAATGGGTTTAAAACTGAATATCACGGAAGATGACAATTCGCTTGATTTTGAGTTAGCCCTTAGCATTGCTAAATACTTTGGTTTAGGAACCGCTAAGGCAACCGAAATTTTATCAGCAATAAAATCTGCCGTTTCAAAGTGGCAACAATTCGCATCTGAGGCAGGAATTCCGCGAAGCGAACAAGAGTTGGTTTCCGGTGCCTTCAGATATTGAAATCAAGATTAAAATCTAACTAATTATCAAAATAATGGACAACAAACGCATTTTCAAAATGCCCTTCGCTGATGTCTATCCATTTTACATCCAGAAGGCCGGGAAAAAGGGGCGCACTAAGGAGGAGGTAGACCAAATTATCTTCTGGCTAACCGGATACACAGAAGAGTCCCTTCTACACCTTTTAGACAACAAAACCAATTTTGAAACATTCTTTACAGATGCTCCTCAGCTAAACCCAAATGCCCAAAAAATTACAGGGGTAATTTGTGGTTATCGCGTAGAAGAGATTCAGGATAGATTGATGCAAAAAATTCGCTATCTTGATAAATTAATTGACGAACTTGCAAAGGGTAAGACAATGGATAAAATTCTACGCAAATAAGTGTAAAATACTATGGCAGAATTAAAGACAAAACTAAACGAAGCTAATGTTGCTGATTTTATTAATGCTTCTGCCGATTCAGAGCAAAAGAAAAAAGATGCCTTTGAGTTATTGGCTCTGATGGAGGAGTGGACCGGATTTAAGCCAAAAATGTGGGGTGCCTCAATGATAGGATTTGGGAGCTACCACTACAAATCAGAAAGAAGCCGTCAAGAGGGAGACTGGCCACTGGTAGGCTTTTCACCTCGTAAAACAGCAATCTCTTTATACGTTTTTTCCGGTACCCCGGAACAGGAGGAGCTTCTTTACGAACTAGGAACATTTACGATGGGTAAAGGGTGTATATACGTGAAAAAACTATCTGATATCAATCAGGATGTTCTTAAAGAATTGATTATGGAGAATATTCAATATCTTAAATCGCAACACGGTTAATTTATATTGTTTATTATATTTGAATAAAATCAATAATTAACACCTATGTACCTTACTCGTAGCCGAACAAATGTTGACTACCTGGCAGCACTATTTGCAACTCTGATTACTCTCTCCATATCAGCTCAAACAACAACAACGGGCACAATCACTGCCATCCGGATTTCAGAACCTGTACATATTGACGGAGATCTTAATAAATCCGTATGGAGAGATGCTCTTAAAATATCTGAATTCAGACAGAGTGAGCCGGTTGAGGGGGGAACTCCCACAGAGGAGACACAAGTTGCAATTCTTTACGATACCCACAATATCTATTTTGGAATATGGTGCTTTGACTCTCAGCCCGATAAACTATCGGCAAAGCAGATGACCAGAGACTTTGAATGGGGCTCGGACGATGATATTGAGATTATGATAAGTCCCTTTAACGATAACAGAAACGGATATCTCTTTGTTACTAATCCAAACGGAGCTATGGCAGATTCGTGGCTTGGGGGGGACGGCGGTCGTCACAATATAGACTGGAATGGAGTATGGAATGTAAGAGTTACTCGAGACGAAAAGGGCTGGTTTGCCGAATTTGCCATCCCCTTCTCCACCCTTAAGTTTAAAAAGGAAGAGACCCAAACCTGGTCTGTTAATTTTGAGAGAAATATAAGAAGAAAAAATGAGCAGGTAAGGTGGCAGGGATGGTCCCGTCAGTATGGCATTGAGAACATTACTCAAAGTGGTAAACTTGAAGGGCTCCGGAATATCAGACAAAAAGAGAGGTTGGAAATAACACCATACATCACTACCGGTCTGGAGTGGGAATCAGATAAGCCAAAAGGTTCCCTCAAGGCAGGAGGAGAGATTAATTATGACATCAGCCCAACTCTTAAACTGAATTTCACTCTGAATACCGACTTTGCTCAGGTAGAATCAGACAGAAGAGAGGTAAATCTATCCCGGTTCTCCATTTTCTATCCGGAGAAGAGGCAATTTTTCCTTGAGGGAAGCACCTATTTTGATATGTCTGTATCTTCAGCAAGGCTATTTTACAGCAGACGAATCGGAATTGATCAGGACTCCTTTATCCCAATTCTTGGAGGAGGCAGGCTATTTGGAAAGATAAACAAAACCAGCATAGGTATAATGACTTTACAGACTGCTGCAAAAGGGGAGACTGAGTGGGCCAACTCTTCTGTAATAAGAGTTAAGCAGGATATTTTTGAAGAGTCCTCCGTTGGTTTTATTACAACCCAGAAATTCAGCAATGGATACTATAGTTCAATGTACGGAACTGACTTTACATATAACACCTCCAGGTTTATGGGAGACAAGAACCTTATGGCTGGATTTTCCGGAGCTATCACACTTGAAAATCCGGGCAAAGTGGGTTCTGACAATTCAAAAAATGCCACTTATCATGTTTTCCTGTTCTACCCAAACGATATATGGAGCTTCAATGCCGGATTTAACTCAGTCCAGGAGAACTTCAAACCAGCCCTTGGTTTTGTGAACCGCACCAACTTTAAAAGACTATACTCCAGACTGGAATACAAGCCCCGGTTTAAGAAGATGCCCGACTTTATCAGATCTTTCTCTTTTGAGCTGTTTGACCTTGAATATTTTATCAATGACAGAACTGGAGTAACAGAGACTTTTGCGATGGAGATGAGGCCCTTTGGAATAAATTTTAAAAGCGGGGATTATTTTGGGATTAACTATGAATACCATCAGGATAATCCCCATGAAGAGTTCAAACTAATTGACGGAATAATAATTCCTAAAGGTGAGTATAATGACAATAACTTTAGTGCGGAGTTTCACTCTTTTGATGGCAGGGCAATAAACGCCGGAGCAGAGTATGAACGGGGGAGTTTCTATACAGGAATGCGTTCAAATATTGAAATATATCTTAATTTGAGCATTAACAGGCATCTAAGTATTGGGGCAGACTGGAGCAGAAATAATCTGGACCTTCCGGAGGGTTATTTCAAAGTAAATGAACTTGGGGGCAGAGTAAACTATGCTTTTAATCCAAGATTAAACACCTCTGTTTTCGCACAATGGAATAACGAAGATGAAGAGGTTATACTAAACTACCGGATAAACTGGATTCCAAAAATTGGAAGCTTCTTCTATTTTGTAGTTAATCAAAACATTGACACCTCCGGCAACTCTATTAAATTTACAAGAACTACACTTCTTGCAAAGCTAATCTGGCGCTTCGCAATTTAAATTCTAAACAAAATATTTGCAAAATCAATTTTACTATTTAACTTTGCACTCCCTTTTACAGGGCATCGGGGTGTGGCGCAGTTGGCTAGCGCACCTGCTTTGGGAGCAGGGGGTCCTCCGTTCGAGTCGGAGTACCCCGACGTTTGAAAATGAAGGAGTTAGATGAAAATCTGGCTCCTTTTTATTTTATGTGGGTACAACATAGGTACAACAAAATTGGCAGATACATATCACCAGATATTGCCACATATTTAAAGGATTTTGGATGTTATTGAACATTTCGAAGTCCAATACTGCTCAAACGACGACAAATGCTACCACTACAACAGCTTCCCTTGTTTTCATTTGCCTGATTAGGTAATTTTACTTCCCTGATTTTAACGCTGTTGAAAACAGAAAACAAAACCAAAAATTACTCAGGCAAAGTTATTGAAAATGGAAACAATTATTCAGAAAACAGGAAAGTTATTGTACCTGCTCAACCGAAATGTGAAAAGATTACTCAGTATCCGAGTTTTAAGGAACCATACTTCTGTGATCCTGTTTATAATGCTGGTTTGTTTTATTATGCTACTGGCAATGTTTTGGGGACTGGGATACCAGGCTTCCAAAGTTATTGTATATACGTCCACTGTTTTGACAGCTTTGTTTATTGCTTTAATTTTTATTGGCTCCTGGCATGAGGCCAAACGGCTCAGCCAAAACGAGCTTATATCCTGTTTCCATTTTAACCGCAGTAATATAAATGGAATTCATTTATCGGATTTGGGATTTTCCGAATCTGACCGCGGGAATCTGAACCTGGTTCTGAATAACCTCTCTCCAAAACATAAAATTGATTTCAAGCTGGTTTCAGACAACCGGGCTGCTGCCGACTATAAAAAACTACTTCGCATCCTTCATTTACTGATTGATGGAGGAATCAAGGATTTCAAAAAAGAGCGTAAAGAAATACTTTTCAAATTTATTGAATCCACATTTACTTTAAATGGTTTAGAGGTTAACAGGGCGAGTTTAAACTCGCGTTTTTCAGAGTGGGTAAATGAAAGTGAAACGGAATTTTATGAAAACATAGAGCCTTTTCGAAAAATTCTGGGACGATAGAAGGTATTTTTCCCGTAATTACCCCGTAATGTAAATTACTGTCTTGATTGACAGATATATGCACATATATATTTGCTGATGAAATTTTTACGCATTAAGCGTCATTTATCATCAAATATATAACAGTATGGAAAACGAAACAATCCTTTCAAAAAAAGTTCTGAGCGAACTCAAACAAATCAAAAACCTGCTCTTTGAAAACAAAACAGTTTTAAATGTGGAAGAGTTAGCCCAATACACCGGGCTGTCGAAAAGTAAAATCTATAAGCTGCTAAGCAAAAAGCTTATCCCAACCGGAACCAATGCCAATATCCGGCAAAAGTTTTTTTACAAAAAGGACATTGACTTATGGCTGATGGGGCTGTCCAAAGAAGAACTGGAAGCAGAGGAGGAGTTTAATCAAATGCTTTCCCGAAACAGGAAGTCCTAATCCGTTAAAATCGTTTTATTATGAACGATATGCCATATATTCGCGTGGGGACTTCCTATTTCAAGAAAGTAAAAGCACCAACTATAGCAGGTGACTTTAACGAAATCCTTGTGCCCTGGAATATCGATACCATCAAACAGGATTACGGGAAAAACTATATCGGGGATATTCCTAAATACGATGGTTTTACCTGTATTCCCAGCCATACGGATTTTAAACAGGTTTATTCCGGCTTTTACAACAAGTATTCCCCTTTAAGTAATAAGCCTACAGATGGAACTATTGATATTTCTAAACTTTTTGTAAAACACATTTTTGGCAACCAATATGAACTGGGGCTTGATTACCTGCAACTGCTCTATCAGAAGCCGGTGCATATTCTTCCTATCCTTTGCCTGGTTTCAAAAGAACGGTCAACCGGAAAAAGTACTTTTCTGAAATGGCTGAAAGCCATCTTTGAGAATAACCTGACTTATTTGACCAACGACAGTTTTGGCAGCCAGTTTAATTCCGACTGGACCAATAAACTACTAATTTGTATCGATGAAGTTCTTTTTAATAAAGAGGAACTCACCGAAAGGATAAAGTACCTCAGTACGACCAATCACAATAAAATGGAAGCCAAGGGAAAGGACAAAATTGAAGTGGAGTTCTTTGGCAAATTTATTCTCTGCAGCAATAACGAAGACAACTTTATAAAAATCGATGCAGCAGAAGAACGGTTTTGGATTCGGAAAATTCCGAAGTTCAAAACCGAGGACACCAGCCTTCCTGAAAAGCTTAAGCAGGAAATTCCGGCCTTTCTTTTCTTTTTGAATAACAGAAAACTTTCAGTGTCATGTGTAACCCGGATGTGGTTCACACCTTGGCAAATCAGGACAAAGGCTTTGCAAAACCTTATCAGGCATAACCGAAGCCGGGTGGAAAAAGAACTGGCCAGTATTCTTTTAATGGTAATGGACAAATACGACCAGAATGAAATTGATTTTTGTCCGCAGGATGCTGTGTTTGCCGTTAATCAAACACGGGTAAAAACCGACCTTACTCAAATCAGGCACTTGCTGAAAAAAGAATGGAAGCTTACACCCAAAACCAATTCACTGACCCATGAAAAATTCACAATCTGGAACAAGGGAGAAATAAGCCGTGAAACCGAAACAGGGCGCTACTACACCGTAAAAAAGAAATTTTTACTTGAAAATTTTGATGAATTGATGAATGAGTAAGCTATGCTGTTGAAAGTAAAAGGATTAACTGCTCATCAAAGTTTCATCAAAAGCTCATCAAAACAAGAAATGATGAGAATTGAACAGAAGACAAAAATTAAAAGTGATGAATTGATGAGAAAATGATGTGTCGCAAAACATTGACAGAGTGAATACTTAGGCCACGTATCATCAATTCATCAAAAAAAGTACAGGAGACATTACCCATGAAAAAACAAAAACTACAATGCGAAACAGCAAGGGATATTTCAATAGCCGGTTTTCTGAAAAAATCAGGATTTTCACCGGTAAGAGAAAACCAAAACTCAGCCTGGTACCTGAGTCCACTCCGGAATGAAAAGGAAGCCTCCTTCAAAGTTTCAAAAATCCTTAACCGGTGGTACGACCACGGGATCGGGAAAGGAGGAAATATCATCGACCTGGTTATCGGGATGAATAACAACTGCAGTGTTCAGGAAGCGCTTTCCATTCTTGACCGGACCGAACCGTCTTTTTCTTTTCAACAGCAAAATACATTATCAGGCTTGAAATCCGAAGCAGAAATCCGTATCGGCAAAATCCTTCCCGTCCGGCATCCGGCGTTAATTCATTACCTGGAACAAAGAAAAATTAATGTTAAAGTTGCCGGCAGATATGCCAGCGAAGTCCACTATTCAATGCATAACAAAAAATATTTTGCCATTGGTTTGGAAAATGTTTTGGGGGGTTGGGAACTGCGAAATCCCTATTATAAAAATGCAGCTTCCCCCAAAGATTATTCTTTCTTTTCCACCTCAAAAAAGCTGTTGAGTATTACGGAAGGAATGTTTGACCTTTTCAGTTTGCTGACACTTTATCCGGGCTTACCACACAAATCAGATTTTTTGGTTCTGAACTCGCTTTCTTTTACCAGCCGTATTCAAAAAGTTGCTTTGTCGTATTCAAAAGTGGGTCTTTACCTCGACAATGACCCGGCGGGTAAAAAAGCAACAAAACAGTTACTGGGCGACCTTTCGAACAGTGTCGATATGTCTGCCCTATACGAAGGGAAAAAAGATTTGAACCAACTATTGACCGCCCCAAAACAACGACAGCGGAAGCGTGTGCGGTAAGCTATTTCAAGAGGTGTCAATGTTGCACAATTGACACTCTTGCTTTGCTCCTAAACTCGCAAAGGGGAGAAAATCGCAGGTAATGTTTAATGCAAAATTTAGGGTTATGAATGTACGTACAAAATATATTTCGTTTCGGGTAAGCAATATTGAAAAGCAGGCCATTGCCCTTGCAGCCAAAGAATGTGGATTAAGCACCAGTGAGTATTCCAGACGGGCTGCATTAAACATGAAAGTTACCCTGCGATTCTCTCCTGAAGAAATGAAAGTTTACAAAAACCTTCATGTATACCACCGGAATTTTAAAGCAATAAGTAACCTGGTTAAAAGCGATTATTTCAAGAAGAACGATACCATTCTCCTTGAACTGGAAGAATTGATAAAGCTGATAAAAGGCCACCTTGAAAAGTTTGAACAATGATAGGGAAAGCCAAAAGCATATCGCATGTTTCCAATGCCATTAATTATGCAAAAAACAAAAAAGGAGCGTTAGAAATAAACCGGCATAATGTTGCCGGTGAAACAGGGAAAGAAATTGCAAAGGAGTTCCGTGTATTTCAGAACCTGAATGCACGATGCGAACGAAATTCCTTTTCTATCGTGCTTAGTCCATCAATTCCTGACGGAATAAAACTTACACACGCTGATTTTGCAAAACTTGCCGGTGATTTTCTGGAACGAATGAAATTGAAAGAGCAACAGTATATATCCTTTCTGCACTGTGATAAAGACCACAGGCACCTGCATATTTTTGTGAACAGGATTGATTCTAACGGCAAAGCTTACAAAGACCATTTTATCAGCAAAAAGGCGCAGCGCATTGCTGAAAGTATTGCCAAAAAGTGGGGATTCACCACTGCAAAAGAAATACAGCAACAAAAAGAAGAAAGACTGGGTAACCAAATTATCAATGCACATGAAAAAATCTTGCCTCAAAAACCGCAGAACATTTTTGAATATGCCGAACAAATGAATTTACTCGGCATTCAAATGCAACTCAAGCAAGCCTCAGATGGAAAAGTTGTTGGGATAAGATTCAAAATTGGTGAAGAATCGATAAAGGCTAGTTCAGTGCATCGCTCATTTAGCGCTGCAAAATTACAGAATTTAATCATACAGAACTTAAGAACAACAACTTTCCCCGAACGAAAAAGACAACAATATAAGCCAAATAAAAAACGAGGATTCAGGATATGAGAAAAAATTTATCACAACAAAAGTTACTGGAAATACTAATCGCTGAGATTGAAATCCTCCAGCAAACCAGTAAAAATATAAAAGAAGTTGCTCCTGAAATTAGACGACAGCTGCAGGAACTAAAAACAGCTAAAATAAAGGTTGATTTGAATACTGATAAGTTGGAAGAATTGCTTGAAAAACACAAACAGGCGGTAAGAAAAAATGTGATTATTCCAAAATGGTTTTTAATGTTGGTGGGATTTGTATTGCTAATCTCTGTAATTAGTTGGTTTATTTAAATATATCTTTCACAGACCATATGACTCATTTATTATTCAAAACAACATTCACGCTATAAAGAAAGAGTTGTTGATATATAATCCGGAAGCAACAATACCTTCTCTGCGACTATCATACAACATTAAAATCAAAGATGTGACGGGATATTCAATGTTTGCAAACTATTCACATTCACCTGCCATAACATTTATTATATACAAAATTTAAACATAGCAACTTGAGTTAATCAGAGAACTGTTTAGAGGAAGTACTGGGAAACATTTTTTTAGAGAAATTTTACAGTGAAACATAAGAAGCTTATTTTATAAATGTGGTTATTGTAATAAATATACTCCAGATACTAATCCCATTGATAAAAAGTATTTCTGCAACTCCGTTTACACCGTTTCTTATGATAGGAAACAAAACTATTAATATTACAACAATGATAATAATCAGACCGGTAAGACCGATGAAGTGTAAATCGGATAAAATGGCTGTCTGGAACAAAATAATTAACATAGAAAGGGTAATAAAAACAACAATTGCCAGCAAATTATGAAGTATTCGTTGAATGCTTAAAGCCAAATTTCTACGACTGTAGGGATAAAAATTATGGGGAACGAATGCCAAAAGGGTTAAAAATGCAAAACTGGTGTCTATTTGTCGCATAAATCTTTCATTTTTACCTAAATCGTAAAATTCGGATAATAGCCAGAAAAATAAATAATTTAAAATAGCAGTTGCAAAAAGAAGACGTTTATATGCTTTTACATAAGTATCACCAAAAAGATTTTTGTTGCTTAAAAAGCTTAGGGTATATTTATTTAAATCAAAGTCAATATGCTGAATATTCTTTTTAACCGTATAAGGCAACCATCCGGCATAAATAAAACTGATAAGTAAGATTCCAAGTTTTATCCAAATCATATTTTCAGATAAATAATTAATTTCAGCAACGATAGCTGCAAGAAAATCAATTTGTTATGGTCAGCTATTTTTTTAAAGTTAAATAAAATTGAGCAATTACCGGCTTATTCTTCCCTATGAAGTTTACCGTTTTATTGTTTTACTGTAAAGGTTTTGCATTCGTGTATCAATTTCTGCAATTTCATCGGCACAAGCTTTTAATTCAGAAGAAACAGAAACCCTCTTTTCATCATCAAGTTTGTATGCCAGTTCGTGTTCGAGCGATGCCCAAAAGTCCATGGCAATGGTACGTATTTGTATTTCAACATTCACCAATTCTGTTTTGGAAGACTGAAAAACTGGAATCGTTACAATTAGATGAAGACTCCTGTATCCGTTGGCTTTTGGGTGTTTGATGTAATCGGATTCACGAATAAGTTGAATGTCATCCTGAGAAAGAAGTAAATCTTTAATCAGATAAATATCATCGATATAGGAACAAATAACTCGCACTCCCGCGATGTCAGCTATAAATTTTTGGGCCGCCTCTACAGAAAGCTCATGCCCGCGTTTCTGTATTTTTCGCATAATGCTCGCTGGTGTTTTTACCCGCGTACTTATATTATGAATTGGATTTCGTTCCTGTGTATATTTAAATTCACTGTTCAGATTTTCGAGTTTGGTTACAATTTCACGTGTGGCCGATAAATAAAGATTTTCAATTGTAATAAAGGAACGAATCTTTTCTGTGAGATCATCAGGTAACAAATTTCCTTTTACACCTTCAAACAAATAAAGTGTTTTTGTATATTCCGGTACAATGTTCATTTCTTTACAATTAAATTGTTAATCAAAAAGTTTTATGGTAAACTTGTATTCATCAAAAACTCATTTCAGCTCTGAAGAATATTCCGTTTTTGTCGGCAAAATCTGCGGTTGCATATGTTCCGCCAAGCTGATGTACATATTCCACACGCAGAACTTTAAATATATTGGTTAATCCAAATCCGATTTCAGTGTAGGGAGTACTCATCTCTGTAGTATAATAGCCCGGCAATTCGAAAACCGGTTTATATGCACTTGTAAGTTTTCCGTAATGGCTTTTAAGGGAAACTATTTCCCGTAACTTTAAACTTCTAATCAACGGAATACGGTTAAGCAAAATTCCTCCTCCGTTAAAATCCCAGTGAAAATTGGTATACAGGTTATGTGCAAAAGCAGCGTGATGTAAAAGATTAAACCTGTATTTCGCATAGCCCAGCGACATCGAACCAACGGGTTGATCCAACAAATCATAGGGAGCATCTCCAAAAAGGTAACCACCGTTTAACATGTAGCGCATAAATGTTAGTCCCATATTTACCCGTCCTACAATTGAGCCATGAAACTGGGCATATAAGCCAAAATTATTGGCATCATTGTCCGGCAAATTTACCTGCCCCAAATCCATGCTTAAGTTTATTACCGGGGTTTCGTCGATGTAGTAAACGCGTGTAAAATAATATTTATCGTAATACTGCCCGAAGGCCAGGCGGGTATTAAACAAAACACCGTAATTATTATAGGTATGATAATCCATATTACTACGGGTAAAATGTACATCCGGGGTTTCTATATTATGAAGGAAATAGGGAGATATTTCAACGTTAATATTTTCGTTGGCATTATATTCAAAAATAAAATTAAAGCTTTTCTCCTCCTTTAAATAAGGATTCTTCTCCCGGCTGGTAAGTGCAGCAATAAAATTTCCGTTTCCGCGTGTGTTTGGGTTTTTTTTGATAAACCGAAGGTATTTGTCCTGGGAAACCAGGTTGTAATCATTGGAATAATTCGCCCTGAAAATAAATTTATCTTTGTCTAATGGCTGGTAAGCCATATTAGCCCCGAATTTTAACTCATTGCTTTTTGTTCCGTAGCCCAAGAAGCCACCCACAGTAAAATGTTCGAACATTTTTTCACCGGTTCGTAATGGAAGGGAAAAGCGCTGTCCTTCAATGGCATTGGTGCTGTATATGTCGAATACCGGCCCGATTTCTATTTTCCCCACATCGACGTAGCTCGTTAAAACCATTCCTCCAATAGCATCAATTCCCTTTACAACGGAGTTCTCCTTCAATTTATCAACGCGCATGTAAGTTCCTTCGTCCAAATGGTTGGTGGATGCAAATTCAGGCTGGTTTTTCCAGTTTCGTGGTTTCACTGCATCTAACTGTTTCGATGTAGAATATTTTGTAGTTTTTGTTACCAGCCAGTTACCGCTGGAAATTTCGTCAAATCGCTGAGAACCATATTTTGAGGCTGTATCTTTATTTAGGGTAAGCGCCATGTTCAGGCTAATCTCCTGATCACTGTAAAACCATTTGTCTTTATCGGTTTTTGAATAGTTTACATTCGCTTTAAACCCATTCACAAAATTTATATTTGCCTCTTTTTGTACATAAGCAAAAATTCGGGTAAGGGCAAACGTGCTGTCTTCAACTGTAAAACGGCCGGTAAATAAAGGATTATATTTATTTTTCGGAGTAAAAGAAAAGCTAAAATATTTGGTGTCGTTTATATATGTACTGTCGTTTAAATAAAAATCATAGTGCAGTTGTGCCGAGTTACTTAAAGGTGAGGTCATACCCCGCCCAAGAATGTTAATTTGATCTTTATAAAAGTCTAAATCTATAACTACATTTAAAAGGATTAAACTTTCTATCGTTTGGTTTAATTTTGGGAAAATACCATCTTTCCTGTCATACACAACACTATCTTTCCCATTGACACTTTTTTCACCCAGCTCGGCAAGGTAAATTGGTGAAAACCGTAAACTCTGCCCATCCAGCTTCATGGTCACTTCATCCATGTTACTGATAATCCGGTTTACTTTGGAAGTAGAGTCAATAGCCACATAAACTGCCGTTCGTGCAAAAGTTTTATAATCACTGGTTTTTAGGATGTTTTCACGGTTCTCCTTTTTTCTCTCCAAAATCTTTTTTAACAAAACTTTTGCTCTCGAAACTTCAGGTTTTACTGTTACTTCATTGATTTCCTGTATTTCCTCTTTCATAAATACAGTAAGCGGATTGTTAGTTATCGTTTTTGCCGGAATCTCTTCTTTTAGATAACCAACTGTTGACACACAGAGTGTATCCTTCTGGGATAATTTCAGTTTAAATTCTCCATTTAAATCCGACATAGTCCCGGTGGTGGTGCCTTTTATCCACACATTTGAAAATGGAATTGGCTCATTATTTTTTTTGTCTTTTACAAAACCGGTAATTTCCTGGGAAATAGCTCCAAGATATATCATGGTCAAAAAAATGACCAGTGTAATTTTATGTAACATAATTTAGCTGGCTTTTTCCTTCTCTTTTTTCATTACCCAATACAATCCCTTTACACCAATTTTTATATCGTCAAGCTTAAAAAGAATGAATATTTTTTCGGTGTAAGCAATTATTCCCCACGTAGCAACAACGTACAACATCCAGGGGTAGAAGCCCCAAACGAATAACACAAAAAAGAATATACTTTGGGCATATCCGGCAGAAACGGCTGAGTATAAATGCAGTCCCGGTATTTTTCCGAACCGGGCAAATGATACAATGTAACTGAGTATAAATATTCCGAGGAACAGGAATAAAATCCAGGAATGGGGCTTAATGTCGGTCCATTTAAAAATAAATAAACCCAATATGGCCATGGCATAGGTAAAAATATCTGCCAGATTGTCAAGTGCTGCACCAAAATGTGTTTGAAGTTTAAATAGTCGCGCTATATTGCCATCTAGAACGTCACTTACAAGGCTGATGCACAGGAGAATGACAAACCATTGTTCACGGCCGGTAAGCGCCATGAAAAATATTACCGGAAATGCTAAAAGACGATATAAGCTTATAAAATTAGGGACGTTAATAATGTTTTCGCCCCGTACTGTTATCTGTTTCATTTTGTCAATGTTTAATTTTCAACTCTTTCAATTTAATGATCTTGTTTCGTTCACCATTTTTTATCAGGCTGCAGCCGGTTCCTGTTTCTTTCTTTTTTTTGAAAGACTTTCAATAAAATATTCCAGCATTTTAGAAACAGAATTATTACTGGGGCCTGTTTCAACGTAATGAATGAATTTGTCTCTCTGGCTTGTATCAAATGAAAGATCGGTTTCAATGTAACTTTCAGTAAATGACATGCCCACTGAAATCAGTCTTTCAATAGCGTTCATATCTCTTCGTTCTAATTTCTTCTGAGGAATAATATTGATGGGTAATAACCGGTTTAATGTTTCGATTATATGGCTGTTTCGAATTGATTTTTTTGCCACAAAATTCATTATTTCCGGAATTCCGGTTTCTTCCACCATTTTTGTTAAGTGTGCAGTAACTGTGTCAATCGGGATTAAATTTTGTGAGGAGTCAGGATCGACATGTACTCTTATAATTTCGTTAGGATAGCGGTTAGCCAGGCTAAACATTCTTTTGGCAAAATCAAAAATCCCATAATCGGTTTTTGTAATGCCTGTTTTTTGATTTCCGGCTACTTGTGATAATCTAACAATGTGTCCGTTTAAGCCGTTCTTTTGAATGTTTACTTTAATAATATTTTCTGCAAATCTTTTCGATTGCTCGTAATAGTTTCTAAAAGCAGAAATGTCTTTGTTTTCATAAAATTTTTCTTCGAAAATACCATCGAGTCGGCCACAGGAATAGGCTGTTCCGATATAAAAAAATCGGGAACCCGGGGTTGCATAGTTCGAAAAAACTTTAATTGAATTTTCAACGCCATTGATATTCGTAGAAAAGATTTCATCAACCGATTTCTTATCATACTTTAAGCTGGCTGCAAAATGAAAATAATCGACATTTCCACGAAAAATCCTTTTTAATTCGTCCCTTGGAATAGAAAAATCTTCATCGCACAAAGAATAGCCAATAACTTTCAGGTTTGGATATTCCACATTTTCACCATCATTAATATCGGCAAGTACTTTTTTCATTCGTTCCTGAGGCGATCTTTTGTTGGTTCGAACCAGGGCTACTACTTTATATTTTTGTTTAAGCAGGTTGCTTATAAAGTGGGATGCAACGTAGCCATTGGCTCCGTTTATTACAACTGTTTTCATACTTCTGTTTTTTGTTTTCTAATTGAGTTTGTTTCCTAATTTTTTCTGTTCAATCCATATCTTAAAAATTGCGGTGTCATAGAAATAATACTAAAATCAATACTGCACTTAACGGGATACTTAAATTATCGGACCCCCGCCAGCTAATTAATTCTGCAAACATGGTTGTTGCAGCTACTGCCATTGCCAACCAGAATGTTTTTAAATCGAATACCCCGCGATGAAAATAAAGTGCTATAATACTTATTACAAAACTTGACGCCAGGAAAGCTCCGGAGCCTAGCCAGGTTTTGTTTAATTTTTTTCCAAACAATTTTATTCTTCCGTTGTAAGCCTTTATGTTGATTCCCAGAATGGCTGCCATCGGATCACTGATAGCCAGAATCAGCATTGGAAGAATGTATATAAATTTATTTTCCGTAAGATTTGAAATCAAAAAGGTGATGTAAATTGAAAGCGGAAGTAGATAACTTCCAATTGATTTTCGCTTTACATCATGAATTGATTTTAACTGTTTGCCATTTCGTGTAATAAATAGTAT
>RRZU010910843.1_pt1 | contig 22373 bp, 23 predicted proteins | sample 2165561 | NCBI WGS metagenome assembly RRZU01 (sample SAMN10456909, study PRJNA506462) | wastewater metagenome | isolation source: wastewater sludge | place: USA: Moscow, Idaho | reverse complement strand
GGGATTCCGGGTCAGAAGAGCGCATAGCGCTGAGCCAGCGGCAGCTCGTCGACGGGTGCCGGGACGACGAGCTCGCCCTCGACGTGGATCGCGAACGTCTCGGGGTCGATCCGGATGTCCGGGGTCGCCGCGTTGTTCACCATGTCGGCCATTGCCACCCCCCGGGACGGCGCCACCGAGACGAGGGGCCGCCGGAGGCCGAGCCGCTCGCCCAGCCCGTCGGCGACGGCGGCCGGCGAGGTGAACGTCATCCCGAGATGGGCCCCGGCCGACGCGACGAGGGCGGGACGCATGAGCACGGGCTGCGGTGTCGGGATCGAGGCGTTCGGATCCCCGAGCCCCGCCCAGACGATCGACCCGCCCTTGAGCACGACGTCGGGTCGCACCCCGAAGAACGCCGGCTGCCACAGGACGAGGTCGGCGAGCTTGCCCGGCTCGATCGAGCCGACGTGCGCGTCGATGCCGTGGGCGATCGCGGGATTGATCGTGTACTTCGCGACATACCGTCGCGCCCGCTCGTTGTCGGCCGGCTGCCCACCGGACAGGGCGCCGTAGCGCGCCTTCGCGACGTGCGCCACCTGCCACGTCCGCATGACGACCTCGCCGATCCGCCCCATGGCCTGGGCGTCCGAACTCGTCATCGACAGCGCCCCGAGGTCGTGCAGCAGCCCCTCGGCGGCGATCGTCGTCGCCCGGATCCGGGACTCGGCGAACGCGAGATCCTGCGGCACCGCCGGGTTGAGGTGGTGGCAGACGATGAGCATGTCGAGGTGCTCGGCGACGGTGTTGACCGTGTGCGGCAGCGTCGGATTCGTGGATCCCGGCAGGACGTTCGGGTGCGAGGCGATCGTCATGATGTCCGGCGCGTGCCCGCCGCCGGCGCCCTCGGTGTGGAAGGCGTGGATCGAGCGCCCGCCGATCGCGCGCAGCGTCGACTCGACATACCCGCACTCGTTGAGGCTGTCGGAGTGCAGCGCCACCTGGAGCCCGTGCTCATCGGCGGCCCGCAGCGCGGCGTCGATCGCAGCGGGCGTCGCGCCCCAGTCCTCGTGCACCTTGTAGGCGGCCGCCCCGCCGAGCGCCTGCTCGGCGAGACCCTGCGCGGAGACGGTATTGCCCTTGCCCATGAGGAGGAGATTGATCGGCAGCTCGTCGAGCCCGCGAAGCACCTGCGCAACGTGCCACGCACCGGGGGTGACGGTCGTCGCCTTCGAGCCCTCGCTCGGACCGGTCCCGCCCCCACCGAGCGTCGTCATCCCGGCAGCGAGCGCCTCGTGGATCTGGCTGGTGGAGAGGAAGTGGACGTGCATGTCGATGCCGCCGGCGGTGAGGATCCGCCCCTCGCCGGAGATGACGTCGGTGCTCGGGCCGATCCGCAGGTCGGGGTGGACGCCGTCGGCGATGTCGGGATTTCCGGCGCGACCGAGAGCGACGATCCGCCCGTCGCGGATGCCGACATCGGCGCGGACGATCCCCCAGTGGTCGAGGACGATCGCGTTCGTGATGACGGTGTCGGGGGCGCCCTCGGCGCGCGTCGTGCTGCCCTGCGCCATCGACTCCCGGATCGACTTGCCACCGCCGAAGACCGCCTCCTCCCCACCGGCCGTCCGATCTTCGGTCACCTCGATCCACAGGTCGGTGTCGCCGAGGCGCACCTGATCGCCGACGCTCGGGCCGTAGAGGGCGGCGTACTCGTGTCGGGACAGCTCAGCCATGGGAGTGCTCCTCGGTGTCCTGGAGGTCGTGCTGCTCGGGCGGCGTGGGCTGCGTGTCCTCACGTCGAAGGGCGTCCGGCCGCAGCTGGAGTCCGGGGACGCGTCGCGCCCCGCGGAGCGCGACGAGGTCGACCGCGCGCGAGACCCCGGGCTCGAAGCGGATGCTCGTGCCGCTGGGGATGTCGAGCCGGAACCCCTGGGTCCCCACTCGGTCGAACTCCAGCGCCGCGTTGGCGTCGGGCAGGTGGAGGTGAGAGCCGACCTGGATCGGGCGGTCGCCGGTGTTGACGACGAGGGCTCGGAGTCGCTCCTGCGGCCGGCGGTCGGCATTGAGGGTGATCGTGCCCGCTGCGACCCTCACCGCCCCGGGTGCGACGAAGGCAGCGGCATCCTGCGATGCTCCGCGATCCGGCCGGGGATCGCCTCCGGCATCGTCGACCGCAGCGCCGTCGTCCTGGGCAGCCGCGACGGCATCGTCCCCTGCACCGACCTCGGGCGGCTCACCGATCGGGTAGTGCAGTGTGACGAGTTTGCGCCCGTCGGGGAACGTCGCCTCGACCTGCATCTCGGTGAGCATCTCGGCGACGCCGGGCATCACCTGGTCGCGGGTCAGCACCTCGCGCCCGGCGCTCATGAGATCGGCGACCCCACGCCCCTCGCGGGCGCGCTCGATGACCCACGTCGACAGCAGGGCGACGGACTCGGGATGGTTGAGCAGGACACCGCGGGCGAGGCGGTCGCGGGCGACCATCCCCGCGACGGACAGCAGGAGCTTCTCGGTGTCGGCGGGCGACAGGTGCATGGTCGGCAACGCTTGGCAGGCCGTGTTGCCGGCACGTTTCGCTCGGGTTCCCGTGACGCAAAAGGGCCAATCCGTGCATCGGCCTCCTCACGTCGACGCACGGCGAGGGCCTGCGGACCTGAATCCCGACCATGAGGCCGCCCGGCCGGTTGATCGTTACGCCATTTGGACGCAGTACCGACGCAGTGTTCGCGCGCCTCGAGGCTCTGACCTGCAGCTTCACCGAATGGACCCTCGCGGCACCTCTGGAGGCTGCGTCCAAATGGCGTAACGTCCCGGCCGACCCGAGCCGCGGCGACGTCAGTCGTCGCGGCGGACGCGACCGCGCAGGCCTTTGGTGTCGCCGCGGCGGCGTTTGGCGGCCAGGCGTCGGGTCTGCGAGCCGCGCGTCGGCTTCGTCGGCCGGCGCACCGGTCCCGGCGGGGCGAGGGCGGTGCGCAGTTGAGAGGCGAGGCGGTCGCGGGCGGCTACGCGGTTGCGGTACTGCGAGCGGTGTTCGGAGGCCACGACGACAACGAGCGCCCCGAGGGCACGAGCCGCCCGGGCGCGCTGGGTCTCGGTGAGCGACGTGGAGTCCTCGACGTCGAAGACGAGTTCGACGCGGCTGTCGGTCGTGTTGACGCCCTGACCGCCCGGACCGGAGGACTTCGAGAAGCGCTCCCCCAGCTCGACCGCGGCGATCACCGCACCCCGCGGGATCCCCGGCCCGGGGGCGACGACGAGGTCGCCGCCCGGGACGCCGCTGCCACTCACCCGCGCCTCACCTCAGGCGTGCCGAGCGACCGTGAGAAGGACAGCGCTGTCCGCGAGGGCGGTGACGTCGTGGCGGGCCTGCGGAATGACGAGATAGTCACCGTCGGCGCCCTCCCACGTGACGTCACCGGCGCGGACCCGGACGCGACCGACGAGGACGTGCAGCGTCGCCTCGCCTGGGTTCTCGTGTTCGCTCAGGGTCCGACCGTCCGCCAGGGCGAGCAGCACCTGCCGGTGGCGCGAGCCTCGCTCGCCGAAGAGTGTCGTCGTGCTCCGCCCACTCGAGGCCGCCCGCGCCGCGTCGAGCTGTGCCTGCGCGACCTGCGCCAGGTTCACCGAACGCATCGGCGCCGTCTCGTCCGTCATGTCCACTCCTTCGTCGGGGTCCAGCCGCCGACCGCGACCCGTTCCCAGCGGAGCCCGCGGCCGAGCAGGGGTCCGGTCAGTCGATCACGTTCGACCCCGAATTGCACGGGATCACCCTGATCAATCCCGGATCGCGGCCGGGGCAGGGCGGCGCCGGATCAGTCCAGGAGCGCGTCGACGAAGGTCGCCGGGTCGAAGGGAGCGAGGTCGTCGGCACCCTCGCCGAGGCCGACGAGCTTGACCGGCACTCCGAGCTTGCGCTGGACGGCGACGACGATGCCGCCCTTGGCCGTCCCGTCGAGCTTGGTGAGCACGATCCCGGTGACGTCGACGGCCTGGGAGAAGACCTCGGCCTGGGTGAGGCCGTTCTGCCCGGTCGTCGCGTCGAGCACGAGGAGGACCTCGTCGATCGGGCTCTGCTTCTCGATGACGCGCTTGATCTTGCCGAGCTCGTCCATGAGGTTCGACTTGTTGTGCAGGCGGCCGGCGGTGTCGATGATGACGACGTCGGCGTCGCCGCGCTGCCCGGCGCTCACCGCGTCGAAGGCGACCGCCGCCGGATCCGCGCCCTCGCGGTCGGAGCGGACCGTGTCGACCCCGACCCGCTGGCCCCACGTCTGGAGCTGGTCGGCCGCCGCGGCACGGAACGTGTCGGCCGCCCCGAGGAGCACCTTGCGATCTTCGGCGACCATGACGCGGGCGAGCTTGCCGACGGTCGTCGTCTTGCCGGTGCCGTTGACGCCGACGACGAGGATGACGGCCGGGCGGTCCTCGACCCGCCGGGAGGAGATGCGCCGGTCCATCGAGGGGTCGACGAGCTCGATGAGCTCCTCGCGCAGCCATCCGCGGACCGTCGCCTCGTCGGTCGCGCCGTCGACCTTGACGCGGGTCTTGAGCGACTCGACGAGCTGGGTGCTCGCCTCGACGCCGAGGTCGGAGGCGAGCAGGGTGTCCTCGACGTCCTCCCACGCGTCGTCGTCGAGCTTGCCGGTCGACAGGATCGAGAGCAGGGCCCGGCCGAAGGCGGTGTTCGATCGGGCCAGACGCGCCCGCAGGCGCTGCATCCGACCACGGGCCCCTTCGGGCCGCTCGACGGTCGGGGTGACGGGTCCGCTGGGAGCAGACGGTGCCTGCGTGCGTTCCTGCGGCGGCGCGAGGACGTCGACGTCGCGGGGCGTCTCGAGGTCACGCCCCTTGCGGCGCCGCCCCGGGCGCAGAAGCGCCCCGACGAGGGCGACCGCCACGAGGGCGATGAGGACGACGACGGTCCAGATGCTGCTCAGGTACTCGATCACGCCCACAGTGTGGCAAAGACCGGCGCCCCGAGGAGCCTCCTGGGCATCGACACCCGGGGTCGAGGGCGACAGCGTGCCTCGGCGGCACCGCTCCGAGCCGCTCGACGCTCACCGACCGACCGCTGCACAGCGACGGCCGGCGCCGGGGCACCGACGAAAGGAGCGTGAGGTGTTGCCCCCCGACTGCGGGCAGCAACCCCTCACGCTCTTCACGGCCTGGCCCCTCGGGGCGCGTATGACCCTCGTCAGCGGGCGCGGGACAGGATCCGCGGGTTGACGATGTCGGCGTCGATCGGGTCGGCCTCGATGACCTCGGGCATGGGGATCTGCTTCTTGATCATCACGACAATCTCGTTGACGACGTCGGCCTGCTCCTCGATCTGGGCGACGTAGCGCGCCTCGACCTGGGCGACATGGGCGCGCTCGTCGAGCTTCTCGCCGCGACGCGGGCGGGCTACGGGCTCGGTCGGCGCGGTGGCGATGTCGACCGCGGCGGCGCCGGCAGGCACGACCGGGCGGGAGCTGACCGCCTTGCCGGAGCCCTCGGCGCGCCGCAGGAGCATCCGCAGCCGGGCCAGGCCGCGGGGGCGCTGGACGACCTCGGTCGAGAGGAAGCGGGGGGCGCGGCGACGGCGGCGACGCGGCAGCCGCTGCAGGAGCGGGGCGAGGAGGCGACGCAGCGTGATCCCGCGGGCGAAGCGCTCCTCGGCGGTCGCGACGGGGCGCTCGGCGAGGCGGCGCGCCCGCTCGGCTCGTCGTTTGGCCCACCAGGTCCACGGCCCGCGGCCCTGGCGTGTGGCGGGAATGGTCACGACGACCATGACGGTGGCCCCGACGAGTCCGAGGCCCAGCGCGAAGGCGAGCATGGTGAGCACGATCTCCCCATCGGCAGGCCCCCGTCGGTGTAGAGGAGACCCACCCAACTCGAGGGTCACGAAAACATAACGTTTGGCGCGAGTCGGCCTGTCTCGTGGACAAATTCAGGGAAATCCGTGTGTTGGACGTTCGACCTGATCCACCTGACCCGTCGGGGCGACGGATCAGGCCGGTTGGGCCTCCAGCGCGCCGCGGATCCGCTGGCTCACGACCGTCGTCACGCCGTCCCCGCGCATCGTCACGCCGTAGAGCGCGTCCGCCACCTCCATCGTGCGCTTCTGGTGGGTGATGACGATGAGCTGGCTGCTGTCCCGCAGCTCCTCGAAGAGCGTGATGAGCCGCCCGAGGTTCGTGTCGTCGAGGGCCGCCTCGACCTCGTCCATGATGTAGAAGGGGCTCGGGCGTGCCTTGAAGATCGACACGAGCAGGGCCACCGCGGTGAGCGAGCGCTCCCCACCCGAGAGCAGCGAGAGTCGCTTGATCTTCTTGCCCGGCGGGCGCGCCTCGACCTCGATGCCGGTCGTCAGCATGTTGCCGGGATCGGTGAGCGTGAGCCGCCCCTCGCCGCCTGGGAAGAGTCGGGAGAAGACGCCCTCGAACTGCTCGGCGGTGTCGGCGTAGGCCTCGACGAAGGCGCGCTGCACCCGCTCGTCGACCTCGGCGACGATGTCGAGAAGGTCCTTCTTGCTCGAGCGCAGGTCCTCCAGCTGGGTGACGAGGAAGGTGTGGCGCTCCTCCAGGGCCGCGAACTCCTCGAGGGCCAGCGGGTTGATCCGCCCGAGCTGGGCGAGCTTGCGCTCGGCCGAGCGCAGCCGCTTCTCCTGGGCCTCGCGCTCGAAGGGGACGGGCTCGCCGGGCTCGGTGACGTCGGGGTCGGGCACGGGCGGGACGAGCAGGTGCGGCCCGAATTCGTCGACGAGCACCTGCGGGTCGACCCCGAGCTCCTCGATCGAGCGGGTCTGCAGCTGCTCGATCCGCAGCCGCTGCTGAGTGCGGGCGATCTCGTCGCGGTGGACGCTGTCGGTGAGCTGGGCGAGCTCGGTGGCCAGGCCCTCGGCCTCGGAGCGTGCGGCGGTGAGGGCACCCGCCTGGGCGACGCGTTCGGCGTCGAGTTCGGCACGGCGCCGGACCGCGACCTCGACCGCGGCGTCGACGCGGGTCGCGGCGCGCTGGGCGAGCTCCTGCACCTGGGTCGCGACGCGGCTCTGGGCGGCGCGGCGCATCCGGGCCGTCTGGGCCCGCTCGCGCGCGGCCTGCGCGGCGCGGGCCTGGCGTTCGAGGCCCTGGGCGCGGCCGCTCATCGCCCGGAGGCGTTCCTCGCCGGTGCGGACCGTGAGGCGGGCCTCGGTCTCTGCGGCGCGCGCGGCGGACGCCTGCGCCTCGAGGCGGTCGCGCTCGTCGACGCTCGGCTCGGCCTCGGTCTGCGCCTGGGCTCCGGCCTGCGCGGCGGCGAGGCGATCGGTCAGCTCCTCGAGGGCCTGCCGGTCGGCGGCCAGGGCTTCCTGCGCGCGGGCGACGGCGGTCTCGCCGCGCTCGGCCTCGGCGCGGGCGGCACGCACGAGCCCGGACAGCTGCCCGAGCTCCTCGCCGAGCGCGGCCATCCGGGCGTCGGAGGTGTGCAGGTCTTCGAGCGCCGCCTCGGCGGCGGTCGAGGCCTCCGCGAGAGCGGCGCGCGCCTTCTCCAGGGCGAAGCGGGCGCGCTGGGCGTCGTGCTCGGCGGCGGTCTCGGCGGCGCTCGCCTCCTCGACGGCGGCGGTGAGCTCGATAAGGCTCGGGGCGTCGGCGCTCCCGCCGCGGACCGTCCCGGGGCCGACGACATCCCCTCCGGGGGTCACGCCGGTGTAGCCGGAAGCTGCGGCCGACGACGCGGCGTCCTCGTCGTCGGCGAGTACGACGTCGCCGAGCAGGGCCTCGATCGCGGGGCGCAGGTGGGCCGGCGCGGTCACGGCGTCGAGGGCGACGCGGCACCCGGACGGCACGGCGACGCCGTCGAGGCGCCCGGCGACATCGGGCAGCGGCCCACCGGCCTGGGCGAGGACGAGCCCGGCGCGGCCCGCGTCGCCGGCGCGCAACCGCTCGAGCGCGGATCGGGCCGCCTCCAGATCGGTGACGACGAGCGCGTCGGCCGCCCAGCCGAGCGCTGCGGCCACCGCCGCCTCCCAGCCTGATTCGACGGTGAGCAGGGAGGGCAGCGAGCCGACGACCCCGGGGGCGTCACCGGCGAGGAGCACCTCGCTCCCGTCCTTGCGGCGCAGGCTCAGCTCGAGGGTCTCGCGGCGGGTCCGGGCGTTGTCGCGGCGTGAGAGGGCGGCGCGCTCGGTGCCGCTGTGCTCCTCGACCTGCGCGGTGAGCTCGTCGACCTGGGCCTGGGCGCTCTCGTAGGCGGCGTCGAGTCCCTCTTCGCCTTCCTCGGCGGCGCTCACGCTGCCCTCGAGGGCGTCGAAGCGGGCCTGGGCCTGGGTGGCGCGCTCGCGGGCGCGCGCGATCGTCTCGGCGAGGCGCCCGATCTCGGCCTCGCCGGCGTCGATGCGGCTCTGCTTGGCGGCGACCTTGCCGGCGAGCGTCGCGAGACCCTCGCGGCGATCCGCAGCGGCCTGGGCCGCGCGCTGGACGCGTTGGCGCTCGGCGGCAGCCGCGGCCTCGGCCTCCTGACGCACCCGGCCTGCCTCGGTCAAGGCCTCCCGATCGGCCTCGACCCGCGCGGTGAGCGTCGCTTCCTGGGCCGCGAGTTCGGCGGCCTGGGCGAGCATCTCCGCAGGGTCGCGGTCGTGCTGCGTCGAGTCGCCGGGATCCTGGCGCAGCAGCCGCACCCGCTGAGAGGCGAGCTCGCTCGTGGCGCGAAGGCGATCCCGACACCCGGCGAGGGCATGGGCGCCGTCCTGGGCCTGGGCGAGCCGGGCCACCGCCTGGCTCGCGACCTCCTCGAGCTGGGTGAGCCGCGAGCGCACCTCCGCCAGGCTCTCCTCGACCTCGGCGCGGCGGGCGATGAGCGCCGTCTCGTCGGCGACCTCCTGCTCGAGGGTGCTCGTGAGCTGTACGAGGTCGTCGGCCAGGAGCCGCAGGCGGGCGTCGCGGACGTCAGCCTGGATCACCGCGGCCTTGCGCGCGGTCTGTGCCTGGCGCCCGAGTGGCCCGAGCTGGCGCCGAATCTCGGTCGTGAGGTCGGCCACCCGCATGAGATTGGCCTCCATCGTCTCCAGCTTGCGCAGCGCCCGCTCCTTGCGCTTGCGGTGCTTCAGGACGCCGGCGGCCTCCTCGATGAAGCCGCGTCGCTCTTCGGGCGTCGCGCGGAGCACCGCGTCGAGCTGGCCCTGGCCGACGATGACGTGCATCTCGCGGCCGATGCCGGAGTCGGCGAGGAGTTCCTGGATGTCGAGCAGCCGGCAGGAGGTGCCGTTGATCGCGTAGTCCGAGCCGCCGGAGCGGAACATCGTCCGGCTGATCGTCACCTCGGTGTAGTCGATGGGCAGCGCGCCGTCGGTGTTGTCGATAGTCATCGTCACCTCGGCCCGCCCGAGCGGGGGCCGCCCGGAGGTCCCGGCGAAGATGACGTCCTCCATCTTGCCGCCGCGCAGGCTCTTGGCGCCCTGCTCGCCCATGACCCAGGCGAGGGCGTCGACGACATTGGACTTGCCCGAGCCGTTCGGGCCGACGATGCAGGTGATGCCGGGCTCGAGCCGCAGGTGGGTCGCGGAGGCGAAGGACTTGAAGCCCCGCAGCGTCAGGCTCTTGACGTACACGAACAGACCTCCGTACCTGCCGGCAGCACCCCACCTGCGCTGCCGACCGAGCGCCGTGGCACCCGACCGTCGGGCGGCGCATCGGATGCGACTCTATCCGCGGGCTCGATCCGGCCCCGGCAGCACGCGGCGGCGGGTCGGCGCGACCTCTCCCCCACAGGTGCGGCGAGCCGGCGAGACGGCCGCGATCGTGCCTGGTCAGCGCGTTGTCCACAGCACCGTGGAACGACTGTGGCGGGCGACACGTACTCTGGAAACGCAGAGCGGCGGCGACACGACGCGGCCGTGTGATTCCCAGGGGAGCCATTCCGCATGAGCATCCGCATCCGCAACGCCGCCGTGGGCGCGGCCCTCGCCCTCCCGCTCGTCCTCGGAGCGTGTAGCTCCGGCGGCGGCACTGCCTCGCCGACGGCGACGAACGGCTCGCCCGCCGCGAGCGCTCCGGCCGCCGACGGCAGCGAACCGTTCAACGCCCAGGCCGGCCAGGAGGTCGACAAGTCGGCGCTGCTGGACCAGACGCAGCAGGCGATGATGGACAAGAAGACCTACGCCATGAACATGCAGATGGCGATGGGCGGCCAGACGATGAAGGTGAGCGGCGTCGGCGACATGACCGACCCGGCCAACCTCAAGGTCAAGATGACGATGGAGATGCCGGGCGCGAGCGGCCAGGGCATCAACATGCTCCTCATCGGCAAGACGATGGACATGCAGATGCCCGGCCAGGCCGGCGGCAAGTACGTCAAGGTGCCGATGAGCCAGCTCCAGCAGGCCGGTGGGCAGGACTTCGAGAAGCTGCTCAACCCCGCCGAGAGCCTCAAGATGTCCAAGGACGCGATCACCAAGGCGACGTACGTCGGCGAGGAGGACGTCTCGGGCACCAAGCTCAAGCACTTCACGCTGCTCATGGACATGTCGAAGGCGAACGCCGCCGCCGGCGTGACGCCCGCGCCGAACGCCACAGGCCCCCAGACCGTCCCCTACGACGTCTGGGTCGACTCCGACAAGCTCGTCCGCAAGATGGAGCTGAGCGTGCAGGGCACGAAGATGACCTCGACGCTCGACAAGTACGGCGAGCCCGTGAAGATCGACGCGCCGCCGACCGACTCGGTGACGACGATGCCCGGTCTGAGCGACGCGCCGACCTCCTGACGCGCCGCACTCCCGCACGACCCACGGCCTCGCCGGCCGCCGGAGCTGCCCCTAAGGGGTCAGCACTCCTGGAAGCCGGCGAGGTCGTCGCGTAGGGGCGCGCCCCACTGCGCCGTGACCCCGGTGACGTGCCCGGGGCGCCGGGTCTGCGACGGCTCCTCGAACAGGAGGGTCTCGAGGCGCTCGAGGTCGGCGAGCGGGCCCTGGGCGCAGACCTCGACGCGGCCGTCTGCGAGATTGCGCGCGTAGCCGGCGAGGCCGAGCTCGAGGGCACGGCTGCGGGTCCACCAGCGGAAGCCGACGCCTTGCACGGTGCCGAGGACGAAGAAGGTGGCGCGCTCGATCGCTGTCATGCCCCTCGTCATACGTGCCGGAGTCCTGCCCCGGCAAGTCGGGGGTGCGCGGGGGTAGCGTCGGCCTATGAGCCTGCCTCCGCATGCCCCTGTCGTCCCCGAGACTCCCCCGTCGACCGACCGGCCGGTGCGCTGGGGTCTGCTCGGTGCCGGCCACATCGCCCGCGCCGGGGCCCACGGAATCCGTGACGCGGCCGGGTGCGAGCTCGTCGCCGTAGCGGCGCGTGACCTGGAGCGGGCGCGGGCCCTGGCCGCCGAGGTCGCCGCAGACTCCGGTGAGGCGGGCGGCAACGGATCCGGCAACGGGTCGAGCGGCGGGTCGGCGCCGCGGGCGTACGGCTCGTACGAGGAACTCGTCGCCGACCCGCAGGTCGAGGCGGTCTACATCAACACGACCCACCCGTGGCACCTCGACCAGGCGCTCCTGGCGATCGACGCCGGCAAGCACGTGCTCGTCGAGAAGGCGTTCACGCTCAACGCCGCGCAGGCGACGCAGGTCTTCGACGCGGCCCGCGCGGCAGGCGTCTTCGCGATGGAGGGGCTGTGGACGCGCACGCTCCCCCTGATCCGCGAGGTCGAGCGGATCGTCGGCGCCGGCGGGATCGGGGACGTCGTCAAGGTCTCCGCCGACCTGACGTTCGTGCGCGACTACGACCCGGAGCACCGGATCTACGACATCGACAACGGGGGTGGCGCGCTCCTGGATCTCGGGGTCTACGCGTGCACGATCCCCTGGCTCTTCCTCGGGCAGCCCGAGACGGTGCACGTCATGGGCTCGCTCGCGCCCAGCGGCGTCGATCACGTCGTCGCGATGCAGTGGGGCTACGACTCCGGCGCGACCGCACAGGTCTACGTGACGACGCGGGCCCCGGGCCCGTCGCGCGCGGTGATCGTGGGGACGCGGGGGTATGTCGAGATCGACCCGCCCTTCCACGGCGCCCAGTCCGCGACGCTCGTGCGCGACGGTGGGGAGCCCGAGCGGCACGAGCACCCGCACCGACGGTTCGCGCACGAGTTCGAGGAGGCGGCGCGGTGCATCCGGGCGGGCGAGGTCGAGTCGCCGCTCGTGCCGCACGCGGACACGATCGGCATCCTCGAGATCCTCGACGCGGCCCGCAGCGAACTCGGCGTCCGCTACCCGCAAGAGGCCTCGCCGGCCTAGCCGCGACTCCGGCGGTGCCTGCGTCGCCCGGCGCGCCGCCGCCGTCGGGCGCGTCGTACCGTGGCGCGGGTGACCTCGACCTTCCGACGCGGCGTGCGACTCGGTGTGCCCTTCGCCGTCGTGGGCTTCGTGCTCAGCCTGTCCTTCGGCGTGCTCGCGACGCAGGCCGGCTTCTCGCGCCTCCAGGCGATGGTCACCTCGACGATCGTCTTCGCGGGCTCGGCGCAGTTCGCGGCGCTGGCGATCGTCGCAGCAGGTGGGGGCATCGGCGCGGCGGTGGCGGCCGGGGCGATGATGAACTCGCGTTATCTGGCGATGGGGATCGCGCTCGCGCCGTCGCTGCCCGGAGGGGTGCTGCGGCGGGTGCTCACGGGGCAGGTCGTCGTCGACTCCTCGTGGGTGTTGGCCAATCGGGGTGACGGCACGTTCGACCGCGGGCTGCTCCTCGGCACGTCGGCGCCGCAGTATGTCGCGTGGGTCGCCGGCACCGTCGTCGGGGTCTACGCCGGCGACGTGATCGGCGAGCCGGGCCGCTTCGGGCTCGACGCGGTCTTCCCGACGTTCTTCCTCGGCCTGCTCATCACCGAACTCGCCGACCGCCGTCGACGCGTGGCGGCGTTGCTCGGCGGCGGGATCGCGCTCGCGCTCGTCCCGTTCACACCCGCCGGTGTGCCGGTCCTCGTCGCTGCGGCCGCCGCGATCATCGGTCTGCGCGCATGAGCGACACCGACCGGTGGCTCGTCATCGCGGGCCTGGCGATCATCACCTTCGCCCTCAAGGGCGCCGGGCCGGCGGTCCTCGGCGGCCGACGCCTCCCGCCTGCGGCGATGCGCGTCATCGGCGTCCTCGCGGCCCCGCTGCTCACCGCCCTCGTCGTCACCGCGATCTTCGCCCAGGGCACCCAGCTCTCGGTCGGCGCGCACACCGCGGGCGTCATCGCGGCCGGCGCGCTCCTCGCCCTGCGCAAGGTCTCGATCATCGGCGCCGTCGCCGTCGCCATGGCCGTCACGGCCGGCCTACGCGCGTTCTGCGGATGAGGTGAGCGAGTCGACGCCACCGGGTGCCGCGCCTGGCAGCCAGGGCAGCCGCACGGGGAGCGGGTCGGACCACGTACGGCAGGGACGAGCACTCTGGTACGCCCGGGCATTCCGTAATGCGCTTTACGCATGGAGACCATCCACGGCCGGCCCGTCACCGACGCGCAGATCCAGGCCTGGGCCGACGAGGCGGAAGCGGGGTACGACATCGCGGCACTCCGCAAGCGCGGACGAAGGCCTCATGGTGATGGACCTGCCCGCGTGGTTCCTGTCCGACTCGACGACACCCTGCTCAATGCCCTCGACGAACGGGCAGAGCACGATCGTGTCACGCGGTCCGAGCTGATCCGAGCAGCATTGCGCGCCTACGTGGCGTGAAGGTCAATCACACGGCCCGCAAGCACGGCATCACTGACGAGGACATCCTTCACGCCGCCGCGAGTCGGGCCTACGAGAGCGAACCGGACGACGACCTTCCCGCGAAGCAGTTCGTCCTTGGCTTCCACCGACACGGTCGCTTGCTCGAACTCGCCAACGTCACGTTCGACAGCGGCAATCAGCTCGTCATTCACGCCATGAAGGCAAGGCGGTCGGTCCTCGACCTGCTCGACTGACAGGCTGCCGAGCATCCTCACCTCGGCCTGAGCGCGTAGTGGAACTCCCACCCAAGGGGCGGGTCTCGGATCGGAATCAGATACGCGGTCTGGGTGGCGGTTGGCAGCGGGGGCAGAAGAACGACGAGCGGTTCATGAAGTGCTCGCGGCGGATCAGCCTGCCGCAACGCTCACACGGTCGACCCTCTCGACCGTAGGCGGCCAGGGAGCGGTCGAAGTAGCCGCTGTTGCCGTTGACGTTGACGTAGAGGGCGTCGAAGCTCGTGCCGCCGGCGGCCAGGGCATCGGTCATGACGTCGCGGGTGTGCTGCAGGAGCCGGCTCAGGGCGGGTTTGGTCAGCTCGTCGGCGTAGCGCTGCCCGTGGATCTGGGCGCGCCAGAGGCCCTCGTCGGCGTAGATGTTGCCGATCCCGGAGACGAGCCCCTGGTCGAGCAACGCCCGCTTGATCGCGGAATGCCGCGTCTTCAGGGTGCGCACGACTCGCTTCTCGTCGAAGGCGTCTTCGAGGAGGTCGGGCGCGATGTGAGCCACCGGCTCGGGCACGACGAGCCCGTCGTGGCGCGACGGCACGAGCTCGGTGAGGGCGAGCCCGCCGAAGGTGCGCTGGTCGACGAACCGCAGTTCCCGCCCGTCCGACAGCTCGAACCGGGCGTGCATGTGCTTCGGCGCGGGGGCGTCCGGGGCCTGCACGAGGAGCTGCCCGCTCATCCCGAGGTGGACGACGAGCGCGTGGGGATCGTCGGATCCGTGCAGTTCGAGCCACAGATATTTGCCGCGGCGGCGGGCCCCGACGACATGCGTGCCGCCGACCCGCGCTGCGAGATCGAGCGGACCGGGCACGTGTCGGCGCGCGACCCGCGAGCCCGTGAGCGTGACGTGCTCGATCGTCCGGCCGACGACGTGGTCGTCCAGCCCGCGCCGGACGACCTCGACCTCAGGGAGTTCGGGCACGCCTCAGGCGGGGTCCGCGTTCGCGCCGCCGGCGCCGTCTACCGGGCCCTCCGGCGTCGCGACCTCGGGCGCTGCAGCCTCGGGCGTCGCGACCTCGGGTTCGGTGGCCAGCACGGCGTTCGCGCGCCGGTTCAGCTCGGTCCAGGCGAGCTCCGCAGCGCGCTGCTCGGCCTCTTTCTTACTCCGACCGACGCCCTCGCCGAGCACCTCGGATCCGACGAGCACCCGTGCGGTGAACGTCTTCTCGTGGTCGGGCCCCTCTTCGCTCACCCGGTAGTCGGGCGAGCCGAGGGAGCCGGACGCGCTGAGCTCCTGGAGGCTCGTCTTCCAGTCCAGCCCCGCACCGAGCCGGGCCGAGGAGGCCATGAGCGGGTCGAGGAGGTGGTGGACGAAGGCGCGGGCGACGTCGATGCCGTGCGCGAGGTAGACGGTGCCGATGAGGGCTTCCATCGTGTCGGCGAGGATCGAGTTCTTGTCCCGCCCGCCGGTCGCCTCTTCACCGCGACCGAGCAGGAGGTAGTCGCCGACCCCGAGGCCGCGCGCGACCGAGGCGAGCGCGCGCATGTTGACGACGGCGGCCCGCAGCTTGGCGAGCTGGCCCTCGGCCATGTCGGGGTGGTCGCGGTAGAGCGACTCGGTGACGACGAGGCCCAACACCGAGTCGCCGAGGAACTCGAGGCGCTCGTTGTTGGGCAGGCCACCGTTCTCGTACGCGTACGAGCGGTGGGTCAGGGCATGCTCCAGCAGCGACCCGTCGAAGCTCACGCCGAGGATGTCGTGGACAACCTCGGCGAGATCCTCGACGGGTCGCCGCTGAGCGCCTGCGGTGGCTCGGGTCGATGAGACCATCAGCGCACCTGCAGCATCAGTTCTGGTGCTCGGTCCGCTCAGCCGCGGCATAGTGACGGCCGGCGTACGTCCCGCAGGACGGGCAGGCGATGTGCGGCTGCTTGGGCGCGGAGCAACGCGGGCACGACGTGAGCGTCGTCGCCGTCGCCTTCCAGTTCGCCCGGCGCGAGCGGGTGTTGGAGCGCGACATCTTCCGCTTCGGGACGGCCACGTCAGTTCCTCTTCTCTTCGGTGTTCTCGGTCGTGTTCGAGCCCTGCGCCGGGCCGGCCAGCGTCTGCAGGGCGGCCCACCGAGGATCGATGGTCTCGTGATGGTGCTCCGGGTCCGACGCCAGGGCGACGCCGCATTCGACGCACAGCCCAGGGCAGTCCTCCCGGCACACCGGCTGGAACGGCAGGGCCGGCACCACTGCGTCCCGCACCACGGGCTCGAGGTCGAGTAGATCGCCCTCGATCACGTGCTGGTCTTCGTCGTCCTGCGCGCCGGCCTCCTGGTGGTGGGCGGCGCGGTCGGCGTAGGCGAACAGCTCCTGGATCTCGACGTCGAGGTCCTCCTCGACCGGCTCCAGGCACCGCACGCAGGCTCCGACCGCCCGACCGCGGACCGTCCCGCTGACGAGCACGCCCTCGACGACCGACTCCAGCCGCAGGTCCAGCTGCAGCGGGGAGCCTGCGGGGATCCCGATGACGTCGGTGCCCAGCCCCTCGGGTGCGGGGACCTCTCGCGAGATCTCCTCCATGGCGCCCGGACGTCGCCGCAGTTGCCGGGTGTCGAACACCAGCGGCTCGCGCGGATTGAGCGTCGTCATGAGGTCCATCTCGTTTCGTCTCGTCGACAGGTGCCGACGCAAGGGGGTCGTGTGCGGGTGGCGCTGCGGCAAAGGGGATCGTCGATATCCACGCGGCAGAGCATCCGGGCGGAGGCGCGTGTCGCGGAAAATCGGCGACCACCATGCCGTGACGCAGACCGGCTCACCAGTCTAGACCAGGCGTGGCAGGCACCCAAAACGGCAGGCGGCCCGTGTCGTCCGCGCCTGCGCCGGCCGACGCGCCACACCGGGCACCGAGGGAATCCTCAGCGGCCCAGGCGCTCGCGCAGCGCCGCCCAGACTCCCGGCGAGACCAGGCTCGAGACGTCCCCGCCGTAGCGCGCGACCTCCTTGATGAGGCTGCTCGACACCTCCGACAGGCCGGGCTCCCCGGGCATGAAGAGGGTCTCGACGCCGGTGAGGCGGCGGTTCATGATCGCCATCGGCAGCTCGTAGGAGTAGTCGACCTCCCCGCGCAGCCCCTTGACGATCGCCTGGGCGTCGATCTCTTTGCACAGGTCGACGAGGAGGGCTCCCCCGAAGGACATGACGCGCACGCCCGGCTCGTCGGCCACCTCCGCCTCTAGGAGCGCGATCCGCTCCTGCACGGTGAAGAGGCCGCTCTTGTTCGGGTTGTCGAGCACCGCGACGACGACCTCGTCGTAGAGCGTGGTCGCGCGGTGGATGACGTCCAGGTGACCCAGGGTCACCGGATCGAAGGAGCCGGGACAGACGCAACGTCGCACGGAGCGAACCTACCCGTCGGCACCGACACCCGGGCCGCCCGGGCCGACCGGGCTGCGGTGCGGGGCGCCTCGGGCCGGCCGCGTGGTGCGGGTCCGATCGACGCCGGCCTGGCCGGCCGCGTCGGGGCTCGCGCTCTGCGGCGGGCCCGACGGTGCGGCCGGTCGTGCCTCCCGCGGACGCGGCGGCCGGGGTTCGCTCCCCCGGCGCAAGGCCTCGACGAGCACGCTCGGCTCGGGATTCGTCACCGCCGACCCGTCGGGGAGGATGACCGTCGGCACCGTCTCGTCGCCGTCGTTGAGATCGCGCACGTAGGCCGCGCCCTCCGGGTACGCCCAGATGTCGACCCACGACACCCGCCCGCCGAGGCGCTCGCGGGTCAGTCGCAGGCGCAGGGTGACGCAGTGTCGGCAGCCGGGCCGCCAGTAGACGACCGCCGCCCCGTGCTGGACGAGGCGATCCTGGGCCTGCCAGTGGGTGCTGCCGCTCGTCGGCCGGATCGGCGAGACGACGTAGGCGAACCAGAGCAGCGCCGCGCCGACGGGCACGGCGAGCAGCGGGTGACCGATGAGCACGAGCTCGACCGCGACCAGCACCGCGAGGGCACACAGGCCCGCGGCCTGCCACCATCGCGCATGCGCCGAGCGGGTCACCGCTCGAGCCTAGGCCGGGTCGACACCGCCGAACAGACGGACGGCGAGCTCGTGACCTGGTCGTGATCAGGATGTGACACGAGTGTCCAGAGCCTGGACCGGCGTCAGGGCACCTGCCTGCCGGTGCCGCCGGGGGCGCTCACGGCGCGAGGTCCAGGGTCATTTCTGCCTCCAGGAGGTGCGGGCGGCCGGGCAGGGCCTCGGTTCGTCCCGTCTCGCGGAACCCGATGCGACGGTAGAGCCGGACGGCCAGTTCGTTGCCGATCGTCACGAGGAGGGTGAGCCGGGCGGCGCCCTGGCGTCGCGCGGACTCCACGAGGGTCTCGATGACGGCCTGCGCCACGCCCTGACCGCGAGCGTCCGGGGCCGTCCAGACGCTGACGATCTGGCGGACCTGTGCCGACCCCTGCGCTGCCGGACCGTTCGATGTCGCGTCGTCACCGTGGGAGGGCGCCGCAATGGTCGTGGGCACGAAAGCCCCCAGCCCCACCGGGCGCCCGTAGAGGAACGCGACGTAGGAGTCCGGGTTCGCGCAGCGCTCCTCCCACTCCTGCTGCTCGAAGGCGAGTTCCCGTTCCAGGGTCGACCCGAAGGCATCGGGGTCCGTGCGCAGGGCGGCCAATCGCAGCTCCCGCATCACCTCCCAGTCCGGCGGGCTGGTCCGCCGGACCGTCACGGCCGGGGCGCCCTGCGTCGTCGGCCGCGGGGTCGTCATGCGTCGCCTCCTGGCTCGCTGGGTTCCCTCGGGGACGACGGCTCCGGCGAGGTCACGGCCCGGGCGAACCAGAGCCGGGTCTCGCCGTAGCGCCGGTCGTCGACGCGCTCCAGTGAGCAGGTGGCGTCGGTTGCAGGGTCGGGCCAGGTCGGCTCAGGGGTGCGCGTCGAGCGCTCGACGACGACGAACGCATCCGGCGTCAGCCGGCGCGTCAGCTGCTGGAGCACCTCGGCGAGCGCCGGTTCGGACAGGTCGTAGGGCGGGTCGATGAAGACAAGGCCGACGGCGGGCTCGGGCGTCCCCCGCAGGTATCGCTCGACCGGCTCGGCGACGACAGCGGCGAGCTCGACGGTGCGCCCGCCTGCTCCGGACCCGGTCGGGTCTCCCGCGGCACCCCCGTCCGGGCCGGCCGGCGCGGAGCCGAGGTCGCGCTCCCGCGCGGCGTCACGGCTCACGTCGGCGGCATTGCGGCGCGCGACCGATGCCGCCTTGCGCGCCGCCTCGACGAGCACGACGCGCGACGCCCCGCGGCTCAGCGCCTCCAGGCCGAGCGCCCCGGAGCCCGCGTAGAGGTCGAGCACCGCGACGTCCTCGATCGCGTCGAGATGCTCCAGGCGGGAGAAGAGCGCCTCGCGGACCCGGTCGCTCGTCGGGCGCGTGCCCGCCCCCGGCGGCGTCGCGAGCCGTCGACCCCCGCTCGTGCCGGCGATGATGCGCGTCATCCGCGCTCCAGGAAGGCGGCCTGCTCGTCGTCGATGAGCGCGGAGACCAGGTGGGCGAGTTCGGGATGTCGGATCAGCCCCGGGTCGTCGTCGAGCAGGGCGATGGCGTCCTCCCGGGCGTGTTCGATGATCTTCTCGTCGGGGACCTTGCCGTGGCGGGTCCCCCGCAGCGAGAGCAACCGCAGCGACGTGCCGCCGCTCTGGCGGGCGCCGAGGATGTCGCCCTCGCGGCGGTTGAGGAGGTCCAGCTGAGAGAGCTCGAAGCCGTCCGTCGTCGCCGCGACCGCGCGGAGCCGCTCGACCGAGGTCTCCATCGGGCCGCCGACGAAGAGCCCGCCGCTGCCGGTCTCGCCGACCCCACCCTCGCGGGCCCCCTGGGCGACGAAGAGGCACAGGCCCGGCGCGCTCCCTCGGCCGACGCGACCGCGCAGCTGGTGGAGCTGGGAGATCCCGAACCGGTCGGCGTCGAGGACCACCATGACCGTCGCGTTCGGCACGTCGACCCCGACCTCGATGACCGTCGTCGAGACGAGCACGTCGATGACCCCCGCCGCGAACGCCGCCATCACGGCGTCCTTGACGTCCGGCGCCATCCGGCCGTGCAGCATCTCGACGCGCCGACCGGCGAGCTCGGGGCGGGCGCGTAGTTCCTCGAGCGCTTCGAGCACGCCACGCAGCTCGGGCCGGGGTGCGCTCGCAGCCTCAGAAGGTGGCTCGTCACCCCACTCGTCCCAGCTCGGCTCGGACCCGGCCGCCGGGTCGACCTCGTCCCCGGCGTCGCGCGAGGCACCGCTCTCGTCGTCCGCACCGATGCGCGGGCACACGACATACGCCTGGTGCCCGGCCTCGATCTCCTCGGCGACCCGGCTCCAGGCGCGGTCGTACCAGCGCGGGTTGTCCACGACGTGCGAGGCGATCGGGCTGCGCCCCGGCGGCAGCTCGCTGAGCACGCTCGTGTCCATGTCGCCGAAGACCGTCATCGCCACGGTCCGCGGGATCGGGGTCGCCGTCATGACGAGCACGTGCGGCGCGGCCTTGGCCTTCTCGCGCAGGGCATCGCGCTGCTCGACCCCGAAGCGGTGCTGCTCGTCGACGACGACGAGCCCGAGGTCGGCGAGCTGCACGTGCTTCTGGATGAGCGCGTGCGTGCCGATGACGATGCCCGCCTCGCCCGAGGCCGCCTCGAGCAGCGACTTCTTGCGCGCCGCCGCGCTCTGGCTCCCGGTGAGGAGCGCGACCCGCGTGCCCTGCGCGGCGCCGCCGAGCATCCCGCCCTCGGCGAGGTCGCCGAGCATCGCCGTCATCGAGCGGTGGTGCTGCGCGGCGAGCACCTCGGTCGGCGCGAGCAGCGCCGCCTGGGCGAGATCGGCAGAGCGCCGGGTAGGGACCGAGTGTAGGTCGCGGTGCTCGCCGTAGCATTCAACGCACAAGCGCAGCCGATGCCTCGGGTGCGCCCGGGACAGGTCGGCCGCGATCTGCTCCCCCACCTCGCGCTGCCCGGCCGTCAGCTCGAACGGCAGTCGCGCGTCGAACGCCTCGAGCAGCCCCCCGGCGACGGGGGCGCGCGGGACAGCGACGGCATCCTGCTGCGCGCGCCGCCGCAGACCGAGCGCCAACTGCATGACGAGCGCCTCGTCGTACTTGAGCCGGTGCTTGCCCTCCTGCACCTGGTCGCGATGCTCGGGCAGGTGGATCCGGCGCATCGCCTCGACGAAGCCGGGCAGCTTGCGCGCCCGCCGCAGCTCCAGCGGCACCGGATCGGGCACCCCGTCCAGCGTCGGCAGGAGTGTCGCGATGAACGCGCTGATCGTCCAGCTGTCCAGGCTCTTGACCTCGAGATACACCGGGTAGAGCGAGCGCATCCCGAAGCCGGGGATCGCCGCCTCGGTGATGTCCTCCTCCTGCGCGATCGCCGCCTGGGCGTCGGCCTGGAAGATCTCGTAGCTCGGGTGGGTCAACTGCCAGCGCGAGTTGAAGCGGCTCGCCCGCCCCGCGAAGAGCCCGACCGCACCGGGAACGAGCTTGCCCTGGTGCCCGTAGGGCCGGAAGAACGTGAGGTCGAGCTCACCGGTCGAGGTCCGGATCGTCACGGTGAGGATCGACCCGCGCCGCTGGCGCATCGGGCGGACGTTCGCCGAGAGCACCTCCCCGACCACGACGACGTAGGCGCCGTCGGTGAGATCGGTGACGTCGCCGTAGCGATCGAGGTAGCGCCGCGGGAGGAACCACAGAAGGTCCTCGACGGTGTCGATGTCGCGGTGATCGCGCAGGGCCTTGGCCTTGCGCGAGTCCACGAGCCGGGACAGCGGGGTGAGCAGGGTCGTCATGTCACTCCACCCCCACGACGACGAGGGCGTCGGGCAGCGGTGCCGCGGCGGTGAACCGGGCGATCTCGAGCTCCCCGCCCGGCGATGCCGCGGCAAGGGCCGACTCCAGGGCCGTGGCCACGGCGGTGCCGTCCGGGCCCGCGACGATCGTCACGAGCTCCCCTCCGGCCTCGATCGCCGCCTCGACCCGTCGGGCGAACCGGTCACGCAGCCGCTCATCGACCCGCGGGCCTGCATCGTCACTCTCGTCGTCACCGCCCTCACCGCCGGCGGCTGGGTCCCGCGGCAGAGTCACGGTCGTCACGGCGTCGGCCGCCGCGCGCATGGCGCGCACGGTGCGGTCTATGACGGCGCTGTCGATCACCGTGCCGTCGATCATCGCGCGGTCAGTGCCGTCGGCCGGCCCGCTCGACCCCGCGGACGTGTCGTAGACCGCCAAGGCGGCCAGCGCGGCCGGAAGGCTCTCGCACCGCAGGACGTGGGGCAGCTTCGCACCGTCGAGGGACTCCGGAGCTCCCGCATCAGACGGGTCGTCCGATCGGTCGGTCACGAGGATCATCACCCCGGAGCTCGCGCGCCGATTCGCGTCGTCGTCGGACCCGCCGACCGCCAGCCCTGGGAGGGGAACATCCAGGTCGGCGCTCAGTCGATGCCCGAGCAGGACCGGTTGCTCGCCGGGCACAGGCCGTTCCTCTCCTGCCTGAGGCGGCTCCACCTGCGCGGGGTCGGGCCCCCTC
>RRZU010371929.1_pt1 | contig 22373 bp, 19 predicted proteins | sample 2165561 | NCBI WGS metagenome assembly RRZU01 (sample SAMN10456909, study PRJNA506462) | wastewater metagenome | isolation source: wastewater sludge | place: USA: Moscow, Idaho | reverse complement strand
GTTTTCTGCCTGGTGGCTTTTCTTTCAATATTGATATATCAAGGTCCCCATAAACAGTCAGAGCAAGGCTTCGTGGTATTGGGGTCGCCGTCATAGATAGCATGTGTGGCATATGGCCAGCTTTTTTTAACAGTTTTTTACGCTGTTCCACGCCAAAACGATGCTGTTCATCCACAACAACTAGTGCGAGTTTGTGCATGTCCACTGAATCTTGAATAAGTGCATGGGTACCAACAATACACTGCACACTACCGTTTTTGATATTATCGAGCGCTACTCTTTTCTGTGGCTTCGTCATACTGCCTACAAGGAGAGATACTTTGTCGGCTAGGCCCAGTGGATCTAATAGTTCGTACATGGTCTTTGCATGCTGTCTAGCCAAAATCTCTGTTGGTGCCATTACGGCGACTTGATAACCCTGTTTGATAGTCATAGCTGCTAACATCGCAGCTACAACGGTTTTGCCAGACCCGACGTCGCCTTCTACCAGCCGATTCATCGGAGTTTTCTTTTCGATGTCTTGATACGCTTCCCATGTAGTTAAACGCTGCGAATTTGTTAGCTTGAATGGCAAGTGACGGACAAAATCTTGTGCAAGCTTTTTGTCAAAATGGACGGCTAGTGCAGACTCCCTGTTGGTTTCTCGCTTTATTAGCATGTGGGCTAAAATCAGTTCAAATACCTCTTCGAACCCCAGACGTCGTTTGGCTGTTTCTATATCTGATAGGTTTTCGGGAAAATGTATTTGTGCCAACGCGGTGTTTTTTGGTACAAGTTTGTATTTATTTTCTATCTTAATGGGTAGATTGCTCTGGATTTCAATCTTAGCTTGAAGTGCAGTTTTTACTACACGCCTTATTTCTGCAGATGTTAAACCTTTCATTTCGCGGTAAATAGGAATTATTCTGGCCACATTAATTGGAAAACTGCTGACGAGCTCGGCTGACGGGTTCATTATTTGCATATGTTGGTTAGACAGTTCAAAAACACCTGATACAAAATATTGCTGTCCGCTCTTTATTCCAGCCGCCCTGTATGGCTGATTAAACCAAACTACCCGAACGCTATTCGTATCATCGCTAAGAACAGCTTCAGTTATATGCATACCTCGTCGCACATAACGACCTTTGACTTGCTTGAAAGTCCCTTTCACTGATATTGGTCCGGGCTTTAATTTGTTCAGCGGCAAAACAACGGAGTAATCTTGGTATTTTCTAGGGAAATACCAAATTAGATCTTCGATGGTTTTGATGCCAAGACGATTGAATTTTTGTGCGAGAACAGTGCCAACGCCCTTCAAAGATTCGACAGAATCACTTAACTCCATAACCAACATTATAGATTACTTGGCTTTGCGGACGAGAAAAAATACACTCGGACCGAAGTGCGTCTTGGCTAATGTTGGTTGCAAAAACTTCTCAATATGCAACATTACAGCGTGAGGGACAACTTTTTTCAAGGTCGTAGAGCGTAGATTTGATACAGATAGTACCTTATCTACTTTTAGTCCGGCATGAGCAAGCTGTTTAACAACAGTTTTGGGGTTATGGTTAACAAATGCTATTTCATTGTCCCGCTTGTTTTTGGCACTACGTATATCTACTGGCTGCGTAGGTAGTTTTTTGCCCTTCAGATAGTACTTCAGTTTGTTTCTGGCGTGAGTAAAATTTGCCATTTCTAGGATCAAAAAACCGTCATCTGACAAGACTCTAGCAAATTCTGCGAACTCTGCCTTCGGGTCAGGAAGATGATGCATGACTCTAATAACGGTAATCAGGTCTAGCTCACCGTCTTTGAATTTTAGATCATCTGCTTGCATCAGTTTTAGATCAACCCTGGGGTGTGATTTCAGAAAATCCTTTCCAATATCTAGCTGTTGTTGACTAGGCTCCGCTAGCGTAACTTTATCAGCGTATTTCTCTAGCATTATGCATAATCTACCGTATCCACCACCGATGTCCACTGCGTGTCTGAAATGTCGGCCTTTTAAAAATCGTCTAATCGCTATTTTCTCAGAAGCGTTCTCATAATCACGACCTTCCCAATATTGCAAGTAGTTGTGATTTGGATCATTATACTGATCGGCTTTTTTTATTGATTTCTTGGTTTTGGATTTGCTAGTTTTTTTAGTCATAGGATTAAAAGTATAACACGCTTATTTTTCAATAATAGCAAAGCTATTCTTGCCTCTTTTTAGCAGATTCAGACCATGAGCAAGTTTAGCGCCTTCTAGTGCGGTTTTTTCGCCGTTTATAGTAATACTCCCAGCTTCTAAAAACTGTCTAGCTTCTCTGTTGGAACTAGCCAAACCGGCTTTAACAATTGTAGAAATTATGTCTTGTTCTGCTTTTTGGGTCGGAAGTTCTTTACTGAGCATCTTTTTCTCTGAATCCGATAGTTCTAGAAAGTTAATAGACCCAAAAAGTGCTTCTGTGGTTCGCACGGCACTGTTGGCTATTTCTTCACCATGTACAATTTTTGTGACTTCGTAGGCTAGTGTTTTTTGAGCCAAACGCTTGGATTTGTCGTGGCTAAAATCTTTGATAATCTTTTCAATCTCTGTCTTCGACAGAAGAGTGTAAACCTTCAAATAATCTCCTACGCCTTCGTCGTCCACATTTAGCCAAAACTGATAGAATTTGAACGCACTGGTTAAATTAGAGTTCAGCCATACTGCGCCCTCTTCTGACTTGCCAAATTTGACTCCAGTTGCCTTATTAATAATTAGCGGTGTCGTCCACACGTGTGCTTCTTGCCCTGTTTTGCGTCGAATAAGATCAACGCCTGCGATGCAGTTTCCCCACTGATCAGCTCCACTAATTTGCAGTGTAACATCGTGCTTTTCAAACAAGTGTAGAAAATCATACCCTTGAATCAGCGAGTAGCTAAACTCCGCGTAGCTAATGCCGGCTCCATCTTCTTTCAGACGCGCCTGGACAAACTCACGCCCCAACATTGACCTCATCGGTACATGTTTACCGATAGTACGTAGAAACTCCAGATAACCCATATCCTTGAACCAATCGTAATTATCAACAACCTTAAAATCAATATTATTAAAAATGCGTTTATATTCGCTAATGATAGAAGCCTTGTATTTGGCAATCTCCTCAGGGGTTTTTAAGTCTCGCTCCTGCGCCTTGCCATCAGGGTCGCCTATCAAGCCTGTCGCTCCGCCTACTAACAAAATTGGTGTGTAGCCGTGCGCTATAAACGTTCGAACCATCATTGCTGAGGCCAAATTCCCGATTGTCATAGACGGCGCACTAGGATCTACGCCCCAATAGAATGTTCGAGGTCCTTTGTCTAGATCTTTGATATCTTTGAAGGTTGTTTGATTTACAAAACCTCTATATTCGAGTTCTTCTGAAAGCTTCATAATTATATAAAGTATAACCTAGAAAATTATATCCAGAAAACAACTAAGTCGATAATGTTCAAACGTAACCGTTTATTTGCTATAATATTATCTACATCTTAATGGAGACAGTAATACTTATATGAGCAACCCAAGGCGTGGTTCACGCGTTACAAAAAATTCCTTCACAACCAAGAGTGGATCTGTGGTCAAGCTAAACCGAAGCCTAGGCGACAGGATGAAAATCCGTGGCGATCAAAAAGCTAGACGTAAAGCCGAACGCCTAAACGGCATGCCCAAAGGACGTACGCAACGCTTCTTTTATCGCTTGAATCCCAAGCGCATGTTCCACTACTGGTTTAGCCGCGAAGGCGGAATAATGGCCCTAAAAATTATGGGTATTTGTTTCATTGCTGGATTTTTGTTTTTTGTTGGATTATTCGCATTCTTCAGAAAAGATTTACCTAACCTTCGCGATATCAGCGGCAATAATATCGGTGGTAGCATTAGGTATTACGACAGAACTGGAAAAACCTTGTTATGGGAAGACTATGATGCTGTCAAAAGGATACCGGTACAAGATGAAGAAATCACCCAGGACATGCGTGACGCGACAGTTGCTATTGAAGATAAAGACTTTTATAAACATGGTGGATTTGACCCTAAAGGCATCACTAGAGCAACATGGAACAATGCTTTCGGAGGTAGTACGCAGGGTGGGTCTACAATTACTCAGCAGCTAGTAAAGTTAACCCAAAACTGGACTCAGGAAAGGACTATTAGCCGAAAAGTCAAAGAATTAATTTTGGCCGTAGAACTAGAACGAAGTTACTCTAAAGACGAAATTTTGACTGGTTATTTGAACACCGCACCCTATGGTGGTATCGAATATGGCGTAGAGGCAGCCTCTCGAGATTACTTTAATAAATCTGCAAAAAAACTGACCCTCGCCGAGGCGTCGATGTTGGCAGCTATTCCAAAATCACCAACATTGCTATCGCCATACAGCCCTAGCTTTAATAAACAAGCATTTCTTGGAAGGCAACACTACATCCTAGATCAGATGCAACACCAAGGAATGATCTCAGAAAAAGAACGAGATGCTGCTAAAAAAGTTGATGTAGTAAAAAGCGTGAAGCCTAGGCAGGCTAAATATAGTGGCATAAAAGCCCCTTGGTTTGTTATTACGGCTAAAGAACAACTAGAGAATCAATTCGGCGCAAAAGTAGTTGCTAGAGGCGGTTGGCGAGTCACGACTACATTAGACCTAAAATTACAAGAAGAGGCAGAGAAACAGGTCAAAGCCGGTATCAACCAAGTTTATGCGCAGGGTGGTGATACGGCCGCCTTTGCTGCTGAAGACGTACCTACTGGCCAAATGGTTGCCTTAGTCGGTGGTGTAGATTTCGGGAACAAAGAGTTTGGGCAGAATAATTATGCCAGATACAAGCTGCCTCCTGGGTCTAGCTTCAAGCCTTATGATTATGTGTCACTGATTAACAGTAAGGATAATTTTGGTGCAGGCTCAGTCCTATATGACTCTCAGGGTCCACTAGAAGGCTACCCATGTACTCAGAAAGGCCTACCACCACCCCGCGGCAATGGCAACTGTCTACAAGACTATGACTTTAGGTATCCAGGAGCTATGACTGTTCGTTATGCCTTAGGAGGTTCTAGAAACGTACCTGCTATGAAAGCAATGCTTTTAACTGGCGTCGATAAGACAATAGAAACAGCCGAAAGGCTTGGGCTAAAAAGTGGCTATAATTGTTATCAAGACGACGCATTAACAAAAGAAGGGCCTTGTTATGCTTCTTCATCTATTGGTGATGGTGCATATTTAAAACTAGACGAGCACGTACATGCTCAAAGTTCACTATCAAGAAACGGTTTGAACATACCCCAAACTTACATCTTAAAAATAGATGACTCCAATGATAAACCAGTGTATCAGTGGAAAAAAGAAAAAGGCGACCAAGCCGTCCGTCCAGATGCTGCGTATATAATCAATAACATTTTGTCTGATCCCAACGCCAGCTACTTCCCTGCCGGCCGAAAGCCTCAAAGATTCGGTGACTGGAAGTTTGCCATGAAAACCGGAACAACAAACGACGGAAAAGACGGTTGGATGACAGGATATTCAACGAAATACGCTGCTAGTGTTTGGGTCGGATATCACAACCGTAGAGTTCAGATGAGCGGTACGATGGAAAACATGACTCAGCCAATTTGGCAGGGCTGGATGCAAGCAGCTCACACTGGTAAACCAGCCAAAGATTGGGTAAAACCTAGTGGGGTTAAAACAGCACCTGCTTATGTAATTAGAACTCATGTCGGTATCGGTTCCGTAGAGCCTAGCCCAAGCACCGATCTATATCCATCCTGGTACACAAATACTAAGAAGAAATCCACTTCTAAGAAAACGATCGACAAAGTTTCAAACAAACTCGCTACCAGCTGTACACCACAACGCGCCAGAAAGACACTCAGCGAAACTGATGCGTCCAGTTTCTCGGGAGACACATTCGTTGATGCCGGCGGCAATAATACCAATCAGCAAGATGACGTACACAAATGTAACGACAAAAAACCGGGCATAAGTTTGTCCGTCCAAAAATCAGGTAGCTCGTACAATCTGGTTGCAACAGTTAGTCAAGGGACACATCCTCTTTCCAGCACAAAATTCAAAGGAACGGTAACATTTGTTGTTGACGGGAAAGAAATCGCTGGCGGATCATTTAACATAAATAGTCCGGGCACCGTGGCATACAAAAACTACAAGCCTAGCTTCTCAGGAACAAAAACAGTAACTGCAACAATAGTCGATAGCGTTCTGTACGACGATAGCGACTCAAAAAGTATTACAGGGTTAGGTTCATCAAGCGGAACATCGATTAGCAACTTCCGGACAACAAACGAAAGCTCTAACACGATCACCCTAACATGGAATGCCTACTCTGGTGCAACCGGATATACTTTAACAATAGTATCTGGTGGCAGTGGGTCATGTACTTCTTCGGGTACGAATGGAGTATGTACTGGTCTAACTAGCAGCACAAACTACAGCTTCAAGGTCAAAGCCAACGGCGTTAGCGGCAATCCATCAGCGACCACCTCGGGCACCACAGACTAAAAGATTAATATAATTCTCAAGTTTCCAAAAACGTATTTAGAGCCGTTCGAACGTCTTTTGCTGGGAACAATAGCTTGTCTTTCTTTTTAGAATCACGTGGCCTAGGCCCTATAACAACTTCGAATCCCATCTTCTTGGCTTCTGCAATCCTTTTTTCTATATACGGTGCATGTCTGATTTCGCCAGATAATCCGACTTCACCGAAGACTACGGCGTTTTGTTTTAACTTTAATCCCTTGCTAGCCGAGCCTATCGCCATACAAATAGCTAGGTCTGCCGCCGGTTCTGTGACGCGAATGCCACCGACTATATTTATGTATATGTCTTTGTCCGAAAGGTTTAGCTTTGTGCGGCGTTCTAACATTGCGATTAATAGATTCAAACGGTTAATATCAATGCCGCTAGCAGTCCGTTTGGGGTACCCGTAGCTTGTTTTATTGACCAAGGCCTGTACTTCTACCAAAATGGGTCTGCTGCCCTCCATAGTAGCCAGTACAACCGAACCATCAGTCACTTGTCTCTCTGCCAATAATGCCTTTGATGGATTGTCCACAATCTTTAGTCCCTCGTCTGCCATCTCTAAGATTGCTACTTCATTAGTTGATCCGAAACGGTTCTTGACCCCTCGCAAAATTTTAAACCCGCCATAACGGTCTCCTTCTAACTGCAAGACAACATCTACGATATGTTCCAAGAGTTTAGGGCCAGCAATTGATCCTTCTTTCGTTACATGCCCTACTAGAATCAGTGCGGTGTTGGACTCCTTGGCTGCTTGCATCAGCATTGTTGTACAGCTAGTTATTTGACTGACCGAGCCAGCAGAGCTAGTTAGCCTATCGGTAGCTATTGTCTGAATAGAATCAACGATAACGGCGTCATAGTCATTTGCAGAGATACTGGCTTCAACGTCCTCAACTCTTGAACTAGCAGCCAATTGCAGGTTGGTATTAGTCGAGCTGAGACGTTTGGCTCTTAAACCAATCTGATGAACGGATTCTTCGCCACTGATGTATAGAACTTTTTTAGTTTTGGCAACGGCATTTGCTAGTTGCAACAAAAGAGTACTCTTTCCGATACCAGGTTCTCCTGCCAATAGCATTACACTGCCGGGGACTATTCCACCACCGAGAACGGTATCAATATCGCTAATTCCACTGGGCATTCGTTTTTCATTACTTCTAGCGGCTTTGTCGCTAGTTATCGGGCTCAGTTTTTTGCCAGTTGTCCCCATCCTGACACTGGTAGACGTAATTACTTCTTCTAGAGTGTTCCACTCTCCACAGGTTTGGCATTTTCCACCCCAGGTAATAGACTCAGCGCCACAATTGCTACAAACATATTTTTTTTGACTTTTAGCCATAATACTAAACAGTATACTCGACTTTACAGCGACTGTGGTCGGCTATCGATAGCTTTTGCTAATTCTTGAGCTTCTAATGCAATTTCATTGCGTTTAGACACAAGCTCGTTGTGTCTAGCTATTAAACCCTTTGTCGCACTAACAAGCACATTATATTCACCAACTGACTGATTAAAGCTAGAAACTCGGCTGTTAAATTCGCTCGGTTCTGCCGAAGACCTCAATTTTTCTAGCTCTGTCTGTTCTTGTCGGAGTCTAGCCAATTTTTTATTTATAATAGTCTCGTTTGACTCAATTTCTTCTTTTAATGCTTTTAGTTGCAGGTCGTATTGATCAACTGCAATTCGTCGTTTTGTAAACTCTGATTCGTATTGCTCTGAAAACGACACAACTTTTTCACGATCTCTAAAGTAACGGCTATAATACGCCTCCAAATCTGGTGACAGATCTCTTGATTCGGTGCCCAGAATAGAATGTAGCTCGTTTGGAACTACACTAGGGTCCTGTTTTTTATACTGCTCTATTGTTTCAGACAATCGCTTATCTTTGTTTTTCTTGTATTCGTTCGCAAGCATTTTATCAACCCGCTCTCTCTCGCTTGGACTCAGCCTTTCGTAAGCGGCATGTAACATTTCATGCGCGGCTGTAACCTCAAGGACACCGTTCAATCGAGTGTCTTTGATGTTATACAAGTAAATGTCTCCGTATACCCCTCGGTTACTGACGTAGCATCCCAGAATTATTGATAACTCGTTGAAGTTGCAGTATCTATTGAACTCGACCTTGCCGTAAATATTCGGGTGCGATACATAGAACAGTTTCTTGCCCTCGTCTGTCATTGTCGTACGTTTAGCCAGTACCGCAACAGATGCGGGGGCAGAATAATCTCGCAACCTATACCAGTCCGAAATATCCTGGCGAAAGAATAAGCCAGCGGCAATTACCAACATGGTTACTAGAGTGAATATATACCTAAAACGTCTCGGGGAACTTTTTTCCATAAACACTATTATATCTGTATTAGGGTGAACTGACTATTCAGTAACGACAGCGTAATTAAGATTTTTCTTTTTGGCTGACACTTCTATGATGTCGCCTTTTCTATAGCTTTCTTTTAACAACTCGTCAGAGATGTAATCTTCGAGCGTATCTTGGAGTAATCTTCGCATGGGACGAACACCATTCAGTGAGTCGTATCCGTTTTCTAGCATGTACTGTTTTGCAGCAGCAGTCAGCTTGATGCTGAGGCCGTGCTTTACCAGCCGATCTTTCAGTTCTTGAACTTGTAAATCCAAAATCTTTAGAATGTCGTTTTTGGTTAATGCTCGGAAAACTATGGTTTTATCTATTCGGTTAATTAGCTCTGGTCGCAGTAGTTTTTTTAGCTCTTCGTGCACTTTATCTTTGTTGATTTCGTGCAATTTGTCCAAATCTTTCAGGTCTTTGCTGTCGGCGGCAGAAAAGCCCAGATTGACTTCTTTTTGCAAGCGGTCTGCACCGATGTTGCTGGTCATTATCACGATAGTGTTGGTAAAGTCGATTTTTCGTCCTTTTGCATCAGTTAAATGGCCGTCTTCTAAAATCTGTAGCAACATATTGAAAACTTCTGGGTGAGCTTTTTCTATTTCATCGAATAGAACTAAACTGTGAGGCTGCCGGCGAATCTTGTCCGTCAATTGGCCTCCGTCATCATACCCAACGTAACCCGCAGGTGCACCAACTAGCCTGGCAACATTGTGATGTTCGCTGAATTCACTCATGTCTATTTTTACTAGTGAATCTTCGGATCCATAGAATTCTCTGGCCAAAACTCGCGCTAGTTCGGTTTTTCCAACACCAGTGGGTCCTAGAAAAACGAACGATCCAACTGGTCGTTTGCCGCTTCCTACACCAGACCTACTGCGTCGGACTGCCTTAGCAACAGCTGTAACCGCTTCATCTTGTCCAATCACATATTTGGATAGTGTTTTTTCAAGATTGATTAGATATTTTGCCTCTGCTCGGATAACTTTCTTGACAGGTACACCAGTCATTCTGGCTACTGTTTCTGCCACATCATCGGTTTGCATGACTATTTTCTTAGCCTTTTTCTCTTCTGCTTGCAGCTTTTTTAGCTCTTCTTGTATCTGGCTTGTACGTTGTTTATGTTTTGCTGCCAAGGCGTAATCTTCTTTATCAACGGCATCCTCTGTGCGCACCTCGACTAGTTTCAGCTCTTTTTGGAGCTTCCTAACTTCTGGTGGCGTACGCCCTTTGTCCAGTCTTAGGTGTGCTGCGGTTTCGTCAATTAAATCTATAGCTTTATCTGGCATAAAACGGTCATTGATATAGCGTTTTGCTAGCGCAACCGTATCTTCAATAATCTCGTCACTGATAGTTACGCCATGAAAACTCTCGTAGTGCTTCCTAAGTCCTTTTAGAATAGCTATCGTTTCGGTAACGTTTGTTTCTGGCACTTGGACAGGCTGCAATCTACGCTCTAGTGCAGCGTCTTTTTCGATGTGTTTTGTGTATTCATTCGTTGTTGTTGCGCCGACTAGTTGGATTTTGCCTCTGGCAATAGCAGGTTTTAGGATATTGCCAGCGTCCATAGATCCTTCGGCGGCACCAGCACCAACAATCAGGTGTAGCTCGTCGATGAAAATAATAATATTGTTACTACTTTCGAGTTCTGACATTACTTTCTTCAAACGTTCCTCAAACTCACCTCGGTACTTAGTTCCGGCTATCATACCTGCGAGATCCAACATGATTATTCGCTTGTCGAGTAAGGCGTCAGGGACGTCCTCGTTCACTATTCTTTGTGCTAAACCTTCCACAATTGCTGTTTTTCCCACGCCAGGTTCGCCAATTAGTACCGGGTTATTCTTTGTTCTACGGTTTAGAATTGTGATTACGCGTCGAATTTGGGCTTCGCGGCCGACAACTGGGTCAAGTTTGTTTTCTCTCGCCTGAGCAGTGAGGTCTGTACCAAAGAAATCAAGGGCAGTTTTTTTGGTTTTTTTGCCACGTTTTTTAGTTGTACCGTTACTAGATCCACCTTCTTCGTATTGCTGGCGATTCAAGAACTGTTCAAGTTCAGTGTTTATAGCATCGATACTGACACTCATATCACGGAGTAGTACTGTTGCACGAGCATTCTTTTGACTGAGAATACTGTATAAAATATGCTCTGTTCCACAGAACTCTTGATTAAACTCTTGGGCTATGTCGTAGGCCATTTTAAGGGTTAATTTTGCAGTCTCAGACAACCCTTTGGCGCCCATATTTATAACTATTGTCTTAGGGTTTAGGTTTAGTGCCAACCTTGCTTTATCTAATGTTATGCCGGCATCAGCCAAAACTTTGGCGCCCATAGAGCCTTCTTGCGCTAATACACCTAGCAACAGGTGCTCGGTACCTACAAACGGACTACCAGCTGTACGTGCGATAGCATCCGCATGTCGTAGTGACTGTAATGCGTTTTCTGTCAGGTGATTTAAAAATTCTTGGAAGTCTGAGCTATTTGGCATCATATTGGTATTTTACCCCTTAATCGCGCTTTTATATATCGTAAGAATAATATTATCAAAATTGGCACTCCCATGTCAAGAGTGCCAACGTGTTTGTTCGATTGTATTTTTTTACAGATGAAATGCTAGCTATTTGATGATAACTCAGGCTGAGTCGTAGCTGTGTTTACGGTGAAGTGAAGTTATCAATAAATAGTAGGGAGGTTCGCTGTAAAAAAGTGCTAGCGGATAAATCCACTTGGTAATTTTGACAACGGGCAAAAATGTAGTTCTATATTTGACTGGGAAACGACAGGTGAACTAGGTGTTTACAATTTTGCAAAAAAACCTTGTTCCAAAACATTTAAGACTTTTCCAACTTGTTCTCTGGTTAGAACATCAAGTTTCCGGCTACCAGAAACGATTTTGGCTGTATCACGAGCAACTTCAGCTTTTTCCATCATTATTCCTTCAATTGTGTCTCTGAGGTCAATCATATCGTCGAAGTCCATAACACCAGTCATTCTTTCGTCTTTCGCGAGTTGGCCAGCAAATGAACCAGCACGCGAAGTAATGTGATCATCAATCTGATCGAGTCCAGAAGTTGAGTAAATCGCCCCATCGCCCAGTAAAACTGCGCCTGCGAAACGCATAACTCCCGTGTCCCTCGGGTACTCAACTGTATCTACAAAACTCGACATGTCGCCAGTCCTCAAGATAGCTTCAGCTTTCAAATGCGCATTTAGTTTGTATCTGGGGAATCTTTGGCTAATAATGACAGGTATATGGGTCATGTTCAAAGCTTCAGGTGACTGAGGGTCTTCCGCTCTATTACCATTATAGAAATTCAATGCAGCATTGTCATTTTCGTAACCAAAGAATGGGCTAAGGTGGCCAGATAGTCGATCTCCAACTACCATGCCCAGCCCTAATGGCCTTGGATCATGATAACGATCTTCTTCAAAACTAAATCCAGATGTAGTTCCGTCTTGAGGAGCTAAAAATATATTTTGAGCAGCCTGCTCTGTAGCCATAGCAACTGCCATTGCAATATTTGGTTCTGCTTCGAAATATCCTGCTAGGCTATCTGCGTTTGATCTCATATTAATACTACTATAGCACATCCGTACTGGTTTGTACAGTTATTAACTACTCTTCGGTGCCGTGTTCTTCTACAGCGTCCAGTAGGCTACTCTCTAGTTCACTCTTCTTCTTTAGTTTCTTTGGTTTGTTGTCTTCTTTTGGCTGCTCAGCGACTGGTTGTGCTTCTTGGACAACAGTTTCAGCAGGTTTTGACTCGCTTGGTTGCTTTTGATCTGATTCGATGTCTAGTTCGTAACCGGAAATCTTGCTAGCAAGACGTACGTTCTGACCGCTCTTACCGATAGCAATACTCAGCTGGTCTTCAGGAACGACAACTGTAGCCTTGTGCTTGGATTCGTCGATTTCAACACGCGTGACTTTTGTAGGGCTAAGAGCGTTAGTGATGAACGTTTTTATGTCATCATCCCACACAACAATATCGATTTTCTCTTGCTCGCCAACCTCTGACATAACAGCGTTAACTCGTGTTCCGTGTCCACCAACGAATGTGCCTACTGGGTCTACGCCCTGAACAGTGCTGTTTACAGCTAGTTTTGTACGTACGCCAGCTTCGCGGGCAATTTTCTTGATTTCAACAGCACCACTCTCCATTTCTGGAACTTCGTTTCTAAACAGCCATTCGACGAATTCTGTCGAACCGCGAGAGACGATCAATTGTGGACCTCTTTGGCCTCGTTCAACATCCTTTAGGTATACTTTTACTCTTTGGCCTGGGTAATAGTGTTCGCCTTGGATCTGCTCACTGGCGGGCATAATTCCTTGGGCTTTGCCTAGCTCTACACGCACAAGTCGTCCTTCTACGCGGGCTACAATTCCATTTAGTACCGTACCGATTTTATCTTCGTATTCGGCTAGGATTATTTCGCGCTCTGCTTCTCGTAACCTCTGTAAAATAACCTGTTTGGCTGTCTGGGCAGCGACACGGCCGAAGCTTTCTACTTTTTCGTGCACTTCGATCTCGTCACCGAGTTTGGCGTTCTTTTTCATTACCTGAGCATCTTTTAAGCTAATGTCGTATTTTGCATCGTGGATTTTCTCGACAACATCTTTGGTGACATAGGCATCTACATCCCCGGTGTTTAGGTTCATAGAAACGCGCACTTCTTGTTCGCGGTCACCGTAATCACGGCGGTATGCGGCGGCTAGGGCTTGCTCTACAGTTTCTTGTACAACTTCTTCTGGCAAGTTCTTTTCTTCTGCAATTGTCCTTACGGCCAATGCTAGTTGTTTCATGTCTAATTCCATAATTTTCTCCTTTATCCTGAGCTTGTCGAAGGATTTACCCCGTGTTAGTCGAAGGGTTTTCCCTAAAATGCATCAGATTTTTATTAAAAAATCCGACCAAACTGGCCGGAATCTCTGAAACAATACTACACCTTTGGCGGCAAGAAGTCAACGCGTGGTACTATTTATAGATGAGTAAAAATGTGACGCGGCTATTCGAGCAATTTCAACCCGAAAATTATAATCTTGATATCAAAATTGATAAATCAGCAATGTCCTTCAGCGGAAAAGTTGTGATTACGGGTAAAAAAGTTGGCCGACCAAGCAAAAGACTAACTTTTCATCAAAAAGAGTTAAAAATTACAGGCGCGGTAGTAACAAAACAGGACAAAAAGGGCGAAACGCCAATAAAAATATCACGTATCAACCTGCAGAAAACCTTTAACGAGGTCAGATTACACTCTGACGATATGATTTACCCAGGCAAATACACTATTGCCCTAGAATTCACTGGCAAAATAACTGATGCCATGAACGGTCTGTACCCCTCTCGGTATAAAGATGATGGCATAGAAAAGATTATTTTCGGCACGCAATTCGAGAGCCATCACGCCCGTGAAGTATTCCCCTGTATCGACGAGCCAGAGGCAAAGGCAACATTCGACCTGTCATTAACGACCACCGCGAAAGACGTTGCGCTTTCGAACACCCCTGTTAAATCGGTAGAAAGTGGTGAGCAAAAAGTAGCAAGCGGGCTACAGACAACAACTTTTGAGACTACTCCTATTATGTCCACCTATTTGCTAGCTTTCGTGGCAGGTGATCTAAAATACAAAGAAGCAAAGACTAAAGATGGGGTCGTTATTCGCACCTATGCGACACCAGACAAGATTGAAGAAACAGATTTTGCCCTAGATGTGGCTGTAAAAACCCTAGAATTCTACAACCAGTACTTCGATATCCCTTATCCTCTTGAAAAACTAGACATGGTGGCCTTGCCTGACTTCGCAGCCGGTGCTATGGAAAACTGGGGGTTGGTCACCTACCGCGAACATTGCTTACTAGTAGACCCTAAGAATACCTCTGTTCCAACAAAACAATACGTTGCTATGGTTGTTGCCCATGAGCTAGCTCATCAGTGGTTCGGCAACCTAGTAACGATGCGCTGGTGGACAGACCTATGGCTAAACGAAGGCTTTGCTAGCTGGATAGAATATATGGCTGTCGACAAAATCTTTCCACAGTGGCAAATGTGGACACAATTTATCGCCGACGAACAGCAAGTCGCCTTAAGATTAGATGCACTAGACAATACACACCCAATTCGTGTTCCAGTTCACCATCCTGATGAAATCCGAACTATTTTTGACACCATCAGCTACGCAAAAGGCGCTAGTGCAATTCATATGTTGCACGACTATCTGGGGCCAGAGAACTTCCGTGACGGGCTACGCCACTACCTAAAAAAGCATTCATACAAAAACACAGAAACTGTTGACCTGTGGGAAGCATTAGAAGAAGTCTCTAAAAAAGATGTAAAAGATTTCATGCACGCCTGGACACGGCAACCTGGTTTCCCCATGGTAATTGCCTCGTTTGAAGACTCAAAAGCCACTGTCTCTCAGCAACGGTTTTTCCTATCGAAACCAAGCAAAATCGACAATCCTCTACTGTGGCCTATTCCGCTCCGCGGCGGAAACGGTTTGGCTAACGCCGTTCTATCAACTGATAGCTCTAGTTTTTCCCTAACCGGTAATAGTGATGGCTACTACATCAACAAAACTCGTAGTGGGTTTTATAGAACATCCTACGACCACGAAACAACCGAGAAACTAGCTAACTTGATTAGTGCGGGCAAAATATCCCCACTCGCAAGATTAGGTTTGCTATCAGACAGTTTCGAGGTCGCAAAAGCCGGATACGGCAGCACAGAAGACGCGCTGTTGCTTTTATCGCATTATGTTGACGAAGACAACGCAGCCGTTTGGGATTCAATGGCTAGCGCGATTGGTGACGTTAAATCAGTAATGGGTAACAACGAAGATATTCGGGAAGCTATGAAACCATTTGTACGGTCAATTGCGACGAAACAGTTCAAACGCCTAGGATGGCAAACGAAAAAGGATGAAGTCTATTTTGACACTTTGCTGCGATCAACAATACTCGGTTTAATGTCTAGTTCTGACGATCCTGATATCATCAAACACTGCCAAAAACTATTCCAGGATTCTAAATCGCCAGAAGATATCCAACCAGACATTCGTGGCATAGTCTGGGGTACAGTCGCTAGGCATGGGGGCAAAAAAGAATTCGACACATTCGTTAATTGGCACAATCAGTCAACCAATAGCGAAGTCCGCACATCGCTAGCGTCGGCCATAACTGGGTTCAAGGACGTTGATTTGACCAAAAAGGCCCTTGCCATGGTGAAGACCAAAGATGTCCGCAGTCAGGACGCAGCCTATTGGATAGCTTATGCGCTAATGAACCGTTTTGGCCGAGATGCCGCCTGGCAATGGTTGCAGCACAACTGGGACTGGCTAGGAAAAATTCTAGGCACGGATCTCAGCTTTTCGCGGTTTCCTATCTACGCGGCCCGTGTTTTCACAGGCAAAAAATATATGAAACAGTTCAAAGATTTCTTCGAGCCGAAGATATCGCCTTCTCTGGAAAGATCTATAAAACAAGGTATCGAGATAATACAGTGGCACACCGACTGGTACGCCCGTGACCACAAAGTAGTCCTAGACTTCCTAAAAAAGCAGAAATAACCATCAACTAGTTTTTTTGTTTAGACTAAACTTAGCTCGAATGTTTCGGCCGCTAGCCTAACGGTGATTGATGCTAGGTCAAGGCGGCATCCAATGTCGGCAAGCCCCTTGTCCAGGACTCTGGTTACTTCGATAATAGGGGGATTAACATCTCCTTCTATGGTTTCTAATCCCGAGTTAGCAATAACCAATTGGGTCACGGGCTGTAATTTATCTGCAGCAACCCGAAAGACAGGCCCGCAGGGTTGTTCACATCCAATACAAGGCGAAAAATCACTCATCATATTATTCTGTCATATTTCTTGTGTTTAGTCAATAGTCTTTGAAATCTAATTCTCTGCATCGTGCAAGCCTCAAGCTCGATAAAACAGATAAGCATTACTAGAATAACTATTCAATTTGTGGGATCATCTGACACATGGCAGATCAAGGACATATTTACGATGGGTTTGTTGACCCGGTTGTACTAGCAGAGCAAGAACGCTTTGTAGCTGAGACTATGGAGATTAGTTCTAACTCTGCCGAATCGGTCGAGGGGACTCTTTCGTTAAACCCAGGACGTATGAAAAACAGTCGGGTTGTTGACATTGCCGCTGGGGGCGGCGACCTCACAGCCCATCTCTGTGAATATGACGTAGATGCAGTTGCCATCGACCCTGCCTATGCGGATAAGGAGCTGCTCGTAGTCCGGTCATCACAGTTTATAGAATTTTTAGATGACATAGATGAAGCAAAAAAAACAGCTCGTAGACAATCGTTGCCCCCTAATGTGATTATAGTTGACAGACCATCCGTTAAAAACGACCAACCACGGGTAACTAACAGATCTGCAAATGCTAGATTTTTAGAAGATTGGGCCGCACATCCTGAAAGATATATCGCTGGCTCTGCAATAGACCTGCCTTTGCCGGATCGATCGGCGGACTTGGTTCTAAACCTTAATTTTCTATCAAATCTGCATGGTGTTTTGCCTGACTTCACTCTAGCCTCTGTTTGGGAAGGTATAAGAATATTGAGAAATCGAGGGTCATTAAAAATTGGACCGTTCGAAGAAACTCAGGACCCACGAGCGGCTTTTCAGTATCACGACACCGTGAAACTAGAACTTGTTGCCGACGCAGTTGAAAAAGTAAAAGACGTTGGGATTAAAGTCTCTATGGCCAGGCGCATCCTAACGAGCGAAAGGCAGTTTCTAGACATCACCCGAATAAAATAATCTCTCGTTTTTTAGTCACACCTCAGATATCTCAGAAGAGTTTTGATCTCTTTATTGATGCAAAGTGATGCGTCCGTGAGCTTTAGCTCGCAAGGAAGTTATCGTCTAATTATTCGGTGAGATCCGATGGTGCTTTCGTATCTCTCCAATGACGCCGCCGTCTGCCCTCGTGCCGTTGTTTTGCTATGCCACCCCAATACCTGCCATCAAAACGCCTCATCATATCATCCAGATCATTTCCACCGAGTATAACAATGTTAGTTGGAAAGTATTGTCTGTCTTCTGCGCTAGGATGTATCCAATATTCTCCACGCTCACGCACTTCTAGTTGTGGATGTTGGACTGCAATAGCACCGAAACGGGACATATCTTGTCGCGTTCCACCATGCCCTAGCACCGTTGCAACTGATTCATACAGCGCCCTTGCACCGATTTGTACAACTGCGTCTGGCACCGCCACCTCGGCAACAAAAGCGTCCAGGCATTCAGCCATGGGGTCAGTGGCCATCCCAGGATTTGGGAAAACCGGCTCTCCATCTACAGGACCTAAAGTTGCCATATTAACACTATAGAATTTTTATAATTACAAGCAAGCATAAGCAAAAAAAACATTAAATGCTGTCTATAAATTCTGTGATTTCGAACTCAGGGCCGGTGACTTCGACTGCCGCTAGGTTGTAATCTCCATCCCAATTGTTGCTGCTAACCCAAAACTGAGCTGCGAACTCCATTTGTTTTTGCTTGGCTGGTGTTATGTACTGTAAACCGCCACCAAATTCGTCAGATTTACGGTATTTAACCTCAACAAACGATACAATATTGTCTTTTTTGGCCACAATATCGATTTCGCACCAACGGGTGCGCCAGTTTTGATTCAAAATTTTGTAACCGTGCTGTTTCAGATATTCAGCTGCCGAATCTTCAGCAGCCCTACCTATACTAGTGGTGCTCATACAAACACTGCCACAGGCTTATAACAAAGTCGGTGAATCGGTGAAACTCCGTGGGCTTTTAGTCCCTCTAAGTGTAGTTTCGTGCCGTAACCAACGTGTTTTTCGAAACCGTAGCCTGGATGCTCTACTGCTAGTTGCGCCATTTTGTGGTCACGCAGAACCTTGGCATAAATGCTGGCGGCACTGACAATCGGGTGGGTAGCATCGGCCTTAGCAATGCACAGCACATTCGTAAATTCGTTACCACAGTAGTTGATAGTCCCGTCCAAAATGATTTCGTCGGTACTTTTAATGTTTAAATTCAATAATGCACGTTTGACACCTAGCTTCATGGCGCCGGTCAGTCCAAGTTGATCGATTTCTGCTGGCTCTACCCAGCCCTCACCAAAGTTACAGGATTCCTCAAGAATCAGGAATAGCTCTTCTCGCTTTTTACTTGATAAGACTTTAGAATCTTTTAGTCCCATAGGTAGCACAGCTTTCGCCCTGGCAGCTACTACCAGTAGTGGGCCCGCCCAACATCCACGTCCTACTTCATCTATTCCAACCATGATTTAATCATAACAAAAAACCGCTCGTGGTTAGATCGGTTTAGTTATTACTACCTGGGAGTTGTTTAGTCAGATTTTTCGGCTTTTTCGGACTCTTTGTGTCGTTTTTCGACTTCGGCTGCTTTAGCTTCTAGCTCGGCTTCTTCTTTGGCTTTTTCGGCCATTTCAACTTCGTGCATAGCTTCTTTTTCTTCGTGAATCTTTGCTTCTTCCTCTTCGGCCTTTTTATCAACAACTGTGTTGACTTTGTCCTTGTCGAATTCCATACCTGTCATACGGGCAGATTTACCAGTACGATCACGCATGTAACTGAGGTAGTTTCGGCGTACTTTGCTTCGTTTTACAACCTCTACCTTTAGCACTAGTGGCGAATGTAGCAAGTACGATTTTTCAACACCGACACCGCTGGCAATACGCCTAACTGTTATAGAAGACGTGTGACTGTTTTTACGGTCAGTACGAATAACTAGGCCTTCAAATATCTGAACACGCTCTTTGGCACCTTCTTTAATCTTTTGGTGCACCTTTACTGTGTCACCCGAACGAACGTCGACAACTTGGTGTTTTTTGAACTGTTTTTCGATTTCTCTTACAACCGTACTCATAGACAGTTAACTTTACACCATTTCTTTCTCTAATGCAACAGAGACGATAGTCTAATTATTCAACTATCGTTAGCATAGGAGGTGGCATTGCCGGTTCAGCCTGTAAATATGCAACGTCCGGGGGAACCATCAAAAGAATTCCACTCTCTAATGCTCTACGAGCTATATCTGGGATAACCCTTCCGGCGACTCCACTACCCCCCATGTCGTGCTCTGCATGCGAAGCTGCAACCGCGGCCATAACTCTGTCAAGCTGAGTTTCACCGTTATCAGAAAGATTCATTGTTGTTTACATTAACATTTATATCACTCATGTCAATACAGCCAGGTATTTTTTACCTTTCTGCAAGGCCTACGCCTAGTGTTATCATGGACAGTATGGGAAAAGATTTTGGAAAACTGGCGTTAGAGCAACACAAAAAACTAGGTGGAAAAATGAGCATGTCGCCAAAGGACAAGTTAGACACTAACGACAAACTAAGCACATACTACACCCCGGGAGTGGCAGCCGTATCTAGCCATGTCGCAAAGCACCCTGACGAAACCAGAGACTATACCTGGACCAATAACACAGTAGCAGTAGTCAGCGATGGCTCGGCGGTTCTCGGCCTAGGGAATATTGGCCCACAAGGCGCACTGCCAGTAATGGAAGGTAAAGCCATGATATTCAAAGACTTTGCCAATGTGGATGCTGTGCCTGTAGTTATTGACGTGCACTCTGCCGATGAAATCGTTGAAACTGTTAGAGCAATTGCGCCAAGTTTTGGTGGAATTAATCTTGAAGATATTGCAGCACCAATCTGTTTCGAAGTCGAAGAAAGACTAAAAAAACAGCTTAAAATACCTGTTTTTCACGACGACCAACATGGTACAGCAATAGTGGTGCTAGCAGGGTTAATAAATTCTATGAAGATTACCGGGAGAAAATTGAAAGATTGCCGAATCGTATGCGTTGGTGCCGGTGCCGCGGGTACAGCGGTCATGAAGCTGATTCACTTGTACGCAAAGCCAGAAATATTAGTAGTGGATAGTAAAGGAATTATTTCACCATCCAGAACAGATCTAAATAGCGAGAAAAGGAAGTTGTTAGATTTTACTAATAAAAATGATAAAAACGGTTCGCTTGCCGATGCCATGGAAGGTGCTGACATTTTTATTGGCGTATCTGCGCCTGGACTAGTTACTGCCAAGATGGTAAAAACCATGGCAAAAGACCCAATAATTTTTGCTATGGCTAATCCTGTGCCAGAAATAATGCCAGATGTTGCCAAGAAGGCCGGCGCGGCTATTATGGCCACTGGTCGTAGCGACTTTCCCAACCAAGTGAATAACGCCCTGGCATTCCCTGGTATATTTCGTGGGGCCCTGGACAACAAAGTCAGCCAAATCACAGATCAGCACAAAATTGCGGCCGCCGAAGTTATCGCCACCCTCGTTGAAAAACCTACACCTGAAATGATTATCCCAAGCGTCCTAGACAAACGACTAGTCCCGGCAATCGCCAAAGTAATTATCTAGCCGATTACTCGGTAGACTTCTTGTAGGGTTGTTTCGCCGGCGCAGACTTTCAAGACGGCGTTTTGACGCATCGTAGTCATGCCACTAGCAACAGCGGCTTGTTCTATCTGTTCGGTACTAGTTGCGGTGTTGCCCTTTTGTAATAGCTCTAGAATAGGTCCGCTGAGGATAAACTGTTCGCGAATCGCCAACTGCCCGCGGAAACCATAGGGGTTGTCGGCTGATTTGCCAGGTGCGAAAAATTTTAGGTCTTCTAGTTTTGGCCTCTCGACACCCTCTGGCAAAGTTGCTAGTACATCTTGTATTTGTTTTAATTCGGCACCACTGGGGTTGTATGGCACTTTGCACGTATCATCCAGTCTTCGAACTAAGCGCTGGGCCATTACCAGGCGGATTGCGGAAGCGAACAGTGGGTTAGCACCAATAACCTCCATCAGCCTGGTGAGTGCAGCCGCGGCAGAGCCTGCCGCCTCCACCACCGCCAAGCCCGGTGCAGCGGCGGAAGCAGGCAGCGGCGGACTGCCCAGCCTACAATCCATCTGGAACGTGGTGGGCTCCTACGTCAAGTTCGGGCTGACGGTCTTCATCGCCTTCATCTCGGGTGGCCTGGCTTTCTTTCTGCTTCGGCGACGCGACATCAACCGCCATCTCAAGGCCGACATCGCCGCCGATGCCCCTGAGAGCGAGTTGCCACCGACAAAGACGCCCTCCACCGAAAAACACCGGCCGGCCCGCCGCTTTGCCCTGCTGCGCAGCGCCACCCCCCATTGCGTGCACTGCAAGAGCCTGAACGTACGCCAGTCCCGCATGCACCCGCACCGCTTTGCGGGCATCAACTTCACCGAGTATTTCCGCTGCAAGCAATGCGGGCGCCACTTCGCGATCGTCAGCTACACCCCCATCCTGGCGGCCGGCGGCGGCGTGGTACTGGTCCTGACCTTCATCACCTCGGGCTTCATCTACCTGCTGTCCTTCGTCCATTGAGCCGCTCGGCGGGCCCTGCCCCGCCGCAGCTTGCCAGGCTTGAGCCGCACAAGCGTGACCCCATGAGCCGTCTTGCCATCCGCAGCACCGACTTCACCGATACCG
>RRZU010498660.1_pt1 | contig 22375 bp, 18 predicted proteins | sample 2165561 | NCBI WGS metagenome assembly RRZU01 (sample SAMN10456909, study PRJNA506462) | wastewater metagenome | isolation source: wastewater sludge | place: USA: Moscow, Idaho | reverse complement strand
CAAAGACTAGTGCAGCAGGCTCAGGCCGCAGGCCATCAGCTCAGTTACTTGCAAAGTAATGCCGAACATATCTTGATTGATCGCATCCATGCTGCCCGCGATGAAGGGATTGACTGTATAGTCATCAATCCAGCAGCTTTTACTCATACCAGTGTCGCATTGCGTGACGCGCTGCTTGCTGTGAGCATCCCATTCTTTGAAGTGCATCTTTCAAATGTGCACCAGCGGGAAAAATTTCGTCACCACTCCTACTTTTCTGATGTGGCAGTAGGTGTGATTTGCGGTCTAGGCGCTAGCGGTTACCGTTTCGCTCTAGACGCAGCGTTTGAACATATTAATTAATAAACCCTTGGTTTTGGAGTCATGGTCAATGGATATTCGTAAAGTTAAAAAACTCATTGAATTGCTAGAAGAGTCTGGCATTGATGAATTAGAAATTCACGAAGGTGAAGAATCCGTTCGCATCAGCCGTCACAGTAAGCAAGTTGCGCAGCAACCTGTTTATGCAGCCGCACCACAAGCTGCAGCGCCAGCACCGGCTCCAGTTGCAGCACCTGCAGCTGCTGAAGCAGCAGGTCCTGCTTGCCCTAAGTTTAACGGTACAGTTGCACGTTCACCTATGGTCGGCACTTTCTACCGTGCTGGCTCACCCGATTCAGAAGATTTCGTGTCTGTTGGCCAAACCATCAAAAAAGGCGATGTACTGTGCATCGTTGAAGCAATGAAAATGATGAACCACATCGAAGCAGAAGTTGGCGGTGTGATTGAATCTATCCTTGTTGATAATGGCCAACCGGTTGAGTACGACCAGCCTCTATTCACCATTGTCTAACGACTTAGGAGTTTACAATGTTGGATAAAGTCCTGATTGCTAACCGTGGTGAAATTGCTTTACGCATTTTGCGCGCATGTAAAGAATTAGGTATCAAAACCGTTGCTGTGCATTCCACTGCAGACCGTGAGTTGATGCATTTATCATTGGCAGATGAGACTGTGTGTATTGGTCCAGCACCAGGCACGCAATCCTATCTGAATATCCCAGCGATTATTGCTGCAGCTGAAGTGACTGGCGCTACTGCCATTCACCCAGGTTATGGTTTCTTGGCTGAAGATGCGAACTTTGCTGAACAAGTGGAAAACTCAGGTTTCACCTTTGTTGGTCCAAGTGCAGCAGTGATTCGTATGATGGGTGACAAGGTTGCCGCTAAAGAAGCCATGATTGCTGCAGGTGTGCCTGTAGTACCAGGTTCTGATGGCGCTTTGCCTAAAGATGAAGAGCAGGCTTTAGCTATCGCACGTAAAGTAGGCTATCCCGTGATCATCAAAGCCGCTGGTGGTGGTGGTGGTCGTGGTATGCGTGTTGTGCATAAAGAAGAAGATCTGATTCGCTCAGCTACTTTGACGCGTAACGAAGCAGCGCAAATCTTTGGTAACCCAGTCGTGTATTTAGAAAAATACCTGGCTAACCCACGTCACGTTGAGATTCAGATTTTGGCTGACGGTCAAGGTAATGCCATTCACTTAGGTGATCGTGACTGTTCATTGCAACGTCGTCACCAAAAAGTGATTGAAGAAGCACCGGCGCCCGATATTGATGAAGAAGCGCGTCAGCGTGTCTATGACCGCTGTGTAAAAGCTTGTATTGATATTGGTTATAGCGGTGCGGGTACTTTTGAGTTCTTGTACGAAGATGGTCACTTCTACTTTATTGAAATGAACACTCGTATTCAGGTTGAGCACCCGATCACTGAAATGATCACCGGTGTTGACCTGGTTAAAGAGATGCTCAGCATTGCTTCGGGTAACAAGCTGTCTATCAAGCAAGAAGATATCGTGATGCGTGGTCACTCCATTGAGTGCCGTATTAACGCAGAAGACCCTGATAACTTTATGCCCAGCCCAGGTAAAGTGAAGCACTTCCACGCACCAGGCGGTAACGGTGTGCGTGTTGATACGCATCTGTACAGCGGCTATAGCGTGCCACCTAACTATGACTCACTGATTGGTAAGGTGATTACTTGGGGTGCAACACGTGAAGAGTCGATGGCGCGTATGCGTAACGCTTTAGATGAAATCATTATTGATGGCATCAAAAGTAATGTGCCGTTACACCGTGATTTATTGAATGACAAAGGTTTCTGTAAAGGTGGTGTGAATATTCACTACCTCGAAAAGAAACTGGGCATGCAGTAAGCACAACTGAGCTCAACAAAAAAGCCGATCGTTTGATCGGCTTTTTTGTGTCGGTTTCATAGGTTTTTAAAAACTCAATATCTGCATCACGCTTAGCGGCCGCGTAAGAACAGCTTATCTAACTCATCCATACCCAGCTGTGTCCAGGTAGGACGGCCGTGGTTGCATTGTCCGCTGCGCTCGGTTACTTCCATATCACGCAGTAGAGCATTCATCTCAGTCAGCGTAAGGCGGCGATTAGCACGTACTGCGCCATGACATGACATGGTGGCGAGCAGCTCATTGGTATGCGCCTCGATTTTATCGCTGGTGCCATACTCGATTAAGTCAGATAACACATCGCGCACCAGTTCGGCTGCATCGGCTTGTTTGAGTAAGGCCGGAATTTGGCGAATAGCAATACTTTCGGGGCCTAAACCTTGCAGCTCAAACCCGAGCTGGGTAAACCACTGCGCGTGTTGCTCGGCGCAATCCACTTCGCGCTCGCTCAGTGCAAGTGTTTCGGGAACCAATAGCGGTTGTCCACGTAAGCCTTCGTCAGCCATGGCCAGCTTCAAGCGCTCGTACATCACCCGTTCATGGGCTGCATGCATGTCGACGAGGACCATGCCGTGCTGGTTTTCTGCAAGGATATAAATACCCTTGAGTTGCGCAATGGCAAAGCCCAGGGGGGGGATTTCTTCTTGTGTGGCTTCGGCTAGATTGCCAAGTGGCTCAGCAAAGGCTTGATAAGCACTTTGGTAGTTCTCCGGCGTGCGCGTTGCGTGTGGCGGTTGCTGGCCGTAACTGCCTTTGTTAAAGCTGGTACTGTGCTGTGCTCGCGGCTCAAATGTGGGTTGTGGGCTGGCTGTGTTGCTCAGTGGGATATGGCCTTGTGGACCAAACTCTCCAGCTTCTAAACCGCTAACCGCAGGTTGTGCATGCAGACTCAAAGTACTGGCTGGCTCGAGCTTGTCTTCGGGGCGCACATCGGCAATGGCGCGGTGCAGAGTGCTGTATAAAAAGTCATGCACACTGCGGTTTTCACGAAAGCGCACTTCATGTTTGGTGGGATGCACGTTGACATCTACGCTGCTAGGATCCAGCTCTAAAAACAGTACAAAAGCCGGATGCCGGCCGCCATACATGACGTCTCGATACGCTTGGCGTACGGCATGAGCCACCAAGCGGTCACTGACCACGCGGCCATTGACATAAAAATGCTGCATATCTGCTTTGCTGCGCGAGAAGGTCGGTAAGCCGACCCAGCCCCACAGGTGCAGGCCATTGCGCTCGACATTAATCGGCATGGCTTGTTCTAAAAATGCATCACCACACACCGCAGCAATGCGACGTGCTTGGGATATGTCATCGGTTGCCGGGTGTAATGCCAGAATGGTTTTGCCGTTATGACGTAAATGAAACGCCACATCAAAACGCGCTAAGGCCATGCGTTTAATCACGTCTTGCAGATGATCAAATTCAGTTTTTTCGGTGCGTAAAAACTTACGCCGTGCTGGAGTGTTAAAAAACAAATCACAGACTTCCACCGTGGTACCAACCGGGTGAGCGGCTGGCTGCACGCGTGGCTGCATATCACGCCCCTCAGCTTCGACTTGCCAAGCTTGCTCAGCATCGGCAGTGCGCGAGGTCAGGGTTAAGCGTGAAACTGAGCTGATAGAGGCTAAAGCTTCTCCACGAAAACCTAAGCTGGCCACGCCTTCAAGATCTTCCAGTATCACAATTTTGCTGGTGGCGTGACGGGCGAGGGCTAATGGCAGTTGGTCGGCAGCGATACCATGGCCGTCATCGCGTATTTGTAAGCGCTTGATGCCACCTTGCTCGACATCAATCTCAATGCGTTTGGCGCCAGCGTCTAGGCAGTTTTCCAGTAGTTCTTTGGCTACGGATGAGGGTCGCTCAACCACTTCACCCGCAGCAATTTGGTTAGCTAAACGCGGGCTCAGTAGATGAATGGCACGTACATCGGTCATTATTGTCCTGCTAAAGTTGTGGCGGGTATGTTGAGTATTTGACCTACTTTAAGTGCGTCAGTTTGCAGCTTGTTCACTTGGCGTAGTTGCGCTGGGCTGACTTGATAGCGCTGGGCTAACAAAGACACACTTTCGCCGGAACGGACCACGTGCTCACGTGGACCAATGGCTAGTTTGCCAGAGTCGCGTAGCCACGCCACATAGCTGCCAGGCGGTGGGTTTTGTTGGAAAAAATGGCGAATCCCAGAATGAATTGAGCGGGCTAATGCTTGCTGGTGTGAACGATTGGCAAGCTTCTTAGATTCGCCAGGGTTACTGATAAAACCTGTTTCGACCAAAATTGACGGCATATCAGGTGATTTGAGCACCATAAAACCAGCTTGTTCGACACGTTTTTTATGTAACGGAGTGATACGTCCCATGTTGCTGAGGACTTTTTGGCCAACATCCAAGCTTGAAGACAGTGAAGCTGTCATCGACAGGTCGAGCAAGACACCTGCGAGCATGGCATCTTTACCTTGCAGCTTAACGTTGCCAGCACCACCAATCAGGTCAGAGCGGTTTTCACTGTCAGCGAGCCAGCGTGCTGTTTCTGAGGTGGCACCGCTATCGGATAACGCAAAGACAGAGGCACCGAAGGCGGCTGCACGTGGCGCAGCATCGGCGTGCACTGAGACAAACAAGTCAGCACCTTTGTTGCGGGCGATTTCGGTGCGGCGGCGCAGTGGAATAAAATAGTCACCGGTACGGACTAGCTCTGCACGGAAGCCTTTTTCGGCGTTGATTTGACGTTGCAGTTCTTTAGCAATCATCAGCACGATATCTTTTTCACGTAAACCGCCAGGGCCAATCGCGCCCGGGTCTTCACCGCCATGTCCTGCATCGATTGCTACGACAATATCGCGTTTGCTTGATGCCGGTAGCTTGGACAGTTTTGCTGCTGGCGCTGCAGGCGTCGCCAGTGGCTGGCGCGTTGCCACGCTCACAGCTGGAGTTGGAGCTGGCAGATTGGCGCCGCTATCAAATAAGTCCACAACAAGGCGGTGGCCGTATTGCTGATTGGGCGCTAAGGTGAAACTTTTTGGCGTGACCTGCTCAGAAATGTCGAGCACGATACGCAACTCATCTGCGCCCTGATTACCAGTACGCACTTGAGTAATGGGTGATTTGCCACCGGTTAAACCTGCGAGCTGAGTTGAAAGCTGGGCTTTTTTAATATCAATAACAATACGCTCAGGTGCGCTCAGAGTAAAAACGCTGTGCTCCACAGGGCCGGTCAGGTCAAACACGAGGCGAGTGTTATCAGGCGCACGCCATAGGCGCACACTGTTAATTTGAGTCATTGCCAGAGCTTCAAGTGGTAAGGCTATGCAGAGAACCAATGCTGCTAGTAATTGTGGTATGCGCACGTATGACCTCGCTATGTGTTTTAAGTCAGGTTTGCCAAAGCAACGCACCAACTTTCGCCGCGTGTGCTGAAGGGTAATAATCGCACAATTCGTCCATCATTATGAGCTTTTATAGTGATTTCAAGGTCAGGTTGCGGTAAATAGCCCTTTCCTTGTTGCGGCCACTCAATCAGGCACAGATCGTCATCGGCAAAATAGTCGCGAATACCTAAGTACTCCAGTTCTTCGGGGTCGGCGAGGCGATATAGATCAAAGTGCCAAACCTTGAGTCCGTTGATCTCATAGGGCTCAACTAAGGTGAAAGTAGGGCTTTTCACTGCCCCATCATGACCTAAGCCCCGAACAATGCCGCGCGATAAAGTCGTTTTGCCTGCGCCTAAATCACCTTCTAAAAAAATAAGCCCATGCCCAGCCGTTTGTGCAGCGATGGCATGGCCTAAACGCGTCATGGCGTCTTCATCTTTTATATACAACTCTACGCCTGACATGGGCTGTGTTCCTCTAATAAGTATCGAATGCTGTGGCACATATCACTGGCAGCAACACCGCGGCCACCGTGAGCTAATTGCTCGCCAGCACAAGCATGCAGCCAGACCGCTAAACAAGCAGCAGGGTAAGGGGTTAAGCCTTGAGCAACTAGAGCCGCAATCACGCCAGTGAGCACGTCACCAAAACCTGCACCAGCCATCACCGGATGGCCGCGCTCAACGCAGGATAATTCACCATTTGGCGTAGCAATTAAAGTGTGATGGCCTTTCAGTACAGTCACCGCATTATAACGTTGCGCGAGTTGCAGTGCAGCGTTGTTTCGATCAGATTGCACCTGAGCGGTACTTATATTTAATAAACGCGCTGCTTCGCCGGGATGCGGCGTAATAATCAACTCTTGAGCGGGCTGGCAGGCACCGCTGGCCAGCATATTTAAGGCATCGGCATCCCATATTTGTGGCACTTGACGCTGCGCTGTACAACTGAGTAATGCACGTGACCACGCTGATTGACCCAGCCCTGGACCCACAGCAATGACACTGGCGTGGGTTAATGGTTCGCGCAATTGTGTACTAGTGCCTATGCCATGGCTCATGACCTCAGGCAGACGGCTGAGTGCTGCGCTAATATGTTGCTCACGAGTGGCTAAACTGACCATGCCCGCACCGCAGCGCAAAGTGGCTTCTGCACAGAGTAAAGCTGCACCTCCCATACCTTTATCGCCAGCCACCACTAAAACATGCCCAAGTTGCCCTTTATGGCTATCCATAGCACGAGGTGCAAGGCGGGGTAGATTGCCAGCATGTATACTGCGCAGCGACTTTGTATTTGTCATCATTGCCTGCACTTATGTCTGAAACTATAAGTAATAGTATAACAATTTTTTTGGAGATAGCGCTCGATGTCTGCTGAACAACTGGATCTGGTGGCCTTGACAGCATCCATTCGTGAATGGGCAGGGCAATTAGGCTTTCAACAACTGGGCATTACCGATACTGAGTTAGGTGAAGATGCTGCGCGTTTAGATGCCTATTTAGCCGCGGGCTATCACGGTGAAATGGCCTATATGGCCAGCCACGGCACGATGCGCTCGCGCCCTGAAGAGTTAGTGCCAGGCACGGTGCGGGTGATTTCAGTGCGCATGGATTACTTGCCAGAAGATACGCAGATGGCGCAAATGTTGGCGCAGCCTGAGCAGGCTTATATTTCCCGTTATGCTTTGGGACGTGATTATCACAAGCTGATTCGCAAGCGTTTGCAGCAACTGGCAGAAAAAATCACCGCGCAGATTGGCCCTTTTGGTTATCGCGCTTTTGTTGATAGTGCGCCAGTCATGGAAAAACCTTTGGCGCGTAAAGCCGGTTTAGGCTGGATGGGTAAAAATACTCTGATCCTCAACCGCAAGGCCGGCAGTTGGTTCTTCTTAGGCGAACTGCTGATTGACTTGCCGCTGCCAATCGATGAGCCCAATGATCGTGATCATTGCGGTAAATGCAGTGCCTGTTTGGATGTGTGTCCCACGCAAGCTTTTGTGGGTGAGCGTGTGTTGGATGCGCGCCGCTGTATTTCCTATCTGACCATTGAATTAAAAGATGCCATTCCTGAAGAGTTACGAGCGCTGATCGGTAATCGGGTGTTTGGCTGTGATGACTGTCAGTTGGTGTGCCCGTGGAATCGCTTTGCCAAACCCACGCAAGAAGATGATTTCAAGCCGCGACATAATTTAGATAATGTGACTTTGGCTGAGTTGTTTATGTGGACTGAAGAGCAGTTTCTCAAGCGTACCGAAGGCTCACCGATGCGCCGTACTGGTTATGAGCGTTGGCTGCGCAATCTGGCCGTAGGTTTGGGTAATGCTCCCAGCACCATTGTAGTGCTTGAAGCTTTAAAGGCGCGCTTGGATCATCCTTCTGAATTAGTGGTGGAGCATGTGCTGTGGGCATTACAGCAGCATCACAATAGATCAGCTTAAAATCTGTAGCCTTAACCTTGTGCAGAGCGTTTGTCGGTTGCACTATTGAGACTCAAGCTAAATAGTATAAAAATCGCTATGCTATGCGCCTCTTTTAACCCTCTAGTAGTGTTTTAAACATCATGACAGTAAACGATTATGAAATGGCTTGGGGCATTTATGCCGTGTCTGCTTTGGGCTGTATGTTGGCGTGGTTTTATTTTACCGGCTGGATGTGGCGTTATCTGCGTGAGCCGCTGCGTGTTTTGGTCGCGGTGCTGCTATTTGCGCCGACTGTTGTTGATCCTGCGCGTGATTTTTATGCCCCGTCGATTGCGATTACGGTGATGGATCTGTTGTTTAAAGATGGTAGTGATTTATGGCGTGCGGTGGCTGACTTATTTATGTATGGCGCTTTTGTATTTGCAGCCTATGCAGTCTTTGTTGTGGCGCGCTTGCTATTAAAAAGTAAAAAACGCGCTGAAAAAACGGCGCAGCGCGATGCCGCTTATGCTGCTGAGCATGATGATGCAGAGCCTGAGTTGACCTTGCAGCAGATTCTGACTCGAGATGCGCAAACCCCTGAGTCTGGTTTGACCGCGCAACGTTAGGAGATCGCAGTATGTGTGAGTTACTCGGCATGAGTGCCAATGTGCCAACCGATGTGGTGTTTAGCTTTACCGGCTTAATGCAGCGCGGTGGTAATACCGGGCCACATCGTGATGGTTGGGGCATTGGTTTTTATGAAGGGCGGGGCTTGCGCTTGTTTCAAGACCCGCTGGCCAGTGCTGACTCTGAAATTGCGCGCTTAGTGCAGCGCTATCCGATTAAAAGTGAAACGGTGATTGGTCATATTCGCCAAGCCAATGTGGGCGCGGTGAGCTTGGCCAATACGCATCCATTTATGCGTGAAATGTGGGGGCGTAACTGGTGTTTTGCCCATAATGGTCAAATGCCAGATTTTGCACCTGAGTTGGGTATGTATCAGCCGGTGGGTGATACCGATAGTGAAGCGGCGTTTTGCGATATTCTCAATCGTGTGCGCAGTGCCTGTACGCATGAGTGCAGTATTGAGCGGTTGTTGCCGGTGATTGTTGCTGCTTGTGAGGAGTACCGTGCTCAGGGGGTGTTTAACTGTTTGCTGAGTAATGGTGATTGGTTGTTTAGTTTTTGCTCAACCAAGCTGGCGCATATTACCCGTCGCGCACCCTTTGGTCCGGCTACGCTTAAAGATGCGGATATGAGTGTGGATTTTCAATCTGAGACCACGCCCAATGATGTGGTGACTGTGATTGCAACTGAGCCGTTGACTGATAATGAATTATGGACTGTGTATGCACCGGGTGAGTGGCGGTTGTGGCGTGGTGGTGAGGTTGTGGCGCAAGGCTGATTGAGTCAAAGTCAAAGTCAAAGTCAAAGTCAAAGTCAAAAGCATTTAGCATATAGGCGTGTGGCGCACCACGTTAGTGCTGTTTTTCCCTCCACGAGCCCATCCTGGGCTCAAGTCGGGCGCTGCGCCATCCATGGCTTCGCTCGTCACAGCACCAACGCGGTGCTTGTTGACTATTGATGGTGTTGGTTAGTCTTTTATGAGTAATAAAACAGCTGCCTTGATCTGTTATAGGTGCTTGTTGCTTGAGTGATTTGAGCTGCAAAGTTGAATACACAGCAGATGCTCGAAGTGCGGCATTCACTATGCTGGTGACTGCTGCTGATAAAATACACACACAGCTACTGTGCTAAATAACGCATGCCCTCTTCTAGGCCCTCAACGGTGAGTGGATACATCTGATCTTCAACCAGTTCACGTACCATGGAAATCGACTGGGTATAGCTCCAAGTGTCTTTAGGGTAGGGATTGAGCCAGATGATCTTTTTGAATTTCTGCTTAAAACGCTGCATCCACACATAGCCTGCTTCGTCGTTCCAGTGTTCAACACTACCGCCGGGCTGCGCGATTTCGTAGGGTGACATCGACGCATCACCGACAAAAATCACTTTATAGTCAGCGCCATAGGTGTGCAGTACATCTTGCGTGGGCGTGCGTTGGTCAAAGCGGCGTGCGTTACTTTTCCATAAGCCTTCATAAATAAAGTTATGAAAATAGTAATGCTCAATGTGTTTAAACTCAGTTTTACAGGCCGAAAACAGCTCTTCACAGATTTTGATATGCGCATCCATTGAGCCGCCAATATCAAACAGCACCAGCAGTTTGACGGTATTGCGGCGTTCGGGGCGCATTTGGATATTGAGCAGGCCGCCATCACGCGCGGTGTGATCAATAGTGCCGCTCAGATCAAATTCATTCTCTGCGCCAGTGCGGGCAAACTTGCGTAAACGCCGTAGCGCGACTTTAATATTGCGCGTACCAATCTCGACTTGATCATCCAAGTCTTTATATTCACGTTGCTCCCAAACTTTAACCGCTTTACCTTGACGCTCGCCTTCGTTGCCAATGCGAATGCCTTCGGGGTTATAGCCGCCCGAACCAAAGGGGCTGGTACCACCGGTGCCGATCCATTTACTACCGCCTTGGTGTTTGCCTTTTTGCTCAGCTAAGCGCTCTTTAAAGGCCTCGATGAGCTTATCGAGACCGCCCAGAGATTTGATTTGCTCACGCTCCTCAGGGCTCAGTGAGCGCTCAAACTCTTTGCGCAGCCACTCATCGGGGATCAGTGCTTCAATATGCTGGTCGAGGTGCTCAATACCTTCAAAATAAGCAGCAAAAGCGCGGTCAAACTTATCGTAGTGGCGTTCATCCTTAACCAAAATGGCGCGCGCTAAGTAATAGAACTCATCCATATCGGCAAACACCACGTTGTGTTTGAGCGCATTGATTAAGTCTAAAAGTTCGCGCACCGAGACCGGTACTTTGGCGGCGCGCATTTCATTAAATAAATTCAGCAGCATGGCTACAGACCTCTTCAGTAAAAGGTGCAGCGGACGGGTTTGCGTCACACAAACACGTCCGTGCAGCACATGTGTTTAGCGCTTGCGGCGGCTCATAAAGGCCAAGCGCTGCAGCAGCATCACATCTTGCTCGTTCTTAATCAGCGCGCCGGCCAAGGGTGGAATGGCTTTAGTCACATCACGCTCACGCAACACGGCTTCGCCAATATTGTCGGCCATTAGCAGCTTAATCCAATCCACCAGTTCGCTGGTTGAAGGCTTCTTTTTTAAGCCAGGGATTTGACGCACATCAAAGAATACATCCAGCGCTTCACTGACCAAGGACTGGCTGATATTGGGGTAATGCACATCAACAATTTTTTGCAGGGTAGCGCGATCAGGGAAGGCAATGTAATGAAAGAAGCAACGGCGTAAAAAGGCGTCTGGCAGCTCTTTTTCATTATTGGAAGTGATGATGATAATCGGGCGATGCTTAGCTTTAATGGTTTCGTCGGTCTCGTAGACGTAGAACTCCATCTTGTCGATTTCTTGCAGCAAGTCATTGGGAAACTCGATATCAGCTTTATCGATTTCATCAATCAGTAAAATAACGCGCTCATCGGCGTCAAAGGCTTCCCAGAGTTTGCCCTTGTTGATGTAATTACGCACATCATGGACTTTTTCTGAGTTGAGTTGCGAATCGCGTAAGCGGCTGACCGCATCGTACTCGTAGAGACCTTGATGGGCTTTGGTGGTGGACTTGATATGCCAGGTGATTAAACGCGCACCAAAAGATTCAGCCAGTTGCTCAGCCAGCATGGTTTTACCTGTGCCGGGTTCGCCTTTCACTAAGAGCGGACGTTCAAGTGTGATGGCGGCGTTCACTGCCAGCTTTAGATCATCTGTAGCAACATAGGATTGAGTACCAGAAAACTTCATAACAAACCTCAGCACAACCAGCGCGTTATTATTTTAATTAAAGTGAATGATTACGTTTATAGGTTGCTTACTATACCTTGCTGATCTGAGGTTTGTGAACGAAAGAGGGTTTCCAGTCACTGTGTGTGTATTTTTAGTCCAAAAACAGGCTGGACGCTGGGCGCTCAGCGCTTTAGGCTCAGAGCTATTATTTAAATCAATGAGGAGAGTTTGCTATGGGCCGTATTTATGCTGATAACGCGCAAAGTATTGGTAACACACCTTTGGTGCAGATTAATCGTTTAGGCCCTGCTGGGGTGACGATTCTAGCCAAGCTTGAAGCGCGTAACCCTGCAGGTTCGGTGAAGTGCCGTGTTGGCGTAAGTATGGTGCAGGCCGCCGAGGCTTCAGGTGCGCTTAAGCCTGGAGTGACTATGGTCGAGCCAACCTCAGGTAATACGGGGATTGGCTTGGCTTTTGTCGCTGCGGCGCGTGGTTATAAATTGATTTTGACCATGCCGTCTTCGATGAGTCTAGAGCGTCGTAAAATTCTTAAAGCTTTGGGTGCGGAGCTGGTTTTGACTGAGCCAGCTAAAGGTATGCAGGGCGCGATTGATAAGGCGCAGGAAATTGCCGCCAGCGCTCCAGACAAATACTTAGTGTTACAGCAGTTTGATAATCCCGCCAATCCTGATGTGCATGAAAAAACCACCGGGCCAGAGATCTGGAATGATACCGATGGTGCTATTGATGTATTGGTCAGCGGTATCGGTACAGGCGGCACCTTAACCGGTGTTTCTCGCTATATTAAAAATACCTGTGGTAAACCGATTCTCTCTGTGGGCGTGGAACCCATGACGTCGCCGGTGATTAGCCAGCAGTTGGCTGGGCAAGTTGCAGCGCCTGCACCGCATAAAATACAAGGTATTGGCGCAGGCTTTGTGCCTAAAAATCTAGATTTAAGCATGCTCGATCAGGTTGAGCAGGTCAGTGATGATGAAGCTAAATTGATGGCGCTGCGCTTAATGCGCGAAGAAGGCATTTTGGGTGGCATTTCTTGTGGTGCGGCCATGGCAGCGGCTGTGCGCTTAGCCCAGCAACCGCACATGCAAGGTAAAACCATAGTGGTGATTTTGCCTGACTCCGGTGAGCGTTACCTGTCGAGCATGTTATTTGATGGCTTATTTACAGAGCAAGAACTGGCGCAGTGATCAGGATGAAAAATGATGAAGTGCGCTGGCAGCCTTGTATAGAGGTACACTATATCTATTTAAGGGAGTTGCTCCGATGGCAATAAAATGTCCGGCTGTAGCCATTGCTCGTCAGATTCTTGATGGTTTTGATCTGTACCGTGAGGAGTTTCGCCAAATCACCAACCTGGGTCGTGAGCGCTTTGAAAAAGCGCAATGGCAAGAGATTCAAGCAGCATCGGCAGCGCGTATCCAGCTGTATAAGGTGCAAGTTGATCTGACGCAGCAGCACTTATTAACTCAGTATGGCGCAGAGGTCTTGCTGAATATTGACTGCTGGCCGCAAATTAAAGAGTCCTATATTGGGCAGATTGATTTGCGTTTAGATGATGAGTTGTCTGAAACTTGGTTTAACTCAATTTTTAATAGCTTATTCAGTCATGACTTGATCAGTGACGAGTGCATGTTTGTGCACAGTACGCGCCCGCCCCTAAATGCTCGTGATGCGCCGATGCAGATTCGCACCTATCGCCCGCAAGGCGATTTGGCGGGCATGCTGCGTCAAATCAGTGAGGATTACCGTTTTTCAGTGCCCTATGCCGATCAAGACGCTGATGTGTTGCGTCTTGAACAACAGCTGCGCGAGAGCTTGCCAGATTGGGTGTGCAAAGACCCTGACTTGTGTGTTGAACTCTATAGTTCGCGTTTGTACCGCAATAAGGGCGCTTATTTAGTCGGTCGAGTTTTCACCCTAGATGAGCAGTGGCCCTTAGTGATACCCATGCTCAATCGTGAAGAGCAAGGTATTCGCATTGATAAAGCCATTGTTGATGAAGCCGAAGTGTCGATTATTTTCTCCTTTACCCGCTCGTATTTTATGGTGCGCGTGGCTTATCCTGCCGAGTTCATTAGCTTTTTGCGGCGTATTTTGCCGCGTAAGCATTTGTCTGAGTTGTACACCTCTATTGGCTTTTATAAACAGGGTAAATCAGAGTTTTATCGCTCCTTGATTGATCATTTAGAAACCACCGATGACCGTTTTGTGATGGCCGACGGTATTCGTGGCATGGTCATGAGCGTCTTTACTTTGCCGGGCTTTAATACTGTTTTTAAAATTATAAAAGACCGCTTTTCACCGTCGAAAAACGTCACTCGCGATACCGTGATTGATCGTTATCGTATGGTTAAATATGTTGACCGTGTTGGACGCTTGGCGGATACGCAAGAGTTTGCTGATCTTCGCTTTCCCTTGGCTAAGTTTGAGCCAGAGTGTTTGCGTGAGTTATTAGAGGTTGCGCCAGCCACAGTTGAAGTGCAGGGCGATGAGGTTCTAGTGCGCCACTGCTGGACTGAGCGGCGCATGATTCCGCTGAATATTTATCTAGATAATGCCAGTGAGCAGCAGATTAAAGACGGTCTTGAAGAGTATGGTCTGGCCATTAAACAATTAGACGCGGCGAATATTTTCCCAGGCGATATGCTGTTGAAAAACTTTGGGGTGACGCGTCATGGGCGGGTGGTGTTTTATGATTATGATGAAATCACTTACCTCACCGAAGTGAATTTTCGTAAGATTCCTGAGCCGCGATTTCCTGAGGATGAGATGTCCGCTGAGCCTTGGTATTCAGTGGGTCCGCATGATGTGTTTCCAGAAGAGTTTCCACGCTTTTTGTTTACTGACTTAAAGCAGCGTAAACTGTTCAAAGAAATGCATGGTGATCTATTTACTGCTGAGTATTGGCAAGGACTGCAAGAGGCCATTCGCCAAGGTAAGGTGATTGATGTGTACCCTTACAAGCGTAAAGACATCGAGTAATAATAGGGGTTGATTAAAACTAAAGTGCGATTGCGTGTTTAGTTATTGAGAAGCCAAACGTTGCGCGGTATAATACCGCGCTTCCATTTTTCCCGTTCGGGAGCGTGTAATATGCTGCGTATCAGCCAAGAAGCTCTGACCTTTGATGATGTATTATTAATCCCCGGTTATTCCGAGGTGTTACCCAAAGATGTCAGTTTAAAAACCCGCTTAACCCGGGACATCGTACTTAATATTCCGTTGCTTTCTGCAGCAATGGACACCGTTACTGAGTCGCGCTTGGCCATTGCTATGGCACAAGAAGGCGGCATCGGTATCATTCATAAAAACATGACAGTTGAACAGCAAGCAGCTGAAGTGCGCAAAGTTAAGCGCTATGAAACTGCTATCGTGCATGATCCTGTTACTGTAAGCCCAGATACTAAAATCATTGATTTACTTAAGCGCGCTCGTGAGCTCGGTTTCTCCGGTTTCCCGGTTGTTGATAGCGACAATCAGCTGGTGGGTATCGTGACCGGTCGAGACCTGCGTTACACACCCAATGCAGGCGACACTGTGACGGCGATTATGACGCCCAAAGAGCAGTTAGTGACTGTGCAAGAAGGCACAGGCCTGGAAGACATCAAAACTAAACTCTATGAGCACCGCATTGAAAAAATGCTGGTGGTTAATGACAAGTTTCAGTTGCGCGGTATGGTCACTTTCCGCGATATCGAAAAAGCTAAAAGCTATCCGCTCGCGTCTAAAGACAGCCAAGGCCGTCTGCGTGTGGGTGCGGCGGTAGGTACCGGTGCGGATACGGCTGAGCGCGTCACTGCGTTAGCTGCTGCTGGTATTGACGTCATCGTTGTGGATACAGCGCACGGTCACTCTAAAGGTGTACTGGATCGCGTGCGTTGGGTGAAGGAAAACTTCCCAGAAGTGCAAGTGATCGGCGGTAATATCGCCACTGGCGCAGCTGCTTTAGCTTTGGTTGAAGCCGGCGCAGATGCGGTTAAAGTTGGTATTGGTCCAGGCTCAATCTGCACCACGCGTATTGTTGCCGGTGTGGGTGTGCCACAGATTTCTGCGATTGCTAACGTTTCTGCTGCTCTTAAAGGTACAGGCGTACCTATGATTGCTGACGGCGGTATTCGCTTCTCTGGCGACTTATCCAAAGCCATTGTAGCTGGTGCGGATGCAGTGATGATGGGCTCAATGTTTGCCGGTACTGAAGAGTCACCAGGTGAAATTGAATTGTTACAAGGACGTTCATACAAGTCTTAACGTGGTAAGGCCTCGCTCGGTGCTATGGCACTAGCGCAGGTCTCATCGGACCGTTCCTTCCTAGACACCAGTGGCGGTGCTGAAAAGCTCGTTCCTGAAGGTATTGAAGGTCGCGTACCTTATAAAGGCGCGATTGCTGCCATTGTTCACCAGTTGATGGGTGGATTACGCGCATCAATGGGTTACACCGGTTGTGCCACCATCGAGCAGATGCGTACTGAACCTGAGTTCGTGCGTATCACCGGTGCGGGTATGGCTGAGTCCCACGTGCACGATGTACAAATTACCAAAGAAGCACCGAACTATCGAGTCAGCTAAGCTGCGCTCATATTCGTTAGATAAACCGCCGTATTTAGGCGGTTTATCTTTTAATAGGTTTATAAACTGTTATTGAGACTTATCCCATGGCTGCTCAAGATATTCATGCTCATCGCATTTTAGTTTTAGATTTCGGCTCACAATACACCCAGTTGATCGCACGTCGTATTCGCGGTATCGGCGTATTCTGCGAAATTCACCCCTTTGATGTCAGTGAAGACGTGATTCGTGCGTTTAATCCGCGCGGTATCATCTTGTCCGGTGGCCCTGAGTCTGTGCATGTGAATGACAGTCCACGTGTACCGCAGTTGGTTTTTGACTTACAAATCCCTGTGCTGGGAGTGTGCTACGGCATGCAAGCTATGGCGCAGCAATTGGGTGGGCAGGTGCAAGGCTCAAATGTGCGTGAGTTTGGTGCTGCCCGCGTCAGCGTTGTTGCAGAAAACGCGTTGCTCGATGGTTTGCGTGATGCAGCGACGGCAGCGTCACCGAGCGGCTTGGATGTGTGGATGAGTCATGGCGATAAAGTGACTGCCTTGCCAGAAGGTTTCACCACCATTGCTAGCACCGAGAGTTGCCCAATTGCTGGTATGGCAGATGCAGATCGTCACTATTACGGTTTGCAGTTCCATCCTGAAGTGACGCATACAACTCAAGGTGCTGATATCCTCAGTCGCTTTGTGTTGGATATTTGTGCCTGTGCCGCATTATGGACTCCAGCTAATATTGTAGAAGATGCGATTGCTACAGTACGTGCGCAAGTCGGCGATCGTAAAGTGTTACTGGGTCTGTCGGGTGGTGTGGATTCATCGGTCGTGGCGGCGTTACTGCATAAGGCGATTGGCAATCAGTTGACTTGTGTGTTTGTGGATCACGGTCTGTTGCGCCTGCATGAAGGCGATCAAGTGATGCGCATGTTCGCTGATAATATGGGTGTTAAAGTCATCCGTGTCGATGCTGAACAGCGTTACTTAGATTTACTTAAAGGTGAGACTGATCCAGAAGCAAAACGTAAAATTATTGGTCGCACATTTATTGAAGTCTTTGATGAAGAAGCCAGTAAGTTAGAAGGTATTGATTTCCTCGCGCAGGGTACGATTTATCCTGACGTGATTGAGTCTGCAGCGATTAAGGGCGGTAAAGCGCATGTGATTAAATCACACCACAACGTGGGCGGCTTGCCGGAAGATATGAAGTTTGAGCTGGTTGAACCCCTGCGCGAATTGTTTAAAGACGAAGTGCGTAAGCTGGGCGTTGAACTCGGTCTGCCACACGATATGGTTTACCGTCATCCGTTCCCCGGCCCTGGTCTTGGTGTGCGCATTCTCGGTGAAGTGACTAAAGAATATGCTGACTTGTTGCGTCAAGCGGATCATATTTTTATCGAAGAGTTGCGTAAAGCGGGTTGGTATGAAAAAACCAGTCAAGCTTTTACCGTGTTCTTGCCGGTGAAGTCGGTTGGTGTGGTGGGTGATGCGCGTCGTTACGCTTGGGTCGTCTCACTGCGAGCGGTAGAAACCATCGACTTTATGACGGCACGCTGGGCGCACTTACCGTACGATTTATTAGAAAAGGTTTCAGGCCGTATTATCAATGAAATCGAAGGCATTTCACGTGTGGTCTATGACGTGTCAAGCAAGCCACCAGCGACCATTGAGTGGGAGTGATTTTACGCTCGCATTAAGCGTTAGTTGATTGCATTAAAGCCCATATATGTATGGGCTTTTTTGTATCTTAAAGATGATGCTTTACCTTGATTGCAGACTGGCTGTGGGCTCGCTGCAGTTACCGCTCTAGTTTGAGTAAATCTACTCCATTTAGGTTAGATGATTCAGCAGCTATCCTTTACGCTTGGAGTGTGAGCCTATAGCAATGCTTAGGCTCTATCGTGTGTTTTGGTGGGCAAGGGGAGCCAGATATACAGGGCACAGTTGGTGCGTCAACGCCTTTGTCGATCACTTAAAGTTTAACCGTCACTTCTTGCATGGAAGGCAAGGGTCACTAACTGATCGAGGCAAATAAGAATAATTATGGCAAATGGAACTGAGTATGATTTTATTGTCATTGGGGCAGGATCAGCAGGCTGTGTGTTGGCAAATCGACTGTCAGAAAATCCCCAACACAAGGTTTTGCTACTTGAAGCCGGCGGTCAGGATAGCAGTCCGCTGATTCATATGCCGGCAGGTTTTTTCTTGCTGCTGCAAAATGGTAAAAACAGCTGGAACTATCAAACGGCACCGCAAAAGAATCTGAATAATCGTGTCTTACATGATGCGCGCGGTAAGGTTTTAGGCGGTAGTAGTTCGATTAACGGGATGTGTTATAGCCGTGGCGCTCCAGAAATATTTGATCTATGGGCCAGCATGGGTAACTCAGGCTGGTCATATAAAGAAGTCTTGCCTTACTTTAAGCGTGCAGAATGTTATGAGCACGGTGAGAGTGAGTTTCACGGTGCTAGCGGACCTCTGCATGTGACTCAGGCAAAGGTGAAAAATCTTGCTCAACTAGCCTGGTTAGATGCCGCGCAGCAAGCAGGTTTTCCTTATAGCGATGACCATAATGGTGCTAAACCTGAAGGCTTTGGGCCCTGCGACAGTACGATTAAAAACGGGCGTCGCATCAGTACCGCAGTCGCCTACTTAAAACCTATTAAAGGGCGTGAAAACCTGCATATCGAAATCAATGCGCATGCGACCAAGTTACTGTTTGATGGTTTGCGCGTGATTGGTGTCGAGTATCAACAGGACTCTGTGACTCAGTGTGCATACGCTGCGCGTGAAGTGATTTGCAGTAGCGGTACTTTTCAATCGCCACAACTGTTAATGCTGTCAGGGATTGGTGATGCTGATCATCTGCGCGAACTGGGTATCGAAGCTAAGGTTGATTTGAAAGGTGTTGGGCAGAACTTGCATGATCACATCGGTACGGCTGTACAAATGACCTGCCCCTTGCCGGTGACTGACTATAAATTAGTGAGCAGTAACTTCACTAAGATAAAGGCGGGTATTCGTTACTTGCTAACCCGTGGTGGTCCTTTAGCCAGTAATAGTATTGAAGCCATTGCTTACTTACGCTCCGGTACTCAAGAGCATGGCGAGCTTGATTTGAAGTATTATTTGGTGCCCATTTTGACCGGCAGCGATAAGCCAGCCAAAGAACATGGTGTGACGAATTTAGTGATTTTAACGCGACCCGAAAGTCGTGGCCAGTTACGCTTACGCTCAGCTGATCCAATGGATAAGCCTATTATTGATGCTAATTATTTATCTGATAAGCGCGATCTTGAGGTGTTGCGTAAAGGTGTGCGCATTGCCCGAAATATTTTCGCGCAAAAGGCCTACGATCCTTACCGTGGTCGCGAGTATCTGCCGGGTGTTGAGTGTCAGAGTGATGAGGAGCTCGATGCATTCTTCCGTGACACTTGCTTGGTCAACTATGAAGCGGTGGGCACCTGTAAAATGGGGCATGACGAACTGGCAGTGGTCAACGATAAGCTGCAAGTGCATGGAATCGAAGGACTGAGAGTGGTGGATGGCTCAGTGATGCCTAGAATTACTACAGGTGACCCTAGCGCGACGATTATTATGATCGCGGAGAAAGCCGCAGAGATGATTCTGCAGGCGGCGCGGGCTTAAGTTCTCTTTATTGCTGCATGGGTTAAACGATCCTCACGTCTACTGATTCGTGTTGTGGTGATCGATGCGGTAAAATTTAACCCACCTAGCAAACGTCACCTTTATGAGTCAGATCTTAACGGCGAACCCTTGATATGGGTTCGCCGTTTTTTATTGTGAGAGAAGTCATGCAAGAACCAAATGATCAGCACGCAGACGATGAGTTGTTTATGGCTGAGGCATTACGCTTAGCGGAGCAGGGCGCTGCTATCGGTGAAGTGCCTGTGGGTGCTGTTTTAGTGCAGGATGGCGTTATCATTGGGCGTGGTTATAACAGCCCCATTCGTTTAAATGACCCCAGTGCGCATGCTGAAGTGCAGGCGATTCGTGATGCAGCGACACATGTGGAAAACTACCGCCTGCCCAATACCACGCTGTATGTCACGCTTGAACCTTGCCATATGTGTGCTGGCTTAATGGTGCATGCACGTATTGCGCGAGTGGTGTTTGCTGCTAATGAGCCGCGTGCGGGTGCGGTGGAAAGTCAGGGTTGCTTCTTTGCGCAGAGTTTTTTAAATCATCGGGTGACTATAACCGGCGGCATACTGGCCGATGAGTCAGCGCAATTACTCAAGAGCTTTTTTAAGGCTCGCCGTAAGACTGCTACTCAGAAAGCAACTCAGGGTCAGTAGGCTTGCTGCCTGCGTTATTCGGGGCTAAGCCTGGAATATGCATGCTGCCGCTGCTGATGCTGGTGCCTTCAATTTGTGGTTGCGTGACCCAAGTTAAAATATCGTAATAACGACGGATATTATTGACAAAATGCACTGGCTCGCCACCACGGGCATAGCCGTAACGGGTTTTGCTATACCATTGCTTTTGCGCTAAACGAGGCAAAATAGTCTTAACGTCCAGCCATTTGTTTGGATCAAGCCCTTCAGCAAGCGTCAGTTTACGAGCGTCATCCAGATGCCCCATGCCAACGTTATAGGCAGCTAAGGCAAACCAAATGCGGTCAGCTGGGTAAATACTTTCGGGTAATTGCGACATCAGTAAAGCAATATAACGCGCACCACCTTGAATACTTTGCTTGGGGTCGAGGCGGTTTTTGACGCCCATCGCTTGTGCGGTGCGCAAGGTCAGCATCATTAAGCCACGCACACCCGTTTTGGATGTGGCGGTCGGTAGCCAGTGTGACTCTTGATAGCCCATGGCAGCCAATAAGCGCCAATCCACGCTATGTTCTTTAGCGGCTGCGCGAAAGCTTGCTTCATAATTAGGCAGGCGTTGCTGTAAATGCCGAGCAAAAGCGTTAGCTCCCACATAGCCTAAAATATCCACGTGTCCGTAATAGCGTTCAGTCAGGTGCTGGAGTAAGCCTGATTGTTTGGCATTGGCTAAAAAGCGATTGATTTCATTAAGTAAGCTGACGTCCGCGCCCGATGCAATAGCCCAGCTCAGAGGGTGATGGGCTTGCAGGGTAAAGGCTACGCGAATGTTGGGAAAGTAAACTTGATTCATTGCCATTTGATTGGAGTTCACCAACGCCAGATCAATTTGTTGCTCATCGACCATGCGTAATAAATCGACGCTTTCCACTTGATCTGAGACTGCGTAGTCCAGCTCTGGTACTGTCTGTTTCAGGGTCTTGAGGTTGTTTTCATGAATACTGCCTTTAAGGGCCAGTATGGTTTTGCCGACCAAATGCTGGGCTTGCTTGGGGCGTTGATTCTTTTGGTGGTAAATAAATTGTGAAGACACATCGAGATAAGAATCAGAAAAGCGCACATGGTCTAAGCGTTCCGGGTTCATCACTAAACCTGCAGCTGCGAGCACTGGACCATCCTTTGTGCCTAGACTGTTAAATAATTGATCAAGGTTGTCAGCTGTTTCAATTTTAAGCTCCACGCCCAGTTGTTCAGCGAAGTGCTTAATCAGTTCATATTCAAAACCGGTTTCACCGTTGCGGTCTTGGAAATAAGTGGAGGGACTGTTGCGGGTAATAACATGCAAAATGCCCTGCTCCTGAATGCGCTCCAGAGTTGTGGGTGGCTTACCACAACTGCTCAGCATCAGCATAAAAAGCAAAACGCAGCCAACGAATAGGGCGCGTATGGGGGTTAATATCAGTGAACGCATGCGCGCAGTATACGCAAGTGCATCGGATTGCAGCAAAGAAAAGCAGTGTTGAGTGTGCTTAGGATCGGCAGTCGATGCGGTGTATCAGGCAATAAATAGCTAAATGCTAGATTTGGATGGTTATTTATCGCTGTGGGCACTAGAATATGGCCCCATTTCATACAACTTTTCGAGGCTGTCACGACGATGCTGATCTTGCGCGGCGCTCCT
>RRZU012901570.1_pt1 | contig 22376 bp, 17 predicted proteins | sample 2165561 | NCBI WGS metagenome assembly RRZU01 (sample SAMN10456909, study PRJNA506462) | wastewater metagenome | isolation source: wastewater sludge | place: USA: Moscow, Idaho | reverse complement strand
TCTTTCAAGATCATGAAAAAATCTATCTATATATTATTTTTATTTTTTAGCAATTTGCTTCATGCTTCAGATGCTTTACCCAACTTGCAATTTGTTACCCCATCCATTGTCAGAGTTCAATGGTCGGCTGATGGAAAACTTCATCGGAATAATACTGGCGTATGTATTTATATTCCGCAGAAGGTTAAGGTAAAAGTGATAAATAAAGACTGTAATGTGTTTTTTATCACAACACAACTTGTCGTTGAGATGGATAAAAAGACGAAAGCGCTTGTTTTCCGTGACAGAAAGAGCAATCATGTGTTGCTGGAAGAAAACCATGCAAGGCCTTATGAGACGGAACCCGTCGTACAACGGCGCGTAATCTATGATGATGCTACTGCCCATAAGGAAAATACCGCCAATGGCATGGTAACGGTGAAGAATATTATTCGTATAGATACGATAGGCAAAAGTACTCGTTTTCGTGTGAATTTTCGTTTCTGCAAGCATCAGGCTCTTTATGGTCTTGGCTCTCAGATGGAGGATTATATGAATCTGTTGGGGAAGACGGTCTATCTGACTCAACATAATCTGAAGTTGATGATTCCGGTGCTGAACTCAACAAAAGGGTATGGCTTGCTTTTTGATGCAGGATCTGCTATGAAGTTCAGCAGTGAGGTTGATGGACATAATGGCTATAACGGTACGATGGAAATAGAGGCTGCGAAGGAATTAGACTATTATTTTATTAAAGGCCAGAGTATGGCCGATGTTGTCGGGGGGTACCGCTTTCTTACCGGCAGAGTTTCTCTGATGCCTCGTTGGCTGTTTGGCTATACACAGTCTAAGGAACGTTATGTCTCTTCACAAGATATTATCAGCACTTTAAAGGAATATCGTCGCAGGCATGTTCCTATAGATATGATAGTACAAGACTGGAATTACTGGCCAGAGGGATGGGGATACATGAAAATGAACCCAAAGTATTATCCTGATCCTAAAGCACTTGCAGATTCGGTACATTCTCTTCATGCAAAATTCATGATTAGTATTTGGCCAAATCCACAGTACTGTCCTGAAGAAGTTGATTTTCGTAAGCGGGGTTTTATGCTCGAACATTCTGTATATGATGCTTTTAATGCAGATGCCAGGCGGTTGTATTGGAATTATGCCAATAACGAATTTTTTTCCAAAGGCTTTGATGCTTGGTGGTGTGACAGCAGTGAACCGCTTGATGCAGACTGGAATGATATTCCGGAACCGGAAAATGGCAAACCTTATGGTTGGAATGATCATAAACGCCGTTGGCTCTTGAATCAGAATCTCCTTAGTGATGTCCTGGGAGCAGAGCGAAGTAGCTTATATTCTCTTTATCATTCTATGGGTATCTATGAGAACCAGCGGGCTACTACTCTCCAGAAGCGTGTGGTTAATCTGACACGCAGCTCATACGCCGGGCAGCAACGTTATGGAACTATTGTGTGGAATGGTGATACTCATGCATCCTGGTCGTCTTTTCGACAGCAGATTCCGTCAGGACTTAATTATATGGCTACGGGCAATCCTTACTGGACTGTTGATATAGGGTCGTTTTTTGTGAAGAATGATTCCAGGTGGTTTCATAAGGGTGAATTTCCTGATGGTGTGAAGGATGATGCTTATAAGGAGTATTATGTCAGAATGTTCCAGTGGGCCACATTCTTGCCAATGCTTCGTAGTCATGGCAGCGATACACCGCGTGAAATATGGAGGTTTGGCGAACCTGGTACTCCTTATTATGATGCCATTCTAAAGATGATCCGTCTCCGATATTCACTTATTCCTTATATCTATAGTATGGCTGCTGCGCAGTATCTCGGTAACTATACTATGGCACGTCCGTTAGCTTTTGATTTTCCTGCGGATAGTTGTGTCTGGGATTTAAAAGACGAGTATATGTTTGGTGATTTTCTTGTATGCCCCGTTACTCATTCAGTGAAAGAGGCAAATTCCCGTCAAATATATCTGCCTGAAAGTACAGGATGGACCGATTTCTGGACAGAAAAGCATTATCGGGGCGGGCAATGGATTAAAATGAATACACAGATTGATCGTCTGCCGCTTTTTGTTAAAGATGGAAGCATTGTTGTCAGTACAGAGCCTACGGAGTATGCCGCAGAACAGAAAAACAAACCTGTAACCATCAGGGTGTATCCGGGGGCTGATGCAGACTTTACATTTTACGAGGATGAAGGTGATAACTATGATTATGAAAAGGGAGATTTTTCTACTATCCGATTCTTATGGAATGAACATTACCATAAACTGACTATTGGCAATCGCCATGGAAGTTTTCCGGGGATGTCTCATCATCAGACTTTCATTCTACAACTTCCTTCAGGGCAAAAAGTTATCCATTTATGATGGAAATGATTATAAAATAATAAAAACAGCAAATAATTATCAGTCGTTACTTTCCTGTATCAGCTAGGAGATTCCTGCATTTTTCCAGGATATCTATCAGCTCTTCAGCCTTTGTAGCCCTAAGCATAGCTATACGAGTCTGGCGGAAATCAGAAATTCCTTTGAAGATAGGACTTGCCGCAAGGTGACGACGGGTGTGGAGGATACCACGGTATTCATCAATACGCTCCACATTAATATGCAACTGCTCTTCAAGAATGTCAATCTTCTTATTGATGTCAAGGGTGTTGTCGACAGGTTTACCGTCCAAATAATCACGTATCTCCTTGAAAATCCAAGGCCGTCCGAAGGTTGCACGCCCAACCATGATGGCATCAACACCATATTTATCGAAGGCTTCTTTAGCTTTCTCTGGACCAGTGATGTCTCCATTGCCGATGAGAGGAATATGGAAGCGAGGATTCTTTTTTACTTCACCTATCAGTGTCCAGTCGGCATCACCGGTATACATCTGACTGCGAGTCCGCCCATGAATGGTCAGTGCCTGAATACCACAATCCTGTAGTTGCTCGGCAAGGTCAGTAATGATGAGATTATTCATATCCCATCCCAAGCGGGTCTTGGCTGTTACGGGTACATGGACAGCGTCTACTACGTGCCTGGCAATATCCAGCATGAGCGGAATATCTTTCAACAGGCCCGCACCGGCACCTTTTCCAGCTACTTTCTTGACAGGACAGCCAAAATTAAGGTCGATGACATCCGGGTGAAACTGTTCAACGATCTTCGCTGCTTCTACCATTGATTCGACATTCTTGCCGTATATCTGGATGCCTACAGGTCGTTCGTCATCATCGATAGCCATTTTCTGTAAAGTCGATTTGATCGATCGTATGATGGCATCGGCAGAAACAAATTCTGTATACATCATTGCAGCTCCGTAACGCTTACAAAGCTTGCGGAAACCTATATCAGTCACATCTTCCATTGGAGCGAGGAAGACAGGTCTTTCTCCAAATTGAATATTTCCTATTTTCATTTGAAGGCAAAGTTACTACATTTCCAAGTATTTTCGGATATTTTTTGGAAAAAACAAGAAAGTCTTTGTTGTAAGATAAAAATAGAAACGGGGTATAGAGTATCGGGATATATCTTTCTTTATTTCAGCAGGTGGTACATTCCTCCTGCCAGACTTTTGATGACGCCTTTGATTTCCAGTTGGAAAAGCATACCGGTAAGTTTGGCGATAGGGATATTTGCCTGTATAGAAATAATATTGATCTGTAAGTCATTCTTTTTTGAGAGAACCTTGACAATGGCCTGTTCTTCTGCAGACAAGTCCGGGAAGAGTTGGCGCTCTATGCCTTGCTGTTGTGCCTGTACTAGTTCGCGATCTTCTTCCCATCCCATGGCTTTGACAAAATCATTTGCTGAAGTGATGAGGCTGGCTCCATTGTCTCTGATCAGATGGTTGCATCCTGCGGAATATTCATCGCCGATACGCCCTGGAAAAGCGAAGACGTCCCGGCCGTAACCCTGTGCGATCTCTGTCGTGATCAACCCACCTCCTTTTGCTGCTGATTCCACGAGGATACAGGCATCAGATATTCCTGCAACAATGCGGTTCCTTCTTACAAAATTGATTTTGTCAGCATTCGTCATCGTGAGGAATTCAGTGAGTAGTCCTCCCTGCCGGATCATTTCTCTGGCAGTGCTGAGATGCTGGCGAGGGTATAGGTTGTCTAAGCCGTGAGCGAGTACTCCTACTGTATCATAGCCGTTTTGGAGCGCCTGCCGGTGCGAGTTGATATCCACGCCATAGGCAAGTCCGCTTACGACAAGTACTTTAGGACAGAGCTGCCGCAGGTCGTGGAGAAAGTTGCGGATAACATCTTCTCCATAGAGAGTACATTTGCGTGTACCTACCATGTTGATGATACGCTTCTGGTTAAGATCGGCATTCCCTTTGTAAAAGAGTATAAGAGGAGCGTCCGGACAGTCTTTGAAGCGCTGTGGATAGTGTTCGTCTATGAGACAAAGAGGCTGAATGTCGTGGTGGAGATCATAATTCAGTTCCACTTCGGCTCTTTTCATCGGTTCATCCAGATTCTGAAGAGCCCGGATGAGCCGTGGAGAGGCATCCGGGAGGATGTCTTTGATGTCGTTTCGATGCTCAATGACAGATGTTGCTGATCCGAGTGTGCGGTAGAGCTGAAGGAGTCCCGTAAGAGTAAAATAGTTTATCCGGGTCAGTGCAATGGTATTAAGTATTTCTTGTTGGTTCATGAGTTAAAGTGATACTTATTCATCTTTAGGATAATACGGGGCAAAGGCATTGTCGTACTCTTCGCTGTTGCCCAGTTTGCCGTTGATGAGACATGCCAGTTCCACGGTGGCACGCAGACTGAGTCTTTGGTCGCTTTCGCGGAAGATATCCTGATGAAAGATATAGCGGATACCTTGCTTTTCTATCCACAGACGGGATATGAGAATATCGTCACATCTCAGTGGGGTCTTGTATTGCAAGTTCATGCGTGCCACGACAGGGTCAATGCCTCTTTCGTGCATTTTGGCAAAGCTGAGTCCTGTGCTTTGCAGGAAGCGATGGCGGGTATGTTCAAGGTAGTGCAGGTATATGGCATTGTTGACGATGCCTTCTACATCACATTCATAGTCGCGCACTTCCATCTTCGTTTCAAAAATGTATTTCTCTTTCATATTTTTGTCTGTTAGTTTTAAATATAACGGAAAAGTGCCGGATAAATTATTTTTGCTCCGGAGCTTTCATATATTCATATCCAATACGGCAACGGAGACACTCCCTGTGGTCACAATATTGTTTCTTTAATTGGATGAGGGCCTGTGAATCGCCGGCATTTTCTACATGGAGTCCCACCATCTGCCACTGTCTCACGATATAGTTGTTTTCGGCTTTCAACTGGTCGAGGAAGTCGAAGGCGCGGTTGCAAAGCTGCTCATCGCCTTTATATCTTCCATAGGCGAAAAGCATGGGGATGGCAGTATTGATGAGAAGCAGGTTGAGAGAAAATGGTGACAGGTTCTTTTGATTCTTGTCGCTTATCGACCCAAAGGTATAATGGGTTTCCCAATAAGGGGTTACAGACGTGTGAAGGCATTCTTTCAAAGCTTTGACACTTTTACATTCAATGAGCTGGCTGAGACCGGCCTTGTGCTGATAGTAACTGTTGGCAAGTTGGGATATACGAATGTGTGGAAAGTTCTGAGGGCGGAGCCGGAGAAACTTCCACAGTTTAAAGTCTATAGGAGTGAGATTGAATTTATGGGCAAGGTATAGATACTCATTACGTAGTTTGGAGAAATAACCTTCGTTGAGAGCTGCTTTCTGATATCTTTCCGGAATGGTACCGAGTTCGAGCAGACCGGCTTGTCCCATAAATATTGCCTCGATTTGAAAAAGGTTGTCTCTATGATGGTCTACATCATGAAGTGGGACATGCATGGCCCATGTCTCAAAGGCATCACTGTTGATGCCAAAGCCGTAGTTCCGGGCCAGAGTAATAAAGTAACCGTTTTCCCATGATCCGTCACAGGCACTCACCCGATGTACTATTGCTTCTGTCTTCTGTTCCAGACGCTCTGTCTGCAAAGCACTCATCCAGCTGTGGATGGTTAATTTTGTCAATTGGGGAATAATTTTGTAGCAGGGAGGATACTGGTCGAGAGTAAGCAGTTGTTGATAATGTTCCAGGACGTAATCAGGTATGGGGAGTTCCATTTGAGTAAGATATTCACCTTTCTGGTTTTTTACCTGGCTGTCAATAGTGCCGCAGACGTGAAGGATAACATTGTTATAGTGTTCATCATGGTCGTGTTTATGCAGATACCAGTCACTGGCTTTATCATGGATTTCCACATTACCCACCCAAAGTGTGCCGCCAATGCGTATCTTGGCATTGAAAAAATCAGGACCGGCATTCATGTTATGTAGTCCAGGGTCTATGACTTCGACATTTTTTCCATCCGTAGTTTTAAGTTCTGTAAGCGGAAATAGTTTGTGTTTCCACACGTAATGCAATAGTAATTCCATATTTCTTGTCAAAATCGGATAACAACAACCTACAAAGATAGTAAAAAAGTTATCAACGAGTTAATTTTGACTAAAAAAACTTTTATCTTTGCGTTTAATAATTTGATACTTTTCATGATGAAAAGAAGCTTGTCTTTAATAATCGGCTTTCTCTTTAATCTTGTGTGTGTATGTTGCAGAGATATCATCATCCAGCAATCCTGGATTTCCATAAATTTACTTATAAGAGTAAATAGTTATCATCAAGAGAGGTAGAAGGAGTGAAGAACTTTGAAATAACAGTAAATAATAGTTATATTCTTTTGAAAATTTCGTATTTAATAGTATCTTTGCGGTGTTTAATTCGAATTGAAAATGAAAATAGCTTTAATCGGTTACGGCAAAATGGGACACATGATCGAGCAGATCGCCCTTGACCGTGGTCACGAAATTGTTTGCAAAATTGATGTTGACAATCCAGAGAAGTTTGACTCTCCTGAGTTTGCCTCGGCTGATGTAGCCATAGAGTTTACCAATCCAGCTGCAGCTTATGATAATTATCTAAAGGCTTTTAAGCATCATGTAAAGGTCGTTTCCGGTTCTACAGGTTGGATGAAGGAACATAAGACAGAAGTAGAAAATCTTACCAGAGACGGTAAGGAGACTCTTTTCTGGGCTTCTAATTTCTCTATCGGTGTAGCTATCTTCTCGGCAGTCAATCAATATCTTGCTAAGATCATGAATGGCTTCCCTCAGTATGATGTACAGATGGAAGAAACTCATCATGTGCATAAACTTGATGCGCCATCCGGTACAGCTATTACTTTAGCCGAGGAAATTATTGACAATATGGATCGTAAGACAAAATGGGTAAAAGGTTTTCAGCACAATGCTGACGGAACAGAGAATGGCAGCAATGAAGTAGCAGCAGATGAACTGCCTATTGCCAGTATTCGCCGTGATGAAGTTCCGGGCATTCATTCCATTTGTTATGACAGTGAAGCTGATAAAATTACAATTACACACGATGCACATTCCCGTCAGGGGTTTGCCCTGGGCGCTGTTCTGGCTGCTGAATATACTCAGAACCATAAGGGATTGCTGACAATTACGGATATGTTTAAATTTTGATACCAATGGACGATAATAAGGAAAAAAAACAAGGAGAGACTTCTCAAATTCCCAAGCATTCTTTCTTCCGTTCTGTCAGTTATGATGTGAACAATAAAAAACCGTTGAACAAGAAGGTACAATGGATAAAATTTACGGTTGTACTGATCTTGTACCTGCTCTTCCTTCTCTGGGTGAAGAGCTGGTGGGGACTGGTCGCAGTACCTTTCATCTACGATGTATATATCAGCAAGAAAATACGTTGGCAATGGTGGAAGGATTCTGAAGGACCCGTCCGCTTCATCATGAGTTGGGTTGATGCACTGGTGTTTGCTCTCGTTGCTGTATATTTCATCAATTTGTTTTTCTTCCAGAACTATGTGATTCCTTCTTCCTCTTTGGAGAAATCTCTGCTTACCGGTGACTATCTTTTTGTCAGCAAGGTAAGTTATGGCCCTCGTATTCCCGAGACTCCGCTTACGATGCCCCTTACACAGCATACCATGCCGCTTGTCAATGTAAAGAGCTATCTTAACTGGCCTCATTGGGATTATCGTCGTGTAAAAGGTTTGGGTAATGTGAAACTTAATGATATCGTAGTCTTTAACTATCCCGCAGGTGACACTCTCGTCAATGAAGAGAAATGGCAGTCTGCTGACTATTATCAGATGGTATATTCCTTTGGGAAACAACTCTATGAACAGCAGTACGGAGGATCAGCCAATTTACAGAAAATGTCATTGCAGCAGCAGCGTAATTATTTTGCAAAAGTCTATGCTATAGGTCGTCAATATATTATCGATAATCCGAATGAGTATGGAGATATCATCTGGCGTCCTACAGACCGTCGTGAAAACTATGTGAAGCGTTGTGTCGGTTTGCCGGGTCAGACTCTTCAGATTAAAAACCGTATTGTTTACTTGAACGGTAAACCTAACAAGGAGCCGGATAACGTACAGTATACCTATTATGTCAAACTGAAGCGTGATATTCCTGAAGATTTTATGGATCAGTATAATATCTCAATGGAAGATATTACCAGTTTGAATCAGAATGGATATTTGCCACTGACTAAAAAGGCTTATAATGCCCTTAAAGCACGTAAGGACCTGGTACAGAGTATACGCTTGAATACAGATGCTGAGTCAGGGGATTTATATCCTTTGAATGCCGTTACCGGTTGGACTCGCGATAACTATGGCCCTATCTGGATACCGAAGAAGGGAGCGACATTAGCTCTTAACATGAAGAATATTGCCATTTATGAGCGTCCTATCAAAGTGTATGAAGGTAATAAGCTGGAGGTAAAGAACAATAAGATTTTTATCAATGGAAAAATAGCTCATAGCTATACTTTCAAAATGGATTACTACTGGATGATGGGAGATAACCGTCACAATAGTGCTGATTCCCGTTATTGGGGGTTTGTGCCGGAAGATCATATCGTAGGAAAGCCAATCTTTATCTGGTGGTCACATAATCCGGACCATCCTGGATTTAAGGGAATACGATGGAATCGTCTGTTTACATTCGTAGACAATATAAAATAACATCAAGATACGAAGGGGTGGATAGCAATGTCCATCCCTCGTTTTGTCAATGTCCATCCGCCATGCTGCCCGATTTCTGCTTGCTCTTCTCCTTGCCACGTTTGTCATGCTGGCAGTAAGAGCTTTTGCTTTCACGATTTATACTGTACCTGATAAGGGATGGGAGCCTGATTTTCATCAAGGTGACCGCGTAATCGTGAATAAGTTAGATCGTGTGCCTGTAAAGAAGCATGACCTTATCGCTTTTACAGATTCGGCAGGCCATGTTTGTTTTGTCGGAAGAGTAGAGGCCGTGCCGGGTAACATCATTCATTGTGGTGGAAATTTTTACCGTATTCCTTATATTTGCTGCAAGCGCTGCAGATGTCCCGACTGTAAACTTTACGAGGTTCGTATTGGTCATCGCAATATATTGGTGCATAAGCACCAGATCATTGGTAAAGTATATCGATTATATCATTTTGGATTTTGAAAACAGCAATACTTTCTTCAACCTATTTTGGTCCTGTCCAGTGGTACCAGAAACTTAATCGTTACGATAACTGTATTATTGAACAGTATGATAATTTTATCAAGCAGACTTATCGTAACCGCTGCCTTATTCCTGCTGCTAATGGAATCCAGGCCCTTACTATTCCCGTGGAACGTCCAGCGGAAGGCCGGATTGATAAAACGCTGATGAAGGATATTCGCATCAGCGAACATGGCAACTGGCGGCATCTGCATTGGAATGCCTTGATGTCGGCTTATGGTGAAAGCCCTTTCTTTGAATATTATGCCGATGATATTCGGCCTTTCTTCGAAAAGCGTTGGGACTATCTTCTTGATTTTAATCTGGAAATTACCATGAGGATGTGTGAGCTTCTTGATATCCGCCCGCAGATAAAATTCTCAGAGAGTTATTGGAAGACAGGTCCTGAGGAACTTGTGACGGTAGATAAAGAAAACAGGTCCTTTGATTTCAGAGATGCTATTCGTCCGAAACATGCTGCTACAGATACGGAATTCCGTCCAGAGAAATACTACCAGGTATATCAACAGAAATATGGATTTCTGCCGAATATGAGTATCCTTGATCTTCTTTTCAATGAAGGCAATGAGGCTGTTTTTTATCTTTGATCATTTGTAGATCAGAGTAGTCATTTTGTCGGGATTGATAACGTCTCTTGCTACATCAAGAATTTCTTCAGAGGTGATGCTGTCAATGCTGGCAAATAGAGTAGGAATGTCTTTTTCTTTACCATAATGCAGAAAGCTCTTGCCGAAGTCAAGGGCGAAGTTTTCACGATTGTCACACCCGATGCCGATCTGTCCTTTTATCTGCTTTTTTGCAGCACGTAATTGGAAATCCGTCAGTGGAATATCCATTGCTTTTCTTAATTCCTTCTTTAAGAGACGAAGGCACCGTTTTATATTCTCAGAGTCGCATCCGAAATAGGTACACCAGAGCCCGGTGTCACCATAGTTTACCATGTTGCTTTCTACCGTGTACACTAGTCCATGGTGTTCACGCAGGGAAAGATTCAGGCGTGCATTCATTCCTGGCCCTCCCAGAATATTATTAAGCAGATACAATGGCATGCGCTTTTTATCATGGATGGCATATCCCCGGTTGCCAATCATGACATGTGCCTGGTGAGTTCCTTTGTCCACGACATATACTCCCGACTGGTCTTGAAGTACGGCATCATTCATTCTCTGTTCCTTGTAAGGTTGGCAATCCTCGAAATCAGAAGTGGCTTTTTCAAGCATCCGGATAACTTTGTGGAAGTCAATATCTCCATAGATAAAGAATACAGCCCGTTCCGGCCGATAGTATTTCTTTGTAAAGTTCAGTGCGTCTTCTGTTCGGAAAGAGCGTACGCCTTCTGCTGTACCTAAGATATTATGTCCCAGTGGATGCCCTTGAAAAATGCGGTTTTCAAACTCATCGTAAATAAGGTCGGCAGGAGAGTCATTATAGCTCTCTATTTCATCGCAGATTACTTCTACTTCCTTGTCAATTTCTTTTTGTGGATAAGTACTGTGAAAAACTATATCTGTGAGCAGGTCGACAGCGCGCCCGACATGCTCTTTAAGAACGGCAGCGTAATATACGGTGTCCTCCTTATTCGTATAAGCATTAAGATCACCACCGACATTTTCCAGGCAATTGAGGATATGCCATGCTTTCCGTCGCTTGGTGCCTTTGAAAGTGGTATGCTCGCAGAAATGCGCAAGTCCTTCTTCCCTGGAATTTTCCAGTCTGGAACCGGCATTTATTTCGTACCCGCAGTAAATAACGGATGATGGATTGCTTTGATGGATGACGCGAAGCCCATTGCTAAGCGTAAAGGTGTTATATTTCATTTCATATACAAAAATACAAAAAACTTTTGCATGGAATTCCTTATCTCTCATCTTTTTGTTATATTTGCAAGTAAATATTTTGAATATGCGCAAGGTAATAGGAATAGGCGAGACAGTACTCGACATTATATTCAAGAATGGCAAGCCGGTAAGTGCTTTGCCCGGTGGATCTACTTTCAATGCAATGATATCTCTGGGACGTTCTGGTGTGAAAACAAATTTTATCAGCGAGACCGGGAATGACCGTGTGGGAGAACATGTCATCGACTTTATGAAGGATAATGGTATCAGTACAGAAAATGTCAGTGTCTTTTCGGAAAGCAAAACTCCTTTAGCCCTGGCATTCCTTGATGATCAGAATAATGCTGATTATGTGTTTTACAAAGACCATCCTCATGATCAACTGGAATTTTCTTTCCCCGAGGTCAACCGCGATGATATCGTCCTTTTCGGTTCTTTTTTCGCTGTCAATCCGGCTGTCCGCTCTCAGGTTGCGTGTTTTCTTGATATGGCCAGAGAGCATGGAGCTATTCTCTATTATGATGTTAATTATCGCTTGGCTCATAAAAATGAATTGCTGAAGATCACCCCGAATTTGCTTGATAATCTTGACTATGCTGATATTGTACGAGGCAGTCATGAAGATTTCGATGTCATCTACAATATGCCGGATCCTGATAAAGTATATCATGCGGAGATCTCTTTTTATTGCAAGAAATTTATCTGTACTCAGGGACATCGTCCTATTGAGGTTCGTGCAGAAGATAATTTCAGAAAGAGTTATTCTGTAGCTGATACGAAGACCGTCAGTACTGTAGGTGCCGGTGATAATTTTAATGCCGGTTTTATTTATGGTATGCTGAAAAATAATATTACCCGTGATAATATAGAAGAGGGGTTTACGGAGAAGCAATGGGACAGCCTTGTTGAGAGTGCCCAGCGCTTTTCTTCAGAATGTTGTAAAGACATTTATAACTATATATCACCGGATTTTGGGAAAAGGATGAAGAAAGAAGCTCAAGAATAAAAGGGAAAAGAAATGAGGTAGGAAAGAAATTCTCTCATGGAGGGAAGCATATCGTTGATGTGACAATACGGTAGCATAGGATAAAAAAAGATTTGATTCATGTTGAATCAAATCTTTTTCTTTATTTAAATTTTATTTATTTCTATCCCCTTTTCGAGGACGGCGAATAGCCCATCCTTCTTCACTGAAATCAGGTTCTTTATCTTTAAATTTAAAGTCTTTGTTGCCATTCATCAGATCGTGCCAATCTTCTTTCTTGTCACTTTTTGATTTATGGTCATTCTTATATTCACCTCTTCCACGGCTGCTTCTGCGCTCATCACGTGATGAATTTCCATGTCCGCTTTCTTCTGCATCGTTGCATCTTACATCGCGTCCTTTATAGCTGACACCGCTAAGTGCTTTCATTACTTTCTCTGCATCGTTTTGTGGAACTTCAATATAAGAGAACTTGCTCAGCAGATCAATATGACCGACTTCTTGGTGATCATTAACATTTTTGTTAATAAACTGCATTACTTCACCGGGATAGAAACCGTCAGCCTTGCCTAAGTTAATAAACAGTCGGCGATAGCCAGCCTCTGCTCCATGGTGTCCTCTGCTGCTTCGGTCACTATTTCTTCGGTCACCATTTCTGCGATCATTACTTCTACGGTCGTTTCTGCCATTGCTTCTGCTGCCGCGACCAGACTCACCTCTTTCAGATTTACTTGTCGGAGGAAGAATTTCAGGAGCATTCTTGTAGTATTCAAGGAATTTTCCAAAAGTAATGGTTACCATCTTTTTGATGATATCTTCTTTGTCAACACATTCGAATTCCTTGTTTATTTCGTCCATGTATGGTGCAATCTGTTCATCATCGACATCCTTTTTCTTGATGTCTTCCATTACTTTGTACAGTTGCTTCTGGCAGATTTCCTCAGGTTTAGGAAGGGTACCGACAACAAATTCCTTGCCGATTTGCTTCTCAATCTGACGAACCTTCCATTTTTCATGGATATGAATAATGCTGATAGAGGTACCATGCTTGCCTGCACGACCTGTACGGCCGCTTCGGTGAGTGTAGCTCTCTGTATCGTCAGGAAGACCATAGTTGATGACATGCGTCAGATCTTCAACATCCAGACCACGGGCTGCTACGTCGGTAGCAACGAGGAACTGTGTCAGATGGCTGCGGAATTTCTGCATGGTAAGGTCGCGCTGTTGCTGACTCAGATCACCATGCAAGGCTTCGGCATTATAACCGTCCTTGATGAGTTTATCCGCAACTTCCTGTGTTTCAATTTTTGTACGACAGAAAATGATGGCGAAGATATTTGGATAAAAATCTACGATTCGTTTTAAAGCCAGATATTTATCTCTGGCGCTTACCATATAGTAGACATGGTTAACATGTTCGGCGCCTTCATTACGACTTCCTACAACAATTTCTTTATAATCGTGCAGATAGTGTTTGGCTATTTTTTCTACTTCTTTGCTCATTGTTGCAGAGAAGAGAAGAGTGGAATGCTCATCAGAAAGGCCTTCAAAGATGGTATTAATACTTTCAGAAAAGCCCATGTTCAGCATCTCGTCGGCTTCGTCAAGGACTATTTTTTTGACGGTTTCCAACTGAGCTACACCACGTTTCATCAAATCAACGAGACGTCCCGGAGTAGCAACAATGATCTGGACCCCATGCTTCAATGTGCGAATCTGAGCCCCGATATCAGTACCACCATAGACAGCGACGATGTGCAGCCCTTCTATATATTTGGCGAAACCGTTAAGATCATCAGCAATCTGCAGGCATAATTCACGAGTAGGACTCAAAATAACAGCCTGAGTAGTTTTGTTTGATGGATCCGTGTTCTGTAAGACAGGCAGGCCGTATGCTGCCGTCTTACCGGTGCCGGTCTGTGCTAAAGCGATAATATCTGCTTTTTTGTCTAATAAGTATGGAATAACTTCTTCTTGTACTGGCATTGGATGTTCGAATCCAAGCTCCTCAATGGCACGGCGAATATCTTCGCTGACACCTAATTCTTCAAATGTTTTCAATCTTTTACCTTAATTAAATGTGAAGGACAAACACCCTCCCAGCCATTTAAATAGGGTGTATTTCCTTCGTTTAAAAACGGGACTTACAACGTGTAAGTCTTCAAATCGGGTGCAAAGGTAGTGAAAAATAATGGAATAAATATATTTTAATGAGTTTTTTTTGTATTTATTGGTTAAACTTATTACCTTTGCCAAATTATGAACATTGCAGTTTTTTGTTCTGCTAACAGCAGGATTGATTCTGATTTCTTCACGATGACGGAAGAATTAGGTAAGTGGATGGCCAATAACGGCCATATATTAGTATATGGTGGAAGTAACCAGGGATTGATGGAATGTATCGGCAAAGCCGTTCATCAGGCAGGCGGCCAGACTATTGGTGTCATTCCTTCTATTATGGAAAAGAATGGTAAGGTTTCTGATATGGTTGATGTCAGCATTATGTGTGATAATCTGAGTGACCGTAAGGACCTGATGCTTTCCCATAGTGACATTGCCGTTGCTTTGCCTGGTGGTATTGGTACGATGGATGAGATCTTTACCGTAGCGGCTTCTCATACAATAGGGTATCATCGAAAAAAGGTGATACTGTATAATATGGATAATTTTTGGAAACCTCTTGTTAATGTATTGAATCATTTTCAGGATAGTGGATTTATCCGGGGGGATTACCATGATTATATAGAAATAGCCGAGAGCCTCGAGGATATTAAGAAATTCGTAGAGGAATAGTTTTATTCCTTATCTTAAAATAAGAAAGGCTTGCTGAATTTTCAGCAAGCCTTTCTTTATGATTTGATGGATCAGGGATACAATGATTACACTTCTTGACAATCATTCTGTTTTTGATTGTCCAGGTTTAAAATCTCTTTCATGCAAAAACATTTCATCTAATAATTTCTTTCCGGTTGCAGTTCTGAAAATTTTTCCCCGGACAATTTTGGCATGATCAGCCGGGATGTTATCTTCATAGATGTTGACCAGAAAATCTGCTTCGACAAGAATCTGATAATCCAACCCGTCAATGTCATGATAAGTGTGATGGTGTCCAATGAGATAACATACCCTTTTGATCTGCTCGTCGGTATATCCCCCCAAATGCTTCATCAGTATCCGGGCCTCTTCCGGTCCCTCTGTTTCCTGATATTTGCCATTACTGCTATTGTATTTTTCTTCACTGAGGTGAATACCTATATCATGCAAGACAGCAGCTGTTTCTAAAACAAAAAGAGTTTCCTGGTCAAGTCCTTCAAGTACTCCGATAGCAGATGCGAAGTCATGAACTTTCATGAAATGCTGTATTCGCATAGGATCACCATGATCGTAAGCCGTCATGGCAACAATAAGTTTTGCGTGTTGTTCTTTCATATCCCGGATCCCTTCAGACGTTTATTTTGCGTTGATTTCCTTTAGCAATCTGTCAGCATGTCCCCATTTGTCCATCATGTAAAGTACATAGCGGATATCCACGCCGATGCATCGTGCCAGATGCTTGTCAAAGTTAATGTCACTGCTCAGGCTGTCCCAGTTCCCGTCAAAAGCAAGTCCGATCAACTCCCCTTTGCCATTAAACACAGGACTTCCGGAATTTCCTCCGGTGATATCATTATTGGTCAGGAAGCAGAGTTGCATTTGCCCGGTTGTCTTATCCTGATACTTGCCGAAGTCGTGTGCATTCATAAGGTCCATCATGACAGGTTCAGCCTTGTAGTCTAAAACTCCGTGATTTCCTTTTTCCATTTTCTCAACGATGCTTTGTGCTGTGGTATAATAACCGGAATTTTTTCCACCTAAATCGAAACCACCTATTTGCCCATAGCTCAGTCGCATTGTGAAGTTAGCGTCACTGTAGTGTGGCATATCCTGTTCCATGCGTATTTTAGCGGCACAAAGATATTTTTCCTGTGTGGCGATGCTGTCTTCAAGTCTGCCGATACCTTCTATAATATCGTTGTAGACGTCCATGAGATCTTCACCATAGATCACACCCGGGTCTTTGCGGTATTGCTTATGGTTAAAGTATATTTTGGCATTTTTTTTCAGTATGACAGACTTCTTGAAGAGATCATTGACATAACGTGCATAGTTGCCTTTATATTTTGTATCAATAGTCTGGTAGAATTTAGGCAGATATTTTGTATCAGTATGACTGCGGTAATTCTCCAGTAAGGTTGCCAGGATGTCTTTGTCGGTAGCTGCATCCCATTCCATACTGTTGTCTTTAAATTCAAAATATTGTTTTTTCCGATTATCTTTTGGTCCTTTCACTTCCATGCCATTATTCAGTTTCAGAGCTCTGGCAGAGAATTCCACACCGCTGCGGCGGCTGAAAGTCTCACTCAATACCGTATAGGCCTTTTGCAAGATAGTGTGTTTCGCATATAGGCGGCTGAGCGCATCGAAGTCAACCTTATGCTGCAAATCTTTTGTAGAGTCCTGCCATGCCTTGATCTGTTGTTCGTAGAGGCGTTTGCTGTTGATAATTCCGATGGAATCGATACATTTGTTCATTCCGATGGAATTTTTCCAGTAGTTGGCACTGGTAGCGAATTTGGAGTCATACTTGATACGTACGCCTTCATCGGCATGCATGTGCTTCAACATCACGTCCTGTTTTATTCCGCGGATCTGTGCCCGTGGCGTGTTTTCTGCATCACGCATTTCCTGAATCCCGTAACTAGAGAGATAACGGTCGGTGCTGCCCGGATAACCTATGGTCATAGCATAGTCACCTTCTTTGTATCCCTGAATACTTACCTGAACCCAGCGCTTTGGATGATAAGGCACGTTGTCTTTGCTGTAAGCAGCGGGACCGTTCGTCTTTGGATTCGCATAGATACGAAACACAGAGAAGTCGCAGGTCTGCCGTGGCCACATCCAGTTATCGGTCTCTCCGCCAAACTTACCCATACTGCGGGGTACGGCAAATACCAGACGGAGGTCAGTAAAGTCCTGATAAGTGGTGGCATACCATTTGTTGCCTTCATAAAAGGCATCAATATTGATATGAAGAGTGGAATCAATTCGCTTTATGGAATCAGTCATTGCATTTTGCAGAGAGTCGATGAGTATTTCTCTTTTACTGCCGTTAAGGCGGTCAAGATGCAGGGAATTTACCTTATCCGTAATATCCCTCTGTTCCTTCATAAAACTGACAAACATGTTTTTATTTGGGAGCTCTTCCGCATAGTCTTTGGCGATGAAGCCATTGAGCATATAATCATGGTCTACGGTAGAGTGGCTGCGGATAGCTTCAAAACCGCAATGGTGATTGGTGAAAACAAGTCCGTCCGGTGAGACAACGACCCCTGAACAATAGCCGGAGAAGTTGACTACGGCATTACTGAGGGCGTTGCTGCCTTGATAAAGGGCATTATAGGGAAGAGTGAATCCCTCTTCCGTCATTGTTTGATAAACCTGCTCCGGGAGGTTGTAGAGAGTCCACATTCCTTCATCGGCTTTTGTCTGCAAGGCAAAAGTGAGGAAAAGAAAGGAAAAGGCTGCGAATCCTTTGAATTGATGTTTTTTCATATTCATTTTTTCCGTGTTACGATAGTTGTTTTATTAGTGTTTGAATTTCTTCATGATTCCGGCTAAAGGGAAATCCCTCTTGACAATAAGGACTGCATACAGGATGATGATGATCGTGTTGACAGCAAGGGCTGCGGCCATAGGCAACTTTGAGTTGGCTATGGATATTCCGGCAAAGAAGACCAGAGCGATCACCAGATAAAGAGCAATGTCTTTCAGGGGATAGTTGATAGGATAGTATTTCCTTTCGAAAAAATAACTTAGAATTATACTTACGGCGAAAGATGCAAATCCAGCCCACGCACAGGCCCAATAACTGAAGCGTGGAATAAATATCACGTCAATGGCTATCAGGATGAATGCGCCGATACCGGCGAAATAAGCTCCCCAGATTGTACGGTCGATTAGCTTATACCAGAAACTTAAGTTAAAATAGATACCAAACATGATCTCAGCAGCCATGACTATAGGTACGATCTTCAGTCCGTCCCAATAGCTTCTGCCGACAATATAGCGGAAGATGTCCATGTAACCCATTACGAAGAGGAAGGCGAGGAGAGTAAAGATGATATAAAACTTCATGGCTTTGGCATAGATAGCTTTGCTGTCCTTGTCCTTTGACTGGCCAAATACAAACGGTTCATAGGCATATCGGAAAGCCTGTGTGATCATGAGCATGATCGTCGTGATTTTAATGCTGGCACCGTAAATACCGAGTTGTATGCGGGCGTCAACGGCAGTGCCATGGAAAAAATATGGAAAGATAATCTGGGATGCACATTGGTTTAATTGCCCGGCCAGCCCCATGACAAGCAAAGGCCAGGTGTAGCTGAGCATCTGCTTGCAGATGTCCTTGCTGAATGGTTCTTTGAATCCTTTAAGCTCTTTGGCCAGCATGACCAGTGTAACGACAGAGCAGAACAGGTTGATGTAGAAAATCCATACTACATGGAGAGAGAAACTGGAATCATAAATGCCGAACGGGTTTAAATGAAGAGCCGGCAATATAATGAGGTATAATATGTTAAGGCCGATGTTGAGGGCGATGTTTATGATTTTCAGCAGCGCAAATTTGATCGGACGGTGAGCATACCTCAGGTAAGCAAACGGAATAGCCGTAAAAGCATCTACTGATACAGTGACATACATAATGAGGATATATTCCGGATGATCGGAATAGCCTAAGAGATTTGCTATCGGGTGATTGAAGATAATGACAAGGACAGCAAACAGTGCAGACGTGAAAGCTACAGTGTGTAAGGATGTTGCATATACTTTCTTGGGGTCTTCGCCTTCCTTGCTCATGAAGCGGAAAAAGGTGGTCTCCATACCGTAGGTCAGAATGATGATAAGCAATGCTACGTAAGCGTAGATATTGGTGATAATACCATACTGGCCACCGGCAGCATTGAATTTTGCGGTCTGGATCGGCACGAGCAGATAGTTGATAAATCGTGCCATGATACTGCTTAATCCGTAGATAGCCGTATCTTTAGCTAAGGATTTTAAATTAGCCATTACTATTTTTTTTCTTGTTTATAATTACGTTAGAAAAATATATAAGCGATACTGATGGCTGCGATGACTCCGGCCAGATCGGCAAGTAGTCCGCAAGCTACAGCATGGCGGGTATATTTAATGCTTACACTGCCGAAATAAACGGCAAGAATATAAAATGTTGTATCGGTACTTCCCTGGAAGATACAGCTCAGCCGGCCTATGAAACTGTCCGGCCCATAGTTTTTCATAGCTTCAAGCATAAGGCCACGGGCACCGGAACCGCTTAATGGCTTCATGAAGGCAGTAGGCAATGCCGGGACAAAGTCTGTCGGCAACCCGCATTCCTTTACGACCCATCCGATACCGTTGATGAGCATATCCATTGCTCCGGAAGCTCTGAATACTCCTACTCCTACGAGAATGGCGACCAGATAAGGGATGATGCGCACCGCAGTAGTGAATCCTTCCTTTGCTCCTTCTATAAAAGCATCGTAGACATTGATTTTCTTGAATAGCCCTGCTAGGATAAAAGTGACGATGACACCGAGCAGAATAAAGTTAGAGGCCACGGAAGTGACGGTGCCCATAGTGCCTTTGTCCATGCGGCCGAATCCCCAGATAACCAGGGCTACAAAGGCGATAAGTCCGCCAAGAGTAGCCAGAAGCACCGGTTGGAAAAGATTAATCTTCTGCCATACGGAGGTGACGATGATACCTGCCAGAGTTGCTACAGTAGTAGCAAGGAGAATAGGGATGAATACATCGGTTGGCTGGGCTGCTCCGTAAGAACTGCGGAAAGCCAGGATGGTAGTCGGAATGATGGTCAGGCCCGACGTGTTGAGCACGAGAAACATGATCATCGGATTGGTAGCGGTGTCTTTCTTTTGATTAAGTTCCTGCATTTGCTGCATCGCTTTCAGTCCTGTAGGGGTCGCTGCGTTGTCGAGACCAAGCATGTTCGAGGCAATATTCATGAAGATACTGCCCATGACCGGATGGTTCTTTGGGATGTCCGGAAACAGTTTGGTAAATATAGGGCTCAGCATGCGGGCCAGGACATTCACCACACCGGCGCGTTCGCCGATTTTCATAATACCAAGCCATAGAGCAAGGACTCCGGTAAGCCCTAATGAAGTTTCAAAAGCGGTCTTGGAAGAATCAAAGGTGGCATCTACTATTTTCTGGAAAATAGTAGTATCACCCATAAGAAGTCCTACGACTCCCATGATGAATGCGATGACAAAGAACGCAATCCAAATGTAATTCAGTACCATAGTGGGTGCAAAAATACTAAAAAATTATTTTATTCACTCCATTATGGTACTGATAAATTCATTTATTCTCAGAATAATTGATAGAGGATGTTTATTTTCTTACTTCTTGACAGCTGCCCGGGATTGCTTCCGGGGACTCCTTCCGGTACTTCTTTGCCTGCTGCATTGTAGTATTTTTTCCAGTATTCAGTGATGATGCCTTTACTGTTATGGAAGCTCATGGGGATGGTCTTGAATATTTCTTGTCCCTTTTTATCTTTATAACAGAGCTGAATAAGTTCACTACAGTAGATCGCACTGTCGCCGGGTTCAAAATAAAAATCGTAAGGCCGTCCGAGATAGTGCAGGGCATGCGCGACAGAGGCCTTCTTGTCCAGACCTTGACAGACACGGCCAACGAGAACATGTGCCTTTTTGTTCGCCCGAAGGGAAAGAAGACTGTCAACAGGCTGGAGCACAACGCCCTTGTGGATCGCCTCCAGAGTATATATCTTCCGATGGATTCGGTGAAAAATGGCAACGTGTGTGATGGCGCTGTTTTCAAATCCCGTCGTTACATCAGCAATCGGATTGCCTGTACTTGTCACATAGAAGAGAAGATCTCCTTCCTTCAGTTTTTTGCAATTGCCGTTTAACAGTATAGGATTTCCCGGCTGCTTATTAGTATGCTTTGCATAACTCTTAATAGTTATGCAAAGCAATAGAGAAACGATAATTCCAGATTTCATCGTGTTTTTATAAACCAAAGTTGATACTGGCTCCTGCCATAAACCAGAATCCCGGTTGAGGAAGGTTACCAAAGTCGACATATCTGTGGGCTGTGATGTTGTTGCCCTTCAGATAAATGGAATAAGCAGGTTTGTCCCATGACAGTTTTGCGTCAAGAAGACTGTATGGGGAATAATTCCTGAGAATATTTGTTTTGGTAATACTGTCATAGCCTGTAGCATAACGGCCGTTACGTTTCTGATAACGGTAGCAGAGGTTCAGGTTCATATCCTTCCATACATTTATTCTCAGTTCTGCCGTAAGTTTGTGCCGTAGATATTCCAGTACATATTGGCTGGTAACGCCTTCGTAGTGTTTCTGGTCCTGATTCAGATAAGTGTAGGCAACCTCGAGACTTTTGAGGAAATGCTGGCCCCGGATCATCTGTTCCAGGCTCATGTTCAGGTTGACTTCTGTACCGACTGCATTGATCCGGCCGAAGTTCGTTGTTGTCAATACAGCGCTGTCGGCACGGTTGTCAAGGATCCAGTCAATAAGGTTCTTGTAATGATTATAGAAAACACTTACTGAGCCCTGGATGGCTTGCCCCCCGTATTTGATCCCTGTCTCGACAGACGACAGTTCCTCCGGCTTCAGATTCTTGTTTGCATTATATCCTTTTGAATTATAATATAATTCCTTAACTTGCTCCCTTACTTTTTCAGATGTTTTCTTTTTTATTCCAAAATATTTTACATTTTCCCAATCTTTAAACTTTCCTTTTTCTAATCTGTCAAATACTTTTGGAAATTCAAACTCTTTTTTTAGCATAGAATATAGAAAGTAATCCTTAT
>RRZU010771876.1_pt1 | contig 22394 bp, 20 predicted proteins | sample 2165561 | NCBI WGS metagenome assembly RRZU01 (sample SAMN10456909, study PRJNA506462) | wastewater metagenome | isolation source: wastewater sludge | place: USA: Moscow, Idaho | reverse complement strand
CGGTGCTTCTGTATTTCTATGAGAGATATCATTTGTCAAAGGAAACCGCCATGTCTGTTTCACAGCCCTTTGAAAGCGGTCTTTTTAAAGGGGATACCTGCGGAGCTGTCACAGGCGCCTATATGGTTTTAGGTTTGGAATACGGATCGAGAGAAGAAGAGTCTAGGGCAAAAATGAAAGCAAAAGTGGAAGAGTTTAATAAGGGATTTACGGAAAAAATGAAAACCCTCCAATGCGAAAAGATCTTAGGAATCAATATCTCTACAGATGAGAATTTAAAGATTGCCATGGAAGAAAAGAAGATCGAAGAAATTTGTCCGAAGGCAATTATGGCATCCATAGAAGTACTAGAAGAAATGTTAGGATAGGGGAGAGGGATCTCCCTTTTGTTTTGCAAAAGAAGCAGTTAAGATCCATATTTATTACAAATTATTTGTATATGATCTATCATAGTGATAAAATGATACATAGAAATTGAGGTGTTAGAATGGGAATTTTAGGGAAAATATTCGGCTCTAGAAGTCAGAGAGCTGTGAAAGAAATACAACCGTTAGTAGCAAAAATAGAAGCATTAGATGAAGAAACACAAGCTTTAAGCGATGATGAGCTTAGGGGGAAAACAGAGGAATTTAAAGAAAGATTGGCACAGGGAGAAACAACAGACGACATTTTACCAGAAGCCTTTGCAGTAGTGAGAGAGGCTGCTGTTCGTGTGCTTAAAATGAAACATTATCCTGTTCAGTTAATGGGTGGAATCATCTTATATCAAGGAAGAATTGCAGAGATGAAAACAGGGGAAGGTAAAACACTTGTTGCCACATTGCCGGCTTACCTAGAAGGATTAACCGGAAAAGGCGTTCATATCGTAACAGTCAATGACTATCTTGCCCTTAGAGATAAGGAATGGATGGGAAAAGTCCATGAATTCCTTGGTTTATCGGTAGGATGTATTCTTCATAATATGGAAAATGAAGAAAGAAGAGAAAACTATAATTGCGATATCACATACGGAACGAATAATGAGTTTGGTTTCGACTATCTAAGAGACAATATGGTCATCTATAAAGAAGAAAAAGTTCAAAGAGATCTTCATTTTGCCATTGTCGATGAGGTCGACTCTATCTTAGTCGATGAGGCGAGAACTCCTCTTATTATTTCTGGACAAGGAGATGACTCTACCGAGCTTTACGCGAGAGCACAAAGCTTTGTGACAGGTCTTTCAAAAAGAATTATGGATCCAGATGAAGATATTCCGGATCCCTTTGAAAGAGAATTTAAAGAAGAAGTCGTAGATTATATTGTCGACGAAAAAAGAAAGACAGCGAATCTTACAGAAAAAGGGAATGCGAAAGCAGAAAAATATTTTGGAATAGAAAATCTTTCTGATCCGAATAATATGGAAATTGCCCATCACATCAACCAGGCGCTAAAAGCAAACAGCACCATGCATCGAGATATCGACTATGTAGTAAAGGACGGAGAAATCCTTATAGTAGATGAGTTTACAGGCCGTATTATGGAAGGAAGACGATATAGCGAAGGTCTTCACCAAGCCATCGAAGCCAAAGAAGCGGTTTCGATTCGTTCCGAGTCTAAAACATTAGCTACGATTACATTCCAAAATTATTTTAGAATGTATGAAAAACTAGCCGGAATGACTGGTACTGCTAAAACAGAGGAAGAAGAGTTCCAAGAAATCTACCATATGGATGTTGTAGAAATTCCAACAAACGAACCAGTTATCCGTCAAGATTATGATGATCGTATCTATATGAATGAAAAAGGAAAATTCGAAGCCATAATCGAAGAGATCAAAAAAATTCATTCAACAGGACAGCCCATGCTTGTAGGTACTGTCTCTATCGAAGTTTCAGAGCTATTAAGCAAACTATTAAAACGCTCCGGTATTCCTCATAATGTACTAAATGCCAAGCATCATCAAAGAGAGGCTGAGCTTGTTTCTCAGGCCGGAATGCTTGGAAAAGTCACTATCGCGACCAATATGGCCGGTCGTGGTACAGATATTATGCTAGGCGGAAATCCAGATTTTATGGCAAAACACGACTTGAGAAAGAAAGGCATCTATTCTGATGAAGTAATTGCAGACCTAGACAGCTTTATCCCAAGCAAGGAGCCTGAATTTATAGAAGCAAGAAATGAATACGATGAGCTTTATAAAAAATACAAAAAATTTACCGATGAAAACAAGGAACAAGTAAAAGAAGCTGGGGGATTATATATCCTAGGTACCGAAAGACATGAGTCTCGTCGTATTGACAATCAGCTTCGAGGTCGTTCTGGCCGACAGGGAGATCCAGGATGTTCTCGTTTTTATATCTCATTATCAGATAACTTAATGAGACTATTCGGCGGAGAGACGATTCAAAAGGTAGCAGATTCTGGAAACTATCCTGATGATGAGCCTATCGAATTCAAATCGGTGTCGAAAGCCATCGAACGAGCTCAAAAACGTGTGGAGTCCAACAACTTCGGTATTCGTAAACAAGTTTTGAAATACGATGATGTTATGAATATTCAGCGTAAAGTCATTTATAAAGAAAGAGATAAAATCTTAAACGGCGAAAATATGAAAGATTTTGTCCTTCAAATGCTTCGTGATGTTATAGAAAGAGCCGTAAACGAATATACTCACGGAAGTCCGAATCAGGAAGATTGGGAAATGGAAGGCTTATTCCACTATTTAAACGGAATTTATCTTCCAGAAGGGGTCCTTCAATTCCCGGATTTAAAACAATACAATGTAGAATCTTTAAAAGACTATATCTATGAAGAGTCTGTAAAATTATATGAAGCGAAAGAAGAAGAGATCGGATCGGAAACATTCCGTGAAGCAGAAAGAGTCTTCCTTCTACGCTCAGTAGATCGCCGCTGGATGGATCATATCGATGCGATGGATCAGTTAAAACAAGGTATCGGTCTTCGTTCCTACGGTCAGCAGGATCCAGTACGAGCTTACAACAATGAAGGTTTTGCTATGTTTGAAGAAATGAATGCAGGTATCAAGGACGATACATTAAAAAGTTTGTATAATGTTGTAGTCCGCCAGCCTGTCGAACGTAAAAAGGTCGCAAAAGAAACAGAGAGCAATCAAGGAAACGAACCTGTTGTAAAGGCGAAAAAAGTAGGCCGAAACGATCCTTGTCCATGTGGAAGCGGTAAAAAATATAAAAAATGCTGCGGTAAAAATAAATAAGGGGTGAAAAAAGTGGATCTCTATACAGTAAATGAAAAAATAGAAGAACTTTCTCAGGGTCTTACGGAAATGAGGGATTCACTTTGACGTATCTCTTTTAAGAAAAGAGATTCTGGAGCTGGAGAAGAAAACACTAAAACCAGATTTTTGGGAGGATTCAGAGAAAGCTCAGGAGATCTTCGATCTGTTAAAAACAAAGAAAAATGATGTGGAAGAATACGATGCTTTAGAAGAAGCCTTAGAAGAAATCAATATTATGATGGAACTTGCCGGGGAGGAAGAAACCTCTGAATACGATAAGGATATAGAAGGAAAAATCAGCGAATCAGAAGAACGGATGGAAAAACTTAAAATCAGTACCCTTCTTTCTGGAGAATTCGATCCGAACAATGCCATTATGATGATTCATGCAGGGGCAGGAGGTATGGAAGCTCAAGACTGGGCCGGTATGCTTCTTCGAATGTATCATCGCTGGGTAGAAGATCATGATTTTACCATGACTATTCGAGAGATGAATTCCGACGATGAAAATGGGATAAAATCCTGTACCCTCTTCATTAAAGGTCATAATGCATACGGCTTCCTAAAAGGAGAAAAAGGGGTTCACCGTCTCGTTCGGATTTCCCCCTTTGATACAAACAACCGCAGGCATACATCCTTTGCATCGGTAGATGTATTTCCGGAAATCATAAACGATACAGAGATTGAAATCAATCCAAGTGATTTGAAGATTGATACCTATCGTGCAAGCGGCGCCGGAGGACAGCATGTCAATACAACAGACTCGGCAGTAAGAATTACTCATATTCCTACAGGAGTAACGGTTCAGTGCCAGTCGGAAAGAAGCCAGATCTTTAATAGAGAGACAGCGATGAATATGCTGAAGGCAAGGCTTCTGTTGATCAAAGAAGAAGAAAAAAGGGAAAAGATCGAAGATATTCAGGGGAAATATTCCCAAATAGCTTGGGGATCTCAAATCCGTTCCTATGTTTTTCAGCCATATACCTTAGTAAAAGATCATAGATCAAATTACGAAATAGGAAATGCGGAAAAAGTCATAGATGGCGATATCGATCCTTTTATGAACGCCTATTTGAAATATCTCAATAACAAAGAAGATTAGCAAAAGCCGTAGATAAGACAATACTTCACGCTTTTGTTTCGGTTTGATAAAAAGGATTCTTTTATAGATCATAAAATAGGATTAACAATTTAACAACAAGATACAAAGGGGGATTCTTCGGAATTCCTTTTTTCAGGAGTAAAAATGAATATAGAAAAAATCATAGCTAAAAAACTAAATATTTCAGAAGAACAAGTTCAAAAAACGGTAGAACTTATCGATGAGGGAAATACGATTCCTTTTATCTCTCGTTATCGAAAAGAGGTTACAGGAAATCTTACCGATACGGTTCTTCGTGATTTAGAAGAAAATTTAAACTATCTTCGTAATCTGCAAAAAAGAAAAGAAGATGTCCTTCGTATTATCGAAGAACAAGGAAAACTGACAGAAGAGCTTCAGAAAGAAATTGAAGAAGCGGAAAAACTTCAAGAAGTAGAAGACCTGTATCTTCCATTTAAACAAAAGAAAAGGACAAGAGCTTCTCAAGCGAAGGAACGAGGATTAGAGCCTTTAAAAGACTTTATGTTTGACTTTTCTAACAAAGACAGAAAGATTGAGGAAGAGGCGGAAAAATACATAAGAGAAGAAGTTCCCACTGCAAAAGATGCTTTAAAAGGAGCCATGGATATTTTAGCGGAAGAAATTTCTGAAACGAAAGAATATCGTGATATCGTAAGAGCCGGAGCAAAAAAAGGCGGACTTTTCTGCGAAGGAGACCCTTCAAAAGATGATGGAACTTACGAGATGTATTACGATTTTGCAGAGAGGATGAAGTATCTGAAACCTCATAGAATATTGGCGATTTTCCGTGGGGAAAAAGAAGGAATACTAAAATTAAAATTTGACTTCAATGACGCAGACAATATGTTTCAGATTTTGAAAAGTCTTTGTACCGACAAGGAAGATCCGGCGATGGCTTATTTGCAAGAGACCATTATTGACTCCTACAAGAGACTTCTTCGTCCTTCCATCGAAACAGAAGTAAAGGCAGAGTTGAAACAAACAGCAGATAGAGCCTCTATAGAAATTTTTGGAGACAATCTAAAACCCTATCTTATGCAGCCGCCGATTAAGGATATGAATATTATCGGCCTTGATCCGGGATATCGTACAGGCTGTAAAGTAGCAGTAGTTTCTTCTTATGGGGAAGTGTTAGACCATGGCGTAATCTATCCAGCAAAACCGAAAGCAGATGTAGAAGGGTCGAAAAAACTTCTTAAGAAATTTATCGAAAAATACGATATCAATCTAATCGCCATTGGAAATGGTACAGCATCTAGAGAAACGGAACAGATGGCTGTAGACCTTTTATCGGAAGTAGGCAAGAAAGATCTATATTATGCCATTGTCAATGAAGCGGGAGCCTCTATCTATTCTGCATCGAAGCTTGGAAATGACGAGTTTCCAGATCTTGATGTCACTATTCGAGGAGCGATTTCCATCGCCAGAAGAATCCAGGACCCATTAGCAGAGCTTGTAAAAATAGAGCCTCAGCATATCGGCGTAGGCCAGTACCAGCATGATGTCAATCAAAAAGAACTTTCCGAAACTTTGGAAAAAATTGTAGAAGACTGTGTAAACTCGGTAGGAGTAAATATCAATACAGCATCCGTTGCCCTTTTAGCTTATGTTTCCGGAATTACAAAAACCACAGCGAAAAATATCTTAGAATACAAAAAGGAAAACGGACCCTTTACAAGCCGCAAGGAAATTAAAAAAGTAAAAGGAATCGGGCCCAAAGCCTTTACACAGTGTGCAGGATTCTTGAGAATACCGGAAAGCAAGGAAGTCCTCGACCATACAGCGGTTCACCCGGAAAGCTATGATATCGCCGTAAAACTTCTAGACCGAGACCTTGGAAAAATCGACTACAATAAAACTGCTGAAGAACTGAAAGTGGGAATCCCAACCCTTCAAGATATCGTGGCAGAACTAAAAAAACCGGGCAGAGACCCAAGAGACGAAATGCCCAAACCCATCCTTCGAAGCGACGTTTTATCGATTGAAGATTTAAAAATAGGGATGGAACTTCAAGGAACCGTAAGAAATGTAGTAGCCTTCGGAGCCTTTGTAGATATTGGTGTAAAAAATGACGGACTGGTTCATATTTCACAACTATCAGACCGTTTTGTAAAAGATGCTAAGGAAGTCGTTAAAGTTTCCGATATTGTAAAAGTAAAGATTATCCATATCGATGTGGAAAGACGAAAAGTAGGTCTTTCGATGAAAGGATTGAAAAAATAATGAATCTATTAATTTGCTATAAAAAATGCACCACTTGTAAAGGAGTCGAAAAACTTTTACAAGAAAAAGGAATCGAATACAATTATCGAGAAATCGACAAAGAAAATCCCACAGCCGAAGAATTAAAAGAATGGCACGAAAAATCAGGCCTTCCCATTACAAGATTCTTCAATACCAGTGGAATCCTATACCGAGAACAAGGACTTTCCGAAAAAAGAAAGTCTATGACGGAAGACCAGCAATATGAAGTCTTATCGACAAACGGAATGCTGGTAAAAAGACCGATTCTCTTTTTAGAAGGAGAAATCTATGTAGGACCGGATGTAAAAAAATACTTAGAAAGCTTATAAAAGAAAAAACTCTAGAAAAGGAATTCACCTTTTTTAGAGTTTTTTAATTTTCAAGGCAGAAAAAAGGGGCTTTAAGGAAAATTTTAAGCAAAAAGGAAAATACATGATAGAATTTCTTATGAGAAGGATAAGAACTCTCTAAAAGATAGGAAGGAGTTCTATTATAGTTTTAATTGGATTGAGTTTTAGGCAGATAGGGAGTTGGAGTTTAAATGGATAGATCGAAGTCGAAATTGATAACAATACGTATGGTATTATTAACTATTTTTGTTTTTTTATGCGGAATCACTTTTTATACTAATATTAATAAATTTATAGCGATTGCAATAACGGCAGTATTAATATTATGCTATATTTTTCTTCAAGAAAACCCGAAAAATTATGATATTTTTCAAACGAAAATCAAAAAAGGAATCGCTGTTCTTTTAACAGTATTTCTATTATTGATCATTTTTCAATTTTACGAACCACCTTATTTTTCCGGTAAAATAGATAATTTCTTGTTCTTGGTCTTATCCTTTACTCCGGTTGAATTTTACTCCGCTTTCAAAAGTCTTTAGATTAGAGAAGTTTGGAATGAAGCCATAATATTTTTTCTATAGGATAAGGATATAGTCCTTTATAGGTTATATAATCAGGATAATGTTTGTATTGGGTATTGCTGTTATTGACTTGTTCCAAATAGAAATGAATAGGTATCAATTTATTTATTTGGTGATAAAAGAAAAAAATGAGGAAAGAAGAATATGAATTATGAACAATCAATGGAATTCCAGTAGAAGAGATATTCTATTTTAAACAGAGAAATCTATGTGGAGTTCAAGTGAAAAAGTATTAAAGGGTTGTTAAAATGTATAGAGATTCTCGTTATAAACAATATGTCAAAACAAGCGTATCTTATATTACAATAAAGAAGTGATTACATGAAGAGTGAAAGAAAGTCAAGTCCATATTTGTGTGTAAATTACCTCGGACATAATTTTATTAATACATAACATATCCTTGAGCATTTTATGCCGCGAAAGCTTCTTGATGATGAGAAGGAGGCATGGTAGGCTTTAAATCCAGGCATCACAACGAAATCCTCTATCTAAAGGGGATGCCTGCGATGACGATATCCATGCCGACAGAGGCTCATTGTCAAGAAGTCCGTGGAATAAATTGCCTACTAGGCCGTTTGACCCATAAACTCTCCTTCCTCTGTCTTACTAGCATGATATTGATCCATTTCAAAATATTTACGGCCTGTAGACCACTTTTCGTCTTGTTCTATGAGAAGAGCTCCAATGAGACGTATGGCTGATTGTTCATTAGGAAAAATTCGAATGACTCGCTCTCTTCTTCGTATTTCTTGGTTCAATCGTTCGATTCCATTGGTTGTTCGGAGTCGTTTTCGATATTTAATCGGCAACATCAATACTGCTGTAATATCGTCAAATCCTTCCTCTAACAGTTCCATTGCTTTTGGTGCTTTTTCTTCATATTTTGTAAATAGGATTTGACGAATGGTTTTAGCACTTCCCATATCAACCGCTTCATAAAGAGTGCGTAGGTCTTCTTTGAGCTCTGTTTGAATGGTCTTCGGTGTTTTATCTAAAATGTTTCTTGAAAAATGGGTTTGACATCTTTGCCAAGTGCTACCTTCAAACTCTTTAGAAAGTGCCTTCACAAGACCTTTGTGATTATCTGTTGTAATGAGGTCGGGGGATGCTAATCCTCTTTCTTTTAAAGAACGAAAGAATTCTTCCCAGTTGGTTTCGGATTCGTTTTCTGAAACGTGTAATCCAAGGATTTCACGATAGCCTTCCTTGTTCACTCCAATGGCTACTAAAAGACTTTTGCTTCGTACTTGATTGTTTTCTCTCACCTTGATGTAAAGGGCATCGGCCAGGAGAAAAGGATAATGATTCGTTAAAGACCTTGTTCGAAAGGATTCTACAAGGGGATCTAATCTTTTACAGAGGTCTGAGATTGTTGATTTCGAGAAAGACTTTCCACAAAGTTCTTCTGTGATGTTATCGATTTTTCGCGTGGATACACCATTTACAACCATTTCAACGAGGGCCAGGATGAGAGCTTGTTCACTTCGTTGATAGCGCAAAAACATTGTGGTGCTAAAGTTTCCGTTTCGATGTCTTGGAACTTTTAAAGTGATAGTTCCGATTCTTGTTGTGAGGGAACGCTCCCTAAAACCATTTCGATAAGCGGTGCGTTCTTCAGAACGTTCATAGGGTTGTGCTCCTAATTGTTCGGCAGATTGAGCCAAAAGTACTTGATTTAATATTTGTTCTAATAGTTTTGAAAAAGCCTCTTCTCGTGTATCTTTTGTAAAAAGTCCGTGCAAAAGTTCTGTATCCAGTGTAATATTTAATTGAGCCATTTTGTTTTCACCTCAGTTATTTATTTGTGTTGTGGCTTATATTTTAACCGAGGTTGAGCATTATGGCTCGTTTTTTGTTTTTTCTATTTACACCATTATACGGACTTTATCGTGAAAGAATAAAATTATATACTTATTCCCTAATAGCACTATTTCTAGTAACTCCTATCTTTTCCTTGGTCTATCAAGGATTTTTAAATGTTACTTATGCAGATTTGTTCTTTAGAGGTTCCTTAGTGGGAATATTTGCTGTTTTTGCAACAATACAATTTGTAGAAGATTTGAAAAAAATATTTATTATAAAAAGTATGATAAGCATTTTAGGTATTAGTCTGCTTTTTAGTCTAATGAGGAGAGATTCTGATCTATCTTTTTGGGCACACTGGATAATTACCTTTATAAACTCTAGCATAATGATTCCTGTGATTTATTTTATAAAAGGCAAGATAAAGAAACAGCATTAAAAAAGGGAAGTTAATTGTATTGAAACAATCATCGATATCGATGTGGAAAGAGAAAAAGTAGGTCTTTCGATGAAAGGATTGAAAAAATAATGAATCTATTAATTTGTTATAAAAAATGCACCACTTGTAAAGGGGTCGAAAAACTTTTACAAGAAAAAGGAATCGAATACAATTATCGTGAAATCGACAAAGAAAATCCCACAGCCGAAGAATTAAAAGAATGGCACGAAAAATCAGGCCTTCCCATTACAAGATTCTTCAATACCAGTGGAAACCTATACCGTGAACAAGGACTTTCCGAAAAAAGAAAGTCTATGACAGAAGATGAGCAATACCAAATCCTATCAAAAAACGGAATGCTGGTAAAAAGGCCGATTCTCTTTTTACAAGGAGAAATCTATGTGGGACCGGATGTAAAAAACACTTAGAAGGTTTATAAAATTAAGAGCTTTGAGAAAGAAACTTCTTTTTCAAGGCTCTTTTCAATTTTCAAGGCAGAAAAAAGGGGCTTTAAGGAAAGATTCATCGATTTTCGAAAAGCTGTACTATAATAGATATATGAATTATTAGGATAAAAGGAACAGGGAAAACGAAGTCTTAATTCCTATAGTGTTATTGGGAAAATTCGCGAGAATCAAACAGAAAAAGGAAAAAAAAAAAATGAAAAAAAATCATAAAATTTTTAACAGCTTTTTGTATCTTTTTAAGTATTATCTTTGTTATTGCTTATTTATTCGCTTTATCAACGGAGTCTTCAGCAAATGATTTTGCTGATAATTTGAAAATCGTCCTAAATATAATATATCCTTTAGCAACGGTCTATTTGTGTATTCATATTATTAAACATATAAAGGGGACTATTCCTTTGATTAAACTAATGAACAAAGTATCCGTGTTTATTATCGTTTTTGGATTAACAGAAATGCTTATCAGTTGGACAGACCAATTTATAGAAACTCAGAGAGTAAATAGTATTTTTACCAGCTTTCATTCAGTAATATTTTTGCTCCTTGGAATATCCTTAAAACTAGCGATAGAGTTAAAAAAAGATGGAGCAGAAGGGTTGCTACAGTAAAACAAAAGGATCATATTTTTGTGAGCAAATAATATATTTTTGGAGGAATAACCTATGTCGAAAAAATTACCCTGGTATCAAAAAACATCAAGAATTGCTGCAATTTCAATTATAGGAGCTGTGCTTGGCTTTGCATCCATTGCAACACTTATTGGAGTAGGTATGGATAGCGAATTAAATAAGGATTATTACAAATCAAAGGATGAGCCTTTATTTAAGAAAAAACAAAAATCTTTATAGTGCTTCCAATACTTTTAAATTTATTTGTTTTAGGTCTATTCTCAGAAAAAGTATTTGAATAATATATTATTATATCGTTTAAGTGAAACAAAAACCCGTTACAGATAGATAGAATATCTTGTAAGGGGTTTTTTGTTTTATAAAAAGCCTAATTTGAGAGGGGTTTTGTTAAGTGATATAATTATTTATAAGAATTACAAATTCGAGGAGGGATAAAATGCTGAAAATAATGGTTCTGGATGATGAAGCTTATCAAATTGAAAAGATTACGGCTGTTTTGCGAGAAAATTTCCAGGATATTATTATCGATACGGCTTCCTCTGTTGAAGAATTGGATAAAAAAAGAAATCTAAAGGAATATGATCTTTATCTTCTCGATATCGAGGTGGGAGAGGAAAGCGGTTTAGACTATGGAAAAGTGATCCGCAAGACGAACCAGACTTCGGATATTATTTTTATTACTTCCCATGACGAATTTGCGCTGGAAGGGTATGATGCACAGCCCTTAGGCTATCTAATCAAGCCTTTCTTAGAAGAAAGACTGATTGACCTTGTTAAAAAGGCGGAGAAGAAATTTAAATCGATCTTTACCATAAAAGTTGTGGAAAACTACCGATCTGTATACATCAAGGCTGATGAAGTGATGGCTGTTGTTGTAAATGAAGGGAAAACAGAGATCCGGCTGGTGAATGATGTTTATGAGCTGAATAAGTCTTTGAAAAAAATCCGTGAGGAATGGGGGCCGTCCTTTATCCAAATCAATCGTTTTGTCCTGGTGAATGTGGTCTATATTAAAAGGATAGATGCTTTTTCAGAAATAAAGTCGGTGACTTTGACGGATGGGTCTGAATATACTTTTGGAGACAGCTTTTATTCGGTATTCCATCAGGCCTTATTGGAAAGCAGGGATTCTAGATGATAGGGGATATTTTATATTTTGGGATTTATAATATTATCAGTTTTGGGCTTCTTGTTTACTATTTAGATGCCCTCTTTGAGCGAAGAAAGATAAAGTTTTTTTATGGATGGGTTGGAGCTGCAACGATTCTCTTTTTTGCCATTAATATTTTATTTAAGAATCCTGATTATAATTTTATTGGTACTTTAATCCTGCATTTTCTAATAGCCTATTTACTTTATAAAGGAGGGTACTTTCGTAAAACGGTATTTATCCTTCTTTTTATAACAATTGGTGTTTATGCGGAAGGAATCACTTTTTTAGGGAATAATGTATTAGAGCTTGACCATAGTAAATATTTATATTTATGGGGAGGCCTATCTCAGCTTATCTTTTTTATGGTCATTTATTATTTAAAAAGAGTCTTTAAGGAAATAAGAACTTACGATGATCGCAAATTAAATGTTGTAATACTTTCCATTACAATCTGTTCCTTAATCTATATCATTATGATCAATGTCTTTTTAACGAATTATGAGGCCAAGCTGATTGCCCTTATAGCAGGAATTATTGTCTTCTTTGTTTTGATCTTTCTATATAAATACTTAGAGTCTCAAAGCCGAAATAGAAAATTGTCTAAGGAAAAAAAAGAATTGGAAAGAAATACGGAAATAAATACTCAGTATTATTCTATGGTTGATAATTACCAGCAGGAAGTCCGCAGACTAAAACATGATATGAAAAATCAGCTAATGGCTCTTTATCAGATGGATGAAAATAGAAAAACAGAATTTTTGAAAGAGAAAATTACAGATTTGGAGAAGGTAGGAAAGAGTATTTATTCTGTCCATCCGCTGATCAACTTTATCCTCCATCAAAAACTTGATGATTTTGAAATCAAGAAAGAAAAAAGAAGGATACAGAGCAATATTCCTCAAGAAATACCTATGAGTTCTGGAGATCTAGGGATCCTTATTGGCAACTTAATGGATAATATAATAGAAGCTTTAGAAAAACTTCCCCTAGAAGACCGTTTTTTGGACGTTCAGTTTAAAAAAGAAGGATTGTTTTTTGTGGTTGAAGCCGTCAATACTTGTATAAAAGGAACAAATCCTCGGTTTACAACAAAAAGTGACGAACTCAATCATGGTTATGGAATAAAAAGTATAGAGTTGATTTCAGAAAAGTATAAAGGTAGGTATACATATGAAATAAAAGGAGGTATCTTTACAAGCTGGATAGAAATACCCATTTATACAGAAATTTAAGCACAAAGCCCAATGAGGTTTTGTGCTTTTACTTTTTCAAGGGAGAAAAAAGGGGCTTCAAGGCAAACCTCGTGAAAAATGGAAAAGTTGTGATATAAAGTGAATAAGAGAAAGTAGGAGGTTTTATAATGAAAAAAACAAATAAAATAAATCAAATTAAAAATATTATTTTTGTATGTGGAATTATCTTTGCACAATATTATCAGTTGGGATGCTCAAGATGGTGGCATTATGAAGACAAGCTCCCGGAACATTTGGAGAAAAGGTTAGAGGAATTTAAAAGTGGAAGAAGATAAAGCTTTAAAAGAAATTGTTGTTTTTGGGTGGAAAAATTTTCTTTTTGAAGGGCTGATTTTTATTGTTTTATTCCTTATTGGAAGCCAGATCCATTCTTATTTGTATACGTTTCTTTATCTGGGAATAATCTTTATCAGTCGTAGGTTTATAAGGGGCTTTCATCTTGATAAAAGGTGGAAATGTATATTGGCAACCTTGGTAATTCATATAACAATATTCTTGCTGGCAAAAAGCCTATATGATGATCGAAATACAGTTGAGCTAGCCATAAGTACCGCTCTGTTATTTTTAATTTTAGAAAACAGCTTAAAAATAGGTCAGTCTTTAAGACGAAAAAAACAAATTGATTAATAGAAAGTCAAAGGAGGTTTTTTATGAATTTATTATTATATCTTCGATATATTATTCCATCTATGTTAACGGTGGTTGTTCCGCTTTATACATTTTCAAGTTTAAGGGCAACGACTTTTTTTAGCTTGTTTAGGATAAGATCAGAGGAGGGGACTCTTTCAATTTATGCAATGGTCCTATTAGCATTGTTTGCAGGAATTATTTTAGTTTTTGAAATATTGTCTGTATATGAAGGAAAAGATTGAATCAGATGAATGAAAGGAAAGTAAAGGATAGATCCAGCTTATGATTTTTTTTGATAATACTAGGGATTATGGGCCGATGATTAAGGTTGGTTTAGCTGTTCTTTTAATTTATATTAGTAAATTTATAAAAGAGTTAAGGGGATATGATAAAAGAAATAGCGAAAATATGGTATTTTGAAGGAAAGTGGATAGAAGTGTTTGTTTTGCTTTGAATGGATGGAGGAAATAAGAATGCTCCTAAGTTATCGAATTATGTTTTTAGTAATGGGAATAATTAGTATTGTTTTAAGTGCTTATTTTATTGAAGGAGAAAATAGTTCGTTCTTCAACGAAAGCGAAGATCAAGATAAAGGAAAATTGAAAGAGATTAGCAGAGTATTTCGAGTAGGATTTGCCTTTATTGCAGGAGTATCTGGGATTGGATTTGTTCTTACTTTTATAAAAAGGGAAGAATCCATTGAGTTTTTAATGAACAATTATTTTTTAGGCATTATTTTTATAATTCTTATTATGTCTATGTTTGTTACAAGGTTAAGGCATGGAAAAGAAGATTATGATAAAAAATAAAGAGGAAATAAGAGCAAAAAGATTTCTAACAAAGCTCCTTTTCTTTTTAAGCCTCATTGTATTATATAGCTGCGGGAAGAGCAGCGATGAATCTATGGAGATTCGTTTTTAAAGTATCGGATTGATCAGTGGCTATACTGGATTTTCGGATTTTAATGGCAGGGAACAAAATCAAATAACGGCAATTTTTAAGGATTTAAAGGAAAAAGATCCAATGAAAGACGGTATTGAGAAAGTGAATCCCTTTGTTTTACTATTAGGCGATAAAAAGATGGAGATCGATATTCAGGCACTCTTTAAAGAATCTGAGGATAAAAAAGTATCTATCAGATTTTTTGAAGGGCGGTCTCAAAAAGAATATTATCTGGATTATGGAGATCCGCTCTGCGATAAATTACGAGATTTGATCGATGGCGTGCTGAGAACGAACGAGTTAACATCGGAAAATATGTTAAAGGCAATGGAAAACAACTGGACAATTCCTGTAGAATAAATGAAAGACCAAACAGAAACAAAGCCTTTAAAACTATACAAAATCTTCTTTTAGTGTTAAAATAAAACTATCTATGAAGAGGAATAGTAGAAGGGGAAGCAGTATAGAGAGAATCCGGCTGGTGAAAGGATTTCTGCGGAAAGTTTGAACCTGTCTCGGAGAATTTATGGAAAACATAAAGGGTGGTTCCCTTATAACTTTAAAGTGAGTGTTTTGCACTAATTGAAGTGGTACCGCGAGCCTTCGTCTTCATGACGAGGGCTTTTATTATCTTGATTTTGGGAGGAAAGATTTTTATGAGAATGAACAAAATGTATATGCCTACATTAAGAGAAGATCCAGCAGATGCAGATATAGCCAGTCATCGTTTGATGCTTCGTGCGGGAATGATTCGACAGATGGCATCCGGAATGTATAGTTACCTGCCCTTAGGCTACCGTGTGATTCGAAAGGTAGAGGAAATCGTACGAGAAGAAATGGATAATTTTGGAGCTCAAGAAGTTCTAATGCCGATCCTTCAGCCTAAGGAAATTTGGGATGAGTCTGGTCGATGGGAAACCTTCGGACCGGAAATGTTTAAATTAAAAGACCGTCACAACAGAGACTTCTGTTTAACCCCAACAGCAGAGGAATATTTTACATCTCTTATTAAAGGGGAAATAAAATCCTATAAACAGCTGCCTCTAAATATCTATCAGATTCAAACAAAATTCAGAGATGAAAAGCGTCCCCGCTTTGGAATAAACAGAGCACGGGAGTTCTATATGAAAGACGGATATTCTTTTGACACAAATAGAGAAAGTCATTTAGAAGCTTATGACAATATGTGGAGAGCTTATGAAGCAGTATTTGATCGTTTGGGTCTTGATTACAAAATCGTTGCGGGAGATACTGGTGCCATGGGAGGAAGTGGCTCTCATGAGTTTATTGCTTTATCAGAGGTAGGGGAAGGCGTGATCTGCTATAGTGACAGCGGGAAATACGCTGCCACTGATGAGAGAGCCCCTGTGACATATAATATAGACGAATCTTCTGTGGAAGCGGCTGAGCTTTCAAAAGTTCATACACCAGACTGCAGAACGATAGAAGAGGTTTCGAATTTTTTACAGGTAGAAGCTTCCCACTGTTATAAAGCAGTTGATTTAATGGTTTCCGGCGAGCCTGTTCTTGTAATTATTCCAGGAAACAGAGACCTGAATATGGCAAAATTAATCAGCTATTTAAAAGCGCCGGAACATGAAATTGAAATGATGGAAGATGAAGATATCATTTCAAAAGTAGGTTCTGTTCCAGGATTTACAGGTCCAAAAGGATTAGCAGATGGCGTAAGAGTCCTCTTAGATAAAAGAGTTACTCAAATGAAAAATGGTGTTATTGGGGCAAATGCCAGCGATTATCATTATATCAACGCAAACTATGGCAGAGATTTCGAAGGGGAAGTCGTTGAAGACCTGCTTCTTATAGAAAAAGGAGATATCGACGAAGAGACAGGAGAAGAGCTTCATTTTGCCAGAGGAATCGAAGTGGGGAATATTTTCCAATTAGGAACAAAATATTCGGAAGCGGTGAAAGCCACATATCTTGATGAGCAAGGCAAGGAACAGCTTTTCTATATGGGAAGCTATGGGATTGGAATTAGCCGTTCTGTTGTAGCGATTATCGAACAAAATAGCGATGAGAATGGTATAATATGGCCTCTTTCAGTAGCCCCTTACCAAGCTATAATCACAGTGGTCAATACGAAAAACGAGGAACAGATGGATGTTGCTGAAAAAATATACGAGAAACTACTATTTAGCGGCGTAGAAGTTCTTTTAGACGATCGGAAAGAGCGAGCGGGTGTTAAATTCAATGATCGAGATTTAATCGGAATTCCTCTTCGTATTACAGTAGGAAAAGGAGCAGCAGATGGTCTTGTAGAATTTTCTACGAGAGAAGAGGGAGCGAATGAAGAAATTTCGGCAGAAGAAGCAATCCGAAAAGTTCAAGATATAGTAGATGAGTACAATGCTTCTCGTTTTTCCGAAGGAATGAAGACAAGAATCGCAGAAGAATTAGAATAAGGGTTTTAGATTACAGGGGGAATATATGTCAGACATTAGAGTACGATTTGCACCGAGTCCAACAGGATATCTTCATATCGGAGGACTACGAACAGCGTTATATAATTATTTACATGCAAGACAAAAGGATGGAAAATTCATTTTAAGAATAGAAGATACAGATAGGACTCGATATGTAGAAGGTGCTATCGAAAATCTGATCCATGAATTAGAATGGGCAGGACTTAGTATCGATGAGGGTGTGGTTTTAGAAGAAGGAAAGCCTGCAGATAGAGGAGAAGAAGGTCCTTATACCCAGTCGGAGCGTGTAGAAGCGGGAATCTATAATCAATACATTGACGAATTGTTAGAAAAAGGATACGCCTACTACTGTTTCTGTTCAAAAGAAAGACTGGACCAAGTGAAAAACCAGCAAAGAGCAGACGGAATGATGCCTAAATATGATGGTTTATGCCGAGGTGTTTCTTTAGAAGAAGCGAAAAAAAGAGTGGCAGCAGGAGAAGAACATGTAATCCGTATGAAGCTTCCAGCGAACACAGATATTAAATTCAACGACTTAATCAAAGGAAATATCTCAATCAACACAGATGATATGGATGATCAAGTCTTGATAAAATCAGACGGTTTCCCAACCTATCATTTTGCCGTTGTTGTAGATGATCATCTAATGAAAATCACCCATGTTATTCGTGGAGATGAGTGGCTGACTTCTACACCAAAGCACATCTTCTTATATGAAGCCTTTGGATGGGACGTACCTCAGTATGTTCATATGCCGACAGTACTCAATAAAAGCGGCAAGAAATTATCGAAACGCCATGACGATGTTTCTGTAGCAGACTTTAGAAAAATGGGATATCTAGCGGAAGGGCTGATCAACTATCTTGCACTTATCGGCTGGAGTCCGGAGTCAAATGAAGAGATTCTTCCAATGGAGGAATTGATCCGCCAGTTCTCCTTTGACCATGTATCAAAATCAGGAGCTATCTTTGATCGTGAAAAATTGGACTGGGTAAACGGCCACTATATCCGAGCCCTAGCAGTAGAAGATTTAGCAGAAAGAATCAAGCCTTATCTTGTAGAAAAAGGATATATAGCGGAAGATATCGACCAAGAACGACTTGTATTGATCACTTCTACTTTCCAAGAGTCGATTTCAAAACTTTCCGATGTGGTTGAACAATCAGCCTTCCTATTTGAAGATATTGTTATTACAGAAGAAGATGCAAAAGAAATGGCAAAAGGAGACCAAGTGCCTGAGCTTGTAGAGGCTTTTAAAGAAGAACTTTCAGAAATTGAAAGAGTAGACCAAGAGTTTGCGAAAACAGTTATGAAAAAAATTCAAAAGAAAACGGGAATTAAAGGCAAAAATCTCTTTATGCCGGTACGTGCGATTCTTTCCGGAACAGTACATGGACCGGAACTTGTAAATATTATTGAGATTCTAGGCAAAGAGGAAATTATTAAGAGACTAGACAATATTAATATTCAACAATAAGATCCCCAACATTCATAGAAGGGAGAATTGAATGAAGGTATATAATACTTTAACGAGAACAAAGGAAGAATTTGTCCCCTTAGAAGAAGGCAAGGTTAAAATGTATGTCTGCGGACCCACTGTTTATAATTATATCCATGTGGGAAATGCAAGACCCATGGTGGTTTTCGATACACTAAGACGATACTTCCAATACAAGGGCTATGAAGTGACTTTCGTATCAAATTTTACAGATATAGATGATAAAATTATCCAAAAAGCACAGGATGCAGGAGTGGATTTTAAAGAAATCACTGAAAAGTATATTGAAGCTTATTTAGAAGATTCTAAAGCTTTAAACTTTAAGGAAGAAGATACACTTCATCCAAAGGCGACAGAGTATATCGAAGAAATGATTGAATTTGTCAAAGGATTGGAAGACTTAGGAGCGGCTTATAATGTAGACGGAAATGTTTACTTCGATATTTCAAAGGTAGAGGGTTATGGAAAATTATCGAAGAAAAACATCGAAGATCTGCAGGCAGGAGCAAGAATCGATATTGCTGATGAAAAGAAAAACCCAATGGATTTTGCCTTGTGGAAAAAACGCAAGGAAGAAAGCGAACCGGCTTGGGAAAGCCCATGGGGAATGGGAAGGCCGGGATGGCATTTAGAATGTTCGGTTATGTCGAAATCCATCTTAGGCGATACGATGGATATCCATGCTGGGGGAGAAGACTTGGAATTCCCTCACCATGAAAATGAAATCGCCCAGTCTGAAACTTTGACAGGCAAGCCCTTTGCGAGAAACTGGATGCATAATTCCATGATCACTGTAGATAATGAGAAAATGAGTAAATCCAAAGGCAATTTCTTTACCATTAAAGATATTGCAAAGCATTACGATTTAGAAGTCTTAAGATTATGGTTAATCTCCACACATTACAGAAACCCTGTAAACTTCAGTGATGAAATAATGGAACAGACCAAAAATGGACTAGACCGTATCTACAACGGAAAAAGCAATCTGGAACGCTTTATCGAATCTGCACAAGTAGAAACACTTCAAGACAGCGAAATAGACCTTAAAGAAACCATTCAAGGCTATCGTACAAATTTCGAAAAAGCCATGGATGACGACCTAAATACTGCTGATGGATTGTCTGCAATCTATGAATTAATCCGTTTTACAAATGGTCATTTAAGCGAAAAGAATTCCAAGGAACTCTCAGAATTTGCATTAAAGACACTATTAGACCTTTGTGAAGTCTTAGGAATCCTGTATTCTAGAAAAGACGAGATTCTAGATGAAGAAATCGAAAAGCTAATTGAAGAAAGAACCCAGGCAAGACTGGATAAAAATTACGCCAGAGCCGATGAAATCAGAGACCAGCTGGATGCTATGGGAATCGAATTAAAAGACACCTCTACAGGAGTGGAATGGGTGAAAAAATAGAAATATATATTGAAGAGAAATCAGTCTTGTGTTTTGCAAGGCTGATTTTGCATTTTGAGCAAGCTTTTTGACCCCTTAAGCAAACTTTCTAAAGAATGGGGAAATCGATGGTATAATCTCTATAAATTAATAGAGAAGATAAATCAACAGATGCTGTCATTTAATATTAGCATAGAGTTGACGAGAGTTAAGAATAAATAACGGACAAGAAGAGCGCTTTTATAGATAAATAGAAAAATCATCCAGCATAATTCTATGCTAAGTCGAAAAGACCAAAAAACAAAAAAGAAAATAATTGATGTATATTACTGGATGATAATATATTTTTAGATTTAATATGAAGACTTCATTATTTTACAAATTATTATAGTTAAGAAATTTTTATACTATAAAATATTTTTGAGAGAGTGTTAGGGTGGTTATATCTTTGTAAAAAGGAGGTGGATACTTATGTCAAAGAAAATACCTTGGTATTTAAAGACTTCAAGAATTTTTGTGATTTCTCTAGTTGGTGCCTTGTTTGGATATGCATCTATTGCAACTTTACTAGGGGTGGATATGGACAGTGAGTTAAATAAAGATTATTACAAGTCAAAAGATGAACCACTATTTATAAAAAAGAAAAAAGGAGACTAGTTATATGAAGAAAAAGATTTTTAGCATAATAATAATAGGTTTATTATTATTCCCGTTTTCAGTAAATGCACAAGAAGGTAATGTTGATTCAAATGTTGTTATGGATCCAATTGATTTAGAAATGGTAGAAATACCTCCAGAAGGATTTGTACCATTTATTGGAAATGTGGATCCCAATCCAGATCTTATCGTCCCTTCATATGTTGGATCAGTTCGTACATATGGACCTTTTTACAACAAGGTTCTAGGTTCAAAATTAGAATCAAGGCTTGCGAAATACGCACCCCCTTCTCTGAATTTAGATGCAGCATCACGAAGAGCAGTTCTTGCAAAATACGGGAGAATTAATAGAACAAAAACTTATAATATTAAATGGTACAATCGGATAGCTTATAGTAAATATGGGGGAAGCTTTAATGGGAAAATCGTAAATTATTCATGTGTTAATTAAGGTTCTTTGTCAACAGCTGGAGTACAAACCTAGCTTCCATTGTTAAATCATCCTAATAAGAGTACTTTTCTACTAAATCAATAAAAATGGTAAGAAACCAGTCAAAAAAGAGGTTCTTAGGTTCAGCAAACAAGCCTAAGAACCTCTTTTTTGTTTTTTTGGTTCTTTGTCAAATAGTGTTGGTAGAGAATAAGTTCACAATCTGCCAGGGGTTGAAGTGTTATTGCTAATGTAGAATGAAAGACATTTATAAAAACAAGGTATCTTATCTTTTCTTCGTCAGGAAATGATTCCATACCTTGTTTTTTAATTTCTAGATGCAATAAGTGATTGATGGAAGGTTTTATAATAATGGCGGCTGATTTGAAAAGTTTCTTTATTCCATAAAGTGAGCCTTCTGTTTTCAGGATCTAGTTTTTTTATATAGAGAGGATTGACCAGGATAGACTTATTGATTTGAATAAAATGACCCTTCGTTTTAAGACCTAATTGTTTAATGTTTTCGTTTGTTTCAATAATATCTTTGTGTACTGTTAAAATATCGGTTTTGCGAAAAACTCTGTTGATATAGACGATATCGTTAATATCAATAGTTATGGATTTGTAATTTTCGATAATATTTATATATTTTCGTGAATCTATTTTTTGAAGGGACTGTTCTAACAGCAACACGAGTTCTCTTTCCTTTACGGGTTTTAGTAGATAGCCATTCGCCGAAGCCTTATATCCTTCAAGGGCATAGGAATCATAAGATGTGATAAAAATAAGGTCGGATTTTCTATTTGTTTGACGAATTTTTATTCCGTATTCTATACCGTTTTCAGGACCGATTTCAATATCCATTAAGTAGATATCGAATTCTTTAATATTTCTCATTGCATCTAGCTGCTCAATAGAAGAGGCGGTACTTATGATCATATGACCAAAGTTATTTTCGAGTATGGTTTTTATGGATTCGATGGTTGGCTGATGGTCATCGACTATGACAATGCTTATCATAATAAACTTCCTTTCATAAAAATGTGTTAATTTATATACAATTCTATCATGAAAAGCAAGGTTATTTTGCGAGAGGAATAATTGTAGTAATATTTTAACTTTT
>RRZU013515572.1_pt1 | contig 22398 bp, 19 predicted proteins | sample 2165561 | NCBI WGS metagenome assembly RRZU01 (sample SAMN10456909, study PRJNA506462) | wastewater metagenome | isolation source: wastewater sludge | place: USA: Moscow, Idaho | reverse complement strand
TACGGACTCGCGCGACATAGCGCTCCGGATCGAGTTCGATCGCGCTGACCCGACCAACCACCACACCTGCGCTCTTGATCGGCGCGCGCACTTTCAAGCCACCGATGTTTTCGAAATTCGCCACCAGTTCATAGCTGGTACCGCTAGTCATCGTATTGTTACTGCTGACCTTCAGCGCCAGGAAAAGCAGCGCGGCGGCACTGGCCACCGCGAAAAGTCCGACCCAGAAGTCGATCATTCCCCGTTTCATAAGCTTAGTCTCCGACTGGAATTTTTGTTTGTTTCACGCGCTGCGGAACATGAACGCGGTCAGGATGAAATCCAGCGCCAGAATCACCAGCGAGGACGTAACCACGGTCCGCGTCGTCGCACCCGACACGCCTTCTGCGGTCGGCGGCGCATCGTAACCCTCGAATACGGCAATCAGCGAAACCGCGACGCCAAAAAACACGCTCTTGATCACGCCGTTGATGGTGTCGAGGCGAAAATCGACCGCGCTCTGCATCTGCGACCAGAAACTGCCCGCATCAAGACCGAGCAACTGCACGCCGATCAGATAACCGCCGAAAATGCCCGTCGCGCTGAACATCGCGGCGAGCAGCGGCATGGAAATCACGCCGCCCCAGAATCGCGGCGCGACGACACGCGCAACCGGGTTGACCGCCATCAGCTCCATCGCGGCAAGCTGCTCCGTGGTTTTCATCAGGCCGATCTCGGCCGTAATCGCCGACCCGGCGCGGCTTGCGAACAGCAGCGCGCCAACAACAGGCCCGAGTTCGCGCACCAGCGACAGCGCAACAAGCACCCCCAGTGATGACGAGGCACCGAACCGCTCAAGCGTTTCGTAGCCCTGCAACGCCAGCACCATGCCAACAAACAGGCCGGACACCACGATGATCAGCACCGACAGTACGCCAGCAAACCAAATTTCGCGCATCGTCAGGCTGAACCGGAGAAACGATGTCGGCGAATGGCGCAGAATGGCCATGAAGAAGCGACAGGCAAAGCCGAGTTTGACGATGCCTCGCGATAACGGCGCGCCGATGCCCGAAAAAAAGCGGAACAGGAAATCACCCATGAGCAGCCTCCAGCCCGAGATCAGCCGCATAGGGCGGCGCCGGTTTATGGAACGGCAGCGGGCCATCCGGTTCAGCGTTGATGAACTGCCGCACGAACGGATGATCGGATGCGCGCACCTCGTCTGGCGTCCCTTGGGCGACGACCCGGCCTTCGGCCAGGAAATAGATGTAATCGACGATCGCAAGCGATTCGGCGACATCGTGCGTGACAACGACCGATGCCGTCCCGAGCGCATCATTGAGTTCGCGAATCAGCTTGCCGGTGGTTGCCAGAGAAATCGGATCAAGCCCGGTGAACGGCTCGTCGTACAGCATCACACGGGGGTCGAGCGCAATCGCGCGGGCGAGCGCGACCCGGCGCGCCATGCCGCCGGAAAGTTCGGACGGCATCAACCGCGCTGCGCCGCGTAAGCCAACCGCCTGCAATTTCATCAGCACCAGATCGCGAATCATCGATTCCGGCAAGTTGGTACGCTCGCGCAGCGGGAACGCCACATTATCGAACACGGAAAGATCCGTAAACAGCGCGCCGAACTGGAACAGCATGCCAAGCTTGCGCCGCATCCGGTAGAGGCCGGATTCGCCCAGTTCGCCAACATTTTCGCCGTCGACCAGGACTTCGCCGGCATCTGCACGCAACTGGCCGCCGATCAGTTTCAGCAGCGTGGTTTTCCCCGAGCCCGAACCGCCCATGATCGCAACTACTTGCCCTGGCGTGAGGGTGAGCGTCACCCCGGACAGAACCGGCTGTTCGTCATAGGCGAAACTGACATCGCGGAATTCAACCAGCGGATTGGACATCCGTGCGGACCATCGGGATAAACGGCTTATTTTACAAGCGTCCGCACCCACTTTGCCAGTCAATTGTTGCATTTGCGAAACTGACAAATCCATGTACCAGCGAGCACGCCATCCTGATTGATCGTGTTAGCATCAACGCCACTATCAGGATTTGATTACGCTTGCGTTTACCGCTTGGAGAAACCACGTGTACCTGGAACATTTCGGTCTGTCCTCTCCTCCGTTTCGCATCACGCCGCATCCGGAGTTTTTTTTCGAAGGCGCATATCGCGGCGAGATACTGGCCGCACTGATCTATGCAATCGAAGCTGGCGAAGGATTGATGACAGTGACCGGCGAAGTTGGCAGCGGCAAGACCATGCTCTGCCGGGTTCTCGCAGAACGCCTAGCTGCGCGGATTGACACGGTTTACCTGACCGACCCTTCGCTTTCCGCTGACGAGTTGCTGGCAACCATCGCGGACGACCTCGGGGTGGAGTTGGACGCCACACTCCCAACCTCGCGCGTGCGTCAGCTGCAGAATATCCTGATCGAACGCTATGCATCAGGCCATCAGGTCGTGGTGTTGATCGACGAAGCCCATGCGATCCCGGAAGAATCTCTGGAAAAAGTCCGCCTGCTCTCCAATCTCGATCACGGCCACCACAAACTGTTACAGATGGTACTGTTCGGCCAGCCGGAGCTAAACGAGCGTTTACAGCAACCGCGGTTACGGCAACTGCGCGAACGCATCACTTATCGTTTCGAGCTCCGCCCATTCAAATCGCCCGATGTAACAGCCTATGTCGACTGGCGACTTCGAGCTGCCGGCTATACCGGCGCCAGCCCTTTCAGCAAAGCCGCGTTGCGGATGCTCTCCAGCGCAGCCTGCGGACTGACCCGCCGCATCAATATCCTGGCCGACAAATCCTTGCTTGCGGCATTTGCCGAGGGGCGGCATGAAATCAGCACTAATCATGTGCGAAATGCAATCAAGGATTGCAGGTTTTCCACATCCAGCCGCCTGCCGTGGCTACTCGCAGGGCTGCTTTTGCTGACAGGCGCCGCCTGGATAACCGGAGGGCAACACCTTGCAGCCTGGCTGGCGCCAGCCGCACCCAAAATCGCACAAACACAACCGTCCGCCAACAAGCCTGCGATCGCCCCCATTGCACGGATGGCTAGTTCCAGTATTAGCCCAGCCATCGCACAGGAATCGCGCCGCCGGCTCGATGCCGCACCGGGCGAAGCCATGGCCATCATGATCGGAACAGCTGACGCGGCACATCTTGCCGAAGCAGAGGCGCTGCATGCGAGTGCGGCCAATCTGCTACCGCCGGACAAGGTGCTATTACTGCCCACTCGCCTGGGGAATCGCGCCGGCTGGGGTGTTTTTTATGGCTTCTTCCCTGACCGCCCGACGGCGAAACAGGCGCTCGCCGCGCTACCAACCAATCTACGCAAGGGAAAGCCGTTCGTGCGTACGATAACGGGCATCAAAAACGAACAATCCTCCTCGGCACCAGAACTGTAAACCATGCCCCGGAAAGGTGTGTAAACTTACAAAAATCGAACCAGAAATGGGATAAAACGGCATGCTCATACTTCGTCGGCACGCACCACTTTCCCTGTTGCTGCTCGTCGCCTGCTCGACCCAGCCTGGCCTGCCAGTAGAAACGGGGCGGCACATTGGCGCAACCGCCTCCTCTCCGGCCTCGATCCCGAAACCGGTCGCCTCCGTGCCGGCACTTCCGAAACCCAAGGCGGCGCCACGCACCGACACCTACAGCGTAGTCGTCAGCAAGTTGCCCGTGAGCGATCTGCTGTTCGCATTGGGGCGCGACGCAAAAATCAATATCGACATTCATCCTGGAATTGAGGGTGTCGTCACACTCAACGCACTGAACCAGACCCTGCAGCAAATCCTTGACCGGATCGGCAAACAGGTCGACATCCGCTGGAAACTCGACGGCGGCATCCTGACTGTAGAACCAGATACCCCCTACCTGAAGACCTATCACATCGATTACTTCAATATCGCTCGCAGCATGAAGTCAAACGTCAGCATCGCAAATTCGATTGCGACGACGGGCAGCTCTGCCACCGGTTCCGAAAAAAGCAATAATTCCAGCACGAATATCAACAGCGAAGTGCAACACCATTTCTGGAAACAACTGGAAAGCAACCTGAAGGAAATGCTCGGCGTGCCTCCCGGGCTTCCTTCCGCGCCACAAACTGGCGCGGGTCAGATTGCACAACACGCCGGCAGGGTTGCCGCGCCAGCGATGTCGCTCGGCGATACGGCAGCAGCGCTGGCCATCGCCGATCGCCTGACAAAAATAGAGAAAACCGCAGCTCAAGCAGAGAAAGCCGCAGCAGAAACCGCCGCACTGCAGTCCAACTCCAGCGCGGGTCCGGGTAGAGGCGAGGTTAAACCGGCGATGACCAATCAGGTCATCATCAATCCGGAAACCGGCACGCTGGGTGTCCGCGCCAAGAATCGCGACCAGATCAAGGTGGCGGAATTCCTGGCTGCCGTGCAGTCATCAGCCCAACGCCAGGTACTGATCGAAGCAACCGTCGTGGAAGTCACGCTCTCTGACCGGCATCAGGCCGGCGTCGACTGGAGCGGGATGGCCAATAACGGACGCTGGTCCGCGAGTCAGGCGCTAAGTTCGACCGGATTCCCCAGCGGCAGCCTCCTGGGAATGATCGGCTACAACTCGTCGAATTTCGATATCACGCTGAAGTTCCTTGAACAGTTCGGCCGCACCCGGGTTCTGTCCAGCCCCAAGGTCATGGCGCTGAACAACCAGACTGCGGTAATGAAGGTCGTCGATGAACAGGTCTATTTCAGCCTTGAAATCGAGGAGGACAAAAATACGGACGGCGTGGTAACCAGCCGTACCTATACCAGTGAAATTCACAGCGTTCCAGTCGGTCTCGTGATGCAGGTTACGCCGCAGATTGCAGCGTCTGGCGCAGTTACGCTGAATGTACGCCCAACCATCACCAACATCAGCGGCTACGTCGAGGATCCGGCGATTTCACTGATTTCCGCCGGCAGCAAACTTGGCATCAAGAGTTTGGTGCCAAATCTGCAAGTGCGCGAATTCGATTCCACGCTGAAAATCCCGAGCGGACAGACTGCCATACTCGGCGGTCTGATCCAGGATTCGCAAAACAACTCACGACAGGGTGTGCCGGGATTTTCGCGTTTGCCGCTGATCGGCGATGCATTCAGCTACCGTGACGATACAGTCAAGAAGATCGAACTGGTGGTATTCCTGAAACCGGTCGCCATCAAGGAAGGCGGGCTTGATGGCGAACTGTCCAGCCTACAGATGTTTCTTCCCGATCAGAACTTTTTCAATAAAGCATCAGATCATGATCTGTCCGCATTCCGGAGCGGCAACATCCCGGCGTGGTCCGGAGAACGGCCATGAGTTTGTTGCTGCAAGCCCTGAAAAAAGCCGAGGAATCCAAGCATCAGCACGAATTGGCATCGGAAATTTTGTCCGCCCAAACAAGTAAAATTCTCGATTTTCCAGTATTGGAAGAACCTGTCATCCCGGCATCTCCGTCCAATACCAACCTACCCGAACCCCTTAGCCCGAAAGAAACACCGATTGAATCTTTTCAGTCAGTATCCGAACTCACTCCTGTAGCAACAACAGCCCGGACGCTCGACTTTGCGCCCGAGCCGTTCACCGAAGTAGCGCAAGCCCTCGCCACTGACGAAATATCAACCGACATTGAGCCAATGGCTCCCCCCCCATCATCTGCACCTTCCCCGCAATTGCCGCTGAATATCTCTCCGGAAGAAGGCGCGCTCCATCTGCTTTCGGCGCCACGCGTCAGGATTCAATACCGACTGGCCGGGTGGTTGGTGCTGGGAGGCTGCATACTGCTCGGTGGAGTCGGCATGGGGTTTTGGTGGCAGATTGAATCCTTTTCCGTTCCGGAATCTCTGCCTGTTGCCTCGGCAACAAGTGCCGCATATTCACTCACGGCATCCGCTCCAGTTGCATCTGCCTCGACCAACTCCCCAATCGTGACGGTCGCCGCCGAACCGGATCGTAGCGCGACGCAAGCGCCAAAAATTCGACCGTCGCCGGTTTCGCGCCCGCCCATGAATAACCTGGCGGCATACATTGAGCCGCAACCCATACCGGCCGGACTCCCTAAAATTGAACGTCAGGTGCATGAATCCACCATTCCGGCACCACTGGAATCCGCATGGCGCGCTTATCAGCATGGTGATCTGGCCTCTGCGGAAACCCAATATCGTCACATGCTGACGCTTGATCCCCGCAACCGGGATGTCTTGCTGGGACTCGCAGCAGTTGCCGCGAGTAAAGGGTTGAAACAAGAAGCTGTCGGCTGGTACAAACGTCTGTTAGCGCTCAATTCACAGGATCAGGATGCCCAGTCCGGGCTGCTGGCAATCAGCCCGGACACGCTGAACGAACGCAGCGAAGCACAGTTACTGCAGCAAACTGGGCGCGCCGACGCGCCTTTGTTGCTAGCCCAGCATTATGCTGCGCACAACCGATGGCATGAAGCACAGGAACAATATTTCCAAGCATTCACGCAGAATCCGGGTAACGCAGATCTTGCCTTCAATCTGGCCGTGTGTCTCGATCACATCAGCCACCCCCGTCAGGCGGCAAATTACTACCGCAAGGCGCTCGAGCTTGGGAAAGGCAGCTTTGACCGCTCCGCAGTCGAAAGACGTCTGGCAGAAATCTTGCCGGAGGTACGATGAACCAGGCACGCACAAGGCTCCCGCTTGGAGAATTGCTGGTCTCCAAAGGACTGATCACGCGGGATCAGTTGCGCATCGCATTGCTCGAGCAACGCCATACCGGCAAACAGCTCGGCAGAATTTTGCGTTCGCTAGGATTCATCTCGGAAGCCGTGCTGCGCGAAGCTCTGTCGGAAAATCTCGGCCACACAAGCGTCGATCTGTCCAAGGTCGTAGCCGACAGTGCTGCAATCGCATTGATTCCCAAGGAAACGGCTAGACGCCTGCTGGCTTTGCCGCTAGTGCTCGACGACAGCGAGGCACGATTTACGGTAGCGATGGCCAATCCGAACAACCTGGTGGCAATCGACCAGCTGCGCCAATTGCTGCCGCCCCGCTACGAGGTAAGCACCCAGCTCGCTGCCGAATCGGATATCGTCCACGCGATCGACCAATATTACGGCTTCGAGCTTTCAATTGACGGCATCCTGCATGAAATCGAAACCGGTCAAATCGACTGGGCCAGCGTGCAGAGCACCTCTGCCGAGTACAGCCAGCCAGTCGTACGCCTGATCGACGCGCTGCTTGCCGATGCGGTCAGACATGGTGCTTCGGACATCCACTTCGAGCCAGAACAATCGTTCGTGCGCATCCGCTACCGCATTGACGGCGTACTGCGGCAAATCCGGGCACTGCACGGCACGTATTGGCCAGCCATGGCAGTACGGTTGAAAGTGATGTCGACAATGAACATTGCCGAAACACGTGCGCCGCAGGATGGCCGCATTTCGCTATCGCTAGCGGGGCGACCGCTCGACTTCCGCGTTTCATCGCAGCCGACGACCTGGGGCGAAAACATCGTACTGCGCATCTTGGACCGACAGAAAGGCCTTGTGCCGCTCGATGCCCTCGGATTAACCGACGACAACCTGAACTTGTTGCGCCTGATGATCGCAAGGCCAGAAGGCATCGTACTCGTAACCGGGCCGACCGGTTCAGGAAAAACCACGACGCTGTATTCAATACTGAACCATATCAATACACCCGCGATCAACATCATGACGCTAGAAGATCCGGTCGAATACCCGATCCCCATGGTTCGCCAAACATCGATCAACGAAGCCATGAAGATAGATTTTGCCTCCGGCATCCGTTCGATGATGCGACAGGATCAGGACATCATCCTGGTTGGCGAAATCCGCGACCGCGATACTGCGGAAATGGCCTTCCGCGCGGCCATGACCGGACACCAAGTCTATTCAACACTGCACACGAACTCGGCGATCGGCGCCATTCCCCGTCTGCTCGACATTGGCGTGCTGCCAGACATCATGGCGGGCAATATCATTGGCATCGTCGCGCAACGACTGGTCCGCAAGCTATGCCCGCACTGCCGTGAAGCCTATGCGCCCGACGGCCTCGAAAAGAAACTGCTCGGCCTCGACGCACAGCGCAATCCGATGCTGTACCGTGCAACCGGCTGCGCCCACTGTGCACACCAAGGCTACAAGGGTCGGCTGGCGGTGATGGAACTGCTGAAAATGGATCCCGATCTGGACGATCTGATCGCCCGTCGCGCTACCTCTCGCGAGATTCGCCACACGGCATTCACCGCAGGATTTCGTCCCATCGCTGATGATGCCTGCCGTCGCGTACTGAGTGGCGACACCTCCCTCGAAGAAATCGCGCGCGTGGTTGACCTGACAGGCAGGGTCCACTGATGCGGTACCACTATCGGGCTGTCAACGAACAAGGGCAAATCCACAATGGCCAGCTTGATGCCAGCAATCTGTCCGACCTGGAACTGCGCCTGAACCGAATCGGGCTGACCTTGATCCGGGCCAAAGCCCGGCAGGGTGAGCGGCTGGGCCGGCGCAGGATCGTGCGACGCGATCTGATCACGTTCTGTTTCCATCTTGAACAGCTGGCCCACGCCGGCGTACCGCTGATCGAGGGGCTCGTTGATCTGCGCGATAGCACCGATCACCCGCGTTTTCGCGAAGTGATCGCCAACCTGATCGAAGATATCGAAGGCGGCAAACAGTTTTCCCAAGCGCTCTCCGAGCATCCTGCGATATTCGACGACATTTTCGTCAATCTGGTCCGCGCCGGCGAAATCAGCGGTGAACTGCCCGAGGTGCTCAAGCGCCTGAGCGACGCATTAAAGTGGCAGGACGAACTTGCGGCTCAAACCCGGAAAATCGTGATGTATCCGGCCTTCGTCGGGCTTCTGGTTTTCGGCGTGGCGATATTCCTGATGATCTATCTGGTACCGCAACTCGTCAGCTTCATCAAGGATATGGGCCAGACGCTGCCATTGAATACGCGCATCCTGCTTGCGATCTCGGATTTTCTCGTCAATTACTGGTGGGCGCTGATCGTCGCGCCATTGCTGACGTGGGGATTCATTCATTATCGGCTCAAGACCAGTCCATCGTTCCGTCTACGCGTTGACGGCTGGAAGATCCGTTTCCCGGTCATCGGCCCGATCCTGCACAAAATCATCCTGGCTCGCTTCGCGAGCTTCTTCGCAATGCTGTATGCATCCGGCATCCCAATCCTCGACTGCCTTCGCGTAATGGAACGCATCGTCGGCAATACCGTGGTCGCCGACGCCCTGTCGCAACTCGACAGGCGCATCCGCGAGGGGCAAGGCGTCAGCACAAGCTTCGGCGAAGTCGGGCTGTTCCCGCCACTGGTGCTGCGCATGCTGCGTATCGGTGAAACTACCGGCGCGCTTGATACCGCGCTACTCAATGTTTCATATTTCTACGACCGTGATGTCAAGGAATCCATCGGACGGGTTCAGACATTGATTGAACCCGCACTGACCGTGGTGCTGGGCCTGATTCTGGCCTGGATCATGTGGTCGGTTCTCGGCCCGATTTTCGACACCATCAGCCAAATAAGATGAGTTCGCCAACCATTGTCCTTCTCCTGACCCATTCCAGCCTGAGCATCTGGCAGGCCACGCACCACCGCGCCCAGTTCTTGATCCGGATCGCACCCGAAACAGACGGACTGTCCGCACTCCGCAGGATTGCGCATGAGTGGCCGCACGCGAATTTCCACATCCTGACCGATCTCGCCGAAGAAGAATTCCAGCACGAAAGCGTGCCACATCTTTCCGGCTCGGACCGGAAAGCCTTGTTGGCACGCAAGCTCGCCCAACCCTGGCGCGAAACACCCTATCGACGCGTGGTCATCCAGACGCCGGGAAAAACCGGGGGGCAGGATCAGTTATTGCTCTCGGCACTGACCGTACGGGAACGGATCGACGCCTTGGTCAATCTGCTCCTCGAGGAAAAATGCGCAATTGCCGGTATCCATTCGTCCGCCTTGGCCGCCGACACGCTGCTGCAGCATCTGCGCGGACAGGCACGGCACCTGCTGCTGATTAACAGCACCGACAGCGGCAGTCTGCGTCAAAGCTATTTCAACGAACAAGGGCTGCACTTCAGTCGCCTTGGCTACGCAAGCGGAGATACGATACAACGCGCCATCGACGTAGCCGAGGAAACGCATCGTGTCCGTCAATACTTGACCACGCTGCGCCTGATGGATCGAGACGAGCAACTCGACGTGCTTTTGCTGACCAATGACGGAGAAGCCCCGGAATTTGCGACCACTTTTGCACGACACCTGCTCCCGGATGCCGACCGACTGGATCCTGCTGCTGAAACCGTAGCAGCATTTGCCAAGAGACTGGGCTTTCCTGCCGACTGCACCAACTGGGCGATGCTGCTATGCATCGCCATCGCCCGCGGCCAGATCAAGGATCATTATCGTCCGGAACCTGCTGCCCACTATCTGCGTCTGCGACGTCTCGGGCACGGCCTGTCTCTGACTGCGGGCGCCATCGCGCTCGCGGGTGCCGTGCTCGGCTGGCACGGATACCGGGAAGCCGTCCTGTTACAGCAAAGCATTGATGACACCAGCCACCTGCTGCGCAAGGAAATCGATCGCAAGACACGACTTGCCTCCGGGCTTGGAGAAATCACCGCAGGCCAGCCCGCAGCGATGAAGGAAGCAGCACACCTGCACCGCAAATATCTGGCATCCTGGCCGGACATCGAGCAATCGGCGCAAACCGTCAGCCATATCCTTGTCGACTTTCCACTGCTGACCATTGATCGTTTCGAATGGCGGGCACACACGAGCGCCGAACCGCCCGAGGGCAACGAAGATGAGATCACGCCACGTCCGGCGCAGGATGCGCAAGCTCCGCACAGTGAAAGTAAACGTTGGGAAATCATCGACCTCTCGGGCAGTGTTTCCCCATTTGGCGGCGATTATCGCGTAGCGCTCAATCAACTCGATCTGCTGGAGAAAAGGCTGGGTAAATTGCCACGTGCCACCGTCACGAAAACCCAAATGCCGCTCGACATCCGCCCGCAGGGCAGCATCACCCGGCAGGGAATCGCTGCGCCGGGAAAAGTGGAATTTGCCATGCGCCTGGTCATTGCTCCGCAGCAGGAGTCGCTGAAATGAACTTGCGCCAGTTTTCAATTTCCGACTGGAGAGAGATCCAGCAAAACATTGTCTGGCTGATCGCCGCCATGCTTTTTGCCGGACTTGCCTTGCTTTTCACGCAGGGTTTGCAGTATTACCACCGCAACCAGTTGCAGCCACTACAAACCCGGCTGCGCGAAACCCGCGCCGCAGCGGACGCTGCAGACGCCTCGCTGCAAGACGCACGAAACAGCGAGCAACACTATCTCAAACTGCGCCAGCGAGGTTTGATCGGCCGAAACGAACACCGACTCGAATGGGTAGAAAAAATGACCCGCCTGAGCCAAACCGATCCCGTGCTCGGGCTTTCCTATGAAATCAAGCCGCAGCGCAAACTGGAAATGAGCGAATCTTCGGGTGGAATGGCCTTGTATGCAAGCAGGATGCATCTGAAGTACCTGGCGCTGCATGAGGGCGTCTTTTCCCGTATGCATTGGCAACTGCAAGACGTTCCGGGCTGGCCCGCCATCCTGCGCTGCCTGATCACCCGCAATCAGGCGACTCCCCACCTGGCAGTGGAATGTGATTACGACTGGATGTCGATCGCACCGGTAGCCGACGACGTCAGGGAGCAGCCATGAAATTCCGCCTATGGCTTCTGTCGGGACTGCTGCTCGCCCCGGCCACCCACGCCGACTGGGGCCGGCTCTTTTACACTCCGGCCGAACGTGCGGAGCTCGAGCGCGGCGTCCAGCCAGGAACCCAGACTTCCGCTCCACCTTCGCTGCGCCGCTACGACGGGGAAGTCCGTCGCTCGGATGGGCGTACGTTGCACTGGGTCGATGGCCTGCCGGCAGCCGCGCCGCCGAATACGGTCAAGCCCGGAGAAAGCTGGCAGCCGGTAAGCGGGCAAGTGTTTCCGGCTGGTCGGGAGCCGCAACCATGAGCCTGTCAAGGCAATGCGGAGCCGCCCTGCTTCTGGTGTCGATTTTGGCCGGACTGGCGCTGACCATGACGATGATTTTTGCGCTGCAAAAGCGCAACCACGCCGCCGAACGAGAACAGAAAACCGCCGAGGCATTGGGCAAGGCCAAGGTGGCGTTGCTTGCCTGGACTTTGACCCTGCCTGGCAACAGCAGCACTGCGCCCAGTCCCGGATCGCTGCCCTGTCCGGATATGGACAACGCGCCTGGCAGCCCAAATGAAGGAACAAGAACAAGCTGCACGGCCGGCTCAGTCGGCCTTTTCCCCTGGCGGACATTGAGAAGCGAACGCTTGGTCGACGGCTGGGGGGAGCCGCTCTGGTATGCATTCGATCCGGCGTTTGTCGATACCGCGACCAATACGCCGCGCATCAACAGCGACAGCCGCGCCGGCCTGCAAATTTTCGCCGCCTCCGGCAAGCTTTTGACCCCCGCCGGCGGAGAAGCCGCCGCGGTGATCTTTTCCGCCGGTCCCGCATTGCCCGGTCAAAATCGCCCGGCCAGCGCACGAAAAGGCGCAGGTAACTATCTGGAATCCACCCCGTTTGGCAGTAATATCGTGAACAGTGGCCCGTTTGTCGCAGGCCTGGATGCAAATAATGGATCATTGAATGATCGGCTGGTCTATATCAGCGCGCAGGAACTGGTCGGGCAGATCAGCGTGCGCGCGGCTGCCGAAGTCAAGACCGCGCTGCTGGCCCACCATAAAGACCAGGGCAAGTATCCCAACCCTGCTGCGTGGGCTGCCGGATCGGATTGCTTCAAGAACGAATGGTCGTCATCGTCTTCATGTCCGAGCGACCCTGGCCGCTGCCACGGGGTTTTGCCCGCGCCCGATACCGCCAAGATTGATAACTGGCAAGGTGCCAACCCGTTTCCCCTCTGGTTCATCAATAACCTGTGGCACCGTTCGATTTATTACAGCATGCGGGATACGGGTTGCAAGCCAACGGTTGACGGGAAAGCCGTCGATGCCGTGTTCCTGATGCCAGGCGCGCCGCTGAACGGTGTCGTGCGCGTCACCAAGCCGAAAAGCGTCAAAAGCAAAGTCAGCGCGGATCTTGCCGATTACCTTGAAGACGCACAGAACCGCGATGACGATGATGCCTTTGTCTTGCCGAGCGCAGCGTCAAATGACCGCCTGTTTTTTTGCGTTCAGGGCAACAACGGGCCCGTCTGCCGGGAGGGGAGGCGATGATGGCCAGGAAACTTCGTACGCACGACGGGTTCACCCTGGTCGAAATGGCCGTGGTGCTGGTCGTGCTCGGCCTGCTGATGACAGGCTTGCTCAGTGGCGTTTCCGTGCAGATGGAAAATCGCAGGCTACTGGAAACCCGCAACGCGCTGGAGCAGGCCAAGGAAGCGTTGATCGGCTATGCACTGGCCAACAATCGCCTGCCCTGTCCGGCGGACCCGTCGCTTGCCAGCACGCATGCCGACGCGGGACATGAAGCTTCACGAGATGCCTCTGGCCATTGCACCCTGCTTGCCGGGGTATTGCCCTGGGCCGACCTCGGTGTTAAGGAAGCCGACGGTTGGGGCCGGCGCTTTAGCTATGGAACATCAGACAAATTTTCAATTAAAACAAGCACTTGCGGATCAACCTCGCAAAACCCGTGTTTTACCCTCACCAGCACGGCAGATCTCAAGGTCTCCAGCGCAGCCGGCTGCGCCAGCGCCAATGTCGCCAATGGCGTTCCCGCCGTGATCGTCTCGCACGGCAAGCGCTTTGCCGGATCTTATGGTTCCGATGGCAATCAGGCGCCGGGCGCGACTGGCGACGAGGCCGAAAACAGCGACGGCGCCAGCAATAAGTGTTTCGTCAGCCGGAGCGAAGAACCTGATGTCTATGATGACCAGACGGCCTGGCTTTCGACATCGATTCTCCTTGCGAAACTGGTTTCTGCCGGCAAGCTATCCGACAGCAGCTCCAGCCCCTAGCATAAAACCCCATGAATCCCCGACTGCGGAGCCGCCGCCCGGTCGGCTATTTTCACGCCTGCCTCGAGCCTGACACGCCGGACTGCTAGAATCAAAAGACTGAACCCGTGGTCATCGACCTGTCATATTTATTTCATAGAATCCGGAGACAAACATGAGCCGCACCGTCAACTGTGTCAAGCTGGGCTGCGAGGCCGAGGGGCTGGATTTCCCGCCGCTGCCGGGCGAACTCGGCAAGAAGATCTACGAGAATGTCTCGAAGGAAGCCTGGGCTGCCTGGGTGCGCCATCAGACCATGCTGATCAATGAAAACCGCCTGAATCTGGCAGACCCGCACGCCCGCCAGTACCTGTCGCAGCAGCTCGAAAATTATTTCTTCGGCGCAGGCGCCGACCAGCCGGCCGGCTACATGCCTCCGCAACCGTAAATGACTCCCGGTGCGGGCCGCGATCGCGGCCCGTATCGTCTGTTCCTGAATAGAAAGGCGTTGCCGATGATCTACAAACCCGCCGACGACCAGTTGCTGCTGAACCGCGAGCTCGGTCTGCTGGAATTCAACCGCCGCGTGCTGGCGCAGGCCGAGGATACGCGCAATCCGTTGCTCGAACGGCTGAAGTTCCTGTGCATCGTCTCGTCGAACCTTGACGAATTCTTCGAGGTGCGCGTCGCCTTCCTCAAGGAATCGATCGAGCACAATCCCGGCGCGCTGCTGCCGGAAGGCTTGACCGCCGAGGAAACAATGCGGCTTGTCGCACGCGAGGCGCACGATCTGGTCGAACGCCAGTACCGGCTACTGCAAGTGATGTTCCCGGCGTTGACCGCCGAGGGCATCCATTTCTTCCGCCGCAGCGAATGGAATGAAGCGCAGCGCGCGTGGGTGCGCGATTACTTCTTCCGCGAATTGAAGCCTATCCTGACGCCGATCGGGCTGGACTCCTCGCACCCGTTCCCGCGCCTGCTGAACAAATCACTGAACTTCATCGTCGAACTCGAAGGCCGCGACGCGTTCGGCCGCAGCTCCGGCATCGCGATCGTCCAGGCGCCACGCGTGCTGCCGCGCTTCCTGAGAATGCCCCAGGAGGTCACCGGGCTCGAATATGGTTTCGTTTTCCTGTCCTCAATCCTGCACGCGCATGTCGACGAACTGTTCTCGGGAATGACCTCGCTCGGCTGCTACCAGTTCCGGGTCACGCGCGATTCGGATGTATCGGTCGACGACGAAGACGTGAAGGATCTGCGTGCGGCGCTCGAAGGCGAATTGTCGCAGCGCCCGTTCGGCGATGCGGTGCGGCTTGAGGTCGCGGAAAACTGCCCGCAGCACCTGCAGGAATTTCTGCTGTCGCAGTTCGGCCTTGGCGAAATCGATCTCTACCGCGTGAACGGCCCGGTCAACCTCGTACGCCTGATGCAGGCGCCGGACCAGATCGACCGGTCGGACCTGAAGTTCGAGCCTTTCCTCCGGGGACTGCCGGCCGAGTTGCGCAAGCAGCCGGATATCTTCGCCGCGATCCGCAAGGACGACATCCTGCTGCATCACCCATATCAGAGCTTCACGCCGGTCATCGAATTCCTGCAGCAAGCGGCCAGCGATCCGGGGGTCGTCGCAATCAAGATGACGGTCTACCGCACCGGCACCGAATCGGTACTGATGGAAGCGCTGCTTGAGGCCGCGCGCAACGGCAAGGAAGTCACCGTCGTCGTCGAACTGATGGCGCGCTTCGACGAAGAAGTGAACATCAATTGGGCGGCCAAGCTCGAGCGCGTCGGCGCGCACGTCGTCTACGGCGTCTATGGCTACAAGACCCACGCGAAGATGCTGCTCGTCGTGCGCCGCGAGGAAGGCAAGCTACGCCGTTACGTACATTTGGGAACCGGCAACTACCATGCGCGCACCGCCCGGCTCTACACGGACTTCGGCCTGCTGACCTCGGACGAGGACGTCACCGACGATGTCAGCGACGTGTTCATGCAACTGACCGGGCTTGGTCAGGCGGGCAACCACCGGACCCTGCTGCAATCGCCGTTCACGCTGTTTTCCGGAATCGTCAAGCTGATCGACCGCGAAATCGCGATTGCCCGCGCCGGACGCAAGGCGGTGCTGATCGCCAAGATGAACTCGCTGCAGGATAAAGGCATGATCGCCAAGCTCTATGAAGCCTCGCAGGCCGGCGTGATCATCCACCTGATCGTCCGCGGCGGCTGCGCGCTGCGTCCGGGCATGCCGGGCCTGTCCGAAAACATCCGGGTGCGCTCGGTCATCGGCCGCTTCCTCGAGCACCACCGCGTGTTCTACTTCTACAACGATGGCGCGGAGGATGTTTATCTGTCCTCGGCGGACTGGATGGAACGCAACCTGCACCGCCGCATCGAGATCGCGTTCCCGGTCAGGAGCGCCAAGCTCAAGCGCCGCGTGCTGCGCGAAGGCCTGCGCAGCTATCTGATCGACAACGTGCAAGCGTGGGAGATGCTGTCCGACGGTCGCTACCGGCGCAAGCTGCCGCGCGGCGGCAAGGAGCGTTGCGCGCAAAGCCTGCTGCTACAGGAGCTCTCCGGCAACCCGCGCGGCAAGGAATAATCATGGAACTGATCCTGTGGCGGCACGCCGAGGCCAGCGCCGATGCGCCGAGCGATGCCGAGCGCCCACTGACGCCCAAGGGTCACCGGCAGGCGGAAAAAATCGCAAAGTGGCTGCGCGAGCACCTTGGTCACCGTCAGCCACGCCTGATCGCCAGCGCCACGATGCGCTCACAGCAGACGCTCGCGGCGTTCGGCGCGGATTTCAGCGTCGATGCCAACCTGAACCCCGGGGCCAGGATCGGCGACTATCTGGCCGCGAGCGGCTGGCCGGGAAGCGATGACGAAGTCGTGATCCTCGTCGGCCACCAGCCCGAGATCGGCATGGTCGCCAACCTGCTGCTGCACGGTCGCGCAGAGAATTGCTCGTTCAAGAAAGGTACGATCTGGTGGCTGCAACAACAGGTTCATGCCGGCCAGTGTCGCTGCGAGCTGCGGGCTATGGTGACCCCTGACACGATTTAGTCAAAAACATCATATAAATCAATAAGTTACAAATTTATCCCGTCGTAAAAAAGGCCGCTTTCGCGGCCTTTCCCAATCCGGCGTCGCCCGGCATCAGTCCGCCAGCGCCAACGCCAGTCCGGCCCGACAATGCCGGTCGGCATCTTCGCCGCGGTTAAGCGTCTCGAACAGCCGCGCAAGCTCCGCATGGGCAATCGCGGTCGGCTGGACAGCCAGGCTGGCCTCGAGATAGTTCTGCGCCTTGCCCCACAGCGCGCGGGCGTGGCACAAGCGGCCAAGCGTCAGTAACAAGCGGTGATCATCCGGATGCTGGCTAAGCCAGCTTTCGGCACGGCTCAGCTGCTTTTCCAGCGCCTCGCCTTCGAGACCCAGCACGCCATAGCACTCGGCGAGTTCGCTCGACCATTCGGCATCCTGCACGGTTTCGATAACCTCGCGCGCGAGTTCGGATTCGCCGGCGCCCAGACAATTTCCGACCAGCGCCTGCACAAGTTGCGGCTCCTGACGCGCGGATTCCGGCAAGCGACGCCACCAGTCCTTGAGCTCGCGCGGCGTCAGCTGCTGCTGGCGCAGCTTTTGCAGGCTGGCCTGCAGGCGCAGCGGGCGAACCTGCTCGTCATCCAGCGCCTCGGCGCGCGCAAGCTGATCGATCAGCTTCAACACCGCATCCGGATTGCCTTCGCGCTGCCGCAGGCGCAGCTCAAGCCGCAGCGCGGCGGTCAGCTTCGGCGCAATCTCGCGGGCCTCTTCGAGCGCCGCGCTGGCGGCCTCGAGCGTCGCGCCGGTTTCGGCAAAACGGTGTTCATCGAGCAACAACTCGGCGCGCGTCATCGCGGCAGCCAGGTGCTTCTGGCCAAGGCGCTGGCGCAAGGTTTCAAAATGCTGGTCGCGCCGTTCAAACGCGCGCACCTGATGCGCGGCACGCGCGGCAAGCAGCGCGTTGACGGCGAAAGCCTCGTTGTTGCGGCAATTGCTCATCGCCTCGACGGCGAGCTTTTCCGCACGCTGGAAACGGCCTTCCGCATACGCGATATGCGCATCGCGCTCCATTTTCAGGGCGGTATTCGCGCTCTTGCGTGCGCGATAGGCTCTGACCCGCAGCGGCAGTGCGGTGATCTCGGCGACGATGCGCAGGCCAAAGTACAACAGCGCGACCAAAACCACGAGCAGAATGATGAACACGTTCAGCGACAGCTCGACGCGCCACGGCGGCATGAACAGCAGCGCGTAGCCGGTATTGACCTGCGCGAACAGGGTCAACCCGACCGCGAGCGCGAACAGCCCGATGATCCAGATCAGTATTCTCACGGCTTGACCCTTTCCGCAGCGTTGCGGGCATTGCGGGCCGCCGCGAGGCTGGCGCCAAGATCAGGCAGCTTCAGCGCCAGCGACTGGGCCGCCAGCTGCTGCACCAGCGCACTGGCGCTGACGTTCTGCGCAGCGCGGCTGTCGAAATACTGCTGCAGGTAGCCCAGCACAGCCTTCAGGTCGGCGCGGTAAGTGGTTTCGTCGCGCAGCAGCAGCGCCGTACGGGCATCCATCAGGCGCAGCTTGACGTTCTCGCGAACGAAGAACGCCTGCTCGGGTGACAGCAGCATCGCCTCGGGCCTGTCCATGCGCCGGATCTGGATCAGCTGTTTCATCTCATGCCAGAGCTCGGCGGCAACGCGCGTCAGGCGATCGCCCTCGGTTTTCGGTGCGGGCGCCGGCTGGTCGCGCAGCGTATCGATCGCAAGCGGCAGCTTGTCGATCATGCCGGCCAGATTGTCGAGCTTCACGGTCGTTCCGGTCAGGTCGAAGGCGGGCATTGCCTTCAGCGAATCGGCGTCCTTCGCGATGGCCTGGCGCAGGCCAATCAGGTCGGGCCGGTTCAACTGGGCGAGCCGCTGGTCGACACCGGCCAGCGAGGCCTGCGCGGCGGCGATGCTGCCGGTCAGCTGCAACTGCTGGCTGGCGAAGGTCAGCGTCTGCTCGATCTCGGCCAGCACGCGCGCGGCATCGTTGCGGGTCAGCGCATCGTACATTGCGGTCAGTGATTCCTGCTGGCTGTGCGCCTCGGCCTGCCGGGCCTCGACCAACGCGAAACGCGCCTCGAGCGCTTGCTGATGTTTCCCGGCATTGGCCTGCAACGCCTGCAGGTCGACCCGAGCCTTTACCCCGTCCGAGATGCTGCGCGCAATGTCGGCGCGCAGGGTCTGGGCGGACTGGTATTGATAGCCACCAAAGCCGACTGATACCACCAGCGCCAGCACGGAAACCGTCAGCGCCGGGGAAAACGGGATGCTGCGTTTTTTCGCCGCCGGCGGCTTCAGGGCTGCGGAGAGCGAGTCTTGCGGATTATCCTGCGTCATTCGTTTTCTTCGCGGTAAGCGCCCGGCCGACGGCCGAGCTGAAATATTCGTTGAGCGAGGCGGCAATGCCGGCATCGCCCACTGCAGTCAGCACCGCGCGTTGCGCACCTTCGGCTTCGAGAGCGGCGAGGATGCGCGGATGCGGGGCAAAGTACAGACTTGATTGTAGCCGCTGCAGCGTCTGTCCTCCAGCCAGGCGGAAAAGATAGTGCACGGCTTCCGAACTCGAAACCATGATCCCGTCGCAGCCGAGGTTAAGTTCGGCCTCCAGCCGTGCCGCGTCAAACGCGGGCGGCAAGCGGCGATAGCACTCGACCCGCGTCAGCTGGGCGCCACGCCCGGTCAGCGTTCGCGGCAACTCATCGCGCCCGCCGTTGCCACGGAACAGCACGACGCGCCGCCCGGCCAGATTTTGCATTGGCGGCAACTGGAGCAGGCCCGCGCTATCGAACTGGTCTTGCGGACTGATGATCGTCTTGATGCCAAGTTCTTGCGCGCGCCGCAGGCTGCCCGGCCCCATCACCGCGACGGCCAATTTTTCCGGCCACGGCGACAACAATCGTTCGAACACCGCATCAAGCGCGGACGGACTGACGAAAATCGCAAGATCAAAATTTTCGAGACCCGCGAGCGCGGCATCAAGCGGCGCCGGGTTTTCCGCAGGCGCGATTTCGAGCAGCGGCAGCGCGGCGACCTCGGCACCGGCGTCTTTCAGCAGCGCGATCAGCGCGTCCGCCTGCTGGCGCGGGCGCGTGACCCAGAGGCGCAGTCCGGCCAGGCTCATTCTGCCGCCGCTGCAAGGATCGCATCTGCACCTGCGCCGAGCAGCCATTCCGCGGCTTCGAGGCCAACGCGCTCGGCATCGCCGCGCGAACCGCGCGCCTGGGCCCGCGCCATGCCGCTCCCGTCGGGTCGGGCGACGAACGCGGAAAGCGCCAGCAAGCCATCGGTGTCGGTGCAGAAAGCGCCGAGCGGTAACTGGCACGAACCGCCGAGCCGGCGCGACAGCGCGCGTTCAGCCGTCACGCACGCCGCCGTGGCTGCGTCGTTCAGCGGCGCAAGCAGCGCTTTCAGGTCGTCGCGCCCGGCCTTGATCTCCAGCCCCAATGCGCCCTGGCCCGGCGCAGGCAGGCTGGTCTGCGGTTCAAGGCATTCGGCAATCCGTTCGGCAAATCCGAGCCGCTTGAGTCCCGCTGCGGCGAGCACGATCGCGTCGTATTCACCAGCGTCGAGCTTGGCGAGCCGCGTGCCGACATTGCCGCGCAGCGGCCTGATTACAAGCTGTGGATGCAGCGCGCGCAACTGGCTTTCGCGGCGCAGGCTCGAGGTGCCGACGATGGCGCCCGGCGGCAGGTCGGCAAGCCTCGCGTAGCGGTTCGACACAAACGCGTCGCGCGGATCCTCGCGCTCGCAGATCGCAGCCAGCGCGAATTCCGGCGCGAGCGTCATCGGCACATCCTTCATCGAGTGCACGGCCAGATCGGCGCGCCCCTCGAGCAGCGCCAACTCAAGCTCCTTCACGAACAATCCCTTGCCGCCGATCTTGTTCAGCGTCACGTCGAGAATCCGGTCGCCCTGCGTGGTCATGCCGAGCAGTTCGACGACCAGCCCCGGATAGCGCGCCTGCAAGCGGCTCTGAATATGGCACGCTTGCCACAACGCCAGCGGGCTTTCACGCGTGGCAATAACGATGCGGTCAGGAAGGCTCATGGATAAACCTATAAGTCATTGATTAATAAGATATTTTTATGATCAGTGCGCTTCATCCCAGTTCATCCCGACGCCCACTTCGGCGAGCAGCGGCACCGACAGGCTGGCGACCGCCGCCATGCGCTGCGCGAGTTCGGCGCGAATCAGCGCAACCTCATTGTCCGGCACTTCCAGCACCAGTTCATCGTGCACCTGCAGGATCAGCTTCGACTGCAGCTTTTCCCGTTCGAGCCAGTGTTCGACCTCGATCATCGCAAGCTTGATCAGGTCGGCGGCCGTACCTTGCATCGGCGCGTTGATCGCCGCGCGTTCGGCGCCGGCGCGGCGCATCGGCTTCGGCGAGTTGATCTCGGGCAGCCACAGGCGGCGGCCGTAGACGGTCTCGACATAGCCGTTCGCCCTAGCCTCGGCGCGCGTGCGCTCCATGTACGCGGCGACGCCCGGGAAGCGGCCAAAATAGCGGTCGATATAGGTCTGCGCGGCGGAGCGCTCGATTTCGAGCTGGCTCGCCAGGCCGAACGCGCTCATGCCGTAGATCAGGCCGAAGTTGATCGTTTTCGCATAGCGGCGCTGCTCGTGGCTGACCTCATCGGGCTTGCAGCCGAACACCTCGGCTGCGGTCGCGCGGTGAATGTCGATTCCCTCGCTGAACGCCTTGAGCAACGCCGCGTCACCGGACAGGTGCGCCATGATGCGCAGCTCGATCTGCGAATAGTCGGCCGAGACGATCTTGCAGCCTTCCGGCGCGATGAACGCTTCACGGATCTTGCGCCCTTCCTCGGTGCGCACCGGGATGTTCTGCAAGTTCGGCTCGTTCGAGGAAAGCCGCCCGGTCACGGCGACCGCCTGGTTGAAGCTCGTATGCACGCGCCCAGTCGCCGGGTTGACCATCAGCGGCAATTTGTCGGTGTAGGTCGACTTCAGTTTCGACAGTGAACGGTGCTCAAGCAGCACCTTCGGCAGCGGAAAATCCTTCGCAAGTTCCTGCAATACCTCCTCGTCGGTCGACGGCGCGCCCTTCGGGGTTTTCTTGACCACAGGCAGCTTGAGTTGTTCGAAGAAAATCTCGCCGATCTGCTTCGGGCTCGCGAGGTTGAACGGCTGACCGGCCAACTCATACGCCTGTCGTTCAAGCGCGATCAGGCGCAGACCCAGCTCATGGCTCTGCCGGTTGAGCTTCTGCGTATCGAGCAGCACGCCGGTACGCTCCATCCGGAACAGCGCCTCGCGCGCCGGCAACTCGATTTCGCGGTAGAGCTTCTCCAGCGCGGGTTCGGCGGCCAGTTTTTTGCCCAATGACCGGGCCAGGCGGAAAG
>RRZU010064431.1_pt1 | contig 22406 bp, 20 predicted proteins | sample 2165561 | NCBI WGS metagenome assembly RRZU01 (sample SAMN10456909, study PRJNA506462) | wastewater metagenome | isolation source: wastewater sludge | place: USA: Moscow, Idaho | reverse complement strand
TATATCGTCTTTTGCTCTTTTTACCTCCACACGAAGAGCGCTCTCCTTGTTTTTAATAGTTGGCAGAGCACGTACACGCACTTTTAGGTTTTTCTCAAGCGTTTGTAACGATGTTTTATTATATTGAAATTGTATTGCCATATATCGAAGCCTTTTATTCTTTTGAAAGACTTTTGTTGTTTAATTTTATATATATTGGTTGTTCTTCATGAACTTCATCTTTGCTGTTTTTACGTTTTATTGTATGCTTAAATTTCAAAACTGCAAAGTTCACCTCGATGCTCGTTTCTGTTTCAGCAATGTCTTTTTCGTATCCTAAAATTTCAGACATTAACTCACTACTTTGTTTCAGTAATGATTTCTGAACTTTCTCTTCTTTTTCGACAACCAAATCTGACACGGTTTGAGAGAGTTCTCTGAGTTTTGTAAAAGTTTCAATAATATTGATGGTTGTTTCTGTAGCAGCTTGACTTTTAAGAATTGTAGCGAGCATGTATAAACCTTTTTCTGTAAATGCTTTTGGCTTTGTGCGAACTTTAGCGAGATTTGCGGTCGAAATTTTCGACCGCAAATCTGCAAATTCATTTTCGTTCAATTCAAACACATATCCATTAGGAAATTTTTCAGGATTATTCTTGACGGCTTCGTTTACACGCTTTGTTTCAACTCCATATAATGCAGCAACTTCCTTATCCAAAATCACTTTTTGATTTCTGATAATCTGAATTTTATTTTCAACATTATTTATTTTTACAATATCCGGCATGGATTCTTATTTTATTTGTTCTCAAAAAGAACTGCAAAATCATTTAATCAGAAAAGTCTGTTATTTCCAAAATTTTTCCACAAATTCCTGTTTGATGTTTACTTCAGTAGGTTTAAAGTGTTCGCTGAATAATCCCCACGTTACATCCAACATAGCTGTTGTATCAATATTTACATCAATCGCCAGCAACTTATTTGAATAATCTTTTGCAAAAGCCAATGTACGTTCATCGTAATCAGTCAGGTCGAAACCGTTTTCGAGTTTGGTTTTAGCATTTGCAGCATCGGCAAACAAACGTACGGCAGCATTCATAACCTGTGGATGATCCTGTCGTGTTTTTTTTCCGATAACTAACTGTTTCAGACGTGATAATGAACGGAATGGGTCCACAATAACTTTACCAACGTCTGAATCGCGACGAAGAAATAGCTGACCTTCAGTGATATAACCCGTATTGTCCGGAATGGCATGTGTAATATCGCCACCTGAAAGTGTGGTTACTGCAATAATTGTAATGGAACCACCTTCCGGAAATTGCACTGCTTTTTCGTAAATTTTGGCTAAATCCGAATATAGTGATCCCGGCATTGAATCTTTCGAAGGAATCTGATCCATACGGTTTGAAACAATTGCCAAAGCATCGGCATACGAAGTCATGTCGGTAAGCAAAACGAGTACTTTCTCATTTTTATCAACCGCAAAATATTCAGCAGCTGTTAAAGCCATGTCCGGAATTAACAAACGTTCCACAGGCGGATTTTCAGTAGTATTTACAAAACTTACAATACGGTCAAGCACCCCAGCGTTATTGAATACATTTTTAAAATACAGGTAATCGTCGTTGGTCAAACCCATACCTCCCAAAATAATTTTGTCGGTTTCGGCACGTAGTGCAACATTTGCCATTACCTGATTAAACGGTTGGTCGGGGTCGGCAAAAAACGGAATTTTTTGTCCGGTAACCAGAGTATTGTTTAAGTCGATACCCGCAATACCTGTAGCTATAAGTTCCGATGGTTGTTTACGACGAACCGGATTTACAGAAGGGCCACCGATTTCGCGTTCTTCGCCTTCAACTTCCGGTCCTCCATCAATAGGTTCGCCAAAGGAATTGAAAAAACGTCCGGCTAATTGCTCACTCACTTTCAGCGAGGGAGCTTTACCCAGGAATATCACTTCGGCATTGGTTGGTATACCTTCGGTACCTTCAAACACCTGCAAAGTAACTTCTTCACCCATAATTTTTACCACCTGAGCTAGTTTGCCATTTACTGTTGCCAACTCTTCGTTACCTACACCAGAAGCTTTTAGTGAGCAGGTTGCTTTGGTAATTTGGGTGATTTGGGTGTATATTTTTTGAAATGCTTTTGTTGCCATTATGCTGATAATTGTATCGTTACTGTTTATATTTTTCGTTCGGAAATTACTGTTTTGAGTTCTTGTGCAAACTTTTCAAAATCAGCTGATTGATACTCTGAGTAATTCATTTGCTTACAAATGCTAATTATGCGTTTAAAGTAGTCCATCACTTCATCAAAGCCGGCAAAATTAAAATCAGTTTCACATATTCCCATAACTAAATCCAACATAAATTGCTGACGTTCAAGTGGTGATACGCAATCAATTTTATCAAAAGCATCTTGTTGAAGTATCACAAAATCAATCACTTCTGATTTCCAGAATGTAACGTGATAATCCACCGGTACACCATCGTCACCCAAAATATTGATTTGTTCCTGTACTTCTTTTCCACGTTGAAGAATGGTTTTCATATCGTTTACCTTTTTCGTCCAGTTTGGCGAAATTCGCTTCGATATATATTCTTCAAATTCAGGATATTCAATGTATTTTGAATAACTGTCAATTGGATTTACAGCAGGGTAGCGTTTACGGTCGGCACGGGCTTGCTCCAACGCATAGAAACAACGGGCGGTTTTCTTGGTTCCTTCGGTTACAGGCTCTTTCAGGTTTCCTCCTGCTGGCGATACTGTACCAATAAAAGTAATAGAACCTGTTTGTCCGTTTTTAAGATATACATAACCGGCACGGCTGTAGAATGCTGCAATAATCGCCGACAAGTCCATCGGGAATGCGTCCTGACCGGGAAGCTCTTCCATACGGTTACTCATTTCACGCAAAGCCTGCGCCCAGCGCGAGGTAGAGTCGGCCATCATGAGTACACGTAAGCCCATGGCACGGTAGTATTCTGAGATTGTCATTGCTGTGTAAACCGATGCTTCGCGAGAAGCGACGGGCATGTTCGAGGTATTGGCAATAATAATGGTACGTTCCATTAACTTGCGTCCTGTGTGAGGGTCGTCCAGCTCTGGAAACTCCACAAAAATTTCCACAACTTCATTCGCACGTTCGCCGCAAGCTGCAATCAATACAATATCGGCTTCGGCTTGTTTTGAAATAGCGTGTTGCAATACTGTTTTTCCGGTACCAAACGGACCCGGGATAAAGCCTGTACCACCTTCAACAATAGGGTTAGCGGTGTCGATAATACGAACGCCGGTTTCGAGCAGTTTAAATGGACGTGGTTTTTCAGCGTGTACTGTTATTGCTTTTTTTACAGGCCATTTTTGAACCATTGTGACAGGAACTTCATTTCCATCAGTATCAATCAAAATGGCTATGGTATCTAAAATTTTGTATTCGCCTTCGGCAACAATTGATTTAACTGTATAACTGCCCCTGAAAGCAAACGGAACCATGATTTTGTGCGGTTGATAATTTTCATCTACCTGACCTAACCATGAACCTGCCTCCACTGTATCGCCAGCCTGTGCAATAGGTGTAAAGCCCCATAATTTTTCGGTATCAAGCGGGTAATTATACTCACCACGTTCCAGAAATACACCTGTGAGTTTATCAAGGTCGTTTTGAAGTCCATCATAATTACGCGAAAGTAATCCCGGGCCAAGCGTAACTTCGAGCATGTGTCCCATGAACTCTACTTCGTTGTCCACTTTTAATCCGCGCGTACTTTCAAATACCTGAACAAAAACCTTATCGCCAACTACTTTTAAAACCTCGGCCATTAGTTTACGTTCACCGAGACTAATGTAAGCAATTTCGTTTTGCGAAACCGGACCATCTACCTCAACAGTTACGAGGTTTGATATTATTCCTTTAACTTTTCCTTTTGTTGACATAATAATTCAATGTGTCAATAATTCAATGTGTCAATGTACATATTCAATAATTTGTTAATTCACACGAAATTGAAAAATCAACTATCTGTTTGTTTATCTTAATTATTTTCGATTTTTGTATATCCGTTACCAATTTATCAGGTGGTAATTATTACAACAATGTATCAATGTTATGGTTGAAAACTCACACCTTTCTTAAGTTCACCAACTAATTCGCGGAATATTTCGGCTCCTTTATCTACCGTTAATAATTTCCATCGTTCCTGCATCTGCACTTTTAAAATGTAAACCAATACTTTTTCTATAGAAAAATAATTAAAGAAGGTGTTTTCTTCGAGCCAGTTCCACTTTAAAGCATCAATTTTTTTTTCTCTTTCTAACAGATTTGTTTCTTCTGCTATTCTGTTCACAGCTTCGTAATCCACAAATAAACCGGATAAACCAAAATCACGGGCATTGCTATGGCGTATCGTTTCGGCAATTTCGTTATTGCCAATTACCATTTGCTTGTGACTAAAACCATGCTTTTTACAAATTAAAGCTGTGAGTATATTGTTGATATTCAGATTGTATTCAAACCAATTCCGCAGAAATTCATTTTTGATTGTAAATGCATAATTATAATACATTCCGGCCAGGAAATCAACCTTCGAAACACCATCGAAATGGAATGATTCGTCAAGGGTGTTCAGATAGAATTGTTGAATATATTCCGGTATTATATGATTTTTAAGTAATCGTGGTTCGTCGTTATAGCTTGCAATAAGACTATTAAAGTCGTCGGAGCTAAGATTTCCCAGCGGATTAAGTTGCGCCTCTCTGTCATTCAGAAACAACAAAAAGTTAGCATTATCGTAGGCCGAAAAAACCAGCTTCACAAGCTTTGCATCTTCTTGTGAAACTTCTGCCATCATTTCTTCTTTCAGAGTTAGTAATGAAGCAATTGATTTAGTGTCTTCGGCTTGTATATCGGGTAGTCCGGCTATCAGGTAGTAATAATTCATTTATGTTTTCGTGTTACGCATTCCTAACGTAGTGTAGTTACGTTGAAATACACGATTCTTAAATTTCTAAATTATAGCTTCAAATCTTTGATTTCAGAAAAGCATTTCGATTAACTTCGGACGAAGAAACTCCTTGAAATAAGCAATGAATTCTTCTTCACCCATTGTTATTTTGAAACCCTCTTTTTCTGGTAGGATAGCGAAATCAGATTTTATTCCGTTAACCTGATTGATTTTAACGCCCTTTGTAAGTAAATCTTTTGCATTTGCGGCAAAATAATCAGTCAGTGCCTGTGCGTCTTTTGTTTCGATTGTAATAGATTGATTTTTAGACCAATCCTGAACCAAAGTGAGGATGATTTTTTGCATGAAAACTTTGTCGGTAGTGACTGCTTTCACCGATTCAGAAACAACTGTGCCACTTATCAGGTTTGTAATTTCTGTTTTTAATGCATTTACGGATTGATTAGCAAAAAGTTTGAGCTCTGATTGCATATTTCGGGCAATTTCTTTCGATTTAGAATCAGCATCGTGCAGAATTTTTTCTGCTTCCGCTTTTGCTTTCTCTAAAATCGCATCTGCTTCCTTTCGAGCATTTGTTACTATGGCATCAGCTTCCGCTTTACCTTTTTCAACTCCTTCGAGGTATATCTTATCAGTAAGCTCCTGTAATTTGGTGTTCATAAAGTGTTTTTAATTCAGATTTGCGTCGCAAATGTAATTAATTGGGATGAATACGTTGCTATTTTTATATTAATTAACTTTGAAACAAAAACAGGGGAACATTGTTTAATCACATTGTTAATTTTGTAAACTCATTCAAAGGTATTAAATTTGTCATTATTCAATGATGATAGCAAGATAATATGGATTTTTCGATGCAAAGTATAATTTACCTGGCAGGTGTAGGCCCTAAAAAGGCTTCATTGTTTGCATCGGAACTCGATATTCATACGGCCGAAGATTTAATCAGATATTATCCTTATAAATATGTGGATCGTAGTCGGTTTTATTATCTGCACGAGATACATGGTAATATGCCTTACATACAGGTAAAAGGACATATTGTTCGATTCGAAAAGGTAGGTGAGGGACCACAACAACGCCTTTCGGCTATTTTTACTGACGGAAAAGATACTATTGAATTGGTTTGGTTTAAAGGTGTTAAGTTTATAACTGATAAATATAAAACCGGTATTGAATATGTTGTATTCGGTAAACCTTCGGTATTTAACGGTAAGTATAATATTCTACATCCTGAAATCGATTTAGTGTCGTCGTTACCTGCAGGCGAACAATTGGGATTACAACCATTTTACAATACAACCGAAAAAATGAAATCTGGTTTTCTGAATTCGAAAACCATACAGAAAATCATTTTTCCACTAGTACAGCAGCTAAAAACCGGAATTCCGGATACATTGCCAGCCTATTTGTTGAAAAAATTTGCTTTGATGAATCTGACCGAGTCACTTATAAATGTTCATTTTCCTAAAAATGCACATTCGTTGAACAAGGCCCGACAACGATTGAAGTTTGAAGAGTTGTTTTATATTCAGTTAAGCATTTTACAACAGACAAAATGGCGAGAGCAGAACTTTAAGGGCTTTATATTTAGTCAGATAGGTAACTTTTTTAATGATTTTTACAAAAACAATCTTCCGTTTGAGCTAACAGGAGCTCAAAAGCGCGTTATACGTGAAATAAGAGTTGATGTAGGAAGTGGCCGCCAGATGAACCGCCTGTTGCAGGGTGATGTGGGAAGTGGAAAAACACTGGTTGCGCTTATGGCAATGCTTATTGCTGTGGATAATGGTTTCCAGGCAGCACTTATGGCACCTACCGAGATATTGGCGAATCAGCACTACATTACGATAAAGGAGTTTTTGGGCGATTTGGGAGTAAATGTACAGTTGCTAACCGGTTCAACGCGTACCAAAGCCCGCGAAGAATTACATGCTCAATTGAAAAGCGGCGAACTGAACATCTTAATCGGTACGCATGCTTTAATAGAAGAAACTGTTCAGTTTCATAACCTCGGTTTTGTGGTAATTGACGAACAACACAGGTTTGGCGTAGAGCAGCGTTCGAAACTATGGAAAAAAAACATCCAACCTCCTCATATTTTGGTAATGACAGCCACGCCGATACCGCGCACACTGGCCATGACACTTTATGGCGATTTACGGGTATCGGTCATTGACGAATTACCTCCGGGGCGTAAACCTATCCAAACATCGCATTATTATGAAAATAAGCGACATGGGCTTAATCAGTTTATTCATAAACAAATAGCCGATGGTCGACAGGTATATATCGTCTATCCGCTTATTCAGGAATCCGAAAAAATGGATTTACAGGATCTTGAAAATGGCTATAATTATATTTGCGAAACATTTCCACAGTTTAAAGTTTGTAAAATACACGGTAAACTGAAAGCTGCCGAAAAAGATTATCAGATGCAACTGTTTGTAAGTGGCGAAGCTAAAATAATGGTTGCCACCACAGTTATCGAAGTGGGTGTAAATGTACCCAATGCTTCAGTTATGATTATTGAAAATGCTGAAAGATTTGGTTTGTCGCAGTTACATCAGTTGCGGGGTAGGGTAGGACGTGGTGCCGACCAGTCGTATTGTATTCTGTTAACGGGTTACAAGCTATCGGCCGAGACTCGTATACGAATGGATATTATGGTAAAAAGCAACGATGGTTTTGAAATATCGGAGGCCGATTTACAGCTTCGTGGCCCGGGCGATATTGATGGTACAACACAAAGTGGAATGCCATTCGAACTGAAAATTGCTAATTTAACGCAGGATGGTAAAATGCTTGAAATAGCGCGAAATACAGCGAAGGAAATCCTCGAATCAGACCCGGAATTAGCCCAGCAGGAAAACTATGTTTTGAAACAACAACTACGTAAACTTAAATCTGTTAAACTAAGTTGGGGTGTTATTAGTTAAAAAACTGCAACATTTTTTGACCCAAAAGTAAATTTCTGTAACTTTGGGAATCAAAGAAAATTTGTTACACCTACTAATAATTCGGATTTTATGGAAAAAACACTCATTATTATCAAACCGGGTGCAGTACAACGCGAACTGGTTGGAGAAATTATCACACGTTTTGAGCGAAAAGGATTGCAAATTTGTGGACTTAAAATGATGCAACTGGACAAAGAGATTTTAGCAGTGCATTACGCTCATTTGGTCGATAAACCATTTTATCCACGTATTGAAGCATCTATGATGATTACCCCGGTAATAATGATGTGTATAAAAGGTGTGGATGCTGTACACATTGTTCATCACATGGCTGGAAAAACAAACGGCAGGGAAGCTGAACAAGGTACTATAAGAGGTGATTTTAGTGTAAGTATTCAGGAAAATATACTGCATACTTCCGATTCTGTGGAAACGGCTGATAAAGAAGTATGGCGTTTTTTCAGAAAAGATGAAATCTTTGATTATACACATAATAATCATCATTTTATTTATGCAAACGACGAAATTTAATTAAATACGGGATTTAAATAAAGACGTTGGTTTGCAACGTCTTTATTTGTTAAATATTTATTAATCAAATTAATCGATTTATTATAACACATGCATTTATTCCGAAATATCATACTTGTTTTTTTTATTGCAGAAATATTTTTTTCGGTAAATGCCCAAAATCATAGTCTTTCGTTAGTACACAGAAAAGATTCAGTAAATATCTACAAAGAAATGCTGAACGACCGTTCTGACGACTTAATGGAAAACCATCCCGCCGACGATATTTATAATAATATCTGGACTCCATTGAGGTTAAACCCCTATAAAATCCCTGTAGATAGTTTACCCGATTCTGTAAAAATTGATTGCCGGAATTTTCATATCCCAGTGCCGGGAGTTATCACATCCAATTTTGGCCCTCGCAGATATCGCTATCATTATGGAACTGACCTGAAGGTAAATATTGGCGATTCTGTTCTTGCTGCATTTTCGGGTCGTGTACGCATTATCGATTACGAGGCCAGAGGTTATGGACATTATGTGGTAATACGTCACGAAAATGGCTTAGAAACAGTTTATGCTCATTTATCAAAAGTGCTTGTAGTGCTGGACCAAAACGTGAGAAGTGGTGAGCTTATTGCTTTAGCCGGAAATACAGGACGCTCAACCGGACCTCATTTGCATTTTGAAACACGTTATTTGGGTAATGCCATCGATCCGGCTTCAATAATTAATTTCTACACCGGACATGTTCACAACGATACATATCTTATTACCAAAAAGAAATCATTCTATTATCAAAAAGCTGTTGCACAGGCTAAAAAGTCGCAATCGGCTGCGAAGTATTACAAAGTAAAACCCGGAGATAATCTGGGAAGTATAGCCATGCGAAATGGTACGAGCATTAAGAATTTGTGTCGACTTAACGGAATTAAACCTACAAAACTACTTCAATTAGGACAAAAACTTCGGGTACGATAAGGAGTCTCTAAAGCATAAAAAAACTACTTATCAAATAAGGCATTCCGCCTGAGAGTACACCTATGGCCAGTTTAAAACTATCGGTTTTATAAAATACAAACATCAATGCCAGATTTGGAAATGCCGAAAGCAATAATAGTTTTCCCAGTAACACGCTTGGATATAAATCGATAAGGGTTTTAAATACATCGCTTCCAAATGGTGAAAACTGATGCATGTATACCCAGATAAATAAAGCCGGAATAAGCAATCCCGGCAAAAATCCAAGCCAAAAATGGTTGTATTTACTGAAATCAATCTTCATGCAGATTAAACATTAAAATCCCACTCACTAATCGACCTCATCATAATGTAGTCGGTCATGTCTATTTTTGACGGTACTACAGATACATATCCGTTTGCCAGTGCCCATTCGTCTGTATCGTGAGCTTCCGGTTCGTGATTTTTAAAATATCCGGTAAGCCAAAAGTACGAACGTCCCTGAGGGTCGGTACGCTTAGCATATTCTTCGGTCCAGTTTCCCTTGCACTGACGAACCACTTTTATACCTTTAATTTTACCTTTAGGAGCGTTTACATTCAGACATACGCCGTACGGAAGTCCCTGATTGAGTGTTTCTTTTGCAATTTTCAGAATATTCTCTTCAAAGTAGCTGAAATCAGCGTTGTACGAATGGTCGCATATTGAAAAACCAATGGATGTTATTCCGTTTTCACATCCTTCAAGTACGGCACCCATTGTGCCTGAATATATGATATTTATAGCTGCGTTTGAACCATGGTTAATGCCCGATACAAGCAGATCGGGTTTACGATCCAATATATCGTGAAGCGCCAGTTTAACACAATCGGTAGGAGTACCGTTGCTTTTATACCGCACCAATCCTTCGCGTTCTTCTATTTTTGTATATCGTAGTGGTTGCGAAACGGTTATTGCATTTGATTGACCGGAACGCGGGCCATCCGGAGCCATAACAACAACATCGCCTATTTGCATCATTAGTCGCGTTAAAACCTCTATTCCGGGAGCTGTGTCACCATCGTCGTTTGTAATTAATATTAGTGGACGTTTCATTCTGAACTTAATTATTATGATATTTTATTTTAAACGAAGTTTAGTTTTGGTTAGCAATAAAAATAATCCGGCTACAATAACAAAATAAATTATATCGCGTGAATCAATTACACCTCTGCTTACAGAGCTATAATGAGCATTAATTCCCAGGCTCTGAATAAAATCAACAAGTTTTAAATTGCTGATAAATGAAACTGCTAAATCAAAACCATATAACATGCTAAACGATATAACTGCCGCTAAAACAAATGCTACAATTTGGTTAGTTGTAACCGTGGAAGCAAAAATACCTATAGCCAGATATATCAAAGATAAAAACAATAATCCTGTATACGATCCCCAAAACTGACCGCTGTCAATATTTCCCTGAGGTTCAGCAATATATGATACCGTGAAGTAGTAAATTAAAGTTGGAATCAATGAGGCAAATACAATAACAAATGCTGCAAAATATTTACCCAGTATAATATCCCACAATCTTAATGGTTTTGTAATTAATAAATCCCAGGTTCCATTTTGTTTTTCGTCGGTAAATGCTTTCATGGTTATTGCCGGACAAAGAAATAAAAATAGCCAAGGTGCTAACTGAAACAAACCGTTTACATTGGCATAGCCAGCATCAGCGATGTTGTACTCACCGGGTAATACCCATAAAAATAAACCATTGATTATTAGAAAAATGCCTATAATAATATAACCGCTTAGTGTCCCGAAATAGGCAATTAATTCTTTTTTTAATATTGAAAACATGAAATATAAAATGTATATAGGAATTGACAGTATGTGTATTCTCAGCAATATATTTATCTTTGCGTTGTCAAAGTTATACAAAATTGTATCCTTCACAAAATTAGGTTCCGATGAAAAAGTATTTTTTAATATATCTATTCAATTTAGTTTTGATTAGTTGTTTGTTTTCGCAAACAGAAAACAATTATTCCATTCACCTGGAAGGAACTTATGGAACAATACTGAAGCATACCAAACATTTGAATAATTTGGTGAAAGGCCCTGTTGTGGGTGGCGAGCTTTCGGTTGAATGGCAAACTATGGGAGAAAAAGACTGGCATCAGTATCTTGGTTTTCCGGATATTGGTTTAGGCGCGGTTGTTTTAAATCTTGGCAATGATAAAATGCTGGGAAATCTTTTTGCTTTGTATCCTTATCTGAATTTTAAACTTTTGAGAACCAATTTTATACATGTGAATTTAAAAGCCGGCGCCGGTGCTAGTTTTCTGACTAAAACATTTGATAATACAGCAACAAATCCTATGGACCTAAATACAGGCAATGCTGCAATTGGTTCAAAACTGAATGTGTATTTTGCCGGAGGGTTAAATTTTACTATTCCTATTGACTATGGTTTTGCACTTGTGGCCGATATGCAATGGAATCACGCTTCAAATGGCAGTTTTTATCAGCCTAATTCGGGTATTAATATGCTGAATGCATCGGTAGGAATTGCATATGCACCTTACTATAAACATAGCTATACGCCCCGTTTGCGCACTCGTCCGCGCTTAAGTCAGTACCCTGCTATTGAATTAATTGCAGCCGGTGGGGTGCGTGAGTTGTATTACAAAGACGATAAACAATATCCAACTGGTTCGTTTATAGTTGCGGTTTACAAACCATTGGGCAATGCATTCAGGTTGGGTTTAGGGGTCGAAAGTTTTTATGATGGTGTATATAATGGTAAAACAGAGTTTAAAAGAACATATCTGAACGAAGACAAATTAGCGAATAAAATCAGAGTGGGGCTGGCTTTTCGACCCGAATTGGTTTTTGGGCGTTTCTCAGCAGGTATTCATTTTGGTATGTATGTATACAATCCGCTGAAAAATCTGGAACCATATAATGATGCTTCGGTTGCTCAGCTGGATAAACCTCTGTTTTATAAGTATAATGTTGAGGAAGAAGATGGTTGGTTTTATACACGGGCAGCCTTACAATACTCTATGACAGATAATTTGTTTTTATCTCTGGGTTTAAAAACGCATTTGCACAAAGCCGAATTTATAGAGTGGGGCATAGGCTATCGGTTTCAAACGCGTAAAGCTGAAATGCCTGTAATCAGAACCCGATAAGTTTCAGTTGTTTGCTGTGTTTTTATCTGTCGGTTCGTCGGCAATTTTCCAATAATCATTCTCATTATCTTCTTCATCTTCCTCTGCCCAAATTTTTACCGGTTTTTGAGGACCGTATTTCCGACTAATAACCGCAATAATTAAACCGGCAACCAATCCGGATAAATGCCCTTCCCAGGAGATTTGCTCATGGTTTTTCCAGGGGAAAATATACCAGATTAGATTGCCATAAAGCACTGTAACAATAAGTGAAATGGCAATTAATGGGATATGTTTACGGATTATTCCGCTGAAAAACAAAAACGAAGCCATAGCGTATACCAGGCTGCTTGCTCCGATGTGTCTGCTTTCGCGACCGATTATCCACAAAAGCACACCGCTAAATATCCATAGTGCAAAAAATATCCGAACATTTACCGACCTGTAAAAGTAAAAAAGCATACCGCTCAGAACCGTGAACGATATCAGATTATTTATCAGATGCGAAAAATCTTTGTGTATAAAAACCGAAGTAAAAATTGTCCAGATCCATTGTTTCTGACGCGGATAAACACCACCGTTAGTAAAATCCCAATCCATACCAAGTTCCAGTATAAATGCAAGAACCATTGTTATTATTATAACAAATGGTACAAAATAGATAGGGGTAAATAGTTTTATTTTTTTTCTGACTGTATCTTTCAGCATCATCAGTGAATTTATTTTAAAGTCAAATTTACTTGTTTTTTTATCATCCGGGCAAATCTTTCATCATTTGTAATCCAAATCCGCTAATTCATCGGAAAATAGTATCTCAAATTACTTAAAATACTATTGTAAAACATGTATTTTTAGTGATAATTTACTTTGTAATCTTCAAAATTTGTCATAACTTGCAAGTCGTAAAAACAAAATACACGCTTCAAGTTCTGTATTTGAATATTACAACTTTAACTTTTGTATTTTTTTTGATAGATATTTTAAAACCACTATAATGAGTTACCTGAAATTTGACAAAACGCTGTTGACCAATCTGGAAAAATCTCTCTCGAAGGAAATGATTCGGACAAACAGGGCAGGAACATATAACAGCACTACTATTATTGATTGTAATACACGCAAATACCACGGACAGCTGGTTGTACCATTCCCTGAAATTGATAATTCCAATCATGTGTTGTTATCTTCCCTTGATGAAACTGTTATTCAGCATGGTGCTGAATTTAATCTGGGACTGCACAAATACTCCGGGAATGTATTTAGCCCAAACGGCCATAAATACATTCGTCAGTTCGATTGCGAAATAATTGCACGTACTGTCTACAGGGTAGGTGGTGTGGTTTTAGCCAAAGAAAGAATGCTGGTTTCTTTTGAACCCAGAATTTTAATAAAATACACTTTGCTCGAGGCACACTCGCCAACTACACTTCGGTTTAAACCTTTTCTTGCCTTTCGTAGTGTCAATGCTTTGTCGAAAGAGAACTACGATGCTCAAACCGATGTAACAGAAGTACCAAACGGTGTTAAAAACCGCATGTACAGTGTTTATCCTGAACTGTTTATGCAGTTTTCGAAAAAAAACACCTACAATCATCAACCTGCCTGGTACAACAATATTGAGTATTATAAAGAGCAGGAGCGAGGATATGAATATCAGGAAGATTTAATGGTTCCGGGCTATTTCGAAATGCCAATAAAAAAAGGTGAATCCGTTATTTTTTCGGCCGGAATTTCTGAAATATCGCCTAAAAAGCTGGCTGCTTTGTGGGACGAGGAGTTTAAAAAACGTCAGCCACGCGACAATATGTTTAATACACTCCGAAATTCAGCTCAGCAGTTTTACAAACGCGAAGGTGATAAGACCTACTTGTTAGCGGGTTATCCCTGGTTTTGTGCCCGTGGTCGCGATCAGTTTGCTGCATTGCCCGGCTGCACACTTACTATCAACAGAGACGATTATTTTGACCTGATAATGAACACCAGCATTGAAGAAATTAAAAAATTCATGAATGGTGAAAGTGATGATGTTAAAATTGAGAATTTTGACGAGCCTGATGTTTTATTGTGGTTTATATGGGCCATACAACAGTATGCCGAAAAAAATACAATGCTGATGGCTGCGCAAAAATATGGTGAGATAGTTCAGGATATAATAGTGTTTATTCGTAAACAGAATCATCCAAGAATGCTACTACACACCAATGGTTTGCTTTATGTTGATGGTAAAGAAAAGCCTGCTACCTGGATGAATGCCGTTGAGAACGGACGTCCAATTACTGCACGAACCGGATATGTTGTTGAGATAAACGCTTTGTGGTTCAATGTGTTGAAATTTGCAGCTGAAATGAATCGCGAACTGGATAATCAGCATGCAGCTGATTTGCTTGATTATCAGGCCGAAATTACACGACAGGCATTTGTGCAAACTTTTTGGAATGGATCATACCTATACGATTTTGTGGATGGTTATTATAACGATCCTGAAGTGCGTCCGAATATGATTTTTGCTGTGGCTACCAAACACTCACCCCTCGATATTAAACAACAGAAATCGGTTGTGGATATTTGTACAAAGGAACTATTAACACCTAAGGGATTAAGAAGTTTGAGCCCAAAGTCGGGTTCGTACAGACCAAATTACGTTGGTGGTATGCTTGAGCGCAACCGTAATTATCACAACGGTCCGGTTTGGCCATTTACCTTCGGTGCTTACAGTATAGCGTATTTGAAAATATATAAGCAAAGCGGAGTTTCGTTTATCGAACGTGTATTAACCGGACTGGAAGCCGAAATGTCAGAATTATGTGTGGGTAGCTTACCCGAGCTTTTTGATGGCAATCCACCCTTTAAGGGTCACGGAGGCATGTCGTTTGCATTGAGTGTGGCAGGAGTTTTAAGAGTATTAGAGCATCTGAATAAATATAAATCGGAAAACGAATGAAAGCATTAATGTTTGGTTGGGAGTTTCCTCCCCATATTTTAGGAGGATTGGGTACGGCCAGTTATGGATTAACCAAAGGGATGGCAATGCAACCTGATATGGATATTACCTTTGTAATACCAAAACCACATGGCGACGAGGATCAGAGTTTTCTGAAAATTGTTGGGGCCTGCAATGTGCCGGTTGTATGGAAAGAAAACAGTTGGGAGCATGTTAATAATCGTATTGGAAGTATGATGCACCCCGATGAGTATTTCTGGCTTCGCAATGGTATTAAATACGATTATAACAGAATCTATACAAATGAATTAGGATGTATTGATTTTTCAGGTCGGTATCCGGATAATTTAATAGAGGAAATATCCAATTATGAGGCGGTTGCAAGTGTTCTGGCTCATCAAATTGATTTTGATATAATCCATTCACATGACTGGTTGACATATCCAGCCGGTGTTTTTGCCAAACAAATTACCGGTAAGCCTTTAGTAATACATGTACATGCCACTGATTTTGATCGCAGCCGCGGGCAAGTAAATCCTACCGTGTATAGCATTGAGAAACGCGGTATGGATTTGGCCGATCATATCATGACTGTAAGTGAACTAACACGTAAAATTGTAATCGAAAAATACCATCAGCACCCTTCAAAAGTAACTACAGTTCACAATGCAGTGGAACCACTTCCTGACGCTGATAAATTCAAAAAAACACCACGTCAGGATAAAGTAGTAACATTCTTAGGGCGAATAACCATGCAAAAAGGGCCTGAGTATTTTGTGGAAGCTGCTCACCGGGTTTTGCAGAAAACAAAGGCTGTACGCTTTGTGATGGCCGGAAGTGGCGATATGATGCAGGCAATGATTGACTTAGCTGCACGAAGAGGAATTGCTGACCGTTTTCACTTTACGGGCTTTTTGAAAGGCAGTCAGGTACATGAAATGCTGGCCGAAAGCGATGTTTACATTATGCCTTCGGTTTCGGAACCTTTCGGTATTTCACCTCTGGAGGCTATGCAGGTCGGTACACCTACCATCATTTCAAAACAATCCGGTTGTGCCGAAATATTAACACATGCTATAAAAATAGATTATTGGGACATTGATGCAATGGCTGACGCTATTTATTCAATAGTGAAAAACCCTGCTATGTATAATAGCTTACGTAATTTAGGACGCGACGAGGTAAATAATATAAAATGGTACGATGCAGGATTGAAAGTGCGGGCCATTTACGATAAAGTAATGTAAATTAAGTGCAATTTGATAAAATATTCAATATGAAAAATATTTGCTTTTATTTCCAGATACATGAACCTGTTCGTCTGAAACGCTATCGTTTCTTTGAAATTGGTCAGGATCATTATTATTATGATGATTTTCAGACTGACGACAGAATTGATTTCCTGGTGCAACAATCCTACCTGAATGCCAATCGTACCATTGCTGAAATGATTCGCAGTTCAAATGGTAAATTCCGCTGCTCATTTGTAATTTCAGGTGTTACTTTAGAACTATTTGAACAGTTTGCCCCCGAAGTACTGGATAGTTTTAAAGATTTAGCCAAAACAGGCTCGGTAGATTTTCTGGCAATGCCATATGCAAATTCACTTGCCTCGGTTTTTGATGCCGATGAATTTGTGCGTCAGGTAAATATGCACGCTGATAAAATCCATCATCTATTCGGATGTAAACCTACTGCTTTTTTTAATACAGAATTGATTTACTCCGACGAAATTGGCGAAATTGTATCGAAACTGGGCTACAAAACCATGCTTATCGAGGAAGCAAAACATGTAATGGGATGGAAAAGCCCGAATTACGTGTATAAACATTCTTACCTTCCAAAATTCAAATTGATGGTACGTAACTGGAAACTGAGCGATGATTTGGCTTTACGATTTATTTCAAACCAACTCACTGCCGAAAAATACATTTCATGGATTACATCATTACCAGAACAGGAAAATATAGTAAATCTGGCATTTGATTATTCAGTTTTTGGTGTTGCAAACAGTGCTGAAAGTGGAATTTTTGACTTTTTAAAAGCATTGCCATACCATGCTATGGAACAACAGGTTAGTTTTGTGCTTCCTGCCGATTATGTTCGTAAGCAGGATGGTGTTGATTTTATTTCGTCTTCATTTCCAATGAGTTGGATAGGTAATGACAAGGACTTAACAACCTGGACAGGAAACGATTTACAGCAGGAGGCCCTGAAAAAACTGTATGCCGTTTCAGAGCGTGTGCATCTGTGCAAAGACAAACCATTGTTACGTGATTGGCTACAACTTCAAACATCCGATCATTTCCGTTTTATGAGTTTTCGCGATGCCTGGAGAACACCTTACGATTCGCCATACGATGCCTTTATAAATTACATGAATATTTTAGCTGATTTTCTCGACAGGGTTAAACTACAGTATCCTACATCGATTGAAAATGAGGAGTTGAATGAACTTTTAAAGACAATAAATAATCAGGAAAAGGAAATTGAAGCGCTCGAAGAGCAGATTAAAAAGCTGAAATCACGAAAAAAGGAAGCGAGCTAAAAAACTGATTTTGTTCTGATAGAATAAAAGATGAGTTGTATTAACCAAATATGGTTGCTACAACTTTTCTTTTTTGGGCACCATTTCTGAACTCACACAAATAAATACCTTGCCAGGTTCCTAAATTAACAATTCCGTTGCTTATGGGGATTGTAAGCGAGACACCTAATAAACTCGATTTAGCATGAGCCGGCATATCGTCAGGACCTTCGAATGTATGAGTGTAAAAGTGTTGATTTTCAGGTATAAGTTTGTTGAGAATTGAATTTAAATCAATTCGTACATCCGGGTCTGCATTTTCGTTAAGAGTAAGTGCTGCCGAAGTGTGTTTCAAAAACAAATGCAGCATTCCCGACTGCGGAAGAGGTGGTAGTTTCATGAATATCTCGGAAGTGATTAAATGACAACCCCGGTGGTACGTGTTTAAATAGAATTCTACTTGCTGAACCATTATGTATTTGTTTTATATAGCAAAAATACAACAAAAATTATTATTCAGGAATAATGTGAAAATGCAATTAACCAGAGTCAATTATAGTATTTTATAGAAAAAACCAACTTCGATTAACTTTATTTCGGATAGCCAAGTAGAATGGTAAAGTTTTTAATTGTAATTTTGTGAATTATTAAAAAAATGGATGTAATGGAGAAATTACGCTTTCAGAGTTTTGCAAGCGGAAGTAGCGGAAATTGTTATTATATAGGAAGTGAGAAATACGGAATATTGATTGATGCAGGAGTAGGAGTGCGAACAATCCGTAAATGTTTGAGAAATATTGGACTGGATTTTGAAAATATACTGGCAGTGTTGGTAACACATGATCATGCTGATCACATAAAATCAGTTGGTGTATTGGGCGAGAAGCACAACATTCCGGTGTATGCAACTGCCGAAATGCATGCCGGGATATCAAAAAGCTATTGTGTAACCGAAAAGTTATATCAGAGTAAGCGATATTTCGAAAAATTAAAACCTTTTGAAATTGGCGATTTCACGATAGAAGCTTTTCCTGTGTCGCACGATGCTACTGATTGTGTCGGATTTACAGTAAAATACCTTGGGAAGCGATTTGTGTTTGCTACGGATTTGGGCTACGTGAGTACTGAAGCAGCCGAACATCTGAAACAGGCAGACTACATGGTTTTTGAAGCGAATTACGATGAAATGATGTTAGATCAGGGTGTTTATCCTGTTCATCTGAAAAATCGTATTAAATCGGACCGTGGACATTTGAGCAATATTCAGTGTGGCTTGTTTTTGGCAAACAATTATCAGGCAAATTTAAAGTATGTTTTTCTGTGTCACTTAAGTCGCGAAAACAATATGCCCGATATTGCATTCGAAACAGTTCAATCGTGCTATGCCGAACGCGGTGTAAATGTGGGAGTAGATTTGCAGTTGGTGCCACTCAATAGATTTACGCCTTCTGAACTTTATGATTTTTAAATATATATATTTCGACTCAAAGATAAATTAAAACCCGATTTATGGATAAGAAATTGGTTATAATACCAACCTATAACGAAAAGGAAAATATTGAAAACATTATTCGTGCCGTATTCGAACTGAATAATGATTTTCATATTCTCATTATCGAGGATGGGTCGCCCGATGGTACTGCGGCTATTGTGAAACGTTTGCAAACTGAATTCAGTAGCTCACTGTTTATGGTAGAACGCAAAGGTAAACTGGGGCTTGGCACCGCCTATATTGCCGGATTTAAGTGGGCACTTGAGCACAATTACGATTTTATATTTGAAATGGATGCTGATTTTTCGCATAACCCGAAAGATTTGCCCCGATTGTACGATGCTTGTATAAAACAGGGAGCTGATGTGGCAATAGGTTCGAGATATGTGTCGGGTGTAAATGTGGTGAATTGGCCCATCGGACGTGTTCTGATGTCATATTTTGCCTCAAAATACGTACGTTTTGTGCTTGGTATGAAAATTTCGGATACTACAGCAGGGTTTAAATGTTACAGGGCTAATGTGTTACGCACTATAAATCTTGATAATATTCGTTTTAAAGGTTATGCTTTTCAGGTCGAAATGAAATTTACAGCTTACAAGTCGGGTTTTAAGGTAATGGAAGTTCCTATTATTTTTATTAACCGTGAGTTGGGTACGTCTAAAATGAGCGGAGGTATTTTTAGTGAAGCTTTTTTAGGGGTTATACAGTTAAAAATAAACAGCTGGTTCAAAAAATATCCTCAAAAAACGGTGTAATACTTGGTTTTTTATGGCAAAAATACTGATTAAAAATGCAACTATAATAAACGAGAATAAATCGTTTACAGGCAGTGTGCTGATTAATGGCGAATACATTGAAAAAGTTATTGAAAATGCAGAACTGGCTGATTACGAGAAGAATTGTACTGTAGTTGATGCCGCCGGAAAGTTACTTATTCCCGGTGTAATCGACGATCAGGTGCATTTTCGTGAGCCGGGTCTGACGCACAAAGGTTCAATTTATACTGAGTCGCGTGCTGCGGTTGCAGGTGGTGTTACTTCCGTAATGGATATGCCTAATACTATGCCTCTTACAACGACTATTGAGGCGCTGGAGGCCAAATATGTTTTAGGATCTGAAAAATGTTTGGCAAATTACTCGTTTTATATGGGTGCTACCAATAGTAACCTCGATGAATTGAAAAAGGTGAATCCTCAGAATGTGTGTGGTTTAAAGGTGTTTATGGGTTCATCAACCGGAAATATGCTGGTCGACAATACTCAAACACTCAGCGCAATATTCAGTGAAATACCAATGCTAATTGCTACACACTGCGAAGACGAGGCAACTATTCAGGCTAACAAAGAGTATTACAAATCAATACATGGCAATGATTTATCCATCGAATTTCATCCGCTGATACGAAGTGCCGAAGCTTGCTATCGTTCATCGTCATTTGCTGTAGAATTGGCTACAAAATACAGTGCCCGCTTACATGTTTTGCATATTTCGTCGGCACAGGAAATGTCTTTGTTCGATAATAAAGAAGATTTAGCCGATAAAAAAATTACTTCAGAAGTTTGTGTACATCATTTGTGGTTTTCGGATAAGGATTATGCTACTTACGGAAACCGCATAAAATGGAATCCGGCAATTAAATCGGAAAACGACAGAGTCGCGCTTGTTGAAGCACTCAATAATAACAAAATTGATGTAGTAGCTACCGACCACGCTCCTCATTTATGGCGTGAAAAAGAAGGCTCCTGTTTGAAAGCTGCTTCGGGCGGACCGCTTATTCAGCACTCTCTTGTAGCTATGCTTGAAATGGTTCGTAGCAATACTTTTACATATGAAAAAGTTATTGAAAAAATGTGTCACGCTCCTGCTATCTTATATCGGGTAAATAAACGTGGCTTTATACGCCCGGGTTATTTTGCCGATTTGGTGCTGGTTGACCCCACAAAAGAGTATACTGTTAATAAAGATAATATCCTGTATCATTGCGCTTGGTCACCTTTTGAAGGCACAACATTCTCGCATCAGGTTCTATCAACCTGGGTAAATGGTGAACTTGCATACAGCAACGGCGAAGTCATTGAAAACAGAAGAGGAAAACGACTTACTTTTAATTTTTAAACCATGAAACTGTTTAAGTCAAATGTTATTTTTGCAATAATGGTATTAACCATTTTTACTGCCTGCAATAATTCATCCAAAAAAACAACGAGTTATATTCATAATGAAGGAATGGCTCAGGGAACTTATTATTCGGCTACCTATTTGCAGCCCAATGGTAAAGACTTAAAAGCTCAACTCGATTCTTTTTTTGTAGCCTTTGATAATTCATTGTCCACTTACAATCCTAAATCGGTAATATCACGTATCAACAGTAATGAAACGGATAGTACAGACCTGTATTTCCGTGAAATGTTTGAAGCTTCTCAACGAATATCAGTAGCCACAGAAGGTGCATTCGATATAACTGTTGGTCCATTGGTAAATGCCTGGGGATTTGGATTTAAAACGGGAAATACTGATAGTGTAAATGTTAAGGAGCTTTTGCCATTTGTTGGGTATAATAAAGTGAAAATTGAAAATGGAAAGCTCGTAAAACAGAATAAAGCTATTGTGTTGGATGCCAGTGCTATCGCTCAAGGGTATTCAGCCGATTTAATAGCCGAGTTGTTTGAAAAAAACGGTTGCGAGAATTATATGATTGATATAGGTGGCGAAATAGTTTGCAAAGGAAAAAATCCGAAAGGAACTAATTGGCAAATTGGTGTAGACAAGCCGATAGATGATCCGGCAAATGAAAATGGCGAACTTCAGGTTGTATTAAATATAAGCAATAAAGCATTGACTACATCGGGTAATTACCGCAAGTTTTACTACAAAAATGGTAAAAAGTTTGCTCATAC
>RRZU011276309.1_pt1 | contig 22420 bp, 23 predicted proteins | sample 2165561 | NCBI WGS metagenome assembly RRZU01 (sample SAMN10456909, study PRJNA506462) | wastewater metagenome | isolation source: wastewater sludge | place: USA: Moscow, Idaho | reverse complement strand
GTACCTGCTCTATGAGCCGCAAATAATCTAAACTTCTCCCTTCGTGAGGGAGATTTTTGTATGATCGAGAGCCGAAAGAAAGAGATATACGTAGTCTGTGGTTACACAGATATGAGAAAAAGGCAAAAAAAAAGCCCGGCTTTTCAGCCGGGTAATTATCGTATGGTGGCGCTGACTGGATTCGAACCGGTGACCTGTCGGGTATGAACCGAATGCTCTAGCCAACTGAGCTACAGCGCCAGAAAAAAATGGTTGCGGGGACAGGATTTGAACCTGTGACCTTCGGGTTATGAGCCCGACGAGCTGCCGTACTGCTCCACCCCGCGATATAGTGTCTGGTGCCGAGAGCGGGATTTGAACCCGCACGAACTTGCGTTCGCAGGATTTTAAGTCCCGTGCGTCTACCTTTCCGCCACCCCGGCTGACTGATGTATTATAGCAACATTTCGCTATTCGTCAAGGCTTTTTGCAAAGGAGCACCATTTATTTGCCGGGCAATTTTTACAATCTGGTTTTCTAGCACTGCAAATGTGTCTGCCATGCTCCAAAAAATTCAGGTGACCACCGTGAAATCTTGACGGCGGCAGAGTCGCTTCCAGATATAACTGAATCTTGTCGGCTGACATTTTTTCCGAAACCCAGCCAAGCCTCCTGCTGATTCTGGCAACATGAGTGTCTACCGGGAAGGCCGGCATTGCCAAATCAAACATCAGCACCACAGCAGCGGTCTTAACCCCTACCCCAGGAAGCGATACGAGAAAATCACGCGCATCATACGGATCCCAGTTAATTAGCTCTTTGATCGAGTAGCAGCCAAATTTTTCTTTGACAATTTCCAGTATCTGCTTCATTCTTGCGGCTTTGGTCTCGCCCAGCCCGGCAACACGTATTTTGTCGGCAATGTCTTCAACAGAGGCGCCTGAGGTTATCTCCCATGTTGGATATTCCGCTTTCAGTCTGTCGAAGGCCTTGTCCCTGTTCCTGTCATTGGTGTTTTGCGAGAGCACAGTGAGCATAAGCCCATCAAGAGGCTCCTCGTGCTCATATTTTGGGAATGCCGCCTTCTCGCAGCCCCAGAGCCCCTCAAACGCGTCCAGTATCTCTTGGATGTGCTCAGGCTTAGTCTCAGCCATTATGTTTTGATTCCTTTTCTTTTGCCGCATCTGTTTTGGGCTTTTGCTTTTCTTTATTTTTTTTGGGTGGATCAATGAGATCCTGCATTTTCTTTTTATGTCTGTAGGCTCTTTCGATCCAACCTTCCAGACATGTGCCAACTTTTCCGTGAATGGTGCCGACGGAATATGAGCCGTTTCCGTCTATTTTCCCTGCAGCTACACCCGTGAGGATTTCAATTCCTTCATCAATTGTTCTGACACTCCAGATATGGAATTGTCCTTTTTTCACCGCATCGACAACCTCATGGCTCAGCATCAGGTGCTGCTCGTTCTGATGCGGTATCATTACCCCTTGTTCTCCGGTAAGTCCAAACTTTTTGCAGTAGCGGAAGAACCCCTCAACTTTTTCGTTGACGCCGCCGATTGGCTGTACTGAGCCGAATTGGTCAACGGAGCCTGTGACCGCAATCCCCTGCTTCAGAGGGACACCGGAAAGAGCAGAGAGCAAGCAGTAGAGTTCTGTAGATGAAGCACTGTCGCCTTCGATTCCGCCATAGGTCTGTTCAAATGTTATTCTCGCTGATATTGATAGGGGAAAATTCTGGGCGTACATCCGTCCTAGATAGCTGGTGAGAATCATCAGCCCCTTGTTGTGTATGGGCCCCGTCATACTAACTTCTCGCTCAATGTTCACAATGCCTTCCTGACCCATAAAGACATTGGCGGTAATTCGAACAGGCGCGCCGAAGCTGTGGTCTACAAGCTGCAAGACAGTAAGCCCGTTGATCTGTCCTACGACAGAGCCTGAAGTGTCAATGCGTACGACGCCGTCGTTATAGCTTTCTTGTATTTTTTCTTCCAACAAGTTTGAGCGATAGATTTTTTCTTCTATCGCCTTTCTGGCATGAGAGAGACCGACCTGTTTTTTGCCTTCTGTTGCCGCCCAAGCTGTCGCTTCCACTAGTATTTCCGCAACTTTGTTGAATTGTGTTGTCAGCTTGTTTTGGTCTTCTACAAGGCGGGAGGAGTATTCGATTATCTCACCCACCGCCGCGGCAGAAAAGTTAAGTTTACCTTCGTGGGCGACAAAACCGGCAACAAAGCGTGCCAACTGCATCTCCGACTCCGCTGTTCTGGCCATGTCAGTATCAAAATCAGCCTTTATCTTAAATATTTTCTGAAACTCTGAGTCATAGATATTGAGCAAGTAGTAGAGGTAAGGCGTGCCAACCACAACAACCTTCATGTCTATGGGGATGGCCTCGGGGCGAAGAGAGGAAACAGGCACATAACCCAGCTGCTCTCCAAGGTTTTCAATTGATAGTTCACGGCAGCGCAAAACCCTTTTTAACGCATCCCAGGACATGAACTGACGCAAAAGCTCTTCCGCTTCAAGCAGCAGATATCCGCCGTTCGCACGGTGCATGGCTCCGGGCGTGATTCTGCGGAAGTCTGTGTAGAGGTTGCCCTGACGGCTTTCGTAGTCTACTTTGCCGACAAGGTTGTAGTAGATGGGGTTTGTCTCTCTGATAACCGGTGCGCCATCTTGAGGATTGTTGGAAACAAAAGCGTTAACCTCATACCTTGTAAAGTCGACCTCTGCGCCCTCATCCCGCGCTGCAGCTAAAAAGGCGTTAAAATTCGCCACAACATCTTTAGTTAGAGAGTCAAGCCATTCTTCCAGTTTTTTGTTCGGTTTATATTTCGCGCTCAGCTCAGAAAGTATTGGCTCTATTACTGCACGGCATATCTGTTCCTCGAGTTCCTTGATTTTTTCCTTAAGGTCTTTTTCCCTCTCGCGAATCAGGCGAAGAGTCACCAGTGTTTTCTGAGATATATCTTCGGATACTTTCTGAAGGGCATCCTGCTCTTCCTGTGAAAGCTTTTCAAACTCTTCCTGCTGCATTTCACGCAGTACAGCTTCCTGCGGTGCTTCTTCTTTCACATCTTCCGCAACTTTGGCTTCAGCCGCATCGTCATCCGCATCTTCTTTCAGCGGCAAAGCCATAATCATCGGCAGATTGACAAACCCCTGCGGAGTACGCTTGATAGCAAAATTTTGACCTTCCGCCCACAAGCGCAAATCCTCCATCAGTTTATTGACCACTTCTTGGAAGCTTTTTACCAACTGAGCTTTGTTATCTTCGTATTCATTGTTGTCAAAGGCCTTCGACAGAGAAGATTTCATCTCCTCCACTGCTGTTTCCGCATCTTTAGACAGTTCTTTCCCCTTACCGGCTGGAAGGTTTATCGCCAATGGTACACTTGCGTCATCAAAGTTGAATACATAGATCCAATCATCAGGCGCAGGCATCTCTTTAGCGGACCGCGCAAGCTCCCGCATCGCGTATGAGGTCCGTCCGCTTCCAGGCTCACCAACCATAAAAATATTGTAGCCCTTACTTTTTACCGAAAGGGCAAAATTAACCGCATGAACGGCGCGGTCTTGTCCGACAAGACCTTCCAACTTCTCGACTCCTTTAGTAGTTTTAAATCCAAGAGCCTGAATATCGGCGCACCTTCTTAGTTTGTCCGTTGAAAGTTCTCTATCTTTAATAAGGGACATGTCAAGCCTCCTGACAAAATTCAAACATTCAGCACAAATTTATCCTGTTTTATGTTTCGGTAAACAATAAACGAAAACACTATCCTTACGCAAGGGGGGTTTTACCTTTTACGTTTATATTATTATATACAAATAACAAAAAAAAGAGGGCGGCGAATAAGTCGCAGCCCTCTTTTAATAGTCGATTTCTTTATAAAAGAAATACCTAAAGTTACATCTTCTCTACGTCTGAAGCCTGGGGGCCCTTGCTGCCCTGGGTAATCTCGAAAGATACCTTCTGGCCTTCATCAAGGGTCTTGAAGCCGTCGCCCTGGATTGCGCTGAAGTGCACGAATACGTCGTTGCCTTCGTCTGTGGTGATGAATCCGTAACCCTTAGTTGCGTTAAACCATTTTACTGTGCCGTTGCTTTTCAATGTGTTGCCTCCCAACAGGAAAAATTATAAATCAGACTCTTCGTCCGACAAGCACACTCTAAACTTATATTACCCTCTTGTCAAGCCCATTGAACGAAAATTACCGCATTCTGCCCTAAACTCATGAAATATTGCCCGTTTTTTTGAACCCAATTATAAAAACAGCAGGATCTGTAGATATTCTATAAATTTTTAACATAATAGCCAAAAAATCAAAATATATTGTTCTAATCTATTTTGATTGCCAAATTCAGATATTGTCTGATTAAGTTTGACCTTTATAATATAACCATATTGTCAAACTTAGTTAATAATTCCCGAGGGGGAGATTCTAATGAACATGAATAAATTAACCCAGAAATCACAGGAAGCTTTTTATGAAGCTCAAAATATCGCAATAAGGCATGGGCATCAAGAGGTTGAAGGAGAACATCTGGCTCTTGCTTTACTTAATCAGGAGAATGGATTGATTCCCAAACTCCTTGTAAAGATGGATTTACCGGTGGAAAATATAGCCAACGCTCTTGAGATGGAGCTGCGTAAACGTCCGCGCGTTTCAGGAGCAGGGCAGGAATCAGGAAAGATCTATGTCTCCCAGCGCCTTTCAAAGCTTATAGTCACAGCTGAAGAAGAGGCAGATAAGTTAAAGGACGAATACGTGTCAGTAGAGCATCTATTTTTAGCGCTGCTTTCTGAGGGAAGTTCCGCTCCATGCGGAAAAGTTTTCTCCACTTTTACACTTACCAAGGAGATGTTTTTAAAGACTCTGTCCAATGTCAGAGGCAACCAGAGGGTGACAAGCGATAATCCGGAGGATACTTATGATGTACTGGAAAAGTACGGACGCGACCTCGTTAAGGCTGCAAGAGATAATAAACTTGACCCCGTGATCGGCAGAGATGAGGAAATACGCCGTGTCGTCCGCATCCTTAGTAGAAAGACGAAAAACAATCCTGTCCTGATTGGTGAACCTGGAGTCGGTAAAACGGCTATTGTTGAAGGGCTAGCGATACGTATTCTTCGCGGCGATGTGCCGGAGGGACTCAAAGATCGCGCCATCTTCGCTCTGGATATGGGAGCTTTGCTGGCCGGAGCAAAATTCCGCGGTGAGTTTGAGGAACGCCTGAAGGCCGTGCTTAATGAGGTAAAGAAAAGTGAAGGGCGGGTTATCTTATTTATCGACGAACTTCATACCATTGTCGGGGCTGGTAAAGCCGAGGGTGCTATTGACGCCGGCAATATGCTGAAGCCGATGCTGGCAAGAGGAGAACTGCACTGTATCGGAGCGACAACCTTGGAAGAATACCGCAACTATATTGAAAAGGACGCCGCACTTGAAAGGCGTTTTCAGCCTGTACTTGTAGAAGCACCTGACGTTGAAGACACGGTTTCTATTTTACGTGGTTTAAAGGAGAGGTTTCAGCTCCACCATGGCGTGAGAATTCAAGACAATGCCCTTGTTGCCGCGGCAGTACTCTCAAATCGTTATATTTCGGACAGGTTCTTGCCGGATAAAGCTATTGACTTGGTAGACGAAGCCTGCGCTATGATTAGAACAGATATTGATTCTATGCCGGCTGAACTTGACGATGTCTCCCGCAGAGTGATGCAGTTGGAGATTGAAGAAGCCGCTTTGAAAAATGAGAAGGACAAAGCCAGCAAAGAACGCCTAGATACTTTGCAGAAGGAACTCGCTGACCGTAAGGAACAAGCTAACACTTTGCGGGCGCAGTATGAGACTGAAAAGCAAAATATCGCTAAAGTTCGCGGTATCCGCGAGGAAATTGAACAGATACGCCACGATATTGAGAAGGCTGAGCGTGAGTATGACCTTAACAAAGCAGCTCAGCTTCGCCACGGAACATTGCCGGAACTGGAGAAGAAGCTTGAAGCGGAAGAGAAAGCCACTGCGGCAAGCGGCGGTGCAAGACTGCTTAGGGAAGAAGTCACTGATGACGAGATCGCTCAGATTGTGGCTAAATGGACCGGCATTCCGGTAACACGCCTGGTTGAGGGCGAACGGGAGAAACTGCTTCATCTTGATAACCTGCTGCATGAACGGGTGGTCGGGCAAGATGAGGCGGTGGAGCTGGTAGCGGATGCGGTGCTGCGCGCGAGATCCGGCATCAAAGATCCTAAACGCCCGATAGGCTCATTTATCTTCCTGGGTCCCACCGGAGTCGGCAAGACAGAACTAGCTAGGGCGCTTGCAGAATCATTGTTTGACTCCGAGGAGAATATCGTCCGCATAGATATGTCAGAATATATGGAGAAGCACTCCGTTTCCAGACTTGTTGGCGCCCCTCCGGGATATGTAGGCTATGATGAGGGAGGTCAGCTTACGGAAGCAGTTCGCAGACATCCATATTCGGTGGTGCTGTTTGATGAAATAGAGAAAGCTCATCCCGATGTGTTCAACATTTTATTGCAGATACTTGATGACGGTAGAGTAACAGACAGCCACGGACGCACAGTGAGTTTTAAGAACTGCGTTATCATCATGACCAGCAATATCGGCGCACAGACGCTTATAAACGGCATGAACAATGAAAACGGAGATATCTCCGAACAAGCAAGAGATAGCGTCTCTGCTGCGCTTAGAGCACACTTCAGACCGGAATTTCTCAACAGGATCGACGAAATAATCTTTTTTAAGCCTTTGCGCCTCGAAGAAATTTCTGCCATCGTCAGACTGCTGCTTAAACAGCTGGAAGCTAGACTGCGTGATAGAAACATTACGTTGGAAGTCACGGAGGACGCGCTTAATACTGCAGCGCGCAGCGGTTATGACCCAGTATACGGAGCGCGTCCTCTTAAGAGATATTTGCAGAAGAAGCTGGAAACGCAAATCGCCAGACTGATCATTGGCGGCGAGGTTCCCGAAGGCTCGGTGATAAAGGTGGAAAGTCAGGGAGGAGACCTGATTGTTCATATCAAAAAACCTGAAAATGTGTGACAGTAGCAATAAACGCATGGAGGCGGGTATAATATGTTCCGCTTCCATGCTTCGCAATTTCTATACAAACCATTCAAGGAGGAAAAACAATGTCAACCAACATCGAAAAACATGAATTTCAAAGCGAGGCCAAACAGGTACTTGAACTGATGATTCACTCTGTTTATTCAAACCCCGATATCTTCCTTAGAGAATTGATATCAAACGCTTCCGACGCGATAGACAAGCTTCGCATCGAAGGGTTGAGCCATGCAGATCTGGCCGACCTCGCCAAAGAGGGAAGAATAGATATCGTTATAGATAAGAACGAAGGCACTTTAACAATTTCCGACAATGGTATTGGTATGACAAGGGAAGAGCTGACATCATACCTGGGAACAATCGCCCGAAGCGGCACAAAAGAATTTATGAAAGCCATGCAGGAAGCTAAATCGGGAGCGAACAACGATCTTATCGGACAATTCGGAGTAGGCTTCTATTCCAGCTTTATTGCCGCTGATAAGGTTACGGTGATTACACGAAAAGCTGGGACAAGTGAAAGTTCGCTTTGGGAGTCAGAGGGCGACGGGACTTATACTATTACCGACGGAGAGCGCGATACACATGGGACAACCATAACCCTGCATATGAAGAAGGCAGAGGAGAAGGACGAGGACGATATCCCCAAGGACTATCTTTCAGAGTGGACACTGCGCGGCATTATCAAGGAATATTCTGATTTTGTCACCTATCCCATCATGCTAACCGATAAAGATAAGGAAAAGAAAGAGGACGATAAGGAAGAGCCAGTTAACTCGATGAAGGCTCTTTGGACACGCCCTGAAAGCGAAGTCTCCGAGGAAGAGTACAAAGAGTTTTACCGCCACATCACACACGACTGGGACGATCCGCTGGAGCGTATTTCATACAAGGCGGAGGGCAGCAGTGAGTTTAAAGCGCTGTTATACATCCCTTCACGCCCGCCGATGGACCTTTTCTATCAGGATGGCAAGCATGGAATTCAGCTTTATATCCGCAGGGTCTTTATTATGAACGACTGTCGCGAGCTGATTCCGGAATATTTACGTTTTGTTAAGGGCGTAGTTGATTCAGAGGACCTGTCTTTAAACGTTTCACGCGAGATCTTGCAGCAAGACAAGCAAACTGTGATGATCAAAAACAGCCTTACGCGTAAAATTCTCGATTCTCTCCGTAAAATGAAACTGGATAGAGACGAAGACTATAAAAAATTCTGGCAGATATTTGGACTTGTTCTAAAAGAGGGTATTGTTTCTGACATCAAAAACCGTGAACAGATTATGAAGCTTTGCCTGTTGGATAGCTCAAACGGCGGTAAAACAACCATTGAGCAGTATGTTGAGCACATGGCGGGTGGACAGAAAAAGATTTATTATATTACCGGCGGCTCAAGCGAAAATCTGGCAAACTCTCCAAAGCTTGAATCGTTTAAAAAGAAGGATATCGAAGTACTCCTTCTCAGTGACGCAGTTGATGAGATATGGGTCAATAACGCCCGTAAATTTGACGAGTATGATTTTGTCTCCGTCTCCTCAGATGATATAGAACTTCCGGAAGGGATGGAATCAGAGGACAACAAAGATAAAGAGACACTGGAGAAGAGCGGCTTTGCCGGCAGAATAAAGGACGCTTTGTCCTCACTGGTGGAAGATGTTAAGCTTTCAAACAGGCTGGTAGATTCCCCCGCCTGCTTTGTTCAGAGGGGTGAACCAATCTCGCCGCAGATGAGAAACTTCTTCCGCTCTATGGGACAAGATGTTCCTGAAGAGAAGAGAGTGCTGGAACTAAATCCCAGCCATCCGTTGATAAAGAGAGCCGCTGCTGAAGCCGAAAACGAGAACACTGATATGAAGGAATGGGGTGCGCTTTTGATGGGGCTGGCCTCAATTTCTGACGGGGAACCGGTAGCGGACGGCAAGCAATTCACCGACCTCATAAGCAAACTGATGGAGAAATAGCCTTTCCCAAAAACTGATTGTTTAAGGCGCAGAGAATATCTTCTCTGCGCCTTTTATATGTCGGTAATTCTCGTTACCAGTGGTAAAATAATCTGCCTCGCATTTGCCCGGGAGCAGCTCCTATGGTAGACTTAAAGTAATCAGTACAAGAATAGGAGCGATTTTGTGCGTAAAATCTTGATATGCGTTTTGCTTATAGTACTGGCCTTTCCTTCAACTCTACCGGCATATTCACGCGCCTGTCCCACAGAGTTTATATATAAGGCCGGGGATTTATCTACAAAAAGATCAATTATTTTTTTAAAAAATCACATTAAAAATATTGACATCGAAGGATTACCTATAAAGATAAAGATAAAATCAAATTTATCTTTTATTTATAAAAACAACCGCCAAGAACCTCTACAGTCTTTTTCTCCGGATAGGACTCTTTTAGCGGAGACAAAAGAGCCCACAAAAAATAAAGTTTCCGTTTCGATATTAAAAGATAGCAAAAGCGGCCGCCTTAGCTGGGAAATAAGCGGGGTTAGCAGAAAAATTAGTTTTAAATCCCGTGTCCCTTTCACAAGAGAAGAGTATAAATTAGTTGCAGAGGAAGAAGAGATTTATGCGAAACCCGGAGGCAACGGCATTATTATCCAGTATGCAGGTCCTGACCCCGACAATTCTGACTTGGTTTTCTATTTGACCAACGCCGCAGCTCTCCCAAAATTCAGTGTAAAAAAGGTGAGAAAGCGTGACCTTCCCGGATATTTCAGGTTTTTAGGCGGAATTATCCAGATAAGGGAAGCAAATGCCGCTGGTAAAGATGGCTCCATTGAATACCAGTGGGAAAAGAAACCGCATTCAGTGTCAGGAGTATAGATTCTCCGAAAACAGCGCATTGGTGCTGGGAAAATTACTGTCCAAACGGCGGTATCTGTGGACGCATTCTATGTATTCCGACTTAAGGGATTCATAGCGTCTGATTACATCTTGGGTATTTTCTTTGCAAACATCCATGATTGGATCGTAATTGTTTACCATCGCGGAGACAACTTCATTGTCTAACAATCCTTTTGAGGCCATATCAGAGATTATTTCTATCGCTTGCTCTTTTGGTAAAATCTCTTTATAGCTTCGCTTACTGACAAGAGCGCTTAATATATCGGCGACAGCCATAATTCGCTCTTCCAGAGACAGTTGATCTGCTTTGATTCCCCTCGGATATCCAGAACCATCCAGCTTTTCGTGATGGCGCACGGCTATTTTTAACACATCATCGTTTACAGCTCCTTTAATAAGTCTTTCTGTATAAACAACATGTGTTTCCATAACTACCCGCTCTTCAGGGGTAAGTCTGCCGGCCTTTTCGAGTATATGTGAAGGTATCATTATTTTGCCTACATCGTGGAGCAGAGCTGCACAGCGTATTTTTCTAAGTTCTTCGCCTTCAATTCCAAAGCGCAGTGCTATCTGGCAGGCGAGATCCTCAGTTTGTATGGTGTGGGTCACTGTCTGTTCGCTTTTGAAATCTATAGTGAACACCAATAGTTTAATTAATTTCATTAAATCCGCTTCGTTAAGCCCCAGCATATTATAGTAGCCGGTGATTTCAGTTTTGTAGCGGCTATTGTTAAGGGCATCGATAATTTGATATTTTTCTTCTGCGTTCATGAAGAGCTCAACGTCGGCAGGATCAAAGGTGGAACCGGCAAGTGATTTTATTTTGGCAAGAATCTGGTCTTTGGTTAGCTTATTTGCGAGATAAACATCAATCCTGTCAGCTAAATGCAGTCTTAATGCCATAGGGACATGCTCAGAATCGATATCTTCGCGTTCATTGTAGGTTAAGTGATGGTATAGAATAACTTCTGCGTAGTCTTCCATATAAGAAAGGTATTTTATAAATAAATATCCATATACTGAATGGGAAAGTGTATTTTGTGCATCGAATGTGAGCAAATCAGAAATTTCTTCTGTTTTAAATGCCCCGATGTCATGAAACATTGCGCAAAACATCAGTCGTCTAATTTTTTCCGGAGAATTTTTACCTTCGTATTGATGCATTTTTAAATATATATATGCTACCCTCAGACAATGATCAGCAAGCCGATTATTCACCATGGTTAGTATTCCGTTAATAAGGTTAAAGGCAGATTCTCGCATAAACATGTCTTTTTCCACCATCTTATAATTTGAATTATGGTTTTGCGGTGGTTAGCTATACTCCATAGGTCTTCTTTGCAGTATTAGCAGTCCATCTCGTGATTCAAAACCCAAACGTCCCATAAAATCAGTTAGCTCACTGGTATATGTTACCATAACAGGGACATTTTTTATAGATGGATGATTAAGAGCATATTTAAGCAAGTTCGAACCAATACCCTTACCTTGATGATCCGGATGGACAAGTATATCCCAAAGCGAACCTCGAAACACAAAATCTGTCATTATACGACAGAAAGCGACTAATTTATCGTTATAACGAACAGAGAAACACATACTTGTGCCGGCTAGCATCTTATCTATCTGTTCCAATGAACGACTGCGCCCCCATCTTGTAAAGCGATAGAGGTCTTGCAGTTCCAACGGGACAACAGCCAACTTGCTGTCATAGTAGTAGTACGTATCGCCGCTCATCTCAGGCACATCATTCTTCGTCATAGGATGAGCCCTCACTGTTGTCAGGGGAAAGAGACTGATAGGCGGCCGCTTTTTTAGACAAGTCGCCGGATCTGGCAAGAGCCATGCCTCCGACTATTCTGCGTAGATCCCCGCGTCTGGCATCTTTGCTTATAGCCAATTCCATAACTTGACCGGCCCCGCAATTACTGCAGGTCCATACTGCACGAGCAATTCCCGCTGCATCAGGAGATCCAGCGAGAACTTTCATTTCCCCACATTTTTGACAGGCGACTATTAGCATTTTATGGCTTCTTTCATTTTGATTTTTGTTATTTTATTACACAGCGCACTCGCAGAGGCCCCTCGGTGTATATATCATCGGCGGCTACCATTGTTACTTTAAAATCTTTTTTGCTCTGCGTAACAGAATCTAGCATGTCAAGCAGTTCAGCCGTGTCAATGGAACCAATATTGCCGGTCAGAGGGTCTCTTAGTACTCCCTCTTTTGCTGCCTCAGTGTTCAGCTCTTTCAGTGCTTTGAATATTGATGATTCCACTTCATTTCGGTGTGTTCCTGCCTTGATGATTGTTTCATAAAGAACCTCTCTAGCTTTAAATATCTGCCGTGTCCTAAATATTTCCAGCCGAGACATCACCGGCTCGCCCTCTACAGCATTTGATTGCGCAACCAATCTAATAAGCCAGCGAGCATCCGAACCAGAGGTAAGAATTTTTTTAACAGAATTTATCGATTTTTCGTCTATCTTTGGCTCTTTTATGTCGTCTTTCTTTTTTCCAAAACGGTACGCAAGTAGAGCACAACTCTCTTCAGCGAGTCTGTTGATGGTGCTCTGCGCTTCAGCCATGGTTATTTTTTCTTTCTGGACCACGCCTTGGGCCAAGACCTCGCCCGTAAGCGCAGCAATACGCCCTTCACGCAAGCGTTGAATGCCTTCTTTGAGGAAATCTGACTCCCGCTTCATATCTTTCACAGACGCTGTCAGTTTTTTACTTTCCAGTTTAAGTTTTGCATTTGCCTCAGCTAGCTCCGATTGTTCCTGCGCAGTTTTCTTCATCTGCGTTTCCATCGCCGCGAGTTTTGCTTTGGCTTCGTTCAGAGCCATCGTTCCGGATTTTAGTTTATCTTCGACAATCTGCAGCTCCATCTGTTTTTCGTTCAGGTTGCCTTTGTTCTCAAATAGCTCAACTTCCATTGTTTGCAGATTAGTCCTGTTTGTCTGCAGTTCTGCGGTTAGTTCCGTAACTTGTTTTTGCACAAAGTTCATGCTGAAAAGAGCGGTGCGGACAGGCTCGGAAGCGATACTTATTGCAAATAAGGTAAAAAAGGCTATGCCGATTCCGGTTATGATGGAGATGATTCTTGATGTGTGTTTAGGGCGCAGTTTAAGAAATGTAATGCGCTTTTTACCCAGTTTCATGCCAACATAGTCACCTGCCCAAGCAACAACCGCACTGATCAGCATCAGTGAAAACAATAAATTCCAGTTGATTTCCTTGAACAGTTCAAACAATGAGTATTCCCCCAATATTATGCGTCAGTTTAACATACCACATTTATATGGATAATAACAGAAGGAAAATATTGATTTGCTTTGAATGTCAGTATTTTTGGCACAAGCATAGTCTTTTACGTATGGTAGTTATTATTCTTCGTGCTCTTTTCCTGTTATTATTTTTTTTATCTCATCAGGCGTGTAGTTTTTACCGTTGTTCATGCCGGGGCATCTCTCTGCATAGAAGTCCCAGGCTTCTTTTTCCAACAGCAAGGTTTCCCAGAAGGGGAAAGTACGACACTGAATCGGACGTGCCTGGTATATTTCGCATTTGTGATTTTCACTATTTAGAAATATGCAGTCAAAGTTTTCCTTTTCTTTAATACTCAACTTACCCATTTTTCTCACAAGGAAGTCTTTTCTGAGTTTGTGAAGGTTAATATTTAAAAAACCGCCAATCAAGGAAGTTTCTTGTTCGCTAACCCATACAGAACCTGGCTCCCCGCCACAACATTTGCCGCACATGACACATTCAAACCGCAGGCCGGATTTATCCCACCAATATTTCATTTTTTTGCCTCTTTTATTAGGGTTTTCTTTCGTAAAGAGAAAAAACAACTGCCATAAAAACGAGCTTTGTTTCGCCCGATATTTACAGCAGCTGAGTTTTACTTTATAGCACAGGCTCTACCGGCCTCTGTAACCTCTTCTTGTAGCGGAGAAGATTGCCCCTGTCTCTTTGAGTTTATCCAGTGACTGGAGGGCTATTCCGGTGCCAAAAGCGACACATTCAGAAGCCGATTCTGCGACAACAGCATTTATTTCTGTCTCAGTCATAATCAAATCGGCCAGTCCGCGCAGGTAAGCGCCGCCGCCTGTGAGGATTATGCCTCTGTCAATAACGTCAGATGCCAGTTCCGGCGGAGTCCGCTCCAATACTCTTTTTATCGCAGCAATGATAGCATTTACCGGTTCTTCTACAGCAGTGGCTATATCAGTACTGCTTACAGTTATTTGTCTCGGCAGTCCCTGTATAAGGTCTCTGCCTCTTATTTCCATCGTCAAATCTTCTGATGTGCGACTGGCATCGCAGGCTCCTATTTGTTTTTTTACTTCTTCTGCCGTTTGCTCTCCGATTGCCAAGTTGTGCTGGCGTCGCATGTACCTGACGATACATTCGTCAAATTTATCTCCACCGACACGGAGCGATTCATAGACAACTAAGCCACCAAGAGAGGCTATCGCAATATCTGTTGTTCCACCACCAATGTCAACAACCATATTCCCTATCGGTTCCCCAATTGGCATATTGGCTCCGATAGCCGCCGCCATAGGTTCTTCGATCAGATACGCTTCCTTGGCCCCTACTTCAAGAGCCGCTTCCAGAACTGCTCTGCGTTCAACATCGGTGGCTCCAGCAGGTACCCCAATCATTACTCTATGGCGCGCTAAACGCTCAACACCTGAGGTAACTTTTTTGATAAACTCGCGAAGCATCACTTCTGTCATTGTATAGTCTGCAATAACGCCGTCGCGCAGCGGCCTTATGGCCACTACGTTGCCTGGAGTTCTACCAATCATTATCTTTGCTTCTTCCCCAACAGCAAGGATTTTGCCCGTGTATTCGTCCATAGCGACAACCGATGGTTCTCTGAGTACTATCCCCTTGTCCTTAATAAAGACGATAACTGTCGCTGTTCCGAGATCTATACCTATATCCCTGCTCCACAAAATCAGTCTACCTCCCTCAAATGAGAGACTATCCCACTAGGGAATGTTTCTCTGTCTTAGCTTTTATATTCTACAACACATGGTGAAATTAGTGTTAATCCCAAATATTTTCGCAGTAATTAATTTTCCACAGAAAAAGCCCGCTAGCTGGAAAAGTTTTCCCTCCATCACACCTGTCCGCGTCATCCATAAAAAGCTCGTTTATCCATTCCGGACGATGTTCGCCTGTCGCGACTTTTTCCAAGTTGCCGATTATTATACGCACCATATTGGTAAGAAAACCACTGCCTTTTATATGAAATGTCACTAAATTCCCTTCCTGATTCATGCGTACTTCATATAATGTGCGTATTGTATTGGCAGGACGCTCTCCCTTTCTTGAAAAATTGGCAAAGTCATGAGTGCCTTCAAGGTAACGACAGGCCTCAGCCGCCAGCCCCCAGTCCCTGTCAGGAGATTTCACCCAACAGGTTACCGGCTTTAGGTGCGGATATATTGTGCTTGCATTCCACACAAAATATTTATACTCTCTGCTTCCGGCATCAAATCTCGCATGAAAAAGGTTGTTCACCCTGGCAATGCGCATAGCGGACATTCCGTCCGGAATATTGGCATTGAGTGCAAGCAGCAGTCGCCGAGGTTCCCAATCTTTGTTCATGTCAAAGCTGCACACTTGTCCTTTCGCATGAACGCCGGCGTCAGTTCTGCCGGCACCTGCAACTTTTACAAAAGAACCGTTAATCAAACTCAATGCTCTTTCCATGTATTCCTGCACGGTTGGAAGTCCTAACTGGCGCTGCCATCCGCAAAATTTTGAACCTTCATAGCTCACTTCCGCAGCATAACGCATTTATCCCGCCATCCTGTTTACAAAAAGAATAATTAAGGCAAAAAATATAAATATGCTAAGGACTGCGCTGTCCTTATACCTCCATTTCAGGGGATACATTCGCACACGTCCTATACCGCCGCGATAGCACCTTGATTCCATTGCTGAGGCCAAAGTGTCAGCACGCTGAAAAATCAGCACAAACATCGGAATCAGTATGGGAATGTATGACTTGGCTCTTTTTACAAGCCCGCCGGTGTCAAAATCGGCACCGCGCGAGGCCTGAGACTTCATGATTCTGTCTGTCTCTTCAAAAAGAGTAGGTATGAACCTTAATGCGATTGTCATCATCATCGCCGTCTCATGAGCGGGAAAACCTATTTTTTTAAACGGCGACAACATCAGCTCCAAACCATCGGATAGTTCTGAGGGGCTGGTCGTGAGCGTCAGTATCGACGCGTACATGACCAGAAAGAGAAGTCTTAAAGATAATTTTATCGCTGTCATTATTCCTTGAACGGCAATGCCGATAGGTCCCAGCGTAAAAATAATATCCCCCGGAGTCCAGAAAATATGCAGCAGCGATGTAAAAAGTATAAGGAATAGCACAGGTTTTGCCGAACGAAGGATTGCTGAAAAAGGAATTTTAGACAGATGGACAATTATTGGTAATAATAAGGCCCATAAGGTCATAGAGTACAATCCGTCCGACATAAAGATTGCCACCATAGAAACAATCGTTATCAAAACTTTGCACCGGGGATCAAGTCCGTGTACGAAAGACTTTGCCGGAATGTACTGTCCAAGAGCTATTCCATTCATCATTGACATGCCGGCATCCCCTTCGCTATTAATTCGGCCAGCCGCTCAGGGTTCCACTCGGCTTCGCATATAATTCCCGCGTCGACCAGCATTTTCGACAGCATCATCACGTCAGGTAAGGTAAGAGTAGCCAAGTCACCGGCACAAAGAGCCGCTGCTGTCTGTTTGGGCGTGCCCCATGAAATGCTGCGTCCCTGTTCTAAGACCAAAATTTTGTCACTGATATTCAGCGCAAGCTCCAGGTCATGTGTTATATGAATTATTCCGCATCCGCTCTCGGAATTTTTACGCAGTATCGCCACAAGTTCTTCAGCCCCAGATGCGTCAAGACCAGCGGTAGGCTCATCAAGTACAATGTAGTCCGGCTGTGATGATATCACGGAGGCAATAGCCACGCGCCTTTTTTGCTTACCTGATAGTTCAAAGGGGTTTTTATCCAATATTGACTCTTTAAGCCCTATAGTTAAAAGAGCCCTTTTTATGCGTAGGTCTAACTCATCTCCCGTTATCCCCCAATTTTTAGGACCAAAGGATAATTCTTCCTCAACAGTTTCCGCAAAAATTTGCTGTTCGGGATACTGAAATACTAAGCCGACTTTTTGTCTGACAGAACGTATTTCAGTCATATTTTTTTCTATGGAAAGACCATCTACGGTTACGCTGCCGCTCTGCGGTATTATCAGCGCGTTTAAATGCTGGGCGAGAGTCGATTTGCCGCTGCCGGTGTGACCGACAACTGAGATAATTTCCCCTCGCTCCGCCTGAAACGATACCCCGTCCAAAGCCACAGTTTCTGTAGGCAGTCCTATGTTATAGATACATTTTAAGTCTTTTACTATTATTGACATAAGGCATCTTTTATCGCTTTTACTTCGGACTTCACTGAGTCCTGTAATATTTTCATCTTTATCAGCCTGTCTCTCAACACTGCTATGGCCGGTTTTGCAAAGTTCATTGCTCGCAATTCTTCCGTTGATTTTGCAAGAAAAACCTCAGGAGTCCCTTGCCATACTATTTGCCCGGCCTCTAATACCACTACTCTGTCTGAACAAACAATTTCATCAAGATTGTGAGTTACTTGTACTATTGTAGTACCTTTGTTATGCTGCTCTTTAACAATATTCATAAAATCTTTTCTTGCAGACGGATCCAGCATAGACATCGCTTCGTCAAGCAAAATGGCGCGTGGAGCGATGGCAAGCACTCCGGCAATTGCTAAACGCTGCTTTTGTCCCCCCGACAGTGACGATACAGGAGCTTTTCTTTTTTCCCACAGCCCCGTGGATATCAGTGCATGGCAAACCCTTTCTCTGATCTCCTCCGAGGCAATGCCAAGGTTTTCAGGGCCAAAAGCTGTATCCTCCTCAACAATAGCTGCAACTATCTGATCTTCGGGGTTTTGAAAAACCATTGATACTTGCGATCTCACTGTTTCAGGGCCACTATCTCCTTCAGTTTTGTGCCCATCCACAAAACAAACGCCCTGCGTGGGTATCAGCAGGGCATTAAATAGCTTCATCAGGGTTGATTTTCCCGAACCGTTAGAACCGAGAAGTACAACCCACTCACCGGGGCGGATTTCCAGATCAAGGCTGTGAATAGTATTGGTCACAGCTCCTGGATACCGGAACTCCGCACCCTTGAGAGAAAGGGCTATGCCTAAACTCATTCTGAGTTAGTCAACCAGCTGGATGACCGCCATCTCAGAGGCGTCGCCAAGGCGTGCGCCGAGTTTAATTATTCTGGTGTAGCCGCCGTTGCGATCTGCGTACTTGGGACCAAGTTCGTTGAAGAGCTTAGTGACAGCCTCTTTGTGGGGCAAGCGGGCGATTACCAGACGACGATCACTCACTTCGCCTGACTTAGCCTTTGTTATGAGCTTTTCGGCTACTCTGCGAACTTCCTTCGCTCTTGTAGCTGTAGTCACAATGCTGCCCTCAATGAAGAGACTGGCTGCCATATTTCCTAGCATGGCCCACCTATGGGAGCTGCAGCGTCCCAACCGCCTTGTTGTAACGCGGTGTCTCATTGATTACTCCTCCTTCTGCTTCTTTGCGTTTGTGTCGATATCATCATCGTCATCGTCAAGAGGCGCGCTGATGTCACCGCTGAGATGAAGATCGAATTTGGACAGTTTTTCCTCAATCTCTTTGAGCGAGATTTTACCAAGATTGCGTATCTTAAGAAGGTCATCTCTTGTTCTTGAGACAAGCTCTCCAATGATATGCACTCCGCCGCGGAGGAGGCAATTTTCACTGCGGACTGAAAGCTCCAGGTCACGAACCGGTCTTGCATAGATGGAATTTTCACCCATCGGGAATCCGGAGATTGCCGGCTGCTTGTCTGAAATCGGAGATACCGCGGATTTCACCGCATCGTCTCCTTTGATAATTTCATCAAGAGCGCTGCTTCCGGGACCGGCAAGAAAATCTACAACAGAGGCATAATAGCCTTTTAGTATTCTGCTAGCCTGGATAATTGCGACTTCAGGAGTTACAACGCCGTTTGTCCATATTTCTATGGTAAGGCTGTCGTAGTCAGTGCGCTGTCCCATTCTCTTGTCTTGAATATCATATTTAACTCTCTTGACCGGAGAAAAGAGAGCGTCCGCCTGAAGAGCATCAACCGGAAGGTAAGAGGCTCTCGGACGGTCGATCGGAGCATAACCGGTCCCTGTTCCTACGTAGAGGTCCATTGCAATTGAATGTCCCTCTTCAAGTGTGCACATGTAGGCGTCGGGATCAGGGAACTCGACCTCACTGTCAGGCTCAATGTCAGCCGCCGTAATCACCTTGGGGCCTGTGACCTCAAGGTGAAGCGTTCTGACTGAATTTGAGTGACAGCGAACCGGTATATGTTTTAGGTTCACCAGAAGCTCTATCACGTCTTCCTTAACGCCGGGCATAGTGCTGAATTCGTGAAGTACTCCCTCAACACGCACTGCCAGGATTGCGGCGCCACTGATAGAAGAGAGAAGCACCCTGCGGAGAGAATTGCCGAGTGTCACCCCATAACCTCTCTCAAGAGGCTCAATGGTTATCTTGCCGTACGACGTGGTGGATTCTTGTACTATGATCTCATGACGATCATGCTCCATCTTCTCCCCCACCTTTCGTTTCCCTAACGGGCATAGAATTCAACAACGAGCTGTTCGTTGACAGGTACTTCAATCTGCTCGCGGATCGGCGTTGTGACAACATTACCGGACATAGACTCTGCATTGAAGGAAAGCCATGCTGGAATTGCACGTGCGGCAGCAGCTTCTGAGTTCTCTTTAAGGAGAACAACTTCCCTGCTTCCTTCAGCGACAGCAATAACATCTCCGGGCTTAAGAAGAGCACTGGGGATATCAAGCTTGCGTCCGTTGACAGTAAAATGTCCGTGGCTGACGAGCTGACGAGCCTGACTGCGGCTGACGCCGAAGCCAAGTCGGTATACTACGTTGTCAAGGCGTCTCTCCAGAAGCTGGAGGAAGTTGTGACCGGTCTGTCCGGCCATTTTAGATGCCTTTTCATATATTGTGCTGAACTGTGTCTCGTTAAGGCTGTAGAAGCGGCGAAGCTTCTGCTTCTCACGAAGACGAAGTCCATATTCACTCATTTTTCCGCGGCGGGTACCATGCTGGCCCGGTTTGGAATTGCGCTTTGTGAGTCCGCATTTCTCCGTGTAGCAGCGGTCTCCCTTTAGAAAGAGCTTCGCACCTTCTGCACGGCAAAGCCTGCATACAGGTCCTGTGTATCTGCTCATACTGGTCAGTTACCTCCTTTAAAACCTACACGCGACGCCGTTTTGGAGGACGGCATCCATTGTGCGGGATCGGGGTTGCGTCACGAATAACGTTAACCTGTAGTCCGGCCGCCTGAAGCGAACGAATTGCAGATTCACGACCCGGTCCGGGACCCTTGACTATAACATCAACTTCGACTACGCCATGATCCTGCGCAACCTTTGCTGCCTGAGCAGCGGACATCTGGGCTGCATACGGCGTTGATTTACGTGCGCCTTTAAAGCCCACGTTACCGCCGGAAGCCCAAGAAAGTGCATTTCCCTGTTTGTCAGTGAGCGTCACAATTGTATTGTTAAATGTTGAGAAAATGTGAGCGACTCCATAGCTGACGTTTTTCTTTTCTTTGCGTTTACGAGTACGCTGTACGCGTTTGGCCACCTGTTGTTCCCTCCCTGGTTAAGCCTTACTTCGTGGCTTTCTTTTTACCCGCGACTGTCCTCTTCGGACCCTTACGTGTGCGGGCGTTAGTCTTGGTCTTCTGACCGCGGACAGGGAGACCCTGGCGATGCCTTAGACCACGGTAGCAACCTATGTCCATGAGACGCTTGATATTCATCGCTATCTCACGGCGAAGGTCACCTTCCACAGTATGATTGTTTTCAATTTCTGCACGCAGCTTCTGCTCTTCCTCTTCAGTCAGGTCTTTGACCCTTGTGTCGGGGTTGATGCCTGTTGTTGCTATTATCTGCTGTGCAACTGCCGGCCCGATACCAAAAATATAGGTAAGGGCTATCTCGATTCTCTTCTCACGCGGCAGGTCAACACCGGCTAAACGAGCCATACCCTGCTACCTCCTTGCTCCCTGGCGCTGCTTGTGGCGTGGATTTCTGCTGCATATAACGCGCACAACGCCATGGCGTTTGATTATCCTGCAATATTCACAAATTGGTTTGACCGACGGTCTTACTTTCATAAATGTAGACCTCCTTGAGTAAAACTAGAATCCCCGCTTCGGGGGACAGAACCCGATAGTAAGTTACTTATACCTGTATGTTATCCGCCCGCGAGTTAAATCGTAGGGCGAAAGCTGTAATAGAACACGGTCGCCTGGAAGAATCCTTATAAAATGCATACGCATTTTCCCCGAGACGTGAGCCAGTATCTTGTGGCCATTTTCCAGTTCTACCCGGAACATAGCGTTGGGCAGTGGCTCCACTACCTTGCCTTTTACCTCAATTACTTCTTCTTTGGCCATGCAGTAGCCTCAACCTCCCTGTTTGCAAGATGTGTCGCTGTATCCAGAATCGCGGTAATCTTCTGTTTCAACCAGCCGTTGTCCAGAGGTTTCCCGCCAGCAACACGCCCAGCCACATCTGCGAGATTCATTCTTGTCCTCTGAAGGTGGAGTTGGTTTTTCACCTTCGGCCTTTCGGTTTTATACCTTACGCCGTCTGCGATCAAAAATCTCTTTTCACCATCAGTGCCAATTACGACAAATTGTGTTCCAATGTGCTTACCTCGGCGGACAGTAACAATATCGCCTGTAGTGAATTTTTCCTTCGGCGTGACATTAGGGATCACTCCCATGGGGTAAGAATCTCCACACCATTTTCTGTCACCAACAGACTGTTCTCAAAATGAGCCGCATCACTGCCGTCTGCTGTCACGACTGTCCATCCGTCGGAAAGGCTCTTAACATCTTCCGCCCCGGACATAACCATAGGTTCAACGCAAAAAGTCATTCTGGACTTAAGTGTAACACCGCTGCCGGGCTTGCCAAAATTTGGTACTTGAGGCGCTTCGTGGAGTTTACGTCCGATTCCATGTCCAGCGTAGTCTCTGACGAGACCGAATCCGGCAGGAGTCACAACACGCTCCACGGCAAACCCAACATCGCCGATTGTCGCTCCCGGTTTCACGGCGGCCATTCCGCTATGCAGAGAAGCTAAAGTTATATCGAGCAGCCGCTGTCGACTTTCACTTATCGCCCCTACCGCAAAGGTACAGGCAGCGTCACCAAAATATCCATCTAAAGATGCTCCAGTGTCAATGCTGATGATGTCACCTTCCTGAAGAATTCTGTCTCTGGAAGGTATCCCGTGAACGACTTCTTCATTAACAGAGGCGCAGATAGTTCCCGGAAAGGGAACCGGTATCCACGG
>RRZU011118306.1_pt1 | contig 22438 bp, 21 predicted proteins | sample 2165561 | NCBI WGS metagenome assembly RRZU01 (sample SAMN10456909, study PRJNA506462) | wastewater metagenome | isolation source: wastewater sludge | place: USA: Moscow, Idaho | reverse complement strand
GATTTGGCGCAAATCTTTGGCACCACTTCAGAACATCCCAGCAAATACCTGACCCCACAAAAAGTACACCAGATATTGGAATCGGCCGAAATGGGCGATGTGGTGGCGCAATCGGAGTTGTTTGTGGACATGGAAGAAAAAGATGGTCACATCTTTACGGAAATGTCGAAACGCAAACGGGCTTTGGTCGGTTGTGATTGGACGGTGGTGCCACCCAAGAATGCCTCAACAGTTGAATTGGCTTTGACTGATGAGGTGGCGGATTGGTTGGAAGAAGTGCCCGACTTTGAAGATGTGCTGATGGACTTGCTGGACGCGCTGGGCCATGGTTTTGCAGCTGTTGAGATTGAATGGCAACAAAATCAAGGCTTGTGGCTACCGAAAGCCATGCACCAGCGGCCACAGACGTGGTTTAGCCTCAAGGACAACCGCTTGCGTTTGCGCAGCCAAGGTGGTGCGGATGAAGACTTGTGGCCTTATGGTTGGTTGATACACCGCCACCAAGCCCGCAGTGGCATCTTGGCCCGTGGCGGCTTAATGCGCACTCTGGTGTGGCCATATATGTTTAAGAATTATGGTGTGGCCGACTTTGCGGAGTTTTTAGAGATTTATGGGCTGCCTTTGCGAGTGGGTAAATACCCAGCGGGTGCCAGTAAAGAAGAAAAGAACACCTTGATTCGGGCCTTGCAAGGCTTAGGTCACAATGCGGCTGGCATCATGCCCGAGGCGATGGCCATTGAATTCATCAATGCCGCGCAAGGCAGCAATGAACCTTTTATGGCTATGGTTGAATGGTGTGAACGCACTGTGTCCAAAGTCATCATCGGTGGTACGCTGACCAGCCAAGCGGATGGCAAAGCCTCTACCAATGCGCTGGGCAACATCCACAACGAAATCCGTCATGACTTGTTGGTGAGTGATGCCAAACAACTGGCCTCTACGTTGAACCGCTTTATTGCGATGTTGGTGGAGCTGAACAAAGGCCATGTGAACCTGCGCTTGCCTGAGTTGCAGTTTGATACCCGTACACCTGAGGACATGCAAGTCTATGCCGAGGCTTTGCCCAAGTTGGTGGAGATTGGCATGCAAATCCCCATGGGCTGGGCGCATGAAAAGCTGGCCATACCTCAACCCGCAGAAGGCGAAGCCGTACTGGCTTTAAAAACGGGTTTAAAGCCTGAAAGCAGAGATGACAAAACGCTTGCAACATTGAATTACCGCCAAGTGGGTTTGAATCAACAGCAGCAAGTGGTGCCATTGGCGCAGCTGCAATTGGATGAGGCCATAGACCAGATGGCCACTGGCGACGCGCTGCCACAGCAATTGGAAGCCATGGCGCAGGTATTGGGGCAAGCCTTGGTAAGTGGCATGGATTACGAAGATGCTGCCGATAAACTGGTGATGGCTTACCCTCAAATAGACTCCACACAACTGCAAACAGCTTTAGCACGCGCCTTGTTTGTGGCCGATATTTGGGGGCAAATCCATGGACAAAGCTGATTTGGGCTTTGCCTTTGGTTTGCCGCCTGAAGAAGCGATACGCTATTTTGAGGGCTTGGGTTACAGCATCAAGAATGATTGGTCGGGTACGTGGCAACGAGCACAGGCGCAGGCTTTCAGTGTGGCCAATATTTACCGCCAAGATGTCACGGCTGAACTGTATGAAAGCTTACAGGCCGCTTTAAAAAATGGGCAATCGTTTGCAACGTGGCAGCAGCAAGTACAACAGCGATTTGATGCACGCTCTTGGGCACACCAGGATGGACAGGTGGTAGACAAAGCCACTGGCGAGGTCTTGGCCAAGCGTTTGACACCGGCACGCTTACAAACGGTTTACCGCACCAATATGCAGTCTGCGATGATGGCTGGGCGGTGGTCGCAACTGTATGACAACAAAGATGCCAGACCGTATTTGCAGTATGTGGCGGTGATGGACATGAAAACCCGCCCCAGTCATGCAGCCTTACATGGCAGTGTGTACGCGATAGACGACCCGTTTTGGGGCAGCTTCTACCCCCCGAATGGGTTTAATTGCCGCTGTACGGTGATGGCTTTGGGTGAGCGCGACATCAAACGCAAAGACTTGGTGGTGCAAAGCAGTGGTGACAAGATTGAAGATGTGCAGTTAATCACCAACAAGCAAGGCAAGACCGTCGATAGCAAGGCAATTACCTTACCCAGTGGCCAACGCTTTACTGCTGATGCAGGGTTTGCTGGCAATGTCGGTCAACAACATTTGGCCAAGCTGGGTCAGTTGCAATTGCAACGTGCGGTTGAGTTGCCGCCGCGTTTGGCGTCCATGGCGGTGGGTGAAAGTTTGAAGAATCCACAGGTGCTTAAGGCGGTCACAGCGCAAATGACCGAATTTGCTGAGGCGGTGTTTAGCAGCAAGCAAGCCCGTGGCAAGATGATGCATGTGGGTGCATTGCCGCTGAAAGTGTTGGATGAGCTGGCCAAGCGGCAGGTGTTGCCACAGTCAGCGGTGATTTCCATTACCGATGACAGATTGTTGCATGCCATCAGAGACCACAAGCAAATGCCATTGCCGCAAGACTTTTGGGGCCGCTTGCCAGAACATTTATTGCAACCTGATGCGGTATTGTTGGACAGAAACAAAGGTAATGCTGCTGTGATTATGGTTTTTAAGCAGGCCAAAAGCAAAAACAAGTTGGTGTTGACGGTGGATTACAAGATAGGCACACGTGATTTGCGCGGTAAAAAAACCACTGTTGTGAGCAATGTGATTAATACTGGTGTGGAATTAACTGAAGAATCGCAAGTAATTGGTTTGAGAAGTTACGAAACACTGTTTTGGGAGTTGTAAGCGCGGCCCGACTCGAACGGGATCATACGATATGCAAGCAGTGATCATAACCTTTACCACTGTAGGAAACTCGCACTTACAACTTAAACTTATGGTAAATCAATTGCATAAATAAGGCAAATCCATGATAGAAATTCAGATAAATGATGCCGATGCGCAACGGGTTTTGAAGTTGGCGCGGCAAAAATTAACCGACATGACGCCGTTAATGCGGCGTTTGGCTGGTGACTTGGATTATTTTGTACAAGAAAACTTTGCCAGTGGTGGCCGCCCCAAGTGGGCTGGCGTGAAACGTGGTGGCACACCATTGGTGCAAACAGGCCGCTTAAAAAACAGCATTACCACCCGTTATACCAACAATGAAGCCACAGCAGGCACCAATGTCGAATATGCGGCTTACCACCAATTTGGCACTGCACCCCATGTGATACGTGCCAAAAACAAAAAAGCCCTAGCGTGGCCAGGTGCGAAACACCTAGTCAAGCAAGTCAATCATCCAGGTATTAAGGCCAGACCATTTATGGTGTTGGCGGCGGGTGATGAACAAGATTTGGTGGAAACGGTGAATGATTATTTGGCGTCCATCGTCTGAACGTTTATCGCATCAAAACCAAAACCGCAAATAACGCCCATAGCGGCGTTTTTTGCATCTTGGTAGGCATTACCATTAACCCGCCCCCAGTCGTTCATCCTGAGCGATTTTAAAAGGGGTTTAAAAAGGGTTTGTGCCTGTGTGTCGGCATGATTTTGCATCTGACCTGTCATTTTCTTCAATTCACCCCCAAACCCACTGAATCGCATCAAGCCTTAATCCAAGTCTTTCCCCCCGACAATGGGGGCATGAAAACTCAAACCGCACCCTTATCCCTCGCCGCTTGCAGCATTGCTTTAAACAATGCCAGCAGTGCCAGCCGCATCCAGCTGTTACCCGCTGGCTCGTTTCGTGCCACAGATGGTCGCCCACTTGATGTAGCCAGTTGGTTTATGGATGCTGCTCAAGCAGAAATTATTATCCAGCGGATGAAATCCACGCCTGTGGATTTAGTGATTGATTACGACCACCAAACCTTACAGAAAGAGCAAAACGGTCAGCCAGCACCTGCGGCAGGTTGGATGCGTGCTCCTGAGTGGATTGAGGGGCAAGGCTTGTTCGTTGAAGTGGAATGGACAGCCAAGGCCGCCGAGCACATTGATAACAAAGAGTTCAAATACATCTCTCCCGTTTTTCTCTACGACCGTAAAAAAGGTTATGTGGTGAAGGTGGTTCATGCTGCGTTAACCAATACGCCGGCTTTGGACAACCTACAGCAAGTGGCCTTGGCGGCAATGAGTTCTTCTTTTCAAACCCTTTCCAATCATGAGGAAAAACCAATGAATGAAGCATTGAAATTGATGCTGGCCATGCTGGGCTTGCCTGAAACCACAACTGAAGCCGATGCAGTGGCTGCCTTGAACAGCGTGCAAAGCCAATTGGGTGATGTGAAATTGCAAGACGCATTACCAGATCGCTTGGTGGCTTTGAATGCGGCCTTGATTCCAGACCCTGCCAAATTTGTACCGGTGGAAACCATGCAGCAAATGCAAACCCAATTGGTGGCTTTAACGGCCCAAGTGCAAGGCTTTCAAACTGAAAACAACCAAGCGGTGATTGCGGGTGCATTGGCCGATGGTCGTTTGTTGCCCGCACAAAAAGACTGGGCTGAGTCATTGGCCAAAACCAATATGGCGGCCTTAAACCAATTTTTGGGAACGGCGCAACCACTGGCAGCGCTGACCCAACAACAAACCCAAGGCAAGGAGCAGCCAGGCCAATTGGCGGCCTTGTCGGTGGAGCAAAAAGCAGTGGCTGAGCAATTGGGCATGAGCCACGCCGATTACCAAGAACAATTGAAAGGTGAAGCATGATTATCACGCCTGCTGTGATTAAAGCCTTATTTACGGGCTTTAATAAGAATTTTCAGGACGGTTTAAAACAAGCCGATTCGCAATACCAACAATTGGCCACTGTGACCAATTCCACCAGTGCCAGCACCACGTATGGCTGGCTTGGCCAAGTGCCGAATTTGCGTGAATGGGTCGGTGATCGTTCCGTGCGTGACATGCAGGCACATGGTTATGCCATCGTGAACAAGCATTTTGAAAGCACGGTGGGTGTGAACCGCGATGACATCGAAGACGACAACATTGGCGTGTATGGGCCATTGATGCAAGAAATGGGCTTGGCCGCTGGCCGTCACCCTGATTTGCAGGTGTTTGACTTGCTCAAACAAGGTGAAGTGCAAGTGTGTTACGACGGGCAGCCGTTTTTTGATACCGAGCATCCTGTGTATGCCAATACCGATGGTACTGGTGCACCCACTTTGACCAGCAATCTTTTTGCCGGTGCTGCTGCTCCTTGGTACTTGCTGGACACCAGTCGAGCCATCAAGCCATTGATTTACCAACAACGCAAAGCCATGACCTTCACGAATATGAATACCGAAAACGATGAAGCGGTGTTCATGAAAAACCAATACCGCTTTGGTGTGGATGGCCGCAATAACGTGGGTTTTGGTTTCTGGCAGATGGCTTCTAAATCGGCCGAAGCATTAACGCCTGAAAACTTCAGCAAGGTGTACAGCGCCATGGTGGGTCAAAAAGGCGATGGCGGCATTCCGCTTGGCATTAAGCCAACAATTTTATTGGTGCCACCTTCTTTGGAAGATGCGGCCAAGAAAATTGTGGAAATGCAGTTGATTAATGGTGGTGAAAGCAATGTGCATTTTGGCAAAGCCAAAGTGATGGTTTCGCCTTGGTTGTTGTAATCGTTTGATTCAGGCCGTTTAGGCGGCCTGTAAGGAGTATGCAATGGCAAGTAAAGCAAAAAACACCAATGCCGAAAACACAGTACCAGCCGCAACTTCTGAGGCTGCCGCCAACACAGTGGCAGAGGCCACCATCACTGATGTGGCCAATGTGACAGACGCGCAATTGCCGCAAGAGTCTGAGCCAGCCGCCTTGATTGCGACTAACGAACAGGCTCCAGAAGCTGAAGCCGTCATTGGTGCCTCTTACCCACAGGATTTGGACAGTACGGCAGCAATCGCGGTACGGGTGAAGTCTGGTGGCACGATGTGGCGTGGTGGTCAAAAATTTGGGCCTGAGTTTGTGGTGTTGTACCGCGATCAGGTGACAAAAATGGATTGGCACCGCATTGCCACCGAGCCTTTATTGCAGGTGCGCTCTGTGTCCTTTGAGGTGCAATCATGAGTTATGCAACCGCAAATGACATGGTGGAGCGCTTTGGTGAGTCGGTGATGATAGGACTGACCGATTTAACCCATGCAGGTATGGTGGATGTCGCCAAAGCCGAATTGGCCTTGGAAGATGCCAGTGCGGAAATTGATGGTTATTTGGGTCGTTATCAGTTGCCATTGAATCCAGTACCCAAAATTTTAACCGTGTACGCCTGCGACATTGCCCGTTACCGCTTGGCCACAGGCATGCGTCAAGCCAACGATGATGTGCTGTCTCGTTATGAGGCTGCCATCTCTTATCTGAAATTGGTGGCCAAAGGCGTGGCCTCTCTTGGCGGCTTGCCTGCGGGTGAAGACTTGAGCACCGACAATTCGGTGTTGTTTACCGACCCACAAGAAAAGGTATTTGGTCGTGGTAACGCTTACTGATATTGAGTTGGCAATGGTCGAGCGTTTGCGCAAAGGCTTGGGCAAACTCGTTACTACCGTTGAAACCTATGGCGGCGAGTTGGATGACGAAGGTTTGTACCAGGTGGTTCAACAAATGCCAGCCTGCTGGGTGACGTTTGCAGGCATTACCAAAGATGACTGGACGAGCACTTCACAGCGCAAATCTCAGCCAGAAGCACGGTTTGTGGTGATGGTTGCGGCGCGGTCATTCCGCTCTGAGGCCGCAAGTCGGCATGGCGGCGTGAATCAGTGGGAAATTGGTGCCAATCAATTGGTGTGGGCAGTACGGCGCTTGTTGATAGGACAAGACTTGGGATTGGCCATAGACGCTTTTAAAGGCGTCAACGTTAAAACCCTGTTTAAAACCAGTTTAGAACGGCAACAAGCCATGTCGGTTTATGCGGTGGAATTTTCAACGTTTTGGGTAGAGAAGCATTTGGAGTGCGGGCAATTCCCTAGTATGCCGATGAAAACCATCACCGAGCATGGCCAAACCGTGACGGTGCCCGATACCGACCACCCCGATTATCTGTTTTACCAATATGAGGGCCAGCAAAGCGCTGCACCTGACTTGTTGGGCATGAACATGGAAGTGAAACAAACCCAGAAGACGGAAGCGGATTTGACTGCTGAAGTCAAAACAAAGGATTGAACATGGATAAAACCATCAAAGTGATCGCCGCCAAAGGCTTAAGTGTGCCCATGCACAATGCACCGCGTGAGTACATCACCGACAGTGCGGCTGTGGATGTACCTGATAATGCCTATTACCGCCGAGCTGTGCGCGATGGTGATTTGATTTTAAAAACCACTATTAAAGGGAGCAAATAATGGCTTCAGCCAATATCAGTTTTGAAAAAATCCCAGTAAGCATGCGCAAGCCTGGTGCTTATTTGGAATGGAACAACAAATTGGCTTTGCGCAATTTGCCAACCAATCAACAAAAAGTGGTTTTGATTGCCACGCATACCGCCAGTGCTCTGCCAGCGCTGACCGACTTGGCCAATGTGTTCAGTGAAGCCGATGTTGCAGCCACATATGGCCAAGGCTCACAAGCACATTTGATGGTGCGTGCTGCTTTAACGGCATGGCCTTATGCCACCTTGAGTTTGATTACGATGTCAGATGATGCTGCCGGTGTCGCAGCCACTGCCACCATCACCTTCACCGGCTCTGCCACCATCCAAGGTGTGTTGCGTGTGGGCATTGCCAATGCAGATGTGTTGCAAATCGGAGTTAAACGTACCGATACGGCGGCCAGTGTGGCCACTGCTGTGGCGGCTGCCATCAATGCGCAAGTGGATTTACCGGTGACGGCTGCCGCCGCTGCTGGCGTGGTGACCTTGACTGCCAAAAACAAAGGTACAGATGGTAATTTCATTCGCATCAGCCACAGCTTGACCGCAGCCGGCCTAACTGTAGTGGCCACTGAATTTGCTGGTGGCGATGCCAACCCTGACATTGAACCTGCACTGACCGCGATTGTGGCTGAAGGCCATGACATTTTGGCAGTGGGTTTGAATGATGCCGCCAATTTATTGAAGCTGCGTGACCACTTGGAAGCCGTTGCCGCTCCGCAAGAAAAACGCTGGGCTTTGGGCGTGTATGGTCAAACCGCATCCTTGGCCACAGCCACCACGCAAGCATTGGCTTTGAACTCTGAATTTATGGTGAATGCCTGGTATCGCGGCACACCATCGCTGCCGTGCGAGGTTGCCGCCGCCTTTGCAGTCGTTTTGGCATCTGAAGAAGATCCTGCCCGACCATTGAATACCTTGGCACTGTCAGGCATTGGTGTGTGCCCAGTGGCCGATAAAACCTTGCGCAGTGAACAAGAAAACGCTTTGTACAATGGTGTGACCCCGCTGGAAACCAGCGCCGAAGGTACCCGTGTGCAAATCGTGCGTGCAATCACCACTTACACCCAAAGCGTCAACGGCACAGCTGATGAATCGTTTTTGGATGTCACCACGGTACGTACCTTGATTTATGTGAGCAAAGCCGTGATTCAGCGTTTCTTACTGCGCCATCCCCGCGACAAAATGACTGATCGTGTGATTAAGCTGGTGCGCTCTGACACGCTGGAGGTGTTGTTGCAGTGTGAAACTTTGGAGATTGTCGAAAACGTGGAAGCGAACAAAGACAAGCTGATTGTGGAGCGTGACATGCAAAACACCGGCATGTTGAACATGCGCCTGCCTACTGATGTGGTGAATGGTTTACACATCTTGGGTGTGGTGGTTGATTTATACCTGTAAGGAGTAGCCCATGGCTGTTGAATATGTGGGTGCCGCCACTTTGTATGTGGACGGAACCGAGATTGAATGTACCAAGGTAGATGTGAAAGACAACACTGGTCGCAAGGCAGTGAAGACCATGAACCGCACCATGCGTACCCGTGGCTTTGCACGTGGTGTGGGTCAATACGACATCACCATTACCTGTGTTGAGCCAACCGATGGTTCTGTGGTGAATTGGGGTGGCATTGAAGATGCCAAATTGACCCTGATTCCTGAGACTGAAGGTGCATTGTTGGAATCATATATTGGCTTCTGCACCACTGAGGTGGGTGCCAGTTACACGGTAGACAATGAAAAAGTCATCGACATCACTGGTTTTGCAATACGCAAAATTACTGAATAGTTTTCTCCTGCCTGATCTTGGCCCTGTCTTTTGACAGGGCTTTTTTGTGGGTGCTGAAAGCGTTCTGGCCGCACCTTGAGCAGTGAATGTTGATAATAAAACCTCATTAAAGATTTATTTAACCTCTGTTTAAACCGATTAACTTGATTGAAAGAAAACATGACAGAACATGAGAAAATCACCCCAGAAATGCTAGAGGCAGCCTGTATTCAGCGCGGTCGATTGACCATGGCTGAAGACGGGAAATCCATTCGTGGCCAATTGGTGTGCGGTATGGAATTAGAAGCAGGCATGGGCTACGACTTCAGTATGACTTTGGCCACCATGAAGCAAGAATTGGCCATAGATCCTGATTTACAGGGGCAATTGCGCACATTGGCAGTGTATTCATTGGTGTTGGATGTAGAAGGCAATATGCCGGATTTGCTGGCGATGCAAAGCTTGGTGGATGAGGACATGGATGTGCTCTTTACCGCTCAGCAATTGCTTAAAAAAAAGCGATTGAGACCAGCGAACAACACGGCAACTACCGATTAGCCGTATTGCTGTTGGGCCAGTATGGACTGACAGAAGAACGCGTCTTGGGCATGACTCAACCAGAGTTAGATGGTTGGCTGCGTGAGGCGCGTTTGTTGTTTGGCTTAGGTCGCCCTCATTCTGTTGCACCCACAACACCCGCGAATGTCCAGCCTGCCAAAACAGATACCAACCAAAAAACCTATGTTGTGAAACGAAAGAAAGCCCATGGCCAGTCAAATTGAATTAATCGTTCGTGCCCGTGATCAGGCATCCAAGACCTTGCAACAAATTGGTCAAGGCCTACGCAATCAAAGCCAGTCTTACCGCCAACTGGGTCAAAGCCATACCCAATATGCCAACCAAACCAGTCGCTATGCCCGTCAGCAATTGTCGTATGGCCAAGCAACCTTGCGTCAAACAGTACAACAACGTTCTGAAGTGCAACGCTTAGGCCAAACCTACCAACGCATGGGCAGTCAAGCCACTCAGTCTGCACAACAACAAGCACGTGCCACCAAGGAAGCCCGGCAACAGCAAGTGGCTTTGGGGCGTGAAATACGTCAAAACAATGGTCAATACACGCGTATGCAAAAAATGGGCGCTGGCATGCGCACAGCGGGTGCTGTTGTAGGCGGTGTTACCGCAGCGGGGTATGTGGCCGCACAGCCGATTGGCCGCGTAATGGAATATGACCGCTCGTTGCGCCATGTGGCCAACACGGTTTATGACGGCAAATCAAACGAAGAAAAACAGGCTGGCCTGGGCGTTATCAATAAACGGGTCATCGACGCGGCTAACAGTGGCGGTGTGGCCAAGGAGGCGGCCTTACAGACCCTGAACAGCATGGCTGCCTCTGGCACCATGAACATGCAAGATGCAATGGACATGCTTCCCCATGTGACCAAAACGGCCATGGCCGCTGGCGATGCTGATCCAAACGACATCGGAATGATTGTTGTAAAGGCTTTGCAAAGCGGATTTTCTAAGGCCGACATTCCTGAGCTGTTGGACAGGTCGGTTCGCTCAGGTATGGATGGTGGCTTTGAGTTAAAAGACATGGCCAGTTGGTTGCCACAACAAATGGCACTGATGAAAAACTCAGGCATGAAAGGCATGGATGATTTTTCTTATGTTTTAAGCGCCAATCAATTGTCGTTAGAAACAGCAGGCAATGCCGATGAGGCAGGCAATAATTTGGTCAATTTAATGGCCAAAATGACCAGTACAGACACGGTTAAGCGAGCCAGCAAAATCAAATTGGATGGTAAGGATTTGGACTGGTCTGGTGAACTGGCACGTTTGCGTGAAGAGAAAGGCATGAACACGCTTGAAGGTGCACTCAACATAGTTGATCGCATCGTGAAATCTGACCCCAACAGTCAAAAAGTGGCCAATAAATTGGCGGGTGCTACCGATGCAGAACGCAAAGCCATCTTGGAAAGCCAACAAGACATCTTTAAAGGTACGGCCATCGGTGAGTTGTTCGCAGACCGACAAGCCACCATGGCCTTGCTTGCCATGGTGAATGGCAAAGACCGCATGGCGGGTTTGATGGAGAAGCAAAAATCAGCCAAAGGCACAGTGGATAACAGTGCGGCTTTTGTGGCTCAAGGTGCTGATGTGAAAGCACAGGCAGGTAAAAATGCCTACTCAGAAGCTGAATACAATGCTTTTGATGGTATCGCCAACAAAATCGGCGAGGCAATGAAAGGCATTGGGGATTGGTCACGTGGCAATCCAAATGCCAGCAAAGCACTGACCTTGGGTGGTTGGGGTGCTGCCAGTATTGGTGCCGCAGGCATTACGGGTGGTCTATTAAGTCGTTTGGGTGGCGGTGGTATGGGTGCTGGAGGTTTGTGGCAAGGTGGTAAAGCCATGGCTGGCAAGGCGGGTGGCCAGCTGATGGGTGCTGGCCGATGGGCGGGTGGGCAATTGATGCAAGGAGGTCAATCCATGTGGCGTGCTGTCGGCCCGACCTTGATGCAGTCCATGCGTGTGGGTTTCACCGAATGGCTGCCCAAATTATTCAATGCCAAAGGCGCAGTGGGTGCTGGTTTGTTGTTTCACTCTGAAAAATTGGGTGATGGCAGCATGAACAAGTACAACCCAGAATGGTTAAAAGCACCACAGCAAAACCAAAGCAATGAATTGCAAAAAACCGCTGAGTATTTTCAACAGTCGGCCCAAACCCAACAGCAATCCAGTGAACAGTTCAATCTGGCCACACAAACCCAACAGCAAAGTGCGGATACCATCAATCAGTCTGCGCAAACATTGGCCCAAGTCGGTGCACAAATGATGGCTGCGGCAACGCAAATGCAGGCCGCTGCTGCAACACCACAACAAGTGGTGGTCAGTGTGCAAGGTGGCAACATTATGGCGCAAGTGGCGCAGCAAATGAGTCGCAATGAAAGGAAAAACTGATGGCTTGGAAACAAACTTTGCTGGCAGCCAGTTTTAAAGGCGTGGGGTTTGAGGTCAGTGATGATTCGCTGTCAGCCCGCCATGCCTTGAGCAACCATGCTTACCCATACGTGGTCGGTGCTGACATTGAGGACATGGGTGCTGAGGAGTTGGCGTTTCGCTTGAACATCGTCTATTGGGGAGACGATTACGAAAGCCGTTTGCAACAGCTCTTAAAGGTATTGCAAGAACTGGGCAGTGGTGAACTGATACACCCGATTTATGGCAGTGTCCCCGATTGTGTGGTGGCGGATTACGATGTCACCCATACCCACGAAGAAGCCGATGCATGCCGCATCAGTGTGACGTTTGTTCAATCGGTGGCAGGTGCGCCATTCTTTGAACGTGAATTGCCATTGTCGTTGGCTGATAAAGTCGATTGGTTGGCAGACTTGGCCAATTGGGAAGGTTTTGCCCTGTTTGAGTCAGTTTTGGGCACGATACAGTCAGCTCAACAGCGTTGGAATGCCTTCCATGCCTTGGTTCTGGGCACGGTCAGCACCTTGTGGGGTCAAGTGGGTGGCGTCTTTTCTGGGGTGTTGAATTTGATTAACAGCCCCAAAGTACTGGTGCTGGAGTTGCAAAGCATTTGGGGCAGCATGAAAAACACCCGCAATGTGGTCAATGGCAGCGTTGCCAGTTGGCGTGATTTGCTGGGCGGCCAAAAAAACATGGTCAAAACCGTTTACAAAACTGCCAAAGGCACTGCAACAGTGGGCGATGCTTTGGGTGTGGATGTGGCCGAAAAAGATGTGGCGGTGTTGATGACGATGGTGGCCACCACCACAGCTTGCGCATTAGCTGAGGAAGCAGCTGACGTGTTTGCCATGCAATTGCAGTCACCAATATTAACCCCAAGTGAAATTGAGTTGATGCTGGCAGACGTGCATGGGTTGCTGATGCAGGTATTGGCCGCCAATCGCATCGTGGCTTTAATGTTGGCCAATCCCAAACAAGCCGATGACTTGGCATATTACATCATCAACTTGTTCCATGATGACGCAGACAATCTCAACGATGTTTACACCCGCATTGAAGCAGCTGGTTTGTTACCCAATCAGACTTACTTGCCCACCACCACCGCCATTTCTGACCAAATTCGTGATTTGGCTTTTCAATTACAAAAGCAAGCCTTGGCAGTGATTGAACTTAAGCCGCCATTGATTCAACGCACAGTTGAAGCAGATGGCAGTTTGCATCTGATTGCATGGCGTTGGTATGGCGATTTTGCGCGTGAAACTGAGTTATTGCGCTTAAATCCTGATATTGAACATCCTAATCAGATTGAACGCGGAAGGGTCTTGTATGCCTACGCCCGTTAACAATGCTCAAATCAATGAAGTGACTTTATTGGTTGCTGGTGAAGTACATGGACAATGGATGGAGTATGACTTGGCCAGTGATTTAATGACACCAGCTGATGATTTTGTGGTGAGTTTGGGCCGGCCACATGGCAACGTTCCAGACAGCGTGCAACCTGGTGCTGATGTGCAGGTGCGCATTGGTGAGGACACCGTGATGACGGGCAAGATTGATGATGTGGACATCAGCACCGAGAAAGGCCAACAAACCTTGAACATACGTGGGCGTGATGCAGCAGCAGTATTGCTGGACTGTTCTTGCCCCATATTTGATGCCCAAGAAATGGATTTGAAGCAAATCATTGAAAAAATCGTGAAGCCCATGGGCATTGTCAAAATTCGCATCGATGCAGAACAGACCAACAAAAAACAAAAAGTGCAAATCGAACCTGGTATGCGGGCTTGGGATGCATTGCAACGTTATTGCGAAGACAATGGTTTGTGGCCTTGGATGGAGCCAGATGGCACTTTGGTGGTGGGTGGCCCTGATTACAGTACAGATCCCGTGGCAGATTTAATCATACGCAAAAATGGCGAAGGCAATAATGTGGTGCATTTGGATTACCGTCGCAGCATGGCCAAGCGTTACAGTGAAGTCACTGTGTTGGGACAAAACCACAGTGGTAAAAATGCTTTGAAAGTCACGGTTAAAGATGAAGCTGTCAAAATCCATCGCCCACTGATCGTGGTTGAACCTGATGTTGACACTGAAGAAGAGGCACGCAAGCGCGGGCGTAAGTTGTTGTCAGACAGCCGTTTGGATGGTTTGAGTTTGGATATTGAGGTCAAAGGTCATCGCAATGAAAACGGCGTGTTGTGGATGCCAGGGCAACGCATACACGTACTGAGTGAGCCTGATGGCATAGATGCCATCTTTTTTCTGATGTCACGTACATTTAGGGAAAGCCGCTTTCGCAGCAAACACACCATTCTGAATTTAAAAGAAGATGGTGCTTGGGTATTGGATGCCAAGCCGAGCAAGCAAAAATCCAATAAAAAGCGACGTGACAAAACGGCTGCAAAACAATTGAAAGAAGTTTAAATGGACGTTAAATCCTTAGACCGGCGCATCAAAAATGCAATGAGCAATGTGCGCCAGGCATTTCGTGGCAAGGTTAAGAATGTCAGCAGTGATGATGGCGTGCAGCGTTTGCAAATTGAGGGCTTGGCTGGTGAAACTGTGCAAGACTTGGAGCATGCTGAACAGTTCGGCTTTACTGCAAACCCACCTGTAGACAGTGATTGCGTGGTGGTGCCTTTGGGCGGCCAAACTTCGCATGGCATTATCGTGACCACCACCAATGGTGCTTACCGTGTGACTGGTTTGCAGCCAGGTGAAACCGCAGTCTACAACCAAGATGGTGCCAAAATTGTTTTGAAAGCCGGCAAAATCATCGACATCGACTGCACCATCTTAAACATCAATGCCACCGATGGCGTCAACATTACCACGCCTGAAGTCAAGGCCAGTGCCATCGTCACCGCAGAAGGCCAGATTAATGGTAATGGTGGTATGGCCATACAAGGCGGTAGTGGTACAACATTTAATGGCGACATCCATCAAGTCTCTGGCGATTATCTGACAGATGGTGATGTACAGGCTGGAGATATTTCTGTGCGTAGTCATCATCATGATGGTGACAGTGGTGGTCAAACTGGCCCAGCCAAGGCTTAAGCTTCTTACTCCTGTGGCGGTACTGAACCCAATCAAGCCGCCACACATCCGTCTGGGCATCATCATGCCGTTATGGACGCTCTTCTCGACCCGCAAACGGGTACATACACACCCAATCAATCGGTGCAAGGCATCGAAAATGAAGTTTACATCCGCCTGATTACGCCACTTGGCAGCTATTGGGCCGATCCTAAACTTGGCAGCCGCTTGCATCTTTTAAAACGTGAGAAAGACGTTTACAGGGTGCAAGTGTTGGCACGTCAATATGCAGAACAAGCCCTTCAGCCTGTCTTAGATGCCAAACGCGCTGTCACCATCGTTGTGACACCTGAGCACTTACAAAGCGGTTGGATGAAATTGTTGGTTGAGGTCGTGGATGCACATGGGCGCAATATCATCATCAATCACCAAGTGAGGGTGTTATGAGCGCTAAAAATTTTGAACAGGTTCGCTCTGATTACTTACAAACCTTAAAAACACATGATGCCAGTGCACACGTGCATGTTGGCAGTGACAACCATGTGCGTGCCAGTGCTTTTGCAGCAGTGGCTGAAGGCCAATATCAGCACCAAGAGTGGATATTAGATCAGGCATTTGCCGACACTTCTAATTCAGCTTATTTGGAACGCCATGCAGCGCATTATGCGATTTACCGCAAGCCAGCGACTGTGGCCAGTGGCAAAGTCCAATTACAAGGCAATCCTGGCACCTTATTTCCTGCTGAAACGCTTTTGGCAATAGATGGCACTTCCTATTTGACCACTGCCGCCTGTTATATCACTGCGGCAGGTACTGGTGTGGCACACACGGTGTGTGTCAGCGCTGGCACCGTGGGCAATCAATCGGTCAATACCAAGCTGAAGGTCAGCAGCACCCCCGCTGGTGGCAAATCGGAAGCCATGATTGTGAGTATGGTGGGTGGTACCAACGTGGAAACCGACCAAGCTTTATTGGCACGGTATTTAGAGCGCTTGCGCAGGCCGCCTGCTGGTGGCAATCGCTACGATTATCGCAACTGGTGCTTGGAAGTCAAAGGGGTGGTCGATGCCTATGTTTACCCTTTGCGCCGTGGCAATGGTTTTGTGGACGCGGTCATTTTGGGTGAAAACGGGATTCCATCAACTGAAACTCTGACTGCGGTGCAATCATATGTTGATTTAATGCGGCCTGTAACTCGCAAAAATGGGTTTTTGGCCATTGCGCCAACCATTCAAACCGTCAACATTGATGTGGTGATTAAAGCCAATGGCAGCATCGACAATGCGGCCTTACAGGCTGATGTTAAAGCATCCATTAATACCTATTTTAAAACCTTGATGCCCAGTGACACCTTGGTGAAGAGCCAATTGGAAACGGCCATTTCCAATGTTTATGGTGTAGCAGACCGTACTGTTAACCAACCAGCAGGTAATGTTCAAGCGGACATTACCGAGCGTGACGTGTTTTGGTTGCGTCCAGGATCGATTACAGTGACTTTGTTATGAACAGTTTTCAACTCTTGGGGCAATTGCTGCCGCCAGTCAGCTATCAAATCACAGATGACGGGGAATGGTTGGCTGCGGCGAAAGAGCAAGACAGCATCAATGTACAAGCCTTCAGCTTGGCCACAGCACCATTTGTGGATTTGAATAATGCTTACATTGCCCGTTGGGAAGCTGTTTTAAATCTTATCCCTGCATCCGATGCTGGCATAGAACAGCGGGTGCGCCGAGTGTTGGCCAAACTCAATGACATGGGTGGCCTGTCTATCGCTTATTTTACCACCTTGGCTGAGCAAGCAGGCTACACCATCCGCATCACTGAGTTAGACCAGTTTCGAGCGGGCACTGGCCGCGCTGGTGACCACCTTAATCCTGATGAAATCATGTGGGTTTGGCAAGTAGATGTGTTTGGCCCAGCCAAGACCATTTACTTTTTTCGCGCTGGTACCAGCCATGCCGGTGACCGCATTCGTGTTTATACCGACCCCATCATAGAAACCATGTTTAAAGACTTAAAACCTGCACACACTTGGGTACGGTTTGAATATTTGGAGAATTAAAAATGCGATTAGCACCTACAGAAACCGGGCAATTTTACAACGGCAATGGCCGTGATGTTTTGGGTACACCAGTCACAGCGGAATGGTTGAATGCTGTTCAAAATGAAATGGTGACTTTGTTGGCTAAGGCTGGTTTGAAACCTGATGAAGAAAATGTGGGTCAGGTATTGGCGGCGATTCAGGCCATTATTTCTGAGCGTATTGGCGATAAAGTAAATGCTGATGATTTTGCAGCCGCTTTGGCACGTATGTGGATAGTGGATGGCTATATTGGGGACAAAGACCCTCAATTCGGTTTGGGGCTTTATGAGCGATATGATACTCGCTCACCGCGACAGGGCATCATGTGGTTTAGCCAAAAAGTGAAGTGGTATACCCATGAAACCAATTATGCCGAATTTGCATGGTCATTTACAGGTGCAAAAGCACAATTTGCCATTCGACATCAATACGATGGAGAGTTGGCACCTTGGAACATTATTACCGATTATGCCGATGCCAATGTGGCTACATTACAGGCATTGACCAACCACAATGATGATGCAAATGCCCATGCAGCTTTGCAAGCAGCCATTAATCAAAAAGTCACTCAAATGCAAACCGCGGTAGATGCGGCCATTTACAATGGAGGTTTGTACGCCGACACTGCTGCTGGTCTTGCTGCCACTTCCATGAATGGTTATTTTCGGGTTGTGGGCAGCGGTGATGCGGCTTTGCAGGTGTTCAAAAACAACAATGGTGTTGCCGAATTGGTGACAACCATTACCGCAAAGCAGGCATTGGACAATGCAATTGCTCAATTGAATGCACAATCTAATAAGGAATCTTCAAAATTTAACTGCCCAAATTTGGTCAGTGCAAGTGAAATCATTGCTGGTGTGTTCACCAAATGGGAGGGAATTGTTCCAACTGTTGCCACCGTATCAGGTAAACCTGCAATTGTGGTGGCAGCAGGTGCAACTAATCGCCATTTCCCCGCACAGCTGTTCAAAAAGACTAATTTAATCAGCATGTCATGCATGTTGTCAGGTACCACAACTGCCAGTGCTGCCCTGTATGTGTGGCAGTACGACGCAACTGGAACTCAAATTACTGAAGCAGCAGTGAAAATCACCTTGCCAGTAGGCGTCATTGCTGCCAGTCGCTATGAGATTCCGTCTGTCGTTTTGAATGCAAATGCAGCCTATGTAACGGTGCGCATTCAAAGTGGTGGCAATGCTTCAGCCTCATCCTTGTCAATATGGGATTTATTGGTTTCAGAGGGTTCTGATGCTTCTTATCGGGCCCCAATTTCTGCCGTGAATTTGCTTAAAAACAGCTTTACCGATTCAGGTTTGAAATCAGGGGTGATGCCCAATATGCGCTCAAGTATCTCAACAAAAACGGCAGATGCAACTGATGTTGCATTGACCCGCTTGGGCATCAATAAAATGTTGCGGCCTGATGAGAGTAAAACAGGAACCACAGATTGTGCAGTTTCTACTCGAATACCTGCTGGATATGCAGGTAAATACGCATTATTGGGCTGTTATGTATATTCTGCTGATGGTATTTTTCCTGATGCATCCAATCGAACAGGCGGATTTTTAACCACTAATAATGCAACGTTTATTGGCGCACCTGCTCAAGGCTCGCTGTATATCAATAAAAATGTGCGATTTAATTACTGTATTGGGCCAATTCCAAGTAATGCCGTTTATTTCGCGTGTGGTCAAGATGGGTTGCAGCCTTCAGGCACTTCCAGTCGTTGGATTTGCGGCTTTGTGCAAATTGTTAACGATGGGGCATTTACCATTAATGATTGTGCTTGGGAGATTCTGTACCCCATTACTGGCAGCAGCAATAGCTCAAATAATACATCGTCCAATGGTATATCTGGCAGCCTTACCTTGACCAGTAGTGATCGTATTGTACAAATTGGGGACTCATACACTGAAGCCACTTATGTTTTAAAGGATGCACACCCAGTTGCAAATGTGAGTGCTTTAACTGATTTTCGCATGCACAGTTTTGGCTGGGCAGGATATGACTATTTAGAGCTTGCCGAAGTCATCATCAACAATACCGCTCGTTATGGAACGACTTTCAGTGAGTTAAAACCCAGTCATGTCATTATTGTCAGCCAAACAAATGATACATATGTGCGATATGGCGCAAAACTGGGCTTTGATTATTGGATGCATGGTTTGCGCAAATTGGTGCAATTGGTGCGCTCGCATGGAGCGATTCCCATCATTTGTTCTGAACACCCTGATAATGCCAATCCTTTGGTTATTGCTCAATTTAAAGCAGTGGCAAATGAATTGGGTTGTGAATGCATTGATGTGGCCAGCGATGCCCATAAGTTTGAGTACAGCACTTCTAACCGCTTGTGGGAAGGAACCCATCCTGGCATGCGAACCAACAGTGTGTTGGCCAAACCCATTAAAGACGCTTTGATAAATTTCATGCCACGCCCCATGCAGCAAATGCGTGTGTTTAGAGTGCGCAACAGTTTGTCTGCCGCTCCTTTATCTCAATTGGCCTACGACAATTTGCATCAGCGCGGTCAAAAATTCAATGAATTGACTGTTGGCCACCGTGGTTTAAAAACAGAAAATCAAAATCTTTATGATTCAGTGAATGATGGCAATTTTGTTTCGACCACCCATACGGTTCACTATGAAGATGAATACATGAAAATGCAGCGGGGCACAGCAGTCAGCTTCAATGGCAAATGCTTAGTCGAAGCCATTTTACCAGCTACAGGCCGTGACTTAACCAGTATGGTTGTCAGTCATAATGCAGGGGGTGCTGTACAAGTGTATGCTTTAAATAAGCGTGCTTCCTTACCTTACACGTCAGCACAACGCCGTGGATTTTTTGGGATTGCTTCAGGTGATTTGGCTTCAGTAGTCATTGGAGACACTTATAGTGATGGCAGTAATGTGTTTACGGTAATGGGCAGCTATCAAGATACTTTGATTATGAGCGAGGTGACTGCCAGCACCAATAAGGCTGGTGTGTTGATACGTCAAACTGGTGGTGGCATTGCCCAGCTTAACTACACGGGCACCACCAATGCTTGTGATCCAGCGTATTACACCAATATCGCCGCGCCTATGGGTGCGTGGGAGCTGATTGAAAACGGTGTGTTCAGCAATATTGCCCGTTATGTGCAAGAAGACAAATTGAGCCTGTTGCTGGTACACAGCAGCAATGCCGCTTTTACCATGTCTGACATTCGTGTCGATTATGCTGCAAATCAAAACAAGCGTTTGATTGCCAAGCCACGTCTGCATAAAGCCAAAGGCAAAAATTTGCTTGTAGACAGTGCAGTGGCCAGCGGTTCATGGATATTAAGTGGCAATGCGGTTAAAACCACAGTCGATGTTGGTTCGGGCAGTCCGCCTGTAGGCATCACAGACATAGTGCGTATTGCAGGCACAGGTTTAATCAAAACCACCGTGACACTGCCTGAGTTTGACGAAGGGACTGAGTTGGAGTTTGAGGTATGGTGTCGTCGCTATGAGCCATTACACAGTCCAACTGCTGATATTGCAACCAGTCCAATCAACGAAAACACCTATAACTTTATTCCTGTTGATTTGCTGTTTGGCTTTGCCGGTTTGGATATGAAATATGCCACCAAAGTGACTGAGTTGGCATGGCTTGGATGGGGGGCACTGCGCTTCCGTGTCAATGTACCAAGCTCTTACACCAAAATCTTAATTTCAGGTGCCAATGCTTCATTAAGAGATGTGATTATTCAATCACCATCGGGCGCTGCATTGGAAATTGCAGCCGTGAAATACCGAGAAGTTTAATTATTAACATGGTAATTAGGAGATTACAAATGTGGTTCAAACAAATTAGTTTTTTCGTCTTGCCCCAAGATATTGAATTGAATTTGGAAGAAATCCAAACCAAGCTTGAAGATGCCAGCTTCAAACCTTGCCAAGGCTTAGATTGGAAAAGCGAAGGCTTTGCTCGTGCGGTGCCGTTTCAAGAAGATATGGTATTCAATGCGCAAGACAGCTGGCGCATCAGTCTACGCCAAGAAGACAAGGTGTTACCTGCCAGTGTAATACGTGAGGTTTTAGATGAAAAAATTGCCGAGATTCAAGCCAATGACGGCCGCAATGTTGGTCGCAAAGAAAAAATGGATTTGAAAGAACAAATCACTGATGATTTATTGCCTCGTGCATTGACCCGTTCACGCTATACAGAGGCCATCATTGATGTGCCTGGTAAATTGCTTTTAGTTAATCAGAGCAATAGCAATAAAGCCGAGAATCTGGTCAGCCAATTACGTCAAGCATTAGGCAGTTTACCCGCCACTTTGCCGCGTACAGCAGAATCGCCAACCACACTAATGACAGCATGGTTAGAACAAAGCGAAGCCGCAGGCAATTTCGAATTGGACAGCGACTGTGAGCTCAAAGGTGTGGGAGATGCCGCCCCAGTCATCAAAATCAGTAAACAATACTTGGTTGCCGATGAAGTCAAACAACACCTAGAACACGGCAAAGTGTGTACACAATTGGGTTTGATATGGAATGAGCAAATCCGTTTTATCTTAAATGAAGATATGAGCCTAAAGCGCATTCAGTATTTAGACATGCTGCAAGAAGAAGCTGCCAATCAAGGCGACGATATGGTAAGTCTAATGACTGCCACGCAAATTATTATGGCCCAAAATCTTAGTTTAATGATACACGAATTATTGGAACATTTAGGTGGGTTACAGTCTGCTTAAAATTACATAAATATTGCATTCATTTTGTCATGCAGGCATTTAAAAAGGTGACAAGATGAATGCAAAATGATGACAAAACGGCCGCCGCGTTACACCAAATCAATCTGATTTCAGCCAAGCCAAAATGGCATACTGAATGGCATACCGATAAGCCAAAAAACAAATAACCCCTTGAATTAACAAGGGGTTATTTTAATTACTGGCGGAAGCGGTGAATTTATAAGTCATTATAATTAATTACACAATAAAGCACAATAAAGTATTAAACATATTGATTTTATTTACAAAAACAATCCTGACAGCCTAACCAAACTTTAACAAACACAACTAAACACAATTAATTAGGTACTCGCTAGGTACTCACAAAATAATTTGATACTATATAGAAATTACATTTATATGGCAGTGTACATGGCTAACAATACTCGCTCTGGTACGCGTCTAACCGATGCCAAACTACGCAATCTACAAGCAGGATCAGATGCTCT
>RRZU010916424.1_pt1 | contig 22459 bp, 22 predicted proteins | sample 2165561 | NCBI WGS metagenome assembly RRZU01 (sample SAMN10456909, study PRJNA506462) | wastewater metagenome | isolation source: wastewater sludge | place: USA: Moscow, Idaho | reverse complement strand
CGCCTGTCGGAAAAATCGCTGCAAGGCTACCTGAAAGTGCGCAGCTTGGTGGCACCGGCTCTGGACTCCTTGAGCGGCTGTTATGCGCAAACCGCCGCCGATGCCGAACGTTTGCATTTTATCGGCGCATCTAATGTGAATGTGTGCGGCAACACCAAATACGACATCACGCCGCCCGAGGCCATGCGCCGGCTGGCGACAGAGTTCAAAAAGCGCATCGGCACGCGGCCGGTGGTGGTTTGTGCGAGTACGCGCGTATATAAAGAGCAGGACGAAGCGGCGCTGTTGTTGCGCGCCTGGAAAAAATATCGTGGCGATGCCTTGTTGGTGATCGTGCCGCGTCATCCCGAGCAGTTTCAGAAAGTATACGATACGGCCATGGCTTTTGGCTTTACCGCGCAAAAGCGCAGCGACGAAGCGCCGGTGGCGGCAGACACGCAAGTGTGGATTGGCGACAGCATGGGTGAATTGTTTGCCTATTATTTGTGTGCCGATATTGCTTTTGTCGGCGGCAGCTTGGTGGCTTCAGGTTGCCAAAACATTATTGAACCGATTGCTTGCCATGTGCCGGCCTTGTTCGGCCCGTCTACTTATAATTTCGCCCAAGCCTGTGCAGGTTCGGTGGAGGCGGGCGCGGCGCGGCAGGTGGCGGATGCAGCGGCATGGTTGCGCGAGGTGGAAATGAGCTTGGACAACCCCGAACGGCGCGCGGAATATATGCGCAATGCGGCGGCATTTATCGGCCGCCACCAGGGCGCCAGCGCGCGCATGGCCGATTTGATTGCCGAAAAAATGAGCCGATATGAAGTGTAACGGCCGTCAATGCTGGCGGCCTTTCTTAAAAATAAGCCGTTTCAAAACAGCTGCTGCCTGATTGTCGACAATTGTAAATTTTTTCGAATTTATGTGAAGCTTATATTAAAATAGACCACTTAAATCGGGAGGCAGCCTATGCTCAACAGAATCGGATAGGCTGCATTTGTTTAAGCGATAACAATAACGAACAGAAGAAAGAAGCGAATTATGGATTTGACGCAATTTCATGAGAATGTGCAGTGGGTTAGCGGCCATCTCTGGGACTGGCTGGTGGTGCTGTTGATCGGCACCGGCCTTTTTTATAGTGTTGCCACGGGTTTTGTTCAGGTGCGCCTGTTTGGACGCAGCATCAAAACCATGCTCGGCGGCCGTGTGCAGGGCGATGACCCGCACGGCATCACACCGTTTCAGGCCTTTGTAACCGGCTTGGCCAGTCGCGTGGGCGTGGGCAACATTGCCGGTGTGGCGATTGCTATTTCCGTGGGCGGCCCTGGCGCAGTATTCTGGATGTGGGTAACGGCCTTGCTGGGTATGAGTTCTGCGTTTGCCGAATCTTCTTTGGCACAGTTGTTTAAAATTCGCGATCACGACAACCACCACTTCCGTGGCGGCCCTGCTTATTATATTTCTAAAGGTTTGAAGCAGCATTGGCTGGGCGTGTTGTTTGCCTTGAGCCTGATTTTGTGTTTCGGCTTCGTGTTTAATGCAGTGCAGTCTAATTCGATTGTGGCGGCTACCGAACATGCTTGGGGCTGGAACAAGCAATTGGTTGGCGTGGGCTTGGTGATTTTAACGGCGCCCATTATTTTCGGCGGCATCCGCCGTGTGGCTAAATTCGCCGAGGCGATTGTGCCGTTGATGGCGGTGTTGTATCTGCTGATGGCTCTGTATGTGATTGCCACCAATTTTGCTGCCATTCCTGCCGTATTCGGCCTGATTTTTGAAAAAGCGTTTGATTTCCAGGCTGCTGCCGGCGGTTTCTTTGGTGCGATGATTTCGCAGGCGATGATGCTGGGCATTAAGCGCGGCCTGTTTTCCAATGAGGCCGGTATGGGTTCGGCACCAAACGCTGCTGCTGCTGCCGATGTGAAGCATCCGGCTTCGCAAGGTTTGATTCAGATGTTGGGCGTGTTTGTGGATACCATGATTGTGTGTTCGTGCACAGCGTTTATTTTGTTGTTGTCTAACGTGCATGTAGACTCTGCATTAACCGGCGTGCAGCTCACGCAGGCGGCTATCGAAAGCCACGTTGGTTCTTGGGGCGCAGATTTTCTGGCGGTGGTGTTGTTTATGTTTGCCTTTTCTTCGGTGATTGGCAATTATGCTTATGCTGAGTCGAATGTGCAGTTTATTAAGAGCAATCGTTTGATTCTGGCGGTTTTCCGCATGCTGGTGTTGTGTTTCGTTTACTTCGGAGCCGTGCGTGAAGTGCCGCTGGTGTGGGATATGGCCGATTTGTCGATGGGCATTATGGCGCTGATTAATTTGGTGGCCATCCTGTTGTTGTCGCCGATAGTATTCCTGTTGATGAAAGACTATCAAACCAAGTTGCGTTTGGGCAAAGATCCTGAATTCAAACTTTCCGAGCATCCGGTGTTGAAGCGCAAAATCAAATCGGATATTTGGTAAATGTTTAAAACCACCTGCCGGTCGGCAGGTGGTTTTTTAATGAGGCTACCTGAAAGGCGTTATAACGGATTGTCAGTACGCCCTAGGTTAAAACGAAAGAAAGGCTGCCCAAACGTGCTCAATGTTCGGGCAGCCTTATGCTGCATGCGAAAAGGGTAATGAAGTGCATACCGCTAAGCCGATAAGCCGGGTTCTGTCGTTGGACAGTCATTCCTCTAGGCGAACCATTGCTGATACGCTCCAGCAACCTACCCGAACACTCGGCGAGCAGCGTCAGCGTGTTCTGTTTGGTCTTGCTTCGGATGGGGTTTAGCCTGCTGCGTCTTGTTGCCAAGCGCACGGTGCGCTCTTACCGCACCATTTCACCCTTACCTGATCCGCTGTTGCGGCCATCGGCGGTTATGCTTTCTGTTCCACTTTCCGTCGCCTTGCGGCGCCCGGCCGTTAGCCGGCATCCTGCTCTGCGAAGCCCGGACTTTCCTCCCCGCACTGTCAATATACAGATGCGCGGCGACTGTCTGTCTTACCGGTATGCTTAGTGATTATAACCGATTTGTGCGGGCAGGGTGGAGATATTGGCTGATGCAGGGTTAAGCGGTGCCAGTTAAGGTTGCGGCGTATTGCGGGTAGCGCTCCAGGCGGCGTCGAGTTTTTCGCCGGCAGCCTTCAGGTTTTCCTGATAGCTGTTGTTTTGTTGTGAGGCCTCCAGAAGTTGGCCGCGCAGTTTTTCCACCTCGGCCTGAGCGCTTTGCACGCGTTGTTCCGCCGCGCTCAGACGGCTTTGCAGCAGGGCGATTTCGCCACTGTTGCTGTTGGCGGCTTTCAGTGCGTGCTGGTAGGCAGACTGGGCAGTGAGCAGATCGGAGGCGCTGTCGGCTACGGCGGGAGCGGTTGCGGCGGCAAACAGCAGGGCGAGGGTGTATAAGGTTTTGTTCATGGTGTTTCTTCTTCAGGTAGGGTCAGGAAGGCAGCGTCAGTTGCCGTGGCATACGGCCTGGTATTGTTTTTCCGTGATGGTGTTTTCCATTACCTGCATCGGGCGCAGATTGGTGGCGGTGTATTTTTCGTTCATCAACACCTGGCCGTTTTCGTCGAGCAGTTGCAGGGCGGTGAGGCGGTAGGTTTTGTTGCGACAGTTGATTTCCCATTCGCCCACGGCGGTTTTGTAGCGCGGAGTATTGGTGTAGTTGTAGCGTTCTTCGTTGGGCTTCAATACGGTTTTCTTGTCGCGGAAGGTGGCGAGGTTGCCGGTTTTTTTAATGCTGTTGCGGTCGATGGCGGCGCTGATGTTGCCGTTGGCGGCGAGGCCGATGTCTTGCCAGTTGCCTTCTACTTGCGGGGTGCTGGCACAGGAAGCCAACAGGAAAACCAGGGCGGCGGCAGCGCCGGTGGATAAGATGCGGGAAACGTTCATAAACTTCCTTTCAGGTAGCCTTTGGCGGGCGGCAATAAAACATTGGCTGTGGCGGCGTAGGCCGCGGGGCTTGTCGGAACGATGGCCGCCCCTATACAATACTGTGCCTATTATATACGGAATTTGATGATGACCAACCCGTCTGGCGCGCAGCAGATTTTACAAGATGTGTTCGGCTACCCTGAATTTCGGGGCAGGCAGGCTGAAATCGTCGATACGTTGGCGGGCGGGCAAAGCCTGCTGGTGTTGATGCCCACCGGCGGCGGCAAATCACTGTGTTACCAAATTCCCGCTCTGTTGCGCGAAGGCGTGGCCGTGGTGGTGTCGCCGCTGATTGCTCTGATGGATGATCAGGTCGCCAGCTTGCGTGCCGCAGGCGTACGCGCCGCGAGTGTGCACAGTGGCACACCGGCCGACGAAGTGCGTCGCATCGCCGAAGACATGGATTCAGGTAGCCTCAAATTATTGTATGTGGCGCCCGAGCGTTTGGTGAGCGAGCGCTTTTTGCGCTTTTTGGCACAACACACGGTAAGCTTGTTTGCCATAGACGAAGCGCATTGCGTTAGCCAGTGGGGGCACGATTTTCGCCCCGAATACCAGCAACTCGGCCAGCTGGCGGCGCGTTTCCCCGATGTGCCGCGTATTGCACTCACCGCCACTGCCGATGCGGAAACCCGTGCCGATATCAAGCATTATCTGCATTTAAACGATGCACCTGAATTTGTGGCCAGTTTCGACCGCCCCAATATCTATTATCAGATTATCGAAAAGAATAACGGTAAAAAACAGCTTCTGGATTTTATACAAAACCGCCCGCATGGCGAAAACGGCATTGTGTATTGCCTCAGCCGCAAAAAAGTAGATGATGTGGCTGCTTTTTTGTGTGAACACGGTTTTGATGCCATGCCGTATCACGCTGGTTTGGACATGGAAACCCGCGCCGCCCATCAGAAGCGTTTTACCCGGGAAGATGGCGTGATTGTGGTGGCCACTGTGGCGTTTGGTATGGGCATCGACAAGCCCGATGTGCGTTTTGTGGCGCATCTGGACATGCCGCAGAGCATTGAGCATTTTTATCAAGAGTCCGGCCGCGCCGGCCGCGACGGCGAACCGGCGGCAAGCTGGCTGTGTTACGGGCTGAACGATTGGTCGCTGCTGCGCGAGCGCATTCAGAGCGGCATGAGTGATGATTTCCAAAAAAGCATAGAAATGCAGAAATTGGATGGCATGTTTTCTATATGCGAAACAGCGGAGTGCCGTCGCGTGCCGCTGTTGCGCCATTTTGGTGAAGAAAGCGCGCCCTGCGGCCATTGTGACAACTGTTTGCATCCGCCGGTGCGCTTCGATGCCACGGTGCTGGTACAAAAACTGCTCAGCTGTGTATACCGCGTCGGCCAGCGTTTTGCCACCGGCTATGTGGTGAATGTATTGCGCGGCAAAAACGACGACTGGATTGCGCGCATGGGGCACGATCGTTTGTCTACCTTCGGCATTGGCGACGGCTTGAGCGATAAGGAGTGGCGTGGTGTAGTGCGACAATGTATCGGCCAGGGCTACCTGAATACCGATGCCGCCAATTACCATGCTCTGCAACTTACCGAATTGTCGCGACAGATTCTGACAGGTGGGCAGCAGGTGTGGTTGCGGCCGTTGAAGCGCGACAAGGCCGCCACCAAAACACCGAAAGAGCAATGGCTGCGCACCGAGCGTGAAGAACGCATCTGGCAGGCGCTGCGCGCCTGGCGCAGCGAACGCGCCAAAGCAGAAAACGTGCCCGCCTATATTATTTTCGGCGACCGTACCTTGCGATCCATTGTGGAAAACCTGCCGCAAAGCCAGGCCGACCTGCACGAAATCTACGGTATGGGCGAAGCAAAAATTGATAAATTCGGTCGGGAAGTGTTGGCCGTATGTACCGAATTTCTGAAATAAGCCGTTGCTGCTTGTCTCGGTTTCAAGGCTACCTGAAATAGGATTGGCTTCGTTTTTAGGTAGCTTTGAAGCCAGATCAGCATGAATGTAGTGAACACTGCATCATCAAATAAATCACCCCGCCCGCCTGTATTTTCAGGTAGCATTAAGCCCTAATAAAAACATTTCATTTTCATTTAGAGAATCACCCGATGAGCAACAAAGAAAAACTGCAACAGGGCCTGCAACTGCTCGGCCTCGAACTATCTACCACCCAACAATTATTGCTGCTCGAATATGTGGCTCTGCTGCAAAAGTGGAACAGCACCTATAATCTCACCGCCCTACGCGATGTGGATTCGATGATTTCCCATCATTTAATCGACAGCCTCACCCTGCTGCCGTATGTGCAAAATGCAGAAACCTTGATGGATGTCGGTTCTGGCGGCGGCATGCCCGGCATCCCCACCGCCATTGCCCGCCCCGACTTGCAGATTACCCTGCTCGACTCCAACACCAAAAAAACCACTTTTTTGCAACAGGCGGTGATTGAGTTGGGCTTGAGCAACGTTACTGTGGCCGCCGGCCGCGTGGAAGCGATGCACGATAAAAAAGTAGACGTAGTCACCAGTCGTGCCTTTGCCGAGCTGGCCGATTTCATCAGCCTCACCAAACACCTGCTCAACAACAATGGCTACTGGGCGGCGATGAAAGGCGTGTATCCCTATGAAGAGCTGGAGCATGTGCCCGCCTCGGTAGAAGTGGTAAACGTAGACAAAATCGACGTGCCCACGCTCGGCGCCGAACGCCATATGGTGATTATGCGTCCGAAAAAAGCATAAGAAAGGCTGAAGATGAGCACCAACATTCTGGCTGTCGCCAACCAAAAAGGCGGCGTGGGCAAAACCACCACCGTGGTGAATCTGGCGGCCTCGCTGGCGCACCACGGCAAAAAAGTACTGATTGTGGATTTGGATCCGCAGGGCAACGCCACCACCGGCAGCGGCATCAATAAAGGCAGTATCCACAGCGGCGTGTATCAAGTGTTGTTGGGTGAAGCCGGCGTGAAAGAAGCGGCAGTGCGCAGCGAAGCGGGTAAATACGATGTGTTGGCCGCCAACCGTGCGCTGGCCGGCGCAGAAATCGAGCTGGTGCAGGAAATTGCCCGCGAGATGCGTCTGAAAAACGCGCTGGCCGAAGTGGCCGCCGATTACGATTTCGTGCTGCTCGACTGCCCGCCCACCCTCACCCTGCTCACCCTCAACGGCCTTGTGGCCGCCAACGGCGTAATTGTGCCGATGGTATGCGAATATTATGCGCTCGAAGGCATTTCCGACTTGGTGGCCACCGTACGCAAAATCCGTCAGGCGATTAACCCGCAGCTCGATATTATTGGCATCGTGCGCACACTTTACGACAGTCGCAGCCGCCTTTCGCAGGAAGTAACCGAGCAATTGCAGGCACACTTCGGCAAACAGCTTTTCCAAACCACCATCCCGCGCAATGTGCGTTTAGCCGAGGCTCCCAGCCATGGCCTGCCCGCGCTGGCTTATGATGCGAAAGCCAAAGGCACGCTGGCTTATCTGGCTCTGGCGGAAGAAGTGTTGGCACGGGCGAAGTAATCCGCGCAGCCAAACATCAAGGCTACCTGAAAACTTTCAGGTAGCCTTGATGTTTGGAAACAAGCCGATAAAGGTTAATACGGTTTGCGGTAGCTGTGTTTCTGCAGTGAAACAGCCAACAGTTTGGCGGTGAAAGGGCGGTGTTGAGCGCATGGCTTTTTATGTCTGAGCCTGTGTGATGGCGCGAGACCTGTTGCGAAATCAGTTGTTTATTATGTGATTATTTTATATGGTCATGGTAATAGCATGAATCTGATTACAGGTTGGGTTTTGAAGAAGGCTACCTGAAAATATTTATTGCTGTTTCAGGTAGCCTTTGGGGCGCAATGGCCAATATCGGCTGCTTTGGGAGGCGCCAGATTTTATTCTGTGCAAATGGCTTCTGCCGCGCACACGGCTGATGACCATGCCCATTGGAAATTATAGCCGCCAAGCCAGCCGGTGATGTCGAGCACTTCGCCGATGAAGTAAAGGTGGGGTTGCAGCTTGCTCTGCATGGTTTTCGGGTCGATTTCTTTTACGTTGACGCCGCCGCGTGTGGCTTCGGCTTTTTTATGACCGTCGGAGCCGCTGGGCAGCAGCATCCAGTGACTGAGGCTTTCACCCAGCCGTTGTAATACGCTGTTGGGGGTGTCGGCCCATTTTTGTGCGGTAAACGGCGTGAATTCGGCTTGTGCCAACCAAAAATCGAGCAGCCGTTCGGGCAGGGTGGGGCAGAGTTGCCCAAGTGCGGTGTTGAGTTGGATTTTTTGGCCGTGTTTGCCCTGGCACAAGGCTTCGGTGAGATGGATACCGGGTACGAGGTTGATGGCGATGGTTTGGCCGGGTTGCCAGTAGCTGGAGATTTGTAGAATGGCGGGGCCGCTTAAGCCTTTGTGACGAAACAGCAAGTCTTCATCGAAGCTGATGCTCTGTTTGCCCGAGCCGGTGCTGATGCGCACGGGTAGGGCAAGCCCGGAAAGCGTGTTCAGCCCCTGTTTTTCCCAATGCTCGAAGCGCAGCGGCACCAACGCGGCTTCTGGCGTGATGATGCTGTGGCCAAACTGTTTCGCCAGCTCATAGCCGAAAGGTGAAGCACCAATGGCCGGCACGGCCAGGCCGCCGGTAGCCACCACGAGGCGGGTGCAGCGGAAACTGCCTTGTGTGGTGTGCAACTCGAAAAAAGGTGTGGAGGCTACCTGAAAAAAATGCACGGCTTCGATGCGGCATTCGGTGTGCCATGTTACGTTGCCGGTTGCGCATTCACGTTGCAGCATGTCGATAATATCTTGTGCGCTATGGTCGCAAAACAGCTGCCCTTTGTGCTTTTCGTGGAAGGGGATGCGGTGGTGGCTGAGCAGGGCGGTGAAGTCGGCACTGGTGTAGCGCGAAAGGGCGTGGCGAACAAAACGGGGGTGTTGAGATACAAAATACTGCGCTCCGTCGTGGCCGCTGAGGTGGCGGTTGGTGAAATTGCAGCGGCCACCGCCAGAGATGCGAATTTTTTCGCCGATTTTTTTTGCATGGTCGATGAGGGCGACGCGGCGGCCTGCCTGGCCGATACGGGCGGCGCACATCATACCGGCCGCGCCTGCGCCGATAACGATGGTGTCGAAAGTAATATTCATATTGGCGGCCGTTTTGTGTTCAAACAGGTAGGCATTGTAACGGATGCGCCTGCCGAATGTTAAACACGCTACCTGAAAATCCGATAAAATGTGGTTTTGTTCCACGATAGGGCTGTTAGACAGATGTTTAACGGAATACAGGAACAGCACCTTCCCGAATGTCTGTCTGAAAGGCGTTTCGCATGAGTGCGCTCAACCTTTATTTACAGCTTTGGTATTCGGCGCTGGGTGCGCTGGGTGTCGGGCAAAATGCAGAGAGTGATGATATGGCAAAACCGAAAGGCGGCCTTGGCCGCGGTTTGGATTCTTTGATTTCGAATAATCTGGATAATGGCGGCGACGATCGCTTAACCACCGTGCCGATAGGCGATATCCGCCCGGGGCGTTATCAACCGCGTGTGCAGATGAATGATGAAGCCTTGCAGGAGCTGGCAGAATCGATCAAGGCGCAAGGGGTTATTCAGCCGGTAATTGTGCGCGAACAAGGCTTGAGCGGCTATGAGCTGATTGCCGGCGAACGCCGTTGGCGTGCCAGCCAGCTGGCCGGGCTAACCGAAATGCCGGTAGTTATCAAAAGTATTACCGATGAAGCCGCACTGGCGATGGGTTTGATTGAAAATATTCAACGTGAAAACCTGAACCCGATTGAAGAGGCACAGGGTTTGAAGCGCCTGGTAGACGAATTCGGCCTCACCCATGAAACGGTGGCCAAGGCCGTTGGGCGCAGCCGCAGCAGTATTTCCAATAGTTTGCGTTTGCTGGCTTTGCCGGAACCGGTGCAGGACATGCTGTATGCGCGCCGTTTGGAAATGGGGCATGCACGGGCTTTATTGACTTTGCCGGTAGTACAGCAACTAGAATTGGCACAAAAAGCCGTTAAAAACGGTTGGTCGGTGCGAGAAGTGGAGCGCAGAAGCCAATTGGCGCAGCAAGACAAACCGGCCTGCAAAAAAACGACCAATCCCGATATTCAACATTTAAATGATGTGTTAACAGAAACGCTGGGTGTGAATGCAGAAGTACAGACAATCAACCAGAAAAAAGGCAAGATTGTGCTGCATTTTGATACTCCTGAAACATTGGAAGTTTTGTTAAAACGTTTAGGTATTACTTATGAAGCCTGAAGAAAATCAATAAGCGGCTTTCAATGTCCCGCAGGTGAGTGAAAATGGCATGATTAAAAAATTGGCATAAATATATTTTCATATTAGTAAATGTGGCAGATTATGTGTTTGATTGCAGGTAATCTGCTGTTTAATTTTTTAAATTTTGTAGTAATATGTAACTCAGTTTTTGTGTGATGAAAATTAGAGCGGTGACAGCAGTGAGGTTACTGTTCAAAATACCGTTTGTCATGATTATTTCACAAAGATTAACAATTAGCTTGACGCTGTCACGGGTCTTTATTATAGTAGCGCGGCTTAATACTGCTTAATTGCAGCGGATTACTATGATTAAAATTCTGTATTTGCAATTTTTTGCAATGGCAATCGTCGCAATTTTGTCGGGTGTGTTTGCTGGGCTGCCTGCTTTTTGGTCGGCGGTGGCAGGGGGGATGAGTTATATCTTGCCCACAGCGGTAGCGGTTCTGTTTTTAAAGTTTTTTCGGTCTTACCCGAAATGGGCAGGTGCAGGCTTTTTAATCGGAGAAGGTTTAAAAATAGTGCTGGCATTGGTTTTGATGTTGTTGGTGTTTTATATCTGGCACCAGCAGTTGGTTTTCATTCCATTCTTGTTAGGATTACTCGTCGTCAGCCATCTGGTTTTTTTAGTATCTTGGAAAGTTCAACGTTATGGCAAGTGAATCAATGACCGCTGCCGACTACATCAAGCACCACTTGGAAAGCTTGACTAGTTTGTCGGATGTGACTAAAGGCCAAGGCCTGAAAAATATCGCGGATTTTTCGTTTATTAATATAGATGCGATTTTCTTCGCGGTGGTGTTGGGTATTCTGGGCAGCCTGTTTTTGTGGATGGGTGCCAAGAAAGCAACCTCAGGCGTACCCGGCCGCTTTCAGGCAGCCGTGGAATTGCTGTTTGAATTTGTAGATGATATGTGTAAAGGCATTGTTCATAACGAACAATCGCGTAAGGCAGTAGCACCTTTGGGCTTGACCATTTTCGTGTGGGTGTTTTTGATGAATGCGATGGACTTGCTGCCAGTCGATTTATTGCCAATGACGTGGCAGACGGTTACCGGTGACTCACACGCTTTATTACGCGTTGTTCCGACGGCTGATTTGAATACTGCATTGGCTCTGTCTGTGGGCGTATTGTTGGTTTGTCTCTATTACAGCGTCAAAATCAAAGGTTTCGGCGGTTGGATGCACGAAATGTTTACTGCTCCGTTTGGTCCGATGCTGGCACCGGCAAACTTCATTTTGAACGTTTTGGAGTTTTTATCCAAAACCGTTTCGCACGGTATGCGGTTGTTTGGTAATATGTATGCAGGCGAACTGGTATTCTTGCTGATTGCCCTGTTGGGTGGTGCTTGGGCAGCTTCTGGTACAGTAGGAATTATGGATCCGGTTATGTTCTTGTTACACATTTTGGCTGGTACGGCATGGGCAATTTTCCATATCCTGATTATTACCCTGCAAGCATTTATTTTCATGGCGTTGGCGTTCGTGTATATCGGACAGGCACATGATCATCACTAACAAAAAGAATCTGGTTTTTTAATGTAGTATTGTTGTGTTTTTTAACATAGTTTTTAACCTTTGTTTTTATTTTAAGGAGTTTTGAAATGGGTTTGATTGCTATCGCGTGTGGTTTGATCGTAGCTCTGGGCGCGCTGGGTGCTTCTATCGGTATCGCCATGGTTGGTTCTAAATATCTGGAATCTTCAGCTCGTCAACCTGAACTGATTGGCCCGCTGCAGACTAAACTGTTCTTGATCGCTGGTTTGATTGATGCCGCGTTCTTGATCGGTGTTGCCATTGCCTTGCTGTTCGCCTTCGTTAACCCGTTTGCAGGCTAATCCACTTAAACGAGTTTTATTCGTTTGTTTGATTAACCCTAATACGAAGGTTAAGTAAAGTGAACTTAAATGCAACCTTATTTGCGCAGATAATTGTCTTTTTCATTTTGGTATGGTTCACCATGAGGTTTGTGTGGCCGCCGATTGCAAAAGCACTTGACGAGCGCGCCGACAAAATCGCCGAAGGTTTGGCTGCTGCCGAACGTGGTAAAAGTGATTTTGAGCAGGCAGAAAAGAAAGTTGCAGAACTCTTGGCCGAGGGGCGTAACCAAGTTGCCGAAATGGTAACTAACGCTGAAAAACGTGCAGCGCAAATCGTGGAAGAGGCGAAAAGCCAAGCTTCCCATGAAGCTGCCCGCATTACGGCACAAGCCAAAGCAGATGTTGACCAAGAAGCCAATCGCGCTCGCGAAGCTTTGCGTGAACAAGTTGCTGCGCTGGCTGTGAAAGGTGCAGAGTCGATTTTGCGTCGTGAAGTTGATGTTCAACAGCACGCTCAAATTCTGAGCACCTTGAAACAGGAGCTGTAATATCATGGCTGAGTTTGCAACCATTGCCAGACCTTATGCGAAAGCATTATTTGATCTGGCCATTGAAAAAAATCAAATTGAATCTTGGTTGGGCGGACTGAAAGACTTGGCATGGTTAGTGCAACAGCCTAAGGTTAGTGCGCTAATTGAAGAGCCTGAAACCGATTCGGTTCAAAAAGCAGACGAATTGTCGCGCTTGATGAATGGCTCGGAGGTGATAAACGATGCGGAATTTAGAAATTTCGTATATGTTGTTGCCGAAGAAAAACGGTTACAGGTATTGCCTGAAATTTATTCCCAATATCAAGGTTTTACTTTGTCACGCAATAATGCCAAACGAGCGGTTATCTATAGTGCGTTTGAATTTGCCAGCGAAGGCCAAAAAGCCAAAGTGCTGGGTGATTTAGAGCAGTATTTTAATACTCGTTTAGAGGCCACTTTTGAAACCGATCCTGAATTGATTGGTGGTATTAAAGTTGAAGTGGGTGATGAAGTTCTGGATATGTCCGTACAGGGTAAGCTGCACAAACTGTACACGACTATGACAAATTAGGAGAGTTTTCATGCAGATTAATCCTGCTGAAATCAGCGATTTGCTGAAAGCCAAAATCGAGAACTTGTCGGTTAAACAAGAAGTCCGTACCCGTGGTACCGTGATTTCCGTAACTGACGGTATCGTTCGCGTACACGGCTTGTCAGATGTGATGCAAGGTGAAATGCTCGAATTCCCGAATAACACTTTCGGCTTAGCCATGAACTTGGAGCGTGACTCCGTTGGCGCTGTAGTGTTGGGCGAGTATGAGCATATTAAAGAAGGCGACGAGGTTAAGTGTACCGGTCGTATTTTGGAAGTGCCGATTGGTCGTGAGTTGGTAGGTCGCGTAGTGGATTCATTAGGCCGCCCGATTGATGGCAAAGGCCCAATTAATACAACCTTAACAGCACCTATTGAAAAAATTGCTCCGGGTGTGATTGCCCGTCAATCAGTTGATCAACCGATGCAAACCGGTCTGAAGGCAATTGATTCTATGGTACCGGTCGGTCGTGGCCAGCGTGAGTTGATTATTGGTGACCGCCAAACTGGTAAAACAGCTGTTGCTTTGGATGCCATTGTTAACCAAAAAGGTACAGGTGTTGTTTGTATCTATGTTGCTGTAGGTCAAAAAGCTTCATCTATTGCCAACGTAGTACGTAAGCTTGAAGAGCATGGTGCGATGGAGCACACCATTGTGGTTGCTGCTACTGCTTCTGAAGCTGCTGCATTGCAATTTATTGCGCCGTATGCAGGTTGTACAATGGGTGAATTTTTCCGTGACCGCGGTGAAGATGCTTTGATTGTTTATGACGATTTGTCTAAACAGGCTGTTGCTTACCGTCAGATTTCCCTGTTGTTGCGCCGCCCTCCTGGCCGCGAAGCTTATCCGGGTGACGTATTCTATTTGCACTCACGTTTGTTGGAGCGTGCAGCGCGCATCAATGCCGATGAAGTGGAAAAGCTGACTAACGGCGAAGTAAAAGGTAAAACCGGTTCGTTGACCGCTTTGCCGATTATTGAAACTCAGGCTGGTGACGTATCTGCATTCGTACCGACTAACGTGATTTCTATTACAGACGGCCAAATTTTCTTGGAAACCGACCTGTTTAACTCTGGTATCCGCCCCGCAATCAACGCCGGTATTTCTGTATCCCGCGTAGGCGGTGCTGCACAAACCAAGGTTATTAAAAAATTGGGCGGCGGTATTCGTTTGGCATTGGCTCAATATCGTGAATTGGCTGCTTTCTCGCAGTTTGCTTCCGATTTGGACGAAGCAACCCGCAAACAATTGCAACACGGTGAAGTGGTAACTGAATTGATGAAGCAAAAGCAATTCAATACGTTGAACACTGCCGAAATGGCATTGACCCTGTGGGCAATTAATAACGGTTCTTATGAAGATGTGCCGGTTTCAAAAGCCTTGGCCTTTGAGCATGAATTTCTGAGCTATGTACGCACACAGAATCAAGATGTGCTGAATGCGATGAATGCTTCCGGTGCTATGTCTGACGAGAGCGAACAAGTGTTGACCCAGGCCATGAAATCCTTTAAATCTTCTTACAACTATAAAGTGTAAGTTATTCGAGATAAAAGGAGTCTGATATGGCTGTAGGAAAAGAGATTCTCACCAAAATCCGTAGTGTTCAGAATACCCAAAAGATCACTAAAGCGATGCAGATGGTGTCAACCTCTAAAATGCGGAAGACTCAAGAACGGATGCGTTTGGCGCGTCCGTATGCTGAAAAAGTACGCTTGGTGATGAACCACTTGGCTCAGACACATGCTGATCATGGTTTGTCTATTCTGGAACCTCGTGAAAACGTACAGCGTGCAGGATTTATCTTGATTACTACGGATAAAGGCTTGTGCGGTGGCTTAAATGCTAATGCTTTGAAACGATTTCTGGCTAAAGTGCAGGAATATCAAAGCCAAGGTATTGAAGTGGATGTCGTGTGTTTCGGCAGTAAAGGTTTAGCGGCATGCCAGCGTATCGGTTTGAATGTAGTGGCCAGCGTGGTTAATCTGGGCGACACCCCAAAAATGGAAATTTTACTGGGTGCCCTGACTGAGATTTTCCAGAGGTTTAATAAACGCCAGGTGGATGTTGTCCAAGTAGTTTATTCGGGATTCATCAATACCATGCGTCAAGAACCACGTATGGAAACCTTGCTCCCGATTGGTCAGAATACTCTGGGCGAAGTGCAAGACAGCAACGAATACAATTGGGACTACCAGTATGAACCCAGTCCCGCAAGTGTATTGGAATATTTGGTTCGCCGTTATTTAGAGTCTGTGGTTTACCAAGCGGTAGCAGATAATATGGCGTCAGAGCAGGCAGCACGTATGGTAGCAATGAAAGCTGCTACCGATAATGCCGGTAATGCCATTAAAGAGCTGCGTTTGGTATATAACAAATCGCGCCAAGCTGCGATTACCACGGAGTTGTCAGAAATTGTGGCAGGTGCAGCAGCCGTTTAAGGTTGCAAGCCGGCCCTTGAAAATAGGATACGATAATGAGCCAAGGCAAAATCGTACAAATCATTGGTGCTGTAGTGGATGTGGAATTTCCACGCGATGCCATTCCGAATGTGTATGACGCCCTGAAATTGGTCGATAAAGACTTGACCCTGGAAGTACAGCAGCTTTTGGGTGATGGTGTATGCCGTACCATTGCAATGGGTAGTTCAGATGGCCTGAAACGTGGTATGGCTGTTACCAATACCGGCGCACCGATTACCGTGCCGGTTGGTAAAGCTACTTTGGGTCGGATTATGGACGTATTGGGTGCCCCTGTTGATGAAGCAGGCCCGGTTGGTGCGGAACAAAGCCGTGCCATTCACCAAGCTGCACCGAAATTCGACGAACTTTCTCCTGCAACCGAGCTGTTGGAAACCGGTATCAAAGTAATTGATTTGCTGTGTCCGTTTGCCAAAGGCGGTAAAGTAGGTCTGTTTGGCGGTGCGGGTGTGGGTAAAACCGTGAATATGATGGAGTTGATCAACAACATCGCTAAAGCACACAGTGGTTTGTCTGTGTTTGCTGGTGTAGGTGAGCGTACCCGTGAAGGTAACGACTTTTACCATGAGATGAAAGATTCCAACGTATTGGATAAAGTGGCGATGGTATATGGCCAGATGAATGAACCTCCGGGTAACCGCTTGCGCGTTGCCTTGACTGGTTTGACCATGGCTGAATATTTCCGTGACGAAAAAGACGAAAACGGCAAAGGCCGCGACGTATTGTTCTTCGTGGATAACATCTACCGTTACACACTGGCCGGTACTGAGGTATCTGCATTGTTGGGTCGTATGCCGTCTGCCGTAGGTTACCAACCGACGCTGGCTGAAGAAATGGGTCGCCTGCAAGAACGCATTACTTCTACCCAAACCGGTTCGATTACGTCTATTCAGGCCGTATATGTTCCTGCGGATGACTTGACCGACCCGTCGCCAGCCACAACGTTTGCCCACTTGGATGCAACCGTAGTATTGAGCCGTGATATTGCCTCTTTGGGTATTTACCCGGCCGTTGACCCGCTTGATTCTACTTCACGCCAACTGGATCCGATGGTATTGGGTCAAGAGCATTACGATGTGGCACGCGGCGTGCAATCTACTTTGCAAAAATACAAAGAATTGCGTGACATCATTGCTATTCTGGGTATGGATGAATTGTCTGACGAAGACAAAATGACGGTAATGCGCGCGCGTAAAATCCAGCGCTTCCTGTCACAGCCGTTCCATGTGGCCGAGGTATTTACCGGCTCACCCGGTAAATATGTTTCTCTGCGCGACACCATTGCAGGCTTTAAAGCCATTTTGAGCGGCGAGTATGACCATCTGCCGGAGCAAGCTTTCTATATGGTTGGCGGTATTGAAGAAGCCGTAGAGAAAGCTAAAACCTTAAACTAAGGAGGCTGGCATGAGTACCATGCAAGTTGAAGTGGTAAGTAACGAGCAAAACATCTTTTCAGGTGAGGCTAGCTTTGTGGTCGTGCCCACTGTGATGGGTGAGCTTGGTATTTATCCGCTACACGAGCCGATTATGAGTTTGGTTCGCCCAGGTGCACTGAGGTTGACTGTGCCTGGCCAGGCCGAAGAGGTTTTGGTTGCTATTTCCGGTGGTGTATTGGAAGTGCAGCCCAGCAGGCTGACTGTTTTGGCAGACGTTGCCGTGCGTAGTTCTGAGATGGATCAGGCACGTGCGGAGGAGGCGAAAAAAGCAGCGGAAGCCCGTTTGGCGAAAGCCGATGGTGAAGAAGCTACTGCACGCGCCCAAGCGGCTTTGGCCGCTGCGATTGCCGAGTTGAAAACGCTGGATCACATTCGCGCTCAAAAATATAAATAATGGTTTATCCATTCATAAAAAAGCACGGCTTCATGCCGTGCTTTTCTGCGTTTAAGCTAGGCAGGACTTACTGTTAAACTCGGCTTCTGTATGGTGCCATTTGATTCTGCAAAAATAAATGAGCATAGGCCTTTGCAAAACCCCTAGATGTGGATGCAGTTCGAGGCGTAGTAGTGTAGTAAGCGTAGACATATCATTATAGGTAAGGTCAAGCGCACGAGTAGCACACAACTGGGAAATGAGGCACAAATAGGAGTTTTGCAAAGTCCTTGGGCAAGCGAGCGGGGGGTTAGGAGGCCTGCCGTAGCGTACCCATCTTGTTTTTTCTGAATGAATGGAGCATACAGGTTTGTGGAGCCATGCGATTTGAACTTGTGTAATCTTGTTCTGATTATTTCAACGTTGTAAAGGCTTCCATAATATGAGTACGTTCAACTTCTGACGTATTCGGCTTTTGCTTGAGCTTACGTTAAGATTAATCGGTGTGCTGCGTTAGGAAGTTTTGCATAATGTAAGTTTATGTTATGATGTTTAACCATTTAATGAATTAAAAAGGCGGCTATTTTCAGGTAGCCTTTTGTATGGAGTAGTGAAAATTATGAATGCCGTGGTGATAGCGGTTGCGCTGATGCTGATTTTATCCGTCGCGCGCGTGCATGTGGTGCTGAGTTTGGTCATCGGTGCTTTTGTTGGCGGTTTGTTGGGCGGCTTGCCGCTGGCAGACATTAAAGATGCTCAGGGCGAAGTGATTGCGCAGGGCGTGATGACATATTTCCAAAACGGCTTGTCCGGCGGAGCGAAAATCGCCCTGTCTTATGCCATGCTGGGTGCTTTTGCCATGGCGATTGCCCATTCTGGCTTGCCGCAGCAATTGGCCGGCTGGGTAATCCGCCATATGGACAACAAACAGCGCAAAGATCATATTCCGGCACGGGTGAACTGGGTGAAATGGAGTCTGATCTTGGTGTTGCTGGTCATGGGCATTTTGAGCCAAAACGTGATTCCGATTCATATTGCTTTTATTCCGATGATTGTGCCGCCCTTGTTGCTGGCTTTTAACCGTATGCAGATTGACCGCCGCCTGCTGGCGTGTGTGATTACTTTTGGTTTGGTCACAACCTATATGTTTCTGCCCTATGGTTTCGGCGAGATTTTCCTGAACAAAATCCTGCTGGCGAATATTGAAAAATCAGGCATGTCTACGGACGGTATTAGTGTGATGAGCGCCATGGCGATCCCGGCTGCAGGCATGGTGGCGGGTTTGTTGATTGCCGTGTTTGTCAGCTACCGCAAGCCGCGTAATTATCAAAACAATATGGCTGATTTCTCTGCTGAACGTCAGGCGGAAGGGCAGCCGAAAATGTCGTTTTACCGCAGCATGGTAGCCTTACTGGCGATTTTAGTCGCCTTTGCTGTACAACTGTATTACGAAGACGCTTTGTTGTTGGGTGCAATGCTTGGCTTTGCCGTATTCATGGCATTAGGTGTGGTACGCCGCAGAGAGGCCGACAGTGTGTTTGACAGTGGCATTAAAATGATGGCGATGATTGGTTTTATTATGATTGCCGCCCAGGGCTTTGCTGAAGTGATGCGCGCCACCGAGGAAATCAAACCTCTGGTTGATGCCTCGGCGCAAATGTTTGCCGGTAATAAAGGCATGGCCGCGTTGGCGATGCTGCTGGTTGGTCTATTGGTGACCATGGGCATCGGCAGCTCGTTTTCCACCTTGCCGATTATCGCCGCCATTTATGTCCCCTTATGTATAAGCATGGGTTTTTCACCGCTGGCCACTGTGGCCATTATCGGCACAGCCGGTGCTTTGGGTGATGCCGGTTCGCCTGCGTCCGATTCCACGCTCGGCCCGACCTCGGGTTTGAACGCCGACGGCCAGCACGATCATATCCGCGATTCGGTGGTTCCCACTTTTATCCACTATAATCTGCCCTTGCTGGTTGCTGGCTGGATTGCGGCAATGGTATTGTAATATGGAGACACTCGAGCAACGCCTCACCGAGTTGGAAATCCAGTTAGCCTTACAGGAAGACTTACTCGCCAGTCTGAATGATACCGTAGCCAAAATGCAGCAAACTTTGGATTTGCAGCAAGGCCAATTGCGTTTGCTGTATCAACGTATCCATCAGGACAGAACCAGCGAAAGTGGGGGCGATGGCGGTTATGGTCTAACCGACGAAGTGCCACCGCATTATTAAAAGCAGGGGTTCACTGTATGAATAAGGCTACCTGAAAATATTCAGGTAGCCTTATTATTATGTTTGCGAGGCACGGGCGTTTTTCAAAGCAGTGCATTTGCTTTACAATCAAGCCTTTTGCGCAGGCTTCACTCCATCAAATGACCGCATCGCTCGATTCACCCTTGCCGGAAAATCCCTGGCAGCTGGCTTTTCGCTATTCCTATCCGATTGCTCTGGGCTATATTCCCGTGGGCATTGCCTATGGTGTGCTGATGATAACAGCCGCGTTGCCAGCATGGTTGGCCCCAGCGTCGAGTTTGATTGTTTATTCGGGTGCCATGCAATATGCCGCCATCGGCCTGCTGGTTTCGTGGGCCGGTTTTCTGGCCATCGGTATCAACACCCTTGTTATCGGCCTGCGCCATATTTTCTACGGCCTGCCGCTGGTGGCGCATCTGCCCGACAGCAAATTGCTGCGCACTTATTGCCTGTTTGCACTCACCGATGAAACCTTTTCCGTGATGACCACGCTGCCGGAGCCATTGCGCAAAAAACTGTTTCCACGCATTGCATTTCTCAACCAAATGTACTGGTTTGTCGGTACGGTGATTGGTGTGCTTGTGGGTAGCGGCGTGGGCAACCTGATTCCGCATTTGGATTTTGCCCTAAGTTGCTTGTTTGTGATTCTGGCCTACGAGCAATACCAAAACCGCCGCCGCTGGTGCTGGCGTTGGCGGCCTTTATGGCGGCGCGTTATCTGGCGCCGCAATATCTGCTGCTGCTGGCAGTGAGCCTGTGTGCGGTGGTTATTGTGGGCGGCACCTTGTGGCGGGCGAGAACATCATGACTCCTGATATGACGCTTAATTTCTGGCTGGCGGTATTATTGATGGGCGCATTGACCTTTGCCTTGCGCGCCGCGCCCTTGCTGCTGCCCAAGCGCTGGTTACAATCACAATTACTGGCAGACTTAAACGCTGCCTTACCCCTGTGTGTATTGATTTTGTTGATTCTGGCCGGGCTGCACATTCCTGTCGCACCCGTTGAGGGCAATTGGGGTTATTTGGCAGCGGAGCTGTTGGCTTTGTTGGTGGTATTGTTGCTTTATATCCGCTGGCGCAACGTGTTGCTGTGCATGGCCGCGGGCGTGGCCGCGCTCAATGTTTTGCTGGCGTTGTTTGGTGCGGCTTAATTTATGCAAAGCTGATAAACAAACAAGGCTACCTGAAAAGCGTTCAGGTAGCCTTGTTTGGCAAACAAATTAGTGCTGTGAACTGGCTTGTTTCAGGTAGCGCCCTAGTCAAATGCTGTCAGTTTTAAAGTAGCTTCCGGTAAACGGCCGATAATTTTTCAATCATGCGGCGCTGGCTGAATTCTTGTGCCACAAAGCCGCGCGCTTGGGTTTGCAGAGTGTGCATTTTTTGCGGGTCGGCCAATACTGATCTCAAAGCGGCGGTGAGCTGGTCGACATGGCAGTCAGTGAGCAGCAGGTTGTTGCCCTGCTGCAAATCGGGAATGCCGCCCACGTTGGTGGAAATGCAGGCTTTGCCCATCAGCATTGCCTGCATCAGCGATTGGGAAATACCTTCGGATTCGGAGGTGAGCATAAATACATCTAACGCGGCTAGAAACTCTTCAGGGTGGCTGGTTTCACCCAGTATGCGCACATAGTTTTCCATTTGGTGTTCGGCGATAAAGGCTTTGAGCGTATCAGCCAGCTTGTCGTCTGCTTTACCTGCCAGTAAAAAAAGGGCATGCGGGAATTCTTGATGGAGGTTTAAGGCTACCTGAATGAAAATGTCCAACCGCTTTTCGCTGCGAATGTTGGCGAGGTTGCCAATGCAGACGGCATCGTCAGGGATATTCAATTGCGCGCGGATGGCGTCGCGTGGGTAGAGGGCAGGATCGAAGCGGGAGTCGTCTTGGCCGCTGGGAATCGACTCGATGCGGTCGGGCTTGATGCGGTTGTGGCGAATCATGTTCTCTTTTACGCTTTCACCGGTGGTGATGACATAATCGGCCAGTTCATTAATAAAATTGGTGCGTGCTGGATTGATGGGCAGCGACATATGGCGCGTGCGGATAAATTTTACGCCGGCAATTTTGGCCGCCAAGCCGCCTACCCAAGTATCTTTGCCACTGTGGGTATTGACGATGTTAATCTGCTTGGCTTTGATAAAGCGCACCAGCGCCCACAGCGTTTTTAAGTCGGCGTTAGAGCGGTAAGGCAGCGGCAAGGTTTCAATGCCGTAGGCGTGCAGCTTTTCTGCCAACACCGAACCGGGGCGGCAGGAAAAATAAACTTGGGCGCCGAGCGCTTTCATGGCCAGACATTCGGCCAATACACGCGATTCCTGCCCGCCCCAGCCGCGCAGGATTTCGGTGTGTAGGATGCGTAAATCTTCGAGGCTTTGCATAAAAACTTCCTTTGGGCAGAGGGCGCGAGCTGTAGTGCGGAAAAGCGTGACAGTCACCGCGTTGGGCGATATGCTCACGGGGGCAGCGCGCATGTAGCTGGCAGTATAAACAGGAGAGTGAGGGGAAACAATGGGCATCAAAACATTTTTGGCTAAGCGTGATATTGAATTTAGCATGAAACGCTACGGCGTGGATGCGCTGAACTTTATGGCGCTGGGTTTGTTTAGCTCGCTGATTGTGGGGCTGATTTTAAAAACCATCGGCACTTGGGCCGATTTGCCGTGGCTGGTGGCGGTGGGCACGCAGGCGCAAGGGGTGATGGGCGCGGCGATTGGCGTGGGCGTGGCCTATGCCTTAAAAGCACCGCCGCTGGTGCTCTTGGCCAGCGTGGCCACCGGCACCGCCGGCGCGGCGCTGGGCGGGCCGGTGGGCTGTTTTATTGCCGCGGCAGTGGGTGCG
>RRZU010880865.1_pt1 | contig 22460 bp, 30 predicted proteins | sample 2165561 | NCBI WGS metagenome assembly RRZU01 (sample SAMN10456909, study PRJNA506462) | wastewater metagenome | isolation source: wastewater sludge | place: USA: Moscow, Idaho | reverse complement strand
TTTTATTATTTGTTCTTTTACATTTTTTAATTTTGGATTATTATTACAATTAAATACTTTTTTTATTATTTTAGGACTATATTCTAAAGAAGATAATTCTGGATTATGATGTATAGAAAAACTTCCACCAATTTCAAAAGGTCGACCTTTTAGTGTTTTTAAATTATTATCTGAACGATTAAAGTTTTGTTTAACTACTGAAGGACGTCCTTCTAAAGAAGTTAATTCATTATGACTAACGTTAAAATTACCTTCAATAATATCTGGACTATATTTTAATGAAGTTAATTTATTATGACTAACATTAAAATCTTTTTTTGCTAATTTTGGACTACCCTCTAACGAAGTTAATTTATCACGACCCATACCCATAGCTATTATATACTTTGCACAGACTTTATTTTCCATATTTGAATAAACTTCATAAAATTTCATATTTTTCCTTTTTTTAATTATATAGAAAAACCATAATCTATATTTTTATGATTTTTTAATTTTTCTTTTTTGATTTGTTTTTTGGTTATAAAACTTTCAAATTCTTCTTTTATTTCATCAAATGAAAAAAAACCTTCATCTGTATAATAATTTAAAGCTCTTATTTGATATTTTATTACTTGTCGTTTTATATTTTTTAAATCAGGATTGTTTCTACAATCTAAAGAACCATTTATTATTTTTGGACAAAACTCAAGTGATTTTAATTGATTATTTGAACAGTCAAAAAAACCTATAATTTTATTTGTCATACCTTTTAATGAAGTTATTTTATTATAACTACAATTTACAAAACCAGTTACTTTTTCTGGAAAATATTTTAAATTTTCAATATCATTTTTTCGTATATTTACATAACCATATACTACTTTTGGAATACCTTTTAATGAAGTTATTTTTCTATTCTGAAAGTATAAATTAGCATCAAAAATGTTTCCTGTAAGACCTTTACTTTCTATCATTTTTTTGAATTCTTTATTATCACCTATATTCATTTTTAATTCCTATAATATTTTATCAACATAAACTATACCCATAGTCTTCTTTGTTTACTTTTGGTTTATTTTTTATAATATTTTTAAATTTTTTTTCTTTTATTAAAATCATTTCTTCTTTTTTTATTAAATATTGTGTATATTGTTCAAACTCTTCTTTTATTTTTGAAAAAGGAAAATCTCCTTCATCTGTTAAATATATTTTAGCTTTAATCCCATATTTTATTATTTGCTCTTTGATGTTTTTTAAATCAGGATTATTTCTACAATAAAAAGAGTCACCTACTTCTTTCGGGCCACCTTCTAAACTAGTTAAATTATTAGCATTACAATTAAAAGAACCACTTATTTTTTTTGGACTTCCTTCTAATGTTTTTAATTCATTACCATTACAAGAAAAATTACCGTTAATATATGTTGGAGAACCATTTAAATTTTCTAATTTACAATAACAACGAAAATAATTACTTCCTACAATTTTTGGACTACCTTCCAATGTTTTTAATTTATTATTACTACAATTAAAAATACCACTAACTTTTTCAGGTCGAAATTTTAAAGTTTTTAATTTATTTGAGTTACAAGTAAAATCACCATTTACTTCTATAGGTGCTCCTTTTAAAGTAGTAATTTGATTAAACCCTACCTTAAAATCTTCACCAACTATTTTTGGACAATAATCTAAATTTTTTAATTTATTATTTTCTCGTTCAAAACCTTTTTCTATTTCTTTATGACAACCCTCTAAAGAAGTAAGTCCTTTAAAGTTTATAAACAGGTGATGGAATTGTTTATAGTTACTACAGTCTTTTTCATATAGTTCTTTAAAAGTCATTTTTTTAAACCTTAATAAATCAAAAATATTTAAATATTATATATAATAATAGAACTTTTAAACATTTAAATTTTTTATTTTTTAACAATTTAATAATTTAAGAAGTATTTAATTTAATTTTTGATAACATACATTTTTTAAATCAACATAAGGGTGGTTAAAAATGAATAATAACAAAGATATTTGGGTAACTTTAGAAGACGAGGAAATACCTATTTATGAATTGGAAGACAACTATTTGAGTTATATTGATAAAAATTATAGTCTTTTATTTAAAAGACTTATCAATATAAAAATTGAAATTTTTAAAAGAAAATTTCTAAAATATTTTTAATATCAAGTTTAATCTTGATATTATTACTTTTTAATATATTTAAAATATAAAAAACCTAAAAAACCACAAACTATCAAAAATATTATTATTTTTATAAAAGAAACTACAAAATTTAATACAAAATATAACACCAATATAGATATAATTAATAATATTATATTTTTTTTATTAATAAATTTTTCCAAAGAATAACCGCCTAATTATTTATTTTTTATATTATATCAAAAAAAATAACCTAATTGAATAATTTTGTGATATTTTATTATTTAAACAAAAACAAAAAAAACAAATCAAAATATGGAAGTAAAAATGTAGAAAGTTTAATAACTTTCTACGTCGTAATCACTAATTCATTAAACATTTTTAAGCTGTTTTTTTTTCTTCTTTATTTAATTCTTGTTTTACTAAATTAATATAATAACCTCTTACACAAGATGGTAAACCTATTAAACATTTATTAGAAGTAGAAATTTGACCATTATGTTTTCTTATTACATCAGTATAATATTCTATTAAATAATCTACACTTTTTTTAATTTCATTATCAACATTTTTTTCAATAAAAGGATTAGAACAATTTTCAATCATATATTTTTTTACTATATTTTTATGTTCATTAAAATATTTATATTTTTCTTTAACGTCACTTATACTAACATTTGGATTTATTTTTTCTTTTACAACAGGAGAACTAATAGCTTCACCAGATTTTTTTAAAGAGTTTTTATCTAAAGCCTCACCATTTAAAATATCTTCTGGAGTATAAGAATTACCTTTTTTTGAATTACAAATTTCACACATAGTTTGCATATTATTTAAACTATCTAAACCACCCTTACTTTTAGGAATAATATGGTCTTTTGTCATTTGAACTTCATCGTCACTCCATAATCCAAAATGAAAATTATTTTGTAAACTAGAAGTTTGTAATCTAAAATGAGTTCCAACTCTACCACACTCAACACAAGTACAACCTTTTTCTTTAAAAGTGTGAAGTCTTAAAGAATTCATTTTGATTTTCATACCATCAAAAATTTCTTTTGACTCTTTAACTTCTCTAAAATTTAATTTATCAAATACTTCTTCTGTAGTAAATTGTTTAATATAAAAGATATAACCTTTAAATTTCATTTAATAAAAACCTTTTTTAATTATTTTATACTGAAATAATACATAAAAAACGCTTAATTATTGCTTAAAAAATAAATTTTGACAATTAATAAAAAATATGTAAGAATATTAAATTAAAAATACAAAAGGAAATAAAAATGTATATATTTATTATTCAAAATGAAGGGGCAAAAAGTAAAGAAGAATTTCAAAAAGATTTATCAAAATGGCTTCAAATACCTGAAAAAAATATTAGTGATTATTTAAAATATAATGATTTATCATTAAATACTTCAGAACATTATTTTAGTAATTTTTACAATAATTTTTTAAAAGAATATGTTAATTTAACTTTAGAAGAATTAAAATTATGTTTAAATAATGAAATTAATTATAAAAGAGATAATTTAGAAGTTATTAACTCTGAAGATATAATGGAAAAAATTTATGAAAAATTTAAAGTTAATATTTTTATATTAAAAGCTATTGTTTAAACAGAATTTTAAATCTGTTTAAATAATATTTTAATTTCATCTGAATCATTTTCTTGATATTTTTGAGAAATAGTTTTTTGAACAAAAGTTTTATACTCTTTAATTAAAGTTTTATCATTTTTATTATTATTTTTAAAATTATTTAATAAAATTTCTATATTTTCTTCAGTTAAAAAAATAATATTTTTTATTTTTATTATTAATTTTTCAAAATTGTCATTTACGTCGTAAAAATATGTAAATATTATATTTTTTGGCATTTCATTTTTTAAAATTAAAAAGTTTTCTAAAAAATTTATATTCTTAACTTCTATAGTGTCTTGATACATTAAAAATCCTTATAAATTACTTTTTCTATATTAAAAATTATTTATTTTGTTTTGTTTTCTATCAGAACTTCTATTATATTTACTTTTATCTTTGATAGTTCTAGTTCTTAAAGAACATTCTCTTTTAGCTTCTTTTAAAACGTTGAAGTCTCTTTTTAAAACTATCAAAGGTTTTACTATTTTATTTTTTAACATTCATATTTCCTATTAATTATTTTATATATCAAATAATACATAAAAAACGCTTAAAAAACACTTAAAGTTGTTTTGATTTTTATAACATTTATCTGCTATATCAATAATTATATTTTTTATTTATTTTAAAAAATTAATTTTTTATAAAAATATTAAATTTGATATTTTTTATTATAATCATCAGGAGTTTTTGTTTCATCAAACTCACAAATTAAGTGGTCACTAACAGCATTATAAAATCTTTTAATTTTATCTAATTCTTGTTCTGTATAATCACTTTTTTTAATAAATTTATATCTTCCAGTTGTTAAATTTTTAATAAGTAGTCTTTCTCTTTCTTGATTTAATAATTGTTTCAACATAAATAATCCTTTTTATTTTTTTATATAGAATTTTATATAAATAATACTTAAAAACTGTTTAAATTCCTAAACTAAAATCTAAAACTTTATTTTTTGTTTCTTTTATTTTCTGTTGTTTTTTAATATTTTCATTAAATTCTTCTGATATATCTTCAAATGAAAACTTTCCTTCATCTGTTATATAAATATTTGCTACAATACCATATTTTATTATTTGCTCTTTTATATTTTTTAATTTTGGATTATTTGTACAGTCAAATATACCATTTATTTTTTTAGGCCGATATTCTAATGAAGTTAATTTATTTTTATTTATTAAAAAATTGCCATCTATTTCTTCTGGAGTTCCTTTTAATGACGTTATTTGATTATTATAACGAAGTAAATTTCCTTTTATTATTTTTGGACAATATTCAAATGAAGATACTAAATTATTATCAAAATGAAAATCACCATTTACTTCTAATGGTGAATATTTTAATGAAGTTAATTTGTTATGTGATAATACTATAGATTTTTTTATTTTTGGAATATATTTTAACGACATTATTTCATTATTATTACAATAAAAATGTTCGTTTATTGTTGACGGACTGTATTCTAAATTTTTTAAATTATTATAACTACAATCTAAAGTTCCTTTTATAGTATTAGGGAGTCCTTTTAATGAAGTTATTTGATTTTCATTACAATAAATATCAGAACCAACTTTTTTAGGAAAATTTTCTAATGAAGTTAATTTATTGTCACCACAATAAAACCACTCTTCTATTTCGATAGGAGAAAATTCTAATGACGTTAATTCATTTTGGCCAACGTCAAAGAACCCCTCTACTTTTTTAGGACTACCTTTTAATGATGATAATTTTTGTTTCAACTCTGTTAATTCTATATTTTTATTATAAATTTTATCAGTTATATCACCGTATTCTGTTTCTGAAAATTTCATTTTATTTTCCCAATATTTTAAATGTTATAACTAATATTATATTAAAAAAAAATATTTTGAACAGTTAATATGAAAATTTCATATTAACTGTCTTTATCCAATAATAACTAATATCTATTTTTTTCTTTTTCATTGTTTGCTCATTTTTAACACATTCCTCTTCCTTTAGGGAGAGGTTATTGAATTAATAAAAACTCTTTCTTGTATCACCAACACAATTCTCTTAAAATTTTATAAACTGAAACCATAATCATTTTTATTTATATTGGGTTTATTTTTTAATATATTTAGCCTGTAAGTTTCTTTTTCAAATTCTTTTTTTATTTCATCAAAATAAAAATCTCCTTCATCTGTATAATACATAAAAGCTTTTATTTGATATTTTATTATTTGTTTTTTAACATTTTTTAAATTTGGATTACCGTTACAATAAAAAATATTTTTTATTAATTTAATATTACCTTTTAAAGAAGTCAGTTTATTATTACTACAATTAAAATTATTACCTATTTCTTCTGGACTAAACTCAAGTGAAGTTAATTGATTATCACTACAATTAAAATTACCTCTTACTACTTTTGGACTACCTTCTAAACTTTCTAGTTCATTTAAATATATATAAATACTCTTTTTAGCAATAGGGTCTTTAAAATTTTTATATTTTTCTAAATCTTTAAATTTTTTCATTTTATTTTGAAATACCTTTTATTTTTTTAAGACAAACTATAAAAAAAAACCTTTTTTAGTAAGAAGACATTCGTAAAAATTCTTTCTCACTATATTTTTTAATCACTTTGTTTTCCATAAGTGCAAAACTTTCTTTTGCATATTTTTCACGTTTTGTTACCACACTTCCGTCTGGATTTGTGTTAACTATACTTAAATCAGCATTATATAATGCTAAAAGAGCCTGTATTTCTCGTTTTTCTGAGTTATTTTTATTAGTTACCAAAATATCTTTAATTACTTCTTGAATTTTATTAGCACTTGGTTTTCCAATCCTAGATTTAATATTTAATAAAGAAGACATTTTATTATTTATAGTAGATAAAGACATAACACCTTGTAATTCAGGACTTTCCATCATAGTTAAATATTTTTCTTTTAATATATTAACCGTGTCTTTTCCGTAAACTTTTTGCATTTCTTTAACATACTCTATTTTTGTTTTACTACCACTATTTAAAGATTTTTCAAAATTTTTTAATAAAACTAAAATATTTTTGTTTTTTTCTTCCATTTCAACTTTTGAAAATGTTTTACCATTTATTTCAAAATCTTTTTTAGTTACATTTTCAATAAAATTTTTTGCTTTTTGTTCTATTTTTTCATTACTAGAATAATTTGAATTTAAATCTTTAATATCTATATTATTATTAATTAAAAAATCTATTAAAGAGTCTGAACCAGTTATTCCATTTATTTGAAATCTACCAAAGGCTTGAGTATCAGAAAAAGCACTTAACTCATAATTGTACCAACGAGTTTCAGCTTCAGATATAGTAGCTAATAAAGAAGCTGTAGAAGTTATTCTTTTATCAATATTTTTTTCTTTTGTATAAATTCTTTGGTTTTCTTCACCTTCAGTCACATAACAATATATTATTGAAGATTTTAAATATTCTTGAACTAAAGCGTCATTTTTTACAAAACCTTTTTTAGTTCCCATTTTTATTTTACTAATATCAAAACTTTTAGTTTTTTTCTCTAACCACTCTTGAGCTTTAACTGAAGGATTATTTATGAAAAATTGTTTTCGGAATTCCTTACCTTGTTCTAAATTATTCATATCTATATTTTCTAAATCAATTTTTTTAACTTCTTTTTCCGTATTTGTAGTTACTTTAATTTCTGTTTTTAAACTATTTTCTACTAAATTTTTTTGGTTATTTAATAATTTATTAACAGAATTAACTTCTACTTTTGATAAATCATTTATATTTATTTGAGTACCTTCTAAGTTATTTTTTTGTACTTTAACAGCTAAAATAGGAGTTGGGCGTTTTTTTTCCATAACAGTAGGTGTACTTGTATTTCCAATAACAGGAGTACCTAACAAATTTGGTTCAGCACTAACAGAATAAGAGGCAACGGCACCAATTAATATTACTCCTGCCGCAATTTTGCTAAAAGTTGAACTAAATTTTGAAGTAATTGTAGCTCCACCGTTACCTACAATTTCAGATACTTTTTGATAAGTTTCTTTTAAATTTCGTATTACACCTTTCATTCACACTTCCTAAATTAATAATTTTATTTTTTTATTTTAATAAAATTATGTTAATTTTGGCTCTTATTTTTTTTAAAAATAAATTTTTGGTAAGAATGTTATTGTTATTTATATTTTTTTAACTTCTAAAGTATCTAAAAATACTTTATATTTTTCTATTTTATCCTCTATTTCTTTTTCAAGGTGTAATTCTTCTAATAAAAAAAACACTCTTTTAGGCAAATAATTTAACGATTTAAATGTATTAATAAGAGAGTTCAAACCAGAAACGTTAAAACCTGTTGTTTGAATAATTAAATTATCAATACCAATTATTTCTTTTAATTTTGAAGAATTTTTATATAAACCTGCAATAGCTTTTATATTTAAATTTTTATTCTCAAATTTTTTTATAATATCTTTTTGAATATCTGTAAAAATATCGTCACCCTCTAAAATACAAGTAGAACCATTAATATCAAAAATATTATTTAAGTCTTTTTTAATAAATGGTTCTATATTATTTATTTTTGATGAAAAATCTATTTCATTATTATATTTATTTAATATTTTATTAGCTTCCTCAATACCTTTAGGATACATTTTTTCTATATCCTCTTCTGAAGAAAAACCAATAATATAAGACTGAGTTCCATCAAATCTTTCAATAGAAAAATCTTCTAAACAATCTATTTTTCCTAATAATGGATATTCTTTATTAAATGTTTCTTTTAAACATTCTCCAAGGTCTCCAGAATGAAAAAATGGAGTTTTTAAATTTATTTTATATTGTTTTTTGTTTTCTTTTTTTAACTCAACAATTTTATTTATTTTAAAATCAATTATATTTTGATAATAGTCCATTTGAGCACAAATACTAAAATTAATATTTTTGTCTAATTCTGCAAACAAATAATCTTCTAATAAATTTTCAAAATAATTTTTTAAATCAGTTATTTCTTCTTCTTTTTTGGTTTCAACTTTAAAAACATCAAAATTTTTAACATTTGTTTCTTCTCCACAATGGTTAACAGTCATAGTCCAGTATATTTTGTATTTTTTCATTTTAAACTCTTTATATTTTTTTTATAATATAATAATATCTAATAATAACTTAATTATTCTTTAATTTTTAAAAAAATATGATATAATTAATTTAATTAATAAAAATATAATAAATAAAGGATTTTTTTTATGAACGTTAAAGCAAAAATATTTTTTAAAAATACAGTAACTAACTCAAAGAGTGATGGATTAAAAATTAAAAAACTTATTATTATAAATGATTTATTACTTGTTAAAGAATTAACTGATTACAATAGTTTATTAAATAAATATGATTTTTATGATGAAAACAATATACCTACTTATTTTAAAAAATATAATATTTCAATCGAAGAATGGTTTGATTTATTAAAAGGAAAAAATTTTGAAGATTTTTTAAATAATAACAAAGACCCAAAGATAAAAATAGAATACCAAAATAAAATTTTTGAAGATTTTTTAAATTTTTATAAAGAAATAGAAATAAACGAAATAAATAATATAACTATTGAAATTTTTGATAATTTTTAATAAAAATAAATAATTAAAAACCTATATTTTAATATAATTAAAAATAAAATTATTAAAATGTAGGAACTTTTTATGAATGATACACACAATTTAAAATTGTTAGGACAATTTTACAATTATAAAGATAAATTATTTTATGACTCTAATAATAAACTTGTTAGTTATAAATTAGTTGAAAAAAAATATTTTAATACTGCTACTAATTTTCTTAACAAAAAAGATAATAATTTTATTATTGATAGAATAGCTTATATAGAATCTACTTTTTTTATGACTCCAGAAGAAGTAATAACTTATTCTTTAAAACAAACAAATATTATAATAACAAATAAAATATTAAGTGAATATTTACAAAATAATAATAAAACTTTAAATTATAATAATATTATTTATTTTTTAGAAAATGTTTTTAATAAAAATCTTTTAAATAAAACATATTTTGATGTTAAATTAATATATGATTTAGATGTTTTAAAAAAAGATGAATTATTAAGTATATTTAAAAAATTTGATTTTGAATTTAATATTGAATTATATGCTAAAAAAAGAAAACTTAGTTATAAAGATTGTCATTTCTTTTATGAAGATATTTACAAACGTAGTAAAATAACAGAAAAATCAAAATATAATAAAGATAATGATAAAGACTTAATAATTTTAAGTTATTTAATAAAATATAAAGAAAATAGTTTTAATAATGAAATACCAAAACAATTATTAAAAATTGAAAATATAGAAAATTTAAAAGACAATACTTTAATTAGCACTTTAATTAATGAAAAAATATTTTTAAATATTAATAATGACAAATATATAGATGATTTAATTCTTGAAATATTAAATAATGAAAAGATTATTAAAGATGATAATTTTTATTTATCTATTTATAATAATGGTATTTATGATAAATTTGAAAAAAATAAAAATATTAAAAAAAATAGCCAAAATGAACCTATTTTTTATAGAAAAAAATTACTTAAAGAAAATATTGAAAACATAAAAAACATTATTAGAGAAAATAATTTAAATGGAACACCAAAGACTAAAAAAACATTTGATGAATTTAAAAAAAATTTAATTTATTCAGAATATAATTTTAAAGAAAATGATTTTGATAATAATATCAATTATTACATTTATTCAAGTAAAACTAAAAATAAATTAAAATCTTCTTTTATAAAAGATAGAATACCTTACAATTTTGGTGCTTATTTAAGTAATAAATCTGTTAATATTGAAGAACTTCCAGATTCTTTAGTTGAATTTTTTATTAATAAATCTTTAAATCTTATTAATAATGAAAAATCAGGTACAAAAGATTATTTAATAATTAACACTTTATTACAAAAGAAACCATTAAAAGAACCTATATTAAAAAAATTATTAAGTTGGGAAAGACTTTTTGAAAGTCAAAATCTTGATGAAAATTTTATAATTGATAACTATAAAAATATTTTTAAAGATAAAAAAATTCTTTTATTAAAACACCAAAAATTAAGTGAAAAAATTTTAAATATGATTAAAAATGAAAAAGAAATATTAGAAGAAGATTTTTATAATGCTTTATTATCAAATGAAGAATTATTATTAAATATGGATAAAAATGTTTTTGAAAATCATAAAAACAATATTATGAAATTGTTTTATAATAATAAAATACCAGACTATATATTAAATTCTATTTTTAAAAAATTTATGTTCATAAATACTTTAATTGAAAATAATTTAGAAATTAAAAAACCTTCTCCTAAAGAAATTAACGAATACAGAAATTTATTTTTAGTTGAAAAAGTTGAAACTATTATGCCTTTTAATGCCAATAATTTTGATATTGGATTAGTTTAATAGTTTCATTATTAGTTACACATTTTTTATAAAAAAACACCTTGAAACATATATTTTTAAGGTGTTTGAAGACATATAATTAGTTCCACTTTTTATTATTTAAATTTTATTTCATTACTTTTAAAAATTGTTTCACCATTTACACCATTTGTATATTTTAATGGAAATATACTATCTTTATTTTCTATTGTAAGACCTAAATATTCTTCTACTAATTTTAATTTTTCTTTAACAGTTTCATTTAAATTATTTTTAAATATTGTCCAAGTACCACCTTTTATGTCTTGCATAATATCTTTAGCATATTTTAAAACAAAATAATTTATTTCTAAATACCATTTATCATTATCTAAGATAATAAAAGTTTTCAAATGGTTCATTAAATTTAATTTATATAATTCTAAATTATATGTATGTTCTAAATTAGAATTTTTTAAACTATTTTTAAATTTTTGATGTGAAGCTGTTATATCTTTTAATTTACCAGTTGATTTTAATTTTAAAAACATATCAAAATTAGTTGATGATGTTTCTGTTTCGTTTTTAATCTCTATTTTTTTTATTAATAATTTTGGTGTTCTTTCTATTATTAATAAATTTTCTTTTTCTAAATCTTCAATAATATTATTAAATTCTTTAGAATTTAATTTTGAAAAATAAACATCTTTAAAGAATTTAAAATTTGTTGAACTATCTAATTTTTTTACTTTTAAAAAATCTTTTAAATTTTTTTTCATATTTTCTTTATTTAAAATATCAAAATCATTAACAGTAAAACAATAAACATTATCAGATACCACTCTTTGATTTAAACCAAAATTTACAATATAATCAGTTGAATCAGTTGAAGAATATGTTACATATCTTGAGTTAAGACTTTCATTTATTTTAAATAAATCATTTAATTCTTTAATAAAAGAATTAGCTTCATCTACAGATGAAACAGTAAATTTTTTTAAACTTATTGAAATAAGTTTTTCTTCTTTATTTGTTAAAGATTTTTCTTCTATAAAAGAATATTGAAAACTTTTTTGATGTTTTTCTAAAAAACAGTTTATTTCTTTGATTGAAAGAATTTCTTTATTTAAAATAATATAATTTACCATTTTTAAGTCCTTTTATTGTTTTTATATAAAGAAATTATATATAAATATTACTTAAAAAATGATTAAAATTAAGTTATTTATTTTACAATAAATTTAATTTTTTTAAGTTTAAATTAATCTAATTTATTGTAAAATAATATTAAATTTATAAATAAAAATGAAGTAAAATGTTTAATAAAGGTAAAAGATACAATTTATTTTTAATTGTGAAGGAAATGATGCTAAAGTTATAATTAATAATTTTAATGGAAAAAAAAAATCATAGAATTACTAACATTTAATAATGATGTTCAGAACTTTAATAATATTAAAAAATTTAATAAAAAGGAAAAAAATGCACAGAGATATTTGGGGAGTACAACACACAAAAGAAGGTTATGAAGAGTTATATCAATTATTTAAAGAAGAAGGCTCTTTAAATTTAGATTGGTTCACTTGGCAAATTGATGATGATAGACATATGACTAAAGAACAAGCTTTTGATTTATTAAATTTTTTTATTAACAGATATTCTGAAGATAAAAAACAATTAACTTTAGATTTTACTGAAAAAGAGGAAGAAATTAATACAACAACAGAAGTTATTAAGTTTGAATGTACTCCTTCTAATTTTGGTAGTCAAATTTTAGCATTTAATAATGATGAAATTGATGTTATTTTGAGAAATCAAAAAAAAGGTAGTAGAAGCCATAATGATACAAACAAAACTGCTAATTATGAAATAACAATAAAAAAAATTTAAATAAAATTTTATTAAATTAAACTCAAAATAAACAATAATATTATTAAAAGCATTATTGTTTATTTATAATTCCTAACTAACTTTTTAATAATTTAAAAACAAACCATCTTAAAAAAATACATTTTATATTGTAATTTAAAACAACTTAAGCTATAATACAATTATGGAAAACAGAAATCCTGCCGTCCTATATTTGGTAAAACTGTTTGTATTATTTTTGTCATTTAAATTTACTTGAATGACTAACAGAGGGACAAGTTATTAAAAAAAATTAAATAAAAGGTAAATTAAAATGGAAAAAGTAACTAACAAAGTATTGCCTACTATAAAGCAGTTTAAATATATATCTAAAATCAATAAACCACATTTTAGTTGTTTAGGACACTCACAAAATTATTTAGCACAAAAATTAGGTTTTAAAGATTATAATTCTATTAAACCATATCTAAGAGATTTTTATATAACAGAAGAAATGAAAGAACAAAAAAATAATAATAAAAGTGGTTCTTTACATATTTTAAATTTAATACAAAATGAATATGATACTCCTAATTGTGTTTATAGTTTAAGTTTTCATAATAGTGAAAATTTTTTAAATTATGTTATAGGATATAACACTTTAAATATAGAACATTTATATAAAGATAAATTAAATAATTATATAAATGTATTAGAAAAAACATTAACAGATATTAAATTACCAGATGAAGTTATAATTAACTATACAAATGATTTTAAAAAAGAATATGGTGAAAATATTAATGTAAATATTGATGATATTAAAGAAGAAATAAAAAAAGAAAAAGAAATGTATGTTTATTATTTTATTGAAGAATTATTTGAAATGTTAGAAAAAGATGTTGTTAATAAAAAATATAATGGTAGTTTTAAAGATTTTTATATTGATAAGATTTTTTCTCTTTATGGGTTAGGTTTTCGTTTTCATAGAACTTGGGTTGATTATTATTTTTATACTAATAAATTATTAGAACCTTTAATTAAATTATATTATTTAAAATATAAAGAAGTATTAATAAATTATTAATTACTTTAAAGAAGACTTTAAGCAAAATAATGCTATCGTTTTAAATAATTAAAATTTAAGAAAGGAATAATATGAAAATTAAAAATATACCTTTAGATAAATTAATTTCTGATACAACTAATAGATGTATGATTAAAATGTTTGGAAAAAAAAATATCAGTAAAAATAATGATATGGATATTGTTACTTTAAAATGTTTTAATTTATCAAAAGAAGAAATACATTTTTCTTTTACATTTTTTAATTTTCATAAAAAAGAATTAGCTATAAATGTTTTAATATCTTTATATATCGACAATGAATGGCAATTATATCAACCTATAGAGAATTTGAGGACTTTAAATGGTGAAGAAACAATAAAAATTGTAGATTTATATAAACAAAATTTTTTAACTATAATTGAAGATATAAAAAATAGTAAAAACATACATAAATATTTAGCAGATAAAAATTTTGAAATTGTCCGCTAATTTTAATAATTATTAAAAAAAGAAGTTTTAATTATAATATAATTAAAATAAAATTAGGAAAATAGTTTATGTTTGATAATAATTTAATATTATTAAAATTAAGTATATTTAAATTTAAAATATTTTTTAAACATTATACTAAAGTAAAAAATTATTTAGTACCTATTAAAAGATTTAAAATAAAATTTAAAAGAAACTACAATAATTTCTTAATTTCATCAAAACAAGAATATAAAGAAACAAAAATAATGATTAAAGTTTTTTTTAGTAAAAAACCAACTAAAGAAGAGTTAATTGAAGCTAAAAAACAATTTAAAGATTTATTAAAAATATCTAGTTTACGCCCTATTCTTATATTACCTGGCTCTCCTATTACATTACCTTTATTTTATAAAATAGCCAAAAAATTTAATATAGATTTAACTCCTTCTTCTTTTAAATACAATTTTTTAAAAGTTGGTGTTGAAACAAATGAAAGAAATTTAAAAGTAGCTAAAAAATTATTACAATATAATTTAGACATAACACAATATAATTTCAAATTATATAAATATTTTAAAAGAAATAATATTGAATTTAATGATGAAAATATAAAGCTATACAATATTAAATATAATATTAAAAATAATAATTTAAAAATTAATGACGATGACATCATTAATGATATATATTTTAAATATAATAATAAGGAAAAAATATGAATTTAATTAAAGAAGAATATTTAAATAAATTAGATAATAGTTCTTGTAAGGAGCTTTTAAATAGTCTTGACGTTCAACACAAACCCATTTATACAAAAGATGACATTACTCCTGAAAATGAAAAATGGATAAGAGTATTATTAAAAGCTGATGAAATTTTTGAAAAATTAGAAAAAAACAAATTAAATTAAGCATAAATTAAGCTATTATTGTTTATAATTACAATATATAAACAATATGGAGAAACATTATGAACTACTTAATACAAGTTTTAGTTAAAATTTTTATGGTACTTTCTTTTAAATTATTATCTAAGGTTATCAGAGGTTTAATTTCTTTACCTTTACATTTTTTAAGAAAAAGTAAAAAAATTGAAGCTAAATTATTACAAATTAAAGACGGTGACACTTTTTCTTTTGAATTACAAAATGGTGAAAATATAAATTTAAGATTATTTGGTATAGATACACCAGAAAAGTTTAATTCTAATAAAATGGATAATGATTTAAGAAAACAAAACCATTTTTTTAATAAATTATTAGGAAAAGGTGTTACAAAAGAAGAAATGATTGAAGCTGGTAATTTGGCTACAAATTTTGCTAAAAGTTTATTAAGCGAAAACAGTATATATAAAATTGAAATTACAGATAGAGACAAATATGGAAGATATGTAGGTATTGTTTATTTTAATGAAACTTCAACTAATGTTTCTAGTAAAACTTATAATGAAGAAATTATTAAACAAGGTTACGCTAAAGCATATACAACTTATATCAAAAATGATTTTTTAAAAATCAAATATAGTTATTATAATTTAGTTTCAAGAATTAATAAAAATGGTTTGTGGGCTTCAAATAAAACTATTATGAGTTGTTTATAATTAAAACAAAAATAATAAAAAAATATGTTGAATTATTTAAACTGCTTTTAACCAGTTTAAGTATTCAATTTCGTCTATTTCATTTAATTTTTTATTTTTTTCTTCAATGTATTTTTTTATTTGATTATAGTCTTTTAAAAAATAATCGTTTTTATTATTTATTAAATTAGATATTTCTATTCTTAGATTTTTTAATTCGTTTAATTGTTCTTTACTAAATTTTCTATAATTATTTTTTATTATTTCATATTGAGATTTAAAATTTTTTAATAAAACTAATTTTTCATCTACCATTTTTCCCCCTTTTTTGTTTTTATTTTATTATATAAAAATTTATATTTGGCTTTAATTTATTTTTTAAACAAAATTATGATATAATATATTATATTTAATTTAATACTAAAGGCTTTTAATGATTGAAATAAAAAAAATAATGACTTATAGGGACGAGATTAAAAGTAAGACTTGTGATATTTGTGGAAAAACTACTGATAATCCAGCTTTTACAGAGGGTAAAGATTTTTTGAATAATGATTTTGAAGAATTTATTTCTTTTTCTGTAAATCCTGGTTATAACGCTAAATTTTTAAAAGATGGTATGAGAATGAGTTTTGATATTTGTGAAGAATGTTTTTGTAAAAAAATGTTACCACAATTTAAAAATGTCACTTTCCACACTAGCTTTAATCATAGTGAAGAAGATATAAAGAATATGACTATAGACGATATTTAAAAAAAAATATAGAATTATTTGTTTATTAAAATTTAATGAAAGGTCAAAAAAGTTAAAGACATTTGAACAATTTCCTCAACTGATATGGATAACGATGTTATTATAGGTTCAAGAGATATATCATATATTTATGCTTATTATTTACAAGACTTTAAAGAATAATGTTTAAAAAATGAATTAGATTTTATACCAACACAAATAAATTAATTTAATATTAAAGTTTATTTTTTAAAACATTTTTTTTAGAATAAACTTTAATAAACTTTAAGGCATTAATAATGTATATACCTATGCAAACAATAATATTAAAAACAAAAAACACATATTTAAAAATTATGTTTGAAAAAATAAATGATAATAATTTTAGGTGTTACTATTCTTTAAAAAAAGAAAATAAAGATAATTATGAACCTTTTATTTACAAACATACAGAAAAAAATATTTTAAATTTATTAACTTATGTAAAAGAAGATTTCTTAAATAAATATAAAAAAATTGATGAAGTTTATGTTTATAATTTAGGAATTTTTACTATAAAAAATTTAATGGAAGTTTTCAACATTAGTATTGGACGTAATTTAGATTATGACTCTGAAATACATATTCTTTTAACAGATAAAAAGGGAAATGTTAAAACACACTTTTTACCTTCAGGATTACATTTAGAATTAAAAAATGCTTTAAAAGAAAAGCACTATTTAATAAAAATTCAAACTATAGAATAATTTTTAAACAAGATTAAATTAATCTTGTAATAATGTTGTTTTAAAATCTTTAGGATATATTTCTTCATATTTATCTATGTATTTAGAGTCCATTTTTTCTTTATTTTTTATTTTATTTGAATTAAATTGCATAAAATCTAAAACAAAATTTTCAAAATTATTTATTTTAATATTATAATCAATAGACTCTTTTAACTCTTCTTCAGAACATTTCTTCTCTATCATAGTATTTAATACTTTTATTATAATATCTTTATTTTCTGTTTCTAATTCTAAATTATTTTCTAATAATATTTTATATTTTATTTTATTATATGTTTTATTATAAATCTTAAATACGTAAACGCTGTTATTTATTTTTTGATATTCTATTTTATTCCTAAAATCAAAATTTATGTTAGTTAATAAAAAATTTTGAAACGCTGTTTTTACTAAATAACCATTTTTAAAAGGTATAAATATATCATCACTATAATAATAATTGTATATATTTTCAAAATTTAAAAAATCATTTAAATTTATTTTATTTAACATTTTTGTTTCTGGTGAAGACTGAATTATTTCTATCATATTTTTTATAACAACTTCATTATTACTTTTATCATAAATAATTTTATTTGTATAATAATTATTGTATATTATTTCATCTAAAGTAGTTTTATTTATATTATCTATTATAAACACGAAAGAATTTACAGGGTCTATATTTTTTGTTATATTTGAAGATTTTGGATTTTCAAATGGTATTTTAAATTGATAATTACTATTAATTAAACAAGTGTTTTTCCAATTTTCTGTTTCTTTTATATTTACTGTAGATATTTCATTTTGATTAATTATTTCTGATTTAGTTATTTTTGAAATATTATTAACATATATTAGTAAAAAAATATATATAATTATTTGAAATGAAACTAACATAGTTAGTCTTATATATAATTTTTTAATTAAAAAGTTAATGGTATAATATGTAGTTATAATAGATAAAATTATTAACATAATATTATTAATAAGAATAAAATTGCTTGACATTAAAAAACTTTTATAATAATCAATATAAATTAAATTAGATAAAAAAACTAATACTATCATTAATATATAATCTTTAATTTTCATATAAAAATCCTTTTTTTATTTTTAATAAAATAAAGTATATTAAAACTCGTTAATAAGTCTAATTATATTTTATTTAATAAAACTTTAAGTTAAAAATTGATATTATTCTATATAAAATTTTATGAAAAGGTTTTTAATGAAAATAGAATTTTTAAAAAATAGAAATCTCTCAGAAAAAGATAAGGAAATATTAAAAAAACTATCATTAAAAATAAATGTTGAAGAAGATTTTTTTATTAATGATAAAGATTTAATTTTAATTGGTGTTAATGATGATGAAATAAAATCTGTAATTAAATTATCTTATTGCGACGATAACTTAAATAATTTATATTTAAGCGATTTTAATGATATAGATGAAGAAAAAGATTTTGTTTATAATAGATTTAATGTTTTAGCGTTCTCTTCTCTTGATGAAATTGAAGAATTAAAACTTATATTTAATTTACATCAATATTTTTCTGGAAGCTACTTAAATGTAGATAATTGTATAACCATTTCTGATTAAAAAGGATATTTAATATGTTAAATAAAAAAGGTTTTGTGTCTTTATATATTAAAGACTATTTAAAAAGAAAAAAAACAAATAGAAAATTCTGTTCAAGAATTTCATTTTAGTTTAGAAGATATTATAAATTATTAAAAAGGATAAATTATGAGAAAATTAGTAAGTGTAAAAAGAGTAACAGATATTCAACCTATTCCTGATGCAGATTTAATTGTTGTTGCAACAGTAGACGGTGGCTGGAATTGTGTAGTTAAAAAAGGTGAATTTAATATAGGTGATTTAGGTGTTTATTTTGAGATTGACTCTTTCTTACCTGTTATTCCAGAATTTGAGTTTTTAAGAAAATCTTCTTTTAAAAAAATGGGTGATAAAGAAGGTTTTAGACTTAAAACTGTTAGATTAAAAGGAACAATCTCTCAAGGTTTGTTAATTCCATACAATATGGTTAAAACTATATTAAAAGATAAAGAAGATATTCATTTTGAACACGGAGAAGATTTAACTGAAGCTTTAGGTGTTGAAAAATATGAACAACCTATTCCTGCTTGCATTTCAGGAGAAGTTGTTGGAGATTTTCCATCATTTATTCCAAAAACAGACCAAGAGAGAATTCAAAATTTATATTTAGATTATTCAAAAACTTATGCTGATAATAGTGATTTAATTATTGAGGAATTATCTAAAAATATTGAAAAATATGCTAATAGAATTGAAGAACTTAAAAATAATATAAAACCAAACCCTATTTTAGATTTAGAGTTTGAAGCTACTATTAAATTAGATGGTACTTCTATGACTGTTTTTGTTGTTGATGCTAATGTTTATAAAACAAGAAACATTGAGAAATTAAAGGAAGAATTAGGAGATAATTTTGATACTACATATTTTGGAGTATGTGGAAGAAATTATGAGTTAAGAGAAAAAGAAGGTAATACTTATTGGGACGTTGCTAATAGAGATATTAAAGAAAAATTAATTAATTTTTATAAAGAAACTGGAAGAAATATTGCTTTACAAGGTGAATTAATGGGGGTAGGTATTCAAGGTAACAGAGAAAAATTAGATAAACACCAATTCTTTTGTTATGAAATTTGGGATATTGATAAACAAAGATATTTAGTTAAAAAAGAAAGAGAAGAAATTCTTGTTAAATTAAATACTCAATCTGTTCCATTTATTGAAAATATTAAAGTATTTAAAGTATTTAAAACTTTAGATGACATTTTAAAATATGCTGAAGGACACTCAATTAATCACCCTATTAGAGAGGGTGTTGTTTTCAAATCTAATGAATTAGTTAATGGAAGAACTGTTTCTTTTAAAGCTATTTCTAATCTTTTCTTATTAAAAGGTGGAGATTAATCCACTTTTAATAAAATAACACAAGGTTTAATATGACTTATATAAAAAATTTTTTAGATTTTTTTAAAATTTCAATCGGTATTTTAGCAATTTCTATTATTTTAATTATATCTTTATGTTTTAATTTAATATTAATGTTATCTTTTTATTTAAATAATAAAAAAAATTATTATAAAGAAAAAATTTCATTTTTAGAAAAAAATAAATATACTTTTATTAAAAATTTAATTTCTAAAATAAAACATTTAAAAATCAAAGACTTTTTTGAAGATTTTAGTGTAATATTTTTATATACTTCTTTAGTATTATTTGGTTCTTTATCAAAATTTATTTTATTAGCTATTGGTGTTATAATATTTATTTATATTTTAGGGCTTTTAAATTTTATTTCATTAAGTATAGGAATACTTATTTGTATTTTATATTACAGAATGTACCAAATTATAAAGAAAAACAATGACAATGGTTTAGGTTTTTTTGAGTTATATAAGTGGAATAAAAATGATTTTAATAATATAAAAGATATTTTATTAGTTCTTTTAGTTTGTATGTATTTTTTTATTATTTTAACTTCAAATATATTTAATCATCATATTAATTCTATTTTTTCATTTTTATTTGTTTTAAATTTAATATTTGCTTTTATAATTTTAAATAGACCTTTTGAAAAAAATATAAAAAATATAAAAAATTAAGTATAAATTAAGTACATTCATATTATAATTCAGGATATAAAAAAGAATAAAGGATTATATTATGAATACAAACATTAAAATATTACCACTTCAAACATTACACATTAATAAAAAATTGGATTTTATTAAATTGAACTCTTCTAAAGAAATTAATTTAGAAAATTATAAAGCTTTTTTAAAATATATTAAATATAAAGAAGATGATAAAATGAAAATAGAAATTTGTGATTGTAAAGAACAAGGAATTAAGATAAATTACATTTCTGGAGACAAATCTTTAGATAGTATTTGTAAAACTTTAATAAAAAGACAAATTAAAAATTATAATTTATTTAATTCAAAAAGAAATAAAATTTTAAAAAAATTAGAAACTTTAAATGATAAAATTTGTTAATTTATAGAAACAAATAATTTTTTAATTAAATATTTATTTTTTGAAGATTATTTGTTATAATATGTTAATTAAATTTAAAAAAAAGGAACAATATGAAATTTACAAATTTTTTTTCTTGTCTTTTAATCAAAAGATGGGGAGAGGAAGATTAATATGAGTTGGGAAAATAATGATTAAGGAATTCTTATGAAAATAATAGATGATGGCGATATATGATAGTAAGTGTCATAGGTGGATATGTCAGATAACCTATCCAATAATAAAGTTTAAAAAGGTTGGTTTTTAAATCAACCTTTTTTTTTGCATTATTTTTAATAATAAAAATATTTAAATATATTTATTAAAATTAATATTTATAATAAATATAAAAATAATAAAGGGCTTTTTAATGTGGAAATTAAAAGATAGTAATAAAATAGAAATTAATAACGAAACTTTTGAAGCTATATGCTCGTTATATTGTAATAGACCTTTAGATTATTATATTAAAGAAAAGGGTATGTATTTAAGATTAATTAAACATTTAGATAATAATACATTAAATTCTTTATGGTTATGTATTAAAAACAGCGGTGATTTGAGCAAGATTGAAACAAGAGATTTAGGTTCTTTTGAACACTCAGATATATTAATAATGGAAGAATATTACGACGTTTTAAAAACTTATAATAATACTCTCGAAAATATAAGATTATAACTATTTTTTAATTTAAAAATATTTTATTTTTTTTTATAATTTAAAAAAAAAATGAAGGTT
>RRZU010544589.1_pt1 | contig 22463 bp, 28 predicted proteins | sample 2165561 | NCBI WGS metagenome assembly RRZU01 (sample SAMN10456909, study PRJNA506462) | wastewater metagenome | isolation source: wastewater sludge | place: USA: Moscow, Idaho | reverse complement strand
TAGGATTTCTGCTATAAAAATTGATGATTTCAAAAAAGCCTTTAGTGAATATTTTGCAAAATATATATGTTTTAATTTCCAGAATTTTTCATCTATTTGTTTTATCTTCGTCCAAAAAGCTCTATTGTTTTTATGATAATAAACATTGTTTAATTGAGTTAAAAACTCTTCAAAATTTTGAATTCTATCTATTTTTTTATTTCCTTGAATATTTCTAATTGCAATTTCACTTTGCAAAATATCAGGTTTTAAACCCACTTTATCAAAAATGTTTTTGATAATATGACCATCTTCATAACCTACAAAAGTTGTAGCTCCTGAATTAAAATAAGACCCAAATCTTTTAAAAGTAGAAGCGCAACCTCCAAGGTTATGATCTTTCTCAAAAACTACAATATCTTTATTTTTATTAAGTGCTGCTGTTAAAGAGCCACCTATTCCACTTCCAATAATAGCTATATCAATTTTTTTCATTATTAGCTCTTTTAAACTCATCTATTGCTCTTTTTCTAGAAAATTCTATACTAACAATTTGAGAAGGATAATCAAGGAAAATATTAGATTGAACACCATTTTCACTATGTATTTTTTTTGGCTCAACATCTTTTAACTCTTTTAATACTGATTTTATAAACACCGCTTCTTTATCAAATTTCGCAGATTGTAAATATGGATTAAAAATCCTAAAGTATGGAACACTATCAGCTCCTGTACTAGCTGCCCATTGCCAAGAACCTATATTTGAGCTTGCTTCATAATCAAGTAATTTAGAAGCAAAATACTCTTCACCTTTTTTCCAATCAACTAATAGATTTTTAGTTAGATAGGAAGATACAATCATTCGAAGACGATTATGCATAGTTCCCGTTTGATTAAAGTATCTCATAGCTGCATCAATTATAGGAACGCCAGTATTTCCTTCACACCATTTTTGAAAAACTGTTTCATCTTCATTCCAATTTACATTTATACCATTTAGGTTTTCAAATTCACTTCTTGGAAAATGATATAAAATATAGTTATAAAACTCTCTCCAAAAAAGTTCTCTGATAAAAAATTCTTTATTTTCAGTTCTAGCTTTTAGCTGTTTTATTTTATTAAAAACTTCTCTTGGAGAAATCAGTCCAAATCTCAAGTGTACGGCCAATGTAGAAGTAGCATTTTTATCGAAAAAATCTCTATCTATTTTATAAGTATCAATTTTTAATGCAAACTCTTTAATTAATTCATCTGCATTTTTTTGTAAAAAATCAATTAAATCTTGTTTTATAAAACCCATTTCTTCTAAAGCTGGAACTTTTTCATAGTCATATGAAATTAGTTTTAGATTTACATTTCTATCAAACTCAATAAGTTTATATGAATCCCAAATAAATCCTAAATTTTTATAATAAGGTGTAAATACCTTATAAGGTGTTCCATCTGCTTTTAGACAATCATTTGGATGAGTTATAAAAGAATCTGTAAAAGTTTGCATAGGAATAATATTTGCTATTTCTTCATCTCTTTTTTTTGCATAATCATCAAAATCAACAGAACATAAAATATTTTCAAAACCCTCATTTTTTAGCTTTGAAAATACGTCTTTAGGTCTTGAATAAAATATAGCTAAATCTAGCCCTATTTCTTTCAACTGTTTTTTTAAGTTTAAAACACTTTTATATATAAAAGTAACTCTTTTATCATCTTTTGAAAGTAGATTTAAAATATTTTTATCAAAAATAAAAATAGGCAACACTTCATCTTTTGCAAAGTGTAATATTGCACTATCACTTATTCTTAAATCCCGTCTAAACCATAAAATTTGTTTCATTACTTATAAGCCTTAACATCACTTCTTAGAGCTAACTCACTTGGATATGGATTTAAAAATTTTTGTACTTTTAAATACTGTACATCAAATCTGTTTACATATAAGTTTATTAGTTTCATAACTGCAATTAATGGAATGATTTTTTCTTTATACTCTTCTAAACTAGCTAAAATAATGTCCTTTTCTTCTTTTGTAATTAACTTTTTAAAGTATCCAAAAATATGAAGTAATACATTATATGTTTTGCTTACACTTCCTTTTAAAGAAATAGCTTTTAAAAACTCTTCTTTATACTCTTCTAAAACTTCGCCAAGTTGTTTTTTATCATGATTAGCAACTATTTTTCCAAGACTTGAATATGATTTTTGAGCTTTTGCGTAGATTAGATATTTATATGAAGTATGAAATATCACAAGGTCATTAAAAGTAGGATTTGATTTTAAAAATTCATGAAAATGTTGATATGCAAAAATTTGCATTAAGAAGTTTTCCCTAAGCCAAGGGTCAATTAATCTTCCCTCTTCTTCCATAGGTAAATAAGGATATTTCTCTTTTAATTGTTTAGCAAATAATCCAACTCCATTTTTAACGCTTGGAGCATTTAAAGGTTTATATACTTTTACCCTTTCCATTCCACAAGTTGGAGATGCTGATTTTAAAATAAATCCACATAAATCATCATCTTTTACTTTATTTGCACATTCAACTGAAATATCTTCTAACTCTTTTGTTACATCTCTTGGATCTTTTTTTGTAGAAGTTAGAATTCGTAATTCTCCATCTTCATTTTGAACTTGTCTAATAGCTTCCCTTGGGCTTCCCCAGATAATAGTTTCAGGACAATAGGGAACAGTTTCAAAATATTTTTGTAAAATGTCAACTATAAATTTATCACTTGCGCCAACCCCATCATATCTACATTTTGTTCCAATTAAGCAAGATGATACACCTAGTTTCATTTTTTATCCTTTTTTTATTTTATTTTATAATAAAAAAGATAGTTTTAATAGTGTTAATTTAGCGATTTATAGGTTTATGGTAGTTTTAAATTCATTCTTTTTAAAATTTCATAGGTTTTTGTCACATCATAAGTTGCACTATGATATTTATCTCCATCAAATTCTATTCCATAGTATAGACATGTTTCGTCTAATTTTGGATTTTTTAATCTTCCACTTTTTCCATAAACTTTTACTATGTTTTTATTTTCACTCATTGTGCAAATATGATTTTTAAAAGTAACTTTTCTGTCTATATGTCTTAACTCAAAAGAGATATTATGAGCTACTAAAGTATCACAATTTGAACAAAACTCTAAAAAATCATCATCTTCTGTAAAATAAGAACAATAAGATTTGTCTTTTCTATAATCTAAAATTAACTCAGGAGTAAGTCTATGAACCGCATAAGAGAAATAATTCACTGGATATCTTGATAAATAATATCTATGAAATTTATCTAAGATTTTATACTCCTTATCAATTCTAACACCTGCTACTTCTATTACATCACCAATATTGCTACTATTTGTTTCAAAATCTATTATTATCATTTTATGGTTTTTTCTCTTTTTTCATAAATTATTCATTTTATTTTTTGATAGTTTTTTTTATTTAAACTATCTATTTCATCTATTAAATATTCATATTTTTTATAGGTATTCCAAACATTTGAGCAGTGTTCAAATCTTTGCATTTTATATAACTCTATGCTAACACTTCCATTAACAAAGGCTTTTAAAATAAATGATTCTTTTCTTGTTGATTCATTGTTTTTGTACTTACGCCAAAGTTCTTCGAAAATATCATGTGATTCTACAAATTTATTTTGATCTAATAGCAGAATAATTTCTTCTAATTGTAAATTTATATCCATTTAAAGCCTATTTTTATTTAAAATATTATATCTAAAACTTAATAATGATTTAATCTAATTAGTACTAATATAAAGTATAGAATATTAAAAGGAGTATATTATGGAAATAAGTTCAAACTCAACGATAAACCAGAATCTTTATCTAAATAATAATCAAACCCTAAATAGAATAGCAACAGGTATTGAATTAAATCAATCAAGTGATAACTCTTCTGCCTTAGCAATTGCAAATAATCTTTTAGCTCAAGGGAATGGTTACTCAAAAGCTATAGAAAACACAAATTCAGCAATTGCATCAACACAAATAGCATCAAGTGCAATAACTGAACAATCAAGTATATTGGATAATATTAAAGAAAAACTTCTTCAAGCATCAACTGATACAACAAGTCAAGATGGAAGAGAAATGATTTTAAAAGATATTCAATCTCAACTTAATCAATTTGATCAAATTGCTAGTAGTACAAACTACAATGGACAATCGCTACTTCAAAATAGTGCAAGTGATAATTCAGCATCTCAAGCACAACAATATCAAGCTGGCTTAAACAGTGAAGATTTAATAGAAACAACTTCTGTTCAAGCAAATACAGAAGGTTTGGGATTAACAGCTCTCTCATCTCAAGATGCTACTTCATTTACTTCAAGTGCAGCAAAAGGATTTTTGCAAAGTGTAGATGATGCAATAAATAGTTTAAATGATATAAGAAGTGAATTTGGTTCTGTACAAAATCAGCTAGAAAGTTCAAATAGGAATTTAATGTCGCAAGAAACTAGTACTTTAAGTGCTGCTTCTGCAACTGATACAGACTATGCAAAAGAATCTGCAAATTTCTCAAAACAAAATATTATGGGACAAATTGGAGCTTTTAGTTTAGCTCAAGGAAATAATATAAATCAACAAATGGTAACTAGACTTCTTTCATAAAATGAAAGAAAATAAACGTTAGACTAAAAGTCTAACGTCTAGGAGGACCAGGATGTCTATCCCATCTACGATCTGGACCATGATGCCTTGGTATCATTCTATGTGGTGGCGGTCTATCAAAATCTCTATAAACAACAACTACTTGAGATGAAGGAACTCTTCTTTCATAATAATATCTATCATCATAGTAATAGTAATCATCTCTTATATATGTTGTAGTTCTTTCATAATTACCGCTATTATATGAGTTGTATCTATTATAATTATCATTGTCATAGTTATTATAATTTCTTGAATCTCTAGTACTATTTGCAACCGTTGCACCAATTAAACCACCTGCAACCCTAGCTACATCCTTTCCATTTCCTCTACCGATTTGATTACCTATTGCTACACCTATTGTTGCACCAACTATTGTATCTAATCCTATATCATTATTATTTCCAGCAAAAACTAGCGAACTTGATATAAAAAGTATTGATAATATTTTCTTCATTTTTGACTCCTAATAATCTATTAATTAAGGAAAGTATAGGTCATTATTGTGAAGGTATTGTGTACTATTTTAGTCTTCCAAAAATCTTATATTTCTCCCAATAACTATCTAATGCTTCATTTAATTTAGCATCTGTTAAATTAGTTTTTTTCTTTACTCCAAACCTTGTAATAAAAGACTCTGCCATTATAGTTTCTTCTTTTGTTGGATTTTTCAAATAAGCAAACATAGCTGCTTTTACTTTTGTTTCGCTACTATATTTTAATAAATATCTATAAAAATATTTATCAATAGTTACAGGCATTTTTTTATGACATCCAACACAATTCAAATCATAAATAACATCTTTGGTATTTTCTGCTAATAAAAAAGTTGTAAAGAAAATAAAAACTAAAAATATTTTTACCATGTAATACTCACTTTTGTTCCAATATTTATTTCAGATTCAACACTTATTTTCAAATTGTACTCTTTTGCAATCAAAGAAACAATATTTAATCCTATTCCAAATCCACCAACACTTTTATCAAATCTTGTATATCTTTCAAATAATGTAGCAAGATTTTCAGCACTTATACCTTTTCCACTATCTTCTATAATAAAACTATTTTCACTTAGAACTATTTTTATAGTTCCTGAAATTTTATTGTATTTAATTGCATTAGATAAAAGATTATCAATAAGTTTTGAAATTTTTTTATTATCACAAAATAAAAATACATCATCTTTAATATTTAGTTTAAAAGTGATTTTTTTCATAATTGCTAAACTTTTAAAGAAATCTACCCTTTGTTTTAAAATATTTGATAAATTAAGATCTTCATTATTTGAAATTATTTGATTATTTAATGTAACAAAAGTCAAATCTTCATAAATATTTGAAATAGTTTTTGCCCCTATTTCTATTCTATTTATTTTTTTTGCTAACTTTTCATCCAATAAGCTTTTATCAATCATTTCGATATTAGTAATTATTGCTGTTATTGGAGTATTTAATTCATGGGTTGTATCTTTAATAAATCTATCAAGAAGATGTAATGCATCTCTCATAGGTCTTAAGAAAAGTTTTGAAATAAAGTATCCAATAAGAATCATAAATAAAAAAGCTGCAAGAAAAGAAATAATCATTTTATACTTAATCTCTTCAAACCAAAGATGGTCATCTGGTATTTCAATGATTATATATTTACTTCCTAAGTAGTATGATTCAGGTTCTTTTATAAAATGTATTTGATTCCCGCTTGAATAAATAACATCATCCAAACTAATATTTGATGACTTTAAAGTTGAGAATATCTCTTTTTTATCACTATCAAAAATAGCTGACTCGTATTTTTCATTTCTTGGATAAATATTATGTTTGTCAATATTTACGTGTAAATCTTTTAATCTAATAACAAAATCGTTTGAATAATTTTGTAAAATTTGTCTTTTTTCTTGAAGCATTAAATCTTTTTGAAATTGGTAATACAAAAATGTAACAACACTTAATATCACTAAAACTAGGAATGAGTATAAAAGACTAAATCCTAAAAGTGTTCTAGTTTCACTACTGGTTAAATCTATACCCGAGTTTTTTAAGACTAACAATTTTATCTTTCCCTAATATTTTTCTTAGATTTTTTATATATGTTCGTAAAGAGTTATCACTATACTCTTCGTCATAATCCCAAACATGATCATAAATTCTATCATGAGATAAAAGTTCATTTGGATGTTGTAAAAAGAATTTTAAAAGCTTTAATTCTTTTAAATTTAGTTTTATTTCTTCATTATTGTTTTTTAACTCATTTGATATAGAATTAAATGTTATATTTTCTGTAATATTTATTACATCACTTTTTTGAGAAAATTCTCTTTTTAAAATAGTTTGTACGCGAAATAAAAGCTCTCTTAACTCAAATGGCTTTCTAATATAATCATCACAACCACTTATATATCCCTCTTCAAGAGAATTCATTGAATTTAAAGAAGTTGTGAAAATTGCTGGAACATTATTGTTTTGAGCTCTAATTTCTTTTAAAACATCAAAACCATTTTTATTAGGTACATTAACATCAAGAAGCAATAAGTCAAAATGATTTTCATAAATAGAAGAAATAGCATCATCTCCATCATAAACACAAACTACCTCAAATCCCTGTTCATCAAAGTATTCAGCAACAGTTTCACTTAAATTTAAATCATCTTCTAATAATAATATTTTATTTTTCATTTTGATCAAGCTTTTCTATAGTTTCTTTATATAAATTTCTTTCATCTTCTGTCATTGTAGAAATTCTTGAATTTAATTCTTTTATAAAAGAATCTTTATTTGCATCTTTCACATAACCAATAATTGCTATTAGTTCTTGAGTGCTCATTTCAGAATAATCTTCTTTTGCAAAAAGAGAGCTCACTATAAAAAGGAATATTAAGGCAATTTTTTTCATTTCACGCACTTTATTTTTATTTAATTGTAACATATTAAATGTATAATAATCGTTGTATATACTTTGTTATTTTGCAATAAATAACTTTTATTAACTATTTAAAAATAAATTTTAAGCTTTTATAAATAAATTTTCACTAAAATCAAGAAAAAAAAGAGAGTTATATGTTTAAAAATTTAATACTTCTAGGATGTGTAACATTCCTATTTAATGGCTGTTTTGGAGAAAAAAAAGAAGAAAAATGGACTGCATTTATTTACCCTGATAAGCAAGATACAAAGAAAAATATCAAAAGTCCTATAACTTTTAACTCATTAGAAGAATGTAAAAATGTTTCTATTTTAGAAATCAGAAATCAAAACTTAGAAAATATCGCATTTTTCAAATGTGGATTAAATTGTACTTATCATGAAGGTATGAAATTAGAAGTTTGTGAAAAAATGCTAAGTTCTACTGATAAATAGTATAAGGTAAATGATGAAAAAATTAAAGTATTTAAATATTTGTTACGATTTACAAGAAAATAATGAAAAATTCTATAATTATTTATCTTCTTATACAAGTAACCTTTTTAAATATGACAATGATGATGAATTGATTGAGTTAATAAACACAAAAGAAATACATTTAGTTGTTACAAAATATAATTTTGAGATACTAAGAAAAATTAGATCTTTGAATAATCAAATCCAAATAGTTGCTTTTTTAGATGAATTAAATCATACACATTTATTAGAAAGTTTAGAAATTGAGTATATAAAATTTATTAAATCACTAAATTGTGCAAATGAAATAATAGATACATTGATACATTGTATAGAAAATATAGATTCTAAAAAATCTAATATTATAAAGTTAGGTAATGACTTTATTTATGATTCTTATAATAAAACACTTTTTAAAAATGAACAAATTGTTCCTTTAACAAATAAAGAAAATTCGTTTTTATATTTTTTATTAAGAAATTATACTAAAGATATAAATTATGATGAGATAAATAAAGAAATTTGGAAAAATAAAATGAGTCCTGATGCACTTAGATCTTTGGTTAAAGAAATAAGAAAAAAAACATATAAAGATTTAATAAAAAATGTTTCAGGCATAGGATATAGAGTAGATTTATAATAAAATGAATGAAAACAATGAAAAAATATCTTTAAACTATATATTTAAACTTCTATTACATAATAGAAAAGCGCTTATAATAGGTCAAATTCTAACTATCATTGCAATAATGGTAAGTGTTCCTATTCCTCTACTTCTACCTCTTTTAGTTGATGAAGTATTACTTAATAAACCTGATTTTTTTGTAAACAATATTGATAAGTTTTTTGGAAGTGGAAATGCAATTTACTATATTGTTATTGTTACGATTATTGTTTTATTTTTAAGATTAGTATACTTTATTTTTGGAGTAGCTATTACAAAGATATTTACTAAAGTATCAAAATATGTAACTTTTAAAATAAGAGAAAGACTTTTAAATCATCTTGAACATGTAAATATGAATGAGTATGAAAGCTTAGGTTCAGGCTCTATTTCTGCAAATTTAATAACAGATGTAAATACCTTAGATAACTTTATAGTTTCAATTGCAAGTAAATTCATAGCCTCTATTCTTACATTAATTGCAGTTGCCATTGTTATTATTACTATTAATCCTGTTTTAGGTCTTATGATATTATTTATTCAACCTATTATTATGATACTTTCTAAAAAAATTGCAAAAAAAACAGGTGTTTTAAAACAAGAAGAAAATAAAGCAATAGAAGTTTTTCAAAACAATGTAAATGAAACATTAGACTTATTTGGTCAAATAAAAGCTAGTAATAAGGAGAAATATTTCTTTGATGATTCTATAAAAAAAGCGCAAAATATTCAAAAAACATCAAATGAGTTCAACTATAAAAGTGTAGCTTATGAAAGATTTTCATTTACAATCTTTTTAATTGCTTTTGAAATTTTTAGAGCAGTTGGATTAATTTTAGTAGCTTACAGTGATTTATCAATTGGTTTAATGTTTGCTATGTTTGGATATATTTGGTTTATTATGACACCTGTTCAAGATATTTTAACTATTCAATATGCCTATGCAAGTGCAAGTGCTGCAATTAATAGAATAAATAAAATATTAGATTTAAAGTGCGAAAAAAATGGAACTGAAGAACTAAATAAAAGCTCAGAAAAAATTGATATTTCTATCCAAAATCTAAACTTTTCATATAAAGAAGATAAAGATACATTAAAAGATGTTTCCTTTGATATAAAATCAGGTGACAAAGTAGCAATCATTGGAGCAAGTGGTAGTGGTAAAACAACAATAGCTCATCTTATCTCTGGATTTTATTCAAAAAACTCAGGAGACATTTTATACAACAATATAAGTATAGACAATCTTAGTAGACAAAGTTTGAGGGAAAATATATTTCTAGTATTACAAATGCCAATTTTATTTAATAACACTTTGAAATTTAATATAACTATGGGAAATGAAAATATAAGTGATGAACAAATTTATAAGGCTTTAAAAATTGCTCAACTTTATGATACCGTTGAAAAAATGAGTGATAAGTTAGAAACAATAGTTGGAAAACATGGGGTTAGATTAAGCGGTGGACAAAGACAAAGACTATCAATTGCTAGAATGATTATAGCAAATCCTGCTGTTGTTATTTTTGATGAATCAACATCTGCTTTAGATGTTCATACAGAAGTAAAACTATTTAATGATTTAGAAGAGTTCTTAAAAGAAAAGACTGTAATAACAATTGCACATAGATTAAGCACAGTTAAAAATGCTCATATGATTTATGTATTAGAAGATGGGAAATTGGTACAAAATGGCAATCATAAAGAGTTAGAAGAAAAAGAAGGTCACTATTTAGAGTTTGTTAAAAACCAGTTAATTTGACTATAATACAAAAAAATTAAATTTAAACTAAAAGGTTGTAGATGGATTCAATAAATTTAAAGAATTATTTCTTTTATTTTGCAAGTTTTGTTGTAATAATAGCAGGGGTAAAAATGGCAAGCCAAGTGGTTGTAATACTCTTTTTGGCTATATTTATTTCATCTATTTTTTCTACACTTTTAAAAGTTTTACAAAAAAAACACATTCCTAGACTTTTTTCATATTTTATAATATTACTGATAGTTTCTGGGATCGGGGTGATGTTAGCTTATGTTATAAATATTTCATTAAATGATTTTTTAACAAATTTACCTACATATGAAGAGAAGTTAAAGAATACCATTTTAAATCTACTTCATTTTGCCCAAGACTCAGGTATTCAAATAGATAAAGCCAAAATTATGGGAGCATTAAATTTCAATTCTTTTTTTGGTTTTACAACAAATATTATAGGAAGTATTGGAACATTTTTATCAAAATTCTTACTTGTGGTAATTGGAGTTGCGTTTATACTTGCAGATCAAAATCTTTCCAAACAAAATTAAGAGTTATATTTAGAAACAATGCAAAAAAATTAGAACACTTCAACCTTTTTTCATTTAATATACAAAAATACTTTGTTGTAAAATCATTTACAAGTTTTTTAACAGGTTTTATCATAACAATTGTTTTAACTCTATTTGGTGTAGATTATCCAGTTTTATGGGGAGTAATTGCAATGCTATTTAATTTTGTACCAGTTGTTGGTTCAATTATCGCATCAATTCCAGCTGTTTTATTAACATTTATGAATCTTGATATAAACACCACTATTTGGGTGATAGTACTTTATGTGATAATTAATATATCAATAAGTAATATTTTAGAGCCAAAACTTATGGGAAAAGAGTTAGGATTATCTCCATTAGTTATTTTCTTTTCTTTAATATTCTGGGGTTATATATTAGGTATTGTAGGTATGTTTCTAGCAGTTCCTATAACTATGACGCTTAAAATTGCATTTGATTCAAATACAAGCACTCATTGGTTGGGGATATTAATGTCAGATTTATCAAGAAAGAAATTAAAAGCACGAAAAGAGCAAAAAACTTCGGATTTAATATAAAGCTATATTAAATCCGTTTTACTATTAAAAATGATAGTATAAACCTGCGTAGGCACCTTTTATTTCTATATCTGAATACGCATCACTTACATCATCTAATTTTATTTTTTCAGCTCTATATCCTACTGTACCACCTAAACCAAATGATGTTTCATAAAGTATTCCACCTTTTACATCATAAAAATCACTATCTGCGTAAGTTATATAACTTACATCAGTTTCAACAGATAATCCACTAAGAGGTAAATCAAATTTAGCTTTTGCATAAACCATTGGAATAACATAACTTAAATCTTTTGTTGATGCAGAAGTTGTCCCACTGTTATCACTAGCACTAACTGAACCATCAATGTATTTACCATTAATTCCAAAATCAAGGTTTACCCAGTTATCTAATAATCCATAATAAAGAATAAAATCTGTTTGATTAAGTTGTAAACTTGAAGATATAGTTCCAGAATAAATTATATTATCAAAAGTAATACTTGATGTTTTTGAAGAAGAATCTTCTATTTTTGTATGTTGAATTTTAATATTTGGAATAAAAGGAAGTGAATGTTCAAAACTTGCCCAAATAAAATTTGTATTTAAATCCCCATAACCTAAATCTTTAGCTAAATCAATACTGTCACCTTTATATTCAAAAGTACCAGATGTTTTTGCACCCCAAACAGCAGCTCCTGCTTCAAAGCCTAAAGTGTCAGCACTCATATTTAATGCAAACACAGCACTGAAAGATAGTAATACTAAGTTTTTTCTCATATATTTTTCTTTTTTTATTATAATTATCTTATTTTTTGTATCTAGCCATCATACTATCAATTTTATGATTTGATTTTATGATTTGTTCTAATGAAATTTCTTCACTTAAAATCTGTGAATAAATTGTATCAACTATTTGTTTTAAAGCTATTGGCTTTGCTGTTTGATTTGCAAATAAAAGCATATTTACACCTGAATTAATAGCCAAAGTTAAAGTCTGTTTTAAATCATAATGTTTTGAAATAGCATACATTTGTAAATCATCACTAACTAATACACCATCAAAACCTAGTTTATATCTTAACAGCTTTGTATTTACATTATAAGATAGTGTTGCTGGATATTTATCATCTAACTTTTCATTAAAAACATGAGCTGTCATAATCATATCAACTTTATTATTGCTAATAAAATATCTATAAGGCTCTAACTCTTTTTCACTCCATGTATTTGTAATATCAACAAATCCAAGATGAGAATCACTAAGTGATGACCCATGTCCAGGAAAATGTTTTAAAACAGAAATAACATTTTGTTTCTTTAATTCTTCAACAAAAATTGAAGAGTATTTTATAACATCCTTTGATGATTCACCAAATGAACGGCCTTTTGTAACTATTACTTTATTTTGTTTATTTATTGCTAAATCAACAACAGGTGCAAAATCATTGTTAATTCCTGATTCTTTTAAATCTTTTGCCAAAGATTTATATGTATTTCTAGCAAAACTTTCACCCATTAAAGCGACACTACTAGCTTTTGGAATATCTACAAATCCATCTTCTTTTTTTAGTCTTTGAACTATTCCACCCTCTTGGTCAATAGAAATCAAAAGTTTTTGTTTTGATATTGCTTGTAAAGAAGCAGTAAATATTTTTAACTGAGTCTTATTTCTTACATTCTTTATTTTTGTTTTATCAGTGGGGTCTTTATCAAATAAAATAACACCACCTAAACCATCTTTAATATTTTTATATATTTCATCATTAGGATTTACAGTTTCACCTGTAAATCCTAAAATTACCATCTTTGAGATCATTCTTTCAATTTGTTCTTTTGTATAGGATTCATTTGCAAATGAATTTAAACAAAAAGAACATACTAAAACAAGAAAAACTAAAATTTTTTTTTCCATTATTACTCTTTTTTAATTATCTGGATTTCTATCTTTAAATAAATATCTTTGAGATGAAATTACTGATAAGTACCTAATAAATAATAAAAACACTATCACCCCTGATAAAACCAATAAATTCATATTAACTGAACTTGTGAAAATAGCTTCAAATGTATTTAAATTTTCCTTATTAACTTTCACAACATTTACAATAAACTCTCTTAATGCTAATATGATAAATGCATCAACAAGTAATGATAAACTAACTCGCTCTTCTCTTATATAATTGACAACAGCCCTTACAATTTCAAGAAAAATTATAAAATAAAGCATATAGATAATAAAATCCATTAACATATCTAATACAAGTGCAACAAGAAATAAAACTGCTGCAATAGATAATTCAATATACAATTTTTCTGAAAAGAAATTTATTATAGTTTTTTTCATAAATACACCTTTTAAATTTTTACCTTTAAATTTAACCAATTCTTTGGTATTTCACTCATTTGTTTATTTGCAAGTAAAATAACACTTGCAATCATAGCTCTTGCACTTGTATCTCCCCCTGCTTTTGAGTTTGAAATAAGCATATCCTTTAAGTTATCATATTTACATAAAAGATGTATAACACCACTAAATCCACCATTTATATCACAAGCAGGACCAAATTCTCTGATAGTTTTAAAAGTATCTGAATTTTTTGAATCAAGACCTTTTTGTATCATATCTTGGAAATATGAATCGTATGAACTTTTTAACTGTACAATCGATTTTTCAATATCATTTTTTTCAAGAACCATTAATAAAAGATTTGCAAAAAAATCAGCACTTTTTACTGCTTCTTTACTATTATGAGTCAATTTAACAAATTTTTCTACATTTTGTAAAAACTCTTCTTTTGTTTTTGATACTTTTAATAAAGGAACTATTCTGCCAACAATTGATAAATCATGTGAATTAGAACCACTTGGTGTAACACTATTTTCAATATTTAAAATAGTATCTCTACTTGCTCCATCAATATAACCTGTATATGTTTTCATTTTTTCAAACCAAAACTTTAAATACTCATTTTCATCAAAACTATCTTTATCTTTTAAAAACTCATATAGCCAATAAGTTTGATCACCATAATGAGTGAAATCACCTGCACTTTTACCTTTGTGCCATATAGCCAAGGGTTTATTTAATTCTTCCCATCTAATATCATTATTAATTAATTGATTTTCATCATAAATCCAATGTGTACCTAAGCAATAAGCATCTGTTACAAGGCTTGTTAATACTAAATCTTTTATTTTATCTTCGTACATTTTAATCTCCTATTTATTCCAGTTTTTATAATTTGTAAAAGAAGGAAACTGTTGTTTAAATTCATCTTTCTCAAAAGAAAAATAATAAGAATCCATATAAGCGCAAAGCAAGTCATAATTTTTCTTTAATTCTTTAAATTTTTCATCACTACCTTCTGGCATATCTGGATGAAACTTCTTTGATAATTTTAAATATTTATTTTTTAAATCTTTTTTCGAAACTCTTGTTAATATTCCAAACATATCAACAGCTTTCTCAAACTCTTCATATTCCATAAAAATCCTTTAAACTGTAACATATTGTACTCAAAAATTTTTAAATATAATTAATATTAGTTTTTAGAACCATTTAATTCCAATAATGATAATCTATTTAAAATTTAAAAAAGGAAATTTTATGATTTATACTTTATATCATGTTCATGACCCAATGTGTTCATGGTGTTATGCGTTTAAGCCTACTTTAGATGAATTAAGAAAAAATTTAGACTCTAATATAAAAATTCAACATGTGGTTGGAGGACTTGCAAAACATAGTGATGAGATAATGCCAAAAGATATGCAAGAAAAGATACAAAGTATTTGGCATGATATAGAAAAAACCGTAGGAACAAAATTTAATCATAATTTTTGGAAAGATTGTCTTCCAAGACGTTCAACATACCTTGCTTGTCAAGCAACAATGCTTGCTAGGGGCGAAAATAAAGAAGATGAAATGATAGAAGCTATTCAAAAAGCTTATTATTTAAATGCACAAAATCCAAGTGATGCATCTACTTTAATAAATCTTGCAAAACAAATTGGAATGGATGGAAAAAAATTTGAAGAAGATTTAAAATCAGAAAAAATTGAAGATGATTTACATAATGAACTAAACTTAAGACGCTCATTAAATGTAAGAGCTTTTCCATCATTAGTTTTAAAATACAAAAAAGAGTTATATCCTATAAATATAAAATATAATGATTATAAATCTATGTTAGACCAAATAAATAATATGGTAGAAAATAGCTATTTTTAATAAAAAAAGAGCAAAAGCTCTCTTTTTATTTTTTAATATTTATTATTTCATAAGTGGATCAGTTAATCCTAAATAATACATTCCAATTAAACCAATGATTCCTGCTAATAAACAATAATAAATTGTAGGAATAATAGTTTTTCTTAAAGTCTCACCTTCTTGGTCAAGTAAACCAACCGTTGCGCTTGCTGCTACTACATTATGAATTGCTATCATATTACCAGCTGCTGCTCCAACTGCTTGAAGAGCTACCATAAACGCAGTAGAAATTCCTAAAGCATCTGCAACACCAAATTGAAACTGAGATAACATCATATTTGATACAGTATTACTTCCTGCAATAAATGCACCTAAAGCTCCAACAAGTGGTGCAAATAATGGATAAATATCGCCCATACTATGTGCAACAAAATTTGCCATTGCAACAGGCATTGAATCGAAACCAGAATCATTTATCCCTGAGTTAATTAAAATTCTAACAAGAGGAATAGTAAATACAAGTACAAAACCCGCACCAATCATAACTTTTGAAGATTCTCCAATAGCTGCTGTTAACTCTTTAAATTCCATTTTATGTAAGAAATAAGTAATTAATACAACAAAAACTAAAATCCCACCTGGTAAATATAAAGGGGTCATAGAGAAATTTAATCCCTCACCTAAAATATCTTTATATGAAAAAGCCAAAGATGTAACAAAAGCTTTTGCATCAGCACTAACTCTTGTTAATACCAAAATAATTGCAACTAAAACATAAGGAATCCAAGCTTTTGTTAAAGACATTGGAACTTTTGCAGTCATTGCATCAAATTTCATCTCAAATTTTGAAACCCAAGCAACAGGCCATTTTTCTCTAGGAGCAAAATCCCAAGTTTTTTTAGGAATTAAAAAGCCTTTTTTTGCAGCAAATATAACAATAGGAAGTCCAATTAAAGCTCCAATTAATGATGGAAATTCAGCACCTAAAAACACACCTGTTAGTGCATAAGGAATAGTAAAAGCAATTCCACCAAAAATGGCAAATGGTAAAATAGATAAACCTTCACTCCATGATTTATTTTCACCAAAAAATCTTGTAAGCATAACAATCATAAATAAAGGAATAAATGTTCCTACAATTGCATGAGTAATTGCAACTTCTGAAGTAATTATTTGTAAATAAACATCCCATGATGAACCCGTTGCTTCTAAAGTATTTGCAATTCCTGCTGAATCTAATCCTTTATTAACACCAATTAAAATAGGAGTTCCAACTGCACCAAAAGATACAGGTGTACTTTGAATCATCATACCTACCATAACAGCAGCCATTGCAGGGAATCCAATAGCAACAAGTAAAGGAGCAGCGATAGCAGCAGGTGTTCCAAATCCAGAAGCACCTTCAATAAATGATCCAAATAACCAAGCTACAATAATAACTTGAACTCTTCTATCAGGACTTATATTATTAAATCCTTCTCTAATTACAATAATTGCACCTGAATGCTTAAGTGTATTTAAAAGTAAAATAGCACCAAAAATAATCCATAACACAGAAACTGTAATTAACATTCCTTCAATCGTAGAAGCTAAAACTCTATTAAAAGATACTTCCCAAACAACAAAAGCAACAGCTACAGTTGCTATGTAAACTAATGGCATAGCTTTCTTTGCTGAAATTCTAAGACCTACTAATAAAATACCAGCAAATACTATTGGTAAAACAGCAAAAAAAGCTTGTAAACCTAAACTCATATAATCCTCCTGTAAAAATATACTACAAGGATAATTATGAAGTATGATATTTTTATGATAAAAAATAGCATAGCAATAAAATAGCAAAATTTATACTCTTAATGATAACTTTAGTAACAGAATTAATTTGTATTTTAAAGTACCAATAATCTTTTTGTTTAATTTACTTATTGTAAAAGTAATTATATAATACAAAACTATTTTTAAAAGGGTATTTTTTTATGTACAACAATACAGCTATTTATATTTTTAATAGATTGGTAAGATTAGCTATTATATTTTTTATTCTCTACTTAATTTTTACAAATTTTGGAACTTTTTTGATGATTATAGGAGTTATCTTTGTTATCATCACTTTTTTAATATATAATTTTAAAAAGAAAATGCAAACAAACAGTTTTAAATTTAGATTTGATAGTCAAAATTTTCAAAATGGACAAAATTTTAATTTTAATGATTTTAGAAACTTTAATCAATCAGATTTTCAAGGCTTTGCAAATGCACCAAGAGTTGATGAAGTAGCAAAAGCAAAAGAGTTTTTTGGATTTACTCACTCTCCTTCAAAAGAAGAAATAAAAAAAAGATATAAAGAGCTTGCTCGTAAATATCATCCAGATATAAATAATGGTGAAGATGTAAAAATGAAAGAATTAAATCATTATAGAGATATTTTAATAAAAACTGTAGAATAAACAAACTTTAAACTAGCAAAAGGAATTTTTTGAGTATAGATATGACAAAAGTAGCAAATGTAATTTTATATATGTTACACAAACAAGTAAAACAATTGAATGATAAAAAAGTATCAATAATGCTTTTTTTAATGGATTATAATCATCAGAAGTATTGTGGACAAAAACTTTTCAATGAAACTTATATAAAAGGCTCTCGTCATCCTGAACCTATAGTTTTAAGTGAATTATTTGATATTGTTGCAAATGAAGAAGATTTAGAAGAAGAGGATGAAAGAATTTATTTAATGCAAGAGTTATTAGATTATTTAGATATCGAAGTTATAAAAAAAGAAAAGTTTATTGAATTAAATTTCATTAAAATGGAAGAAGAGTTTGACGAATCGATTTTTTCTAAAGATGAACTTAAAACTGTATATAAAATTGTAAGTCAATATCAAGATTCAAGTGCTAGAAATATTGCTAATGATTGTTTTAAAATAGATGAAGTTAGAAATACACCAAAAGGTGAAATTATTATTTAATTATTTAAGATATTGAGAGGCTTTAAAAACTTGTGAGTATTAGAAATTATTTTTAAAACTCTCAATATCTTCTTTAGTTAAAGCTAGTTTGTTTAGTTGATTGTTTTGTAAAAGTGGATTCATTAAAGCCCCATTTACTTCAATATGAGGAACACCGACTAAATGCATTATTTCATGTGCAATGATTACTTTTAATTGAGATAATGAATCAAAACTATAGATTTCAATTTTATCCATATTTGTTTTAACACTTTTTTCTTGAGTCATTTTTCCATCCTTATAAATAGTTTTTAAAGTGGTTTCTTGTAAACCAAAGGTCCTTCCATTTATTACCTTTACACTTCTTGTCATAGATTCTATTTCACTAACTAAGGTATTAATTTCTCTTGTTAAATTATTATATGAAAAAACCTTTTGATTATAACTATTTAGAGTTTTTGTTAAATTACTTTTTACCTTTTTTTGCTCTTTTAAGTCTATGTCTATTTTAGTTCTTTCATTTTTCACATACTCTTGAACACGATTATATTCATTTTTATCTAGTTTTTTTTGCTTATTTATCTCTTTTATATAATTATTCAAAATATCAACTTTTTTATTTAATAAATTAGTTTGTACGGTATAAGAATCTTCTAATTTATCTATTTCAACTTTTTGAGTAGAAAAAAAATCATTTAAAGAATCTAATTTTTCCTTTTTTGAGTTTAATTTATCTATTTTCTTAGAGATATCTCTTTGTAATTTAGAATCAGGAACATAAAGAATATCTATTGGTTTACCATTTGATGAATAATCAAATATATTCATATTAAGTTGAGTTTCTAAAGTTTCTTCTATTTCATCAAGGATATTTTTTAATTGTTGTTGAGAAATTTTATCTTTATAATAATCATCAATTTTGCCAATCTTTATTTGTTCATAAGAGGCAAAGCAGTTAAAAGAAAGAAAAATAAATAGATATAAAAATTTGTAGTTCATAATAGATTTTAATAAAAAATTGTTTCAGAATTACTTATAAATATTTATTATTTTAGTTTTATATAATTTTCTTTTGATATAGTAAAAGCCATAAATAAAGGATGAAAATGGCAATTAAAATTAACCAAATGGTAGAAATGTTTTACGAAATTAAAATACAAAATGAAATAGTAGATTCAAATCTTGAAAAAGAAGCGATATGTTTTCCTTATGGCTTAGGACAAATTATTTCAGGTTTAGAAAGTAGAATAATTGATATGAACGAAGGGGAAACGAGAACTATAAAAGTACCTGCTAATGAAGCATATGGAGAATATGATGAAACACTAACTCAAATAACTCCCATAGAAGACTTTGAAGGTATCAATTTAGAAATAGGAATGACATTAGAAGGTGAAGGCGAAAATAATGAAATATTAAGAGCCACAGTAATTGATGTAACAAAAGAAGATGTAACCGTTGATTACAATCATCCATTAGCTGGTTGTGAATTGGAATTTAAAGTTATTATTAAAAGTATTAAATAATTACTACTAAATAATATATTTGTACTTGATTATAAATAGAATTTATAATCAAGTAGAATCTTAAATCATAATCTCACTAATTTGAATTTGTGGTTGGCAATTTGTAAAATTTACAATATCAGAAAGTAATTCTTCTGAATGAACTGCAAATATATTTTGAAAAGATTCAATTGAATCAAAGCTCATATGAGTCATAACTACATATTTAAGTGCTTCATTAGGATTTCCATTAGCTAAGCCAAAATCAACTTGTACATTTTTTAAACTTTCACCTAATAATTTCGAAACTAAGGGCATATGTTTATCACAATAATAATCTTTATCAAATATTAAATCTTGTGAATTTGAATATAACACACTTATTTTTATCATAATATTTTCCTATTTAAAATTTAACTATTAATTAGTTATAAAAAAGTCTAACATAAGAATATAGCCTGAGTATATCCATACAAAATTTAAATAAATTTAGTTACACTATAAGAAGTTAAATTGGAGAAAAAATGAATATTGAAAAAGAAATAGAAAAAATATTTGATAGTCTAAAGAAAGTAGCTTTTTATGTAGGACACGGGAAATATAATGATTATATGAGTACTGAAGAAGTGCAAAAAATAAAAGCAAAACTAGAAAAAATACTTGAAATAGAAAAAGAATATTTAGAATCAACTAATGCGGAAGAAAAAAATCTTATTTATAAACGATTATCTATATTTCAAACTTTTAGTATAAAAGACTTTATTAATTATCAGATATAAAAAGAGAAAAACTTATTTTAGTTTTTCTTCTTCATTTTTGTTTGGTGGTGGAAGTAATCTATTGAAATCATAAGGAATGATATTGTGCTCTATTTTTTCAGTAAAATCATATAATTTTATACAAACACCTATTAGAATCGGCCAAACAAATATTTGATTTACAATAGATATTGAAAAAACAATACCAATAATTACCCCTAAAATACCTACTTTTATTAAATAATCATCAATCTTTTTTACTTTTATTAATTTATAATATTCTTTTATTTTGTCAATCATAATAATTTCCTTTTAATAATGTTACCATTTATACCTAAAAAAAGTATAAAAGAGAAGTTTATAATTGACAATTTTAAAGATGATGTTAGAAATATTAGATTTTGAAGTTAATCAAGGCGAAGTTTGAATTTTAAGCGGAGCGTACAAGAGGTACGTGAGCATTAAAATTCAAACTTCAACGCAGAGTAAATTTAAAAGATGATGTTTAAAACATCATCTTTTAGATGTGGTAGTTTGGAGCTTCGTTAGTTATTGTAACATCATGAACATGTGATTCTTTTAATCCAGCACTTGTAATTTCTACAAACTCTGCAGTTGCTTGGAATGTTGCAACATCTTTAGAACCTAAATATCCCATTGAAGATCTTAATCCTCCAACCATTTGATGAATAATATCAGAAATACTTCCTCTGTATGGAACCATACCTTCAATTCCTTCAGGTACTAATTTATCAGCAGCTGTTCCTTCTTGGAAATATCTATCAGTACTTCCTTTAGTCATAGCTCCAATTGAACCCATACCTCTATAAGTTTTGAACTTTCTTCCTTGAGCTAATACAACTTCACCAGGACTTTCTTCCGTTCCTGCTAATGCAGATCCCATCATAACAGCATTTGCACCAACTGCTAAAGCTTTTGCAACATCACCTGAATATCTAATTCCACCATCTGCAATAATTGGAGTTCCTGTTTTAGCACCTTCAGCTGCACATTCATCAATTGCACTTATTTGAGGAACACCTACACCTGCAACAATTCTTGTTGTACAAATAGATCCCGGTCCAATTCCAACTTTAACAGCATCTGCTCCTGCTAAAATTAAATCAGCAGTTGCTTCAGCAGTTGCAACGTTTCCAGCTATGATTTGAACATCCATTTCAGCTTTTATTGCTTTAACAGTATCTAAAATACCTTTTGAATGACCATGAGCAGAATCTAAAACTAAAACATCAACACCGATAGCAACTAAAGCTCTTGCACGATCAAGTTGTCCAACACCAATAGCAGCACCTACTCTTAATCTTCCAAACTCATCTTTATTTGCATTTGGATATTCTCTTTTTTTATTAATATCTTTGATCGTAATTAAACCAATTAACTTATTATTAGAATCAACAATTGGTAACTTTTCAATTTTATTTGCATGCATAACATCAGCAGCTTCTTCTAAAGTTGTTCCTTCTTTAGCAGTAAC
>RRZU012578383.1_pt1 | contig 22487 bp, 21 predicted proteins | sample 2165561 | NCBI WGS metagenome assembly RRZU01 (sample SAMN10456909, study PRJNA506462) | wastewater metagenome | isolation source: wastewater sludge | place: USA: Moscow, Idaho | reverse complement strand
TAGATTGATTAATAACTTGTAGCAACAACTCCTCTTGCATTACAAGCTCATCCATCAGTTGATTAATTATATAATCACGCTCTTGGATAATCTCTTTTACGGTGGTTGTTTTATAAGAGTTCATAGATTTTATTTAACTATTTTATTGTTTACAATTTATTTCGCAAAGTCTAAGAATGCACTGTTGGAGTATAGATCTTGTATCTAGGATTAAAACGAGAGCAGTTAAATATTAATATCCGAATGTTCTATTAAATAATTTACATAGATATTTATTTCTTATCCTTAAGGTCGTCTGGTAACTTATATTTTTCAATATTATCTAAAAATGCTTTAATGTTAGAGTGATTACGGTATTTCCCAACTAAGGCATTTAAAAAGACAACTGAGAAAATTAATCCGCTAACCCAGAGAATACTAACAAAGATTAGGTTCTTATTATATTCTTTAAGAAGTTCCATACCTTTAGCTGCATCCCACTCTGATTTGTATAAAATCCAGATAATACAGCCAATAAAAACAGACGCTGCGATAAAAAGCTCGATCCAACTATCTCGTCTCCATTTTGAGAGTTTCTGCTCAAGAAAAAGATCTCTTTTAACTTTTCTTAGATTATTTTCCGCCTGAATTCTAAGTTTAATCTGCTCTTGAAGAGATTGTGTTTGCAGAGCTTCTTTATTTACCGCTTCCTCCTTAATTTGAGCTATTAATTGCTTATTGCTTTGATTTTCACTAGCTAATATATTCTGCCTTGAATCTAGAGTTTCATTTTTTTTGCTTAACTCTTCAATTTGCTTTTCTAATTCTGTTTTTGCATATTTTTTTGCATTATCAAAAATTTGATCATAATTGGTATTCTTGGATATCACACCATTAAACTTTATTTCAATCAAATTATTAAGCAATGTTCTTTGAGTTTCAATATTCTCAGTCATTTCACTTATACCAGCCAATACGATATGGAGTTTTTCACTGTCGATTAGTATTTCATTGTTTTTAAGATTTAAAAAATTTACAAAGCTTTTGTAATCATCACTTGAACAGTCAAGATATCTTAAAATAATACTCATCCATTGACTAGGTAGCAAAACTATTGGGGTGTGTTTTTGCCTGTGATAGTCCCATCTTCTTAAACCTTGGTCGGTTGATATTAAAAAGAATTTCGTATCGAAAATATTTAGGTTCTTATCTTCTCTTTTTTTCTCGATCCAAAGAATATTCTCCGCGTCAATATTAGCACTTCCAATAATCTCATTTCCTTCACACGTTTTTGAAGATGTAATGCTTGATGCATAGTTTTGGAGTAATTCTTCTACCTCTTTTGCACTGCTATCAAAAGGTAAAATATTATCGACTTCAATTTTATATTCTTTTTTAAAATTATCATAAATACTTAATATTTCTGCTTCAAATAAGGAGAAGCTTGTATTTGATCTCCCCATTCTCCATTTATGATAGAAATTAAAGACATCTTTTTGTACATTAACAACTTCTTGAAAGATTCTAGAATGTATTCTTGGTGCTTCAAATCTTCTTATTTTATCTATATGGCTTTTAATTCCATTCTTGAACTCAGTTTCTGTTGATTTAGAAATAAATATTTTTTCTCCAGATTCACCGAACTTACTTAAAAATGTGCACGTTCTATTTTTTCGATCATCTCCATTAATACCTAATGATCTGTATATGATGTTAGTATCTAAATAAAATGTTTTGTTTTTTAGATTTGCAAGATGTAAAGATGATCCTCCATTTTTATTTGTTAACATACAAAACTCAAGGGCATAACTTGAAATATCAAAAATTGCTTTGTTTTTGGCCGTATTATCCCATTGCAAGAAGGTGTTAATGATTTCCTTCTCAATTAACGTGTAATTTGTCGATTCTAGATTTATTAATCCAGAAAGATCTTTTCGATTATCTATAAGTTTTTGAAAGCTTTGTGTATTTGTACTAAAGACTTCGTATATGAATTTATATAAAACCTCTTTACAATTTCCAGTTGAAGCTAGTGATGAAAACTCTTTTTTGAACTCATTTATGAAAAATTCGATAGTTTTATTGCTAATTTTTGATTGTAACGATTGTTTACGTTTTAGTGTTAAGCAAACACTCATTTGCCCATTATTTGCATTAAAATGAAATCCTTCATTCTTTTTGTCAGTGACAATTTCCCTAATTTCTTGTTCATCAAGTGTTATAAGGTATTTTTTACTTACAAAATCAATTATTTGATGAATGGAGAATTCATTAGAATTACATTCTAATAAAACAGATTCAATAATCTTCTTATGTATAGTTCTAGGTATCAGATCATAATTATTGTCAGCGTATAAAACAGTTGCTAAGCGAAATAATTGATTTTTATCTTCTAGCTTCATATATTGGTCGTTGGTAAATGTAAAATTGTTCTTAAAATTATTTTAGTGTTTCCCACAAAGTGGTTTCAAAGCAACTGCAACAAATTTTTCAATGATATAAAGATATTCCTTTTCTCGTGGAGTGCCTATCTCCATGACATTGAGAGTTATTTCCATTTCAAAATCATTTGCCCATTGAAATAGATGCAATGCTCCTGTTGATCCAACTTTATAATATCCAAGATGTTGTACAATTCTACTTGATATGTTTGAAAAACTACCCTTTTTTCGAACCCCACCTTGCCTTACTCCTACATAAATAAAATTGCTATCAGTATTGCTATTCGGTGGAGGAACATTTCTGGTTTCCCTTATTAAATCGGTGCGTTTATTGTTAAGTCGCTCTATTAATGTTTTAGCGTTTTTCTCATCGGCACATTCAAACCAGTACAAACAATAAGTTGTTTTGCTATTTAAAACACTGAAGAGTTCTTCAAATCGTGCGTGTTTGACTATATCTAAACTGAAATCGTTGTGTTCTGGTAGTTCTGATAATTTAAAGCTAAAACGATATATTTCTTTTGATGTTATGATATCTTTAACCGCTTCAATGTCCTTTTCTATCTTTTCAATCATTGTTTTCGAACATTTTACTGATTATATCCCTTTAAAGCAGAATTACCCATATATTCACCCAACAGCAAATCCAATTAAGAAGTTAATAGCTTATATCTGTTAATCAATTGTTTATTTTTCATAATCAATTCGCACCAACCTATCCATGTGGCACAAAATTATTTTGTTATTTTAATCGATAGAAAACCTTAATCCATGCCGAAAAACGGGACTCAGGGCTTGAGAGGCGGAAGCTCTTTTGCAAGCCTTTGGTTTGAGCGTTGGCTTGTGTGGGCTTGCAAAAGTGCTTACGACTGTGGGTTGACTATATGTATTTACCACGTTGAACTCCACCAAGATTAATATCATTATCCCGAATATGACTTCTAATCATTTGTTCAGTTTCCGCAGAACATGGTTCGAGAACAAATGCAACTCTTTGTTCATCTTCGGTATCTGTAACAACACTTTCTAGTTTAAAGCAACCTTTAATTTGCCCTTTCTCTACCCCAATAACATATTCATGTTCTATACACCTTTCAATGTCTAAATCCCAAGCTCTTTCTGTAGCTTCTTGCAAGGTTTTACCCTCTGCTAATGCTTTGCTAATATTTACGGCTATAATCATTTTATCTGTTTTTAAATCGGTGGTAAACCCAACTCTTTCAAAAATTCATTGTGTTTATCGGTATTCGTTTTTATATTCTCATTAATTGATTTCAATTTCTCGTTAATTGCTTTCAAATCAATTTTCTCTTCAACTTCTGCTGTACTTACATATCTTGAAATATTCAAATTGTAATTATTCTTTTCAATTTCTTCCATCGAAACCTTACGGGCATAACGCATAATTTTCTCAGGACGATATTTATAAGTTTCAATGATTTTTTCAATATGTTTTTCATCCAAAGTATTTTGTCTCTTGTCCTTGACAAAATCTTCACTTGCATTTATAAAAAGTACATCATCTTCCTTTTTACATTTTTTCAAAATCAAAATACATACAGGTATACCGGTTGAATAGAATAAATTGGCGGGCAAACCGATTACTGTATCAATATTATTGTCTTTTAACAGTTTAGTGCGGATTTTTTCTTCGGTACCGCCACGGAATAAAACACCATGAGGCAAAATAATAGCCATTGTGCCATCGTTGCTAAGAAAATGAAATCCATGCAATAAGAAAGAAAAATCAGCAGCTGATTTTGGTGCTAAACCATAACTTTTAAAACGAAAATCCTCGGCTAAAGTGTCGTTTGGTTCCCAACGCAAACTAAACGGTGGATTAGCTACTATTGCATCAAATTCAATCTTCTTTCTTGGGTTCATTTCATTGAGCATATCCCATTGGTTAAGCAACGTGTCACCATGAAATATCTCAAATTCAGTATCTTTCATGCCATGTAACAGCATGTTCATTCGGGCAAGGTTATAAGTGGTAATATTCTTTTCCTGACCGTAAATTTTACCAATGTTGCCATTATTCTCTTTTATGCGCTTACGCACATTTAATAATAATGAACCCGAACCACAGGCAAAATCTAAAATTTTATTCAGTTTCTTTTTAGGCCCGGTTGGACTTGCCGGATTATGACTGTCTAAAGTTACTATTTCAGAAAGGATGGTTGAAACTTGCTGAGGGGTATAGAATTCTCCTGCTTTTTTGCCTGAACCCGCGGCAAACTGACCAATCAAATATTCATACGCATCGCCAAGCGAATCACTACTTGTAGGAAATTCGGATATACCTAAAGCAATGGTCTGAATAATGGAACAGAGTTTATCATTTCTATCTGATTCGCTTTTGCCTAATTTCTCCGAATTTAAGTTTATTTCTGAAAACAAGCCCTGAAAAGAATCATCGAAGGAATAATCCTCAATGTAACGAAAACCCCTTTCTAAAGTTTTTAAAAGAACAGGATTTTGAGTTCGTGCCAGTTCGGTTATATTGCTCCACAAGTGCTGTGGTTTAATAACGTAGTGAACCTTTTTACGCATTTGTTTCTCAAATTCTTCTACATCATCTTTGTTTTCATCGTACCATGTTTGTAATGGTGGCGGCACAAATCCGTCAAGTTTTTTATGTTCCGGTTTGCTTTCAGGGTAATCTTTGCCTAATTCTTTTTTTGCAGATTCCTCGTAATTGAAGGATAAATATCTTAAAAACAGAAATGAAAGCATATAATCACGAAAATCATCTGCATTCATTGCACCTCGAAGCTGGTCGGCTATTCTCCAAAGGGTTTTCCCCAATTGTTGATGGTCGTTTTTTGTCATCCTCACTAAAATTTGAAATTATATTTAACCAACAGCTTATCAAAAACTTCCTCGAAAGTTTTTATCTCAAATTCATTCATTTCACTAATTTGCGGAAAAAATACTTTTTTGTGAGACAATGAATTAAGCATCGTTATCGTTTCTTCGGGTTTATCAACATTAATTTCTTCAAGTACAAACTTGATTTGGCTTTTTCCTAAAAACGATACAATGTTCTCTAATAGTTGCCGCAAAAGGACGAAATGAAATGTGTACAGTTGTGTCTTTTTTGCTTCGTCCAAGACTTGAAAGAGGTGTAAATGAAATAGGAAAACTTCTTTTTTGAATTCATTCAACTTTAATTTACCATCGTGCTTTTTTAGCATGAATGCTTTTGAATTTTTCTTATATCTATCGCTTTTTTCACCATTATTCAAGCGGTCAAAAAGGATAGAGAATAAACCAATGTGATGAGTGGTAACTATGATTTTCTTTTTACTGCCAAAATTCTCCTCCGCTAAACGGAAAATAGTATCTGCTGTAAGAAAAATATTGTTGTCATCTAAACTTGATACAGGGTCATCAATAAAGAAATGTGCATTTTGAACATCAGCCCAGCCCTCTACTTTAAATAACGCCAAGAAAAAACACCAGATAAAAATCCGTTCTTCTCCTCTTGATGTTTTAATAGTTTTATCTTCATCCCCTGTTAGAAAAAAAGATACTGATTCAATGCCGATTTCAGGGTTAGAATGTGGATTAAATTTAAAGTCGTAATAAGGATTATATTGCAATAATTCTTCTTTTACATTGTCCTCAGTAAGCAGACTGTAGAACTTGTTAAGACTACTTGGTTTAATATCTAATTTTATGTTTTCATTGTGGTTTTCCTCATCATTATCCCAGACAAAAAGGTCTTCGCTAAAGGCATTATAATAAACACCAGCATGATTTCCTTTGTTTTCAGCTTTAGTTACGTCTTTATAGGCTACCGACAACCTTGTTTTTCCTGTAGCGTTAAATGCGTAAATGATAGTTATATACTCATTGACATCTTTTAACTGCTTTGCGACTTCTTTAATATTGCTCATCTTAGATATTATTATTTGGAAATAAGCTTTGCATCAAGCCCTTTTTATGTTCTTTTAATTGTTCAATTTTATCTGATTGCGCTTTGATTAAACTATCTAAAGCTGAAAGACAAGAAGCAATTTTTTGTTGTTCCTTAATTGACGGTAATGGTAGTTTGATTTCAGAAAACTGCTGGTAGCTTACCATTTTCCCATCTCTAATACCTTCTAAGTTCTTGTTTAGTTGGCGAATATACAAATCAGACTTAAAGTAATATTTGAAAAACATGTCCTCAAGCGTTATTTTTTTTCTGAGTATAATATATGCAGGACTACAAATACCTTTATAATTTGAGTATTCAATTCCTCCTTGAAAAGACCTTAAACTAATTATAAAATCTCCTATCTCTACAATCTTATAGGTTGCAATACTTTGTTCTGAGGCAATAACAGTATAGTTAATCAGTTCTCTTGGAATTGCACCATACTCTTGTGTGATAGCAAGTATAGGGAGGTCTGAATTATGGTTTTTATTTGAAATCGGTTCAAATAATTTATCACCGTTTAAATATTCCCACTCCCCATCCTTATTAAACTCTGGGAAACGGTAATTTGGGACTCTCTGATTTTCTTTTGGAAAGATATTTTGAATTAAGCCTTTTTTAAAGTTATTAAGAGTAACTAGTTTATCATCATGAGAAACTATCAATTTATCTAAAGAAGAAAGAAAGGATGCAATTTTTTCTTGTTCTTTCTTGTCAACGGGAAGGACTAAAGATTTTGAAAGAAAGGTATCATTATTAATGTTTATAGTGTTTTTTGCTCCTTTCTGAACAATAGACGACAAATAGTCTATTGTTCTTTCTGGGAATTCAAAGTAGGCGTCCAATATAAGCCCAAGTTCAGTTGTTTCTGGTTTAAAAACACCATATAGAGGTGAAACAATAACTGGCTCTGAAACTTTACTCTGCTTAATAATCCCAAATGGAAAATTTCCTGTCGGACTTTTTGTATATATTACATCACCCGGTAATACTCTTTTGTAATTTTCAGTATTATTGGCAGCAAATGTTCGACCTAAATATTCAACCTGATTAATAACTCCTTTATGAACTGAAACCGAACAAACTTCTTCTTTTCCAGTACTCTTTTTTTTGTGTTCAAATAAAACATCAGAAAGTTTTCTTTCAGCCCAAGTTTCTTTATTGATAAACTCAGAGAAACGCAATTCGGGTAATATTTTTTTCTTGTTATTCATACGCTGCTAATCCCGATATTTCACGCCCTTGGGCTAGTTTCTTTAATTCTTTCACCAAATCTTTCATCAAAGCGGCTTCGGCTTTACTACGTTGTTTCCAGCTCAATTCCAATGGTTCCATAAGGTCGGTCAATTTTTCACCATCGAAAATCATTCGGCTCATAATGTCTTCAACAAAAGCTTTTAGGTCGGCTGTTTGCAAACCATGCTCTTTGGCAATTTTTGCCAATTCTTTATCGTGTTTTTCTATTTTAAAGGCTTCGTAACCTTTATGCAGTGAGTCAACCTCGTGACCTATTGCCCAGTCGAGACTATTTATATAATCTGTTAAATCCTCCTGCTCATCCATTAGGTTAGAATTTGCACAAAGCAAACGAATAACCTGCTCTTTCGTCATTTTCTGTGTAGCTGGTTTCTGTTGGGTACTGTCGGCAATCAGATTCATAATATAGTCGTAATCAATAACAGCCGAAGCAAAAAGTACAAATTCAAAATCGAGTTGTTGAATATCTGGTGAAGCATTATCTCCTTCTTTTTGCTGTATTTCCCTTAATTGTTTTGCTGTTTCGATATAAGAACTTTTAAATTCAAGCAAACTTTCTTTTGGCAGTATTACTTCAATTTTTTCTTGTTGTTCTTCGTTCAAATCTGTGTATTGGTCAAGTTGGGTTTTTAGTCGTTGTACCTCTTTAAAACTTTTTACAAAAGCAATACGAGCCGCATCACCTTTCAGATTATAGACAGCTTGTGGTTCGTTCACTAAATTATTCTCCGTCATAAAGATACCAAGTGCTTCAACTGCTTTTTGGTATTTTTCAATTACAACAGGTGCCGGGTCAACTAACCAAACAGTAACAGCCTTTTCAGCTTCTTTGCCAGAAAAAAGCGTAATCGCTTGATTTACGGCTTCCTGTTGCGAACGAAAATCTAAAATATTTCCGTAAGGCTTAGTATCGTTTAAAACACGATTGGTGCGTGAAAAGGCTTGAATCAACCCGTGGAATTTGAGCTTTTTGTCAACATAGAGGGTGTTAAGGAATTTGGAATCAAAACCAGTAAGCAACATATCCACTACAATAGTAACGTCAATTTTATTTCTGTGTGGATAATCTTTGTTGCTGTATTTTTGGTCTTTAATACGGCTTTGTACATCCTGATAATATCCATCAAATTCATAAATAGTATGATTCGTGCGATATTGCTTATTATAATCAGCTATAATTGTTTTTAATGCTTCCTTTTTTTCGTCAGGGTTTTGTTTGTTATCCTCCTTTTCTTGCGTTAAATCTTCCTGTATTTGCTGAATATCATTATTACCTTCGGCTGGAGGGGAGAATACACAGGCGACATTTAGTGGTGTGTAGTCAGGATTTGCAACTTGCTTCTGTTGTTGTATTTCTTTGAAAAGCTGATAATATTTAATTGCATCGTTAATTGAGGCTGTTGCTAATATAGCATTGAACCTTCGCTGATTTGTAGCGGCATTGTGTTTTTCAATGATCGCTTCTACAACTGCTTGTTGTGCAATTTGTTCTCCTGGTTTTTGATTTTGATTGCCTTTACCTTTAAAGTAATCAATATGAAATTTTAAAACATTCCTATCCTCAATTGCATTTGTAATGGTATAAGAATGCAAAGGTTTTTCAAAAATAGAATCTGTTGTTTTGAATGTTGCATATTCACCTTCCCTGATATTGTAGGTAGCATTTTCTTCAAATATAGGTGTACCTGTAAAACCGAATAATTGAGCATTAGGAAAGAAATCTTTGATTGCTTTGTGATTCTCGCCAAACTGCGAACGGTGGCATTCATCGAAAATGAAAACAATATGTTTTTTACTTAATGGTTCTAAACGTTCCTTATAGTTGCGAGAATTGGTGCCATCCAAGGCCAGTGCTAGTTTTTGTATCGTAGTTACAATAACCTTATCGGCATAGCCGGTAGAAAGTAGCCTTCGTACCAATGATTCGGTATTGGTGTTTTCTTCTACACTGCCTTCCTGAAATTTATTGAACTCTTCACGAGTTTGTCGGTCAAGGTCTTTTCTGTCAACTACAAACAAACATTTTTCTATGTCCGGGTTATCTTTAAGCAAGGTTGATGCCTTGAATGAGGTCAATGTTTTACCACTACCAGTGGTATGCCAGATATATCCATTCCCTCTGTTTTGATGTATGCAATCAACAATAGCCTTTACCGCATAAATTTGGTAGGGTCGCATCATGAGAATTTTCTGTTCACTTTCGACCAAAACCATATATTTGCTAATCATTTCACCAAGCGTACATTTGGTAAGAAACTTTGGGGTAAACAATTCCAGATGAGTTATTTTATAATTGTTCTCATCTGCCAATTGATAAATTGGTAAAAATTGTTCATCTGCGTTAAATGCAAAATGTTGGTTCTTGTTATTGGCGAAATAATAGGTATTTGTTTTATTACTCACAATAAATAACTGCATAAAACAAAGTAACGAATTACCATATCCATTACCCGCTTCATTTTTGTAATCCACAATCTGCTGCATGGCTTTTCGTGGCGAAATGTCCAAATTTTTTAGTTCAATTTGCACAACTGGTAAGCCATTAATCAATAAAATTACATCATATCGTTGATGGCTGTTTTCAGTATTGATTCGCAATTGTCTAATAACCTCATAGTCATTTTTACACCAGTCTTTAATATTTACCAAAGTATAATGCAACGGCGAACCATCTTCCCTTTGAAAATAATGCCTTTCACGCAATAGTTTTGATGCTGTAAAAACATCAGGATTGATGATTTCATCACGCAGTCGTAGAAACTCGCTTTCAGTTAGATGAACACGGTTGAGCGATTCAAATTTAGCTTTGAAGTTTTGTTCAAGCGTTTTCCTATCAACTATGTCTGGTCGATAGTTATATTTAAGCTCCTCCGTGAGTTGAGTAACTAAATTTATCTCTATTTGATTTTCTTTTGTCATTAATCTTCTTTCAATAAATCTTTAGGATTCACATCCAATATTTTTGCTATTTCATAAAGTACCTCAAGTCTTGGCTGTTGTCTGTTTTGTACATAAGAGTTTACCATATTGTAGCTCTTTCCCAACTTCTCAGCTAACCAAGTCTGTTTGATGCCTTTCTCATCAAGTACCTCTTTAATTCGATTCATTACTGTCAAATTATTTTTTGCTAAAATACAAATTCATCTCATAAAACAAGATATAATTATCAATATGTTCTGTTTGAATAAGGATTTAATCTTCTTATTTACTTAACGAGACCGTTGCAAAACTACCTAAAATTATTTTTGCTTCGTTTTTAGACTTAAAATTTGTGTTTTAAGCTCGAGATTTAATTTTTCTCTCGCATTTTGGTTAAAACAGACCTTTTCTTAAGGCTATTTTAGCCTAATTTTTTGAATTGGACACAATTATCCCCGGAACTCGATATAAATTATAGGCTATTGCTTCTATTAAATGTTGGGTATGCATTTTTTCTAACCCAATATATCTCGCTGTTCCGCTTTTAAACCATCTCTTTATCGAACCAAATGTTCGCTCAACCTTATATCGTGTTTTGCTAATTAACTTATTGAACTTTAACTCATTATGCGTGAGAGGTTTGTTTTTATATGCTTTCCTTAAAATATGATTTTTCAGGTTTTTCTTACTTAATACATCATCATTTTCCTGACTTTTATATCCTTTATCCGCTTTCACCCATGCTTTTGGCTGCAATTCTATCTTTTCTAATACATCTTCTAAATGCTTGATATCACTCTGGTTGGCAGAAGTAGTAACAATTGCTCTAACTAACCCGTTCTCATCGGTTGCGGTATGTTGCTTATACCCGTATCGTAATTTACCAGCTTTGCGGATCCATTTTGCCTGAGTGTCAACACCTGGTTTAACCAGTTCAATAAGTTTTGACGTTATTGTTTTTACCTCAGTAATATCAGCTTCTTGGCGATCTTCAACCGCTTGATATTCTTTCTTTCCTTTGGGTTTGCGCAGTGTATCAGAAATAGACGCATCAACTATAACGCCACTTGTAACCATAATGCCATGCGATATAAGTTGCTTATTAACTGCATTTAATACTTTATCAAAACCCTTTTTGTAGGTTAATTCGCTCCGAAATCTGGATAAAACAGAATGGTCAGGACTATTAACCTCTAGGCTGATGCCAACAAACTTACTGAAGGAAATGCGATCATTAACTTGTTCCTCAATCTCATAATCACTTAAACCATACCATGTTTGTAACAAGCACATCTTAAAGAGCACTAAGCCATCCCATGAAGGACTCCCCGTTGCGCTTAGCCCTTTTCTATAATATTTGCGAATTTCTTTATCTATGGCCTTCCAATCGATTACTGTATTGATTTGAGCAAAGAAATCTTCCTTTGATTTTCGAGCTGTATAAAGTAAATCCGCAAAACCTAATTGTTTGTCTTTTTCCATATGCGAATATAGCAAAATCAAACAACATAAACAATTGATCAATAGATATTTAAGTGTAAATTCTAATGCTTTTTGCCCTGCAACGGTCTCTTAACATCTCTAGCTTTTGAGTTAACTTGTAAAACCTCAAAAACCGATCTGCTGTCTTTCTCCTTAAATGAAACCGTTTTAGAATACTCCAACACTTTAAAATCATCGTAATAAAACCATATTACACCAAGGCTTCCTATTGAGAGAAAAAGCAATACTGTAACAAAATAGGTTGTTATCTTCTTGCCAAAAAGAGGTATTGAGTAACTTTGGTGAATTCGTATTTCGCTGGGTATTTTCTCTAGATTACTTAACCTATTTGAAAAAAAATGCGTGGCTTCAAGCTGTATCTTAACACTCTCTTTTAGCTCTGCAATAGATAAATTCTGTTGTTTTATCTGTTCGCTAAACTCGCTTACTAATTTTTCGAAAATTGCAGTTTGTATCTCATCCATCATTTAAAATTTACATTGATAAACCTCTATTATTACTTGGTTTTTTCTTCTTCTTTTTGCGAAATAGAATGTCCTCATCATTTCGATGTTGGTTATCTTTAAATAGACTACCCATTGATATTTGAGGAGAGTAATTTGCCTCTTTCTCGGTTTCAAAAACAAGACTCTTTTCTTGAAATTGTATAACTTCCAATTGCTCTCTAGTATGCGATTTCTCTACCTGTTTGTAATTTGAAAGTAGGTCTAGATTAAACTCCATTTCTAGTTCTCGACAAGCTGCAATTCCACGCATTTTGAAATGGCCTGCATCAATTAATTTTCCTGAATTATCGACACGATTAGCCATAATATGGAAGTGTTGATGCTCTCGATCATTGTGCTTTACGAATATAAGCTGAGTATTATCTAGACCCATTTTCTTACAGAATTCTATGCCAACTTTTGTCATTAAGTCGTTATCGACTTTGTCTTTATAGCTAAAAGAGATTGAGGTATGCCATACTTTTTGAGCTTTGCTTCTGCTCATTGCTTTAGCGTGCGATTCAAAATCATCTGAGATAGTTTTGCTATCCTTTATAAAGACACCTTTTGCAAATAGTATCTCTGAGTTTTTAAACTCTTGAAGTAAGTAGGTCGCTAAAGATGAAAACGACCGACCAAGACTAGTTTTAGCGATCATGAGTAGAGTTTAAAGCTTGTGTTAATAAACTAAGTGCCCTCTCTAATGAGTTAAGATTAGAGCTGATTTTAGCTTGAATCAAAGCATCAACCTTATCCCCTGAAGTATTTAGATGCTTTGATATTTGATTCATGTTATTGCCTGTCTGCAAGAGGTTATTTTGCATATCTTTAATTGTTTCTAAGTACTGTACCTCTTCAGGTGAGCGTTGATGGAGCTCAATCTTCCCTTTATCAAATAGTCGATTAAAGAACTCAGATACAGATATGCCGCACTTTTGAGCCCTTGCTTTTACGAGCTCCTTTCTCTCCGACGAAACATATATTTTCAAAAACTTTTCGCTGTTTTTCGCGTGTTTTTGAGTGGTATTTATCTTGCGTTTCATGATGATCTTATCATTTATGGTTTAAGAAAGGGGAGGGGGTGAAAATGTGTAATTAGACCTATCTAGGTCTATTACCTACAACTTGCACTTCCCCCCCCCCTCCTTTAATAATAAATATTACTAAGTAGGATTTTTTTAGCCTTAAAGATTTCTAGACGCAAAAAGTATCACTTTTTAGGTATAGGTTTTATTTCGCCATTTAATGATTCATATTCTAAGATGGTGGCTCCAATTGAAGCATTAATAACATCTTTTATAAGTGCTCTTTCCCAATATGCGATGTACTTTAATTTTTGTAATAAGTTCTCGTTTATAATAAATGTGGCTCGTACCTCATTGGTCTTTCTTCCAGAATGAGTGCTTCTAGAAATTTCTTCAGGTTTGTTTGTTGGTGGCTCACTTTTTTCGATGAAGTGAGGTTGTTCTAATATATCGGTTTGGTTGCCTAATAGAGAGTTAAGTCCTCTCGTGAAATTCTTTTTAGCCATTACATTGATTATTATGTGTACTCTGTTTATTGGGTAATAGATGTTTACTGAGTAATAGATGTTTACTGAGTAATATTAGATTACGGCCTATTAAGAACCTCTTTGCATAGTGCCAAATAATCCTCCGCACCATTGCTTTTAGGGTTATATCTAAAAATATCTAGTCCTTGGGCTGGCGCTTCTGCGAGAGCAATTGTATTGCGAATTTTTGTTTTGAAAACAAGTTCTTGTAGATGTGACTCAATTGTAGAAACGACATCTCTATTAAGTACTTTCCGCTTATCGTATTGAGTGATGAAAATTCCACCTACTTTCAGGTCCTTATTTAGCCGTTTCTGTATTTTTTCAATCACCTCTAATAATTTCGCAACCCCTTGCATGGCTAAATATTCAGCTTGAAGAGGAATATATATTTCATTTGATGCAACAAAAGAATTTAGCGTAAGCAGTCCCAACGACGGGGGTGTATCTATCAAAATATAATCGTAAGATTTGCGGAGTGGATCAATCAATTCTCTCAAAAGATATTCACGCCCAACTTCGCTACTGAGCTCGACTTCTGCCCCCGAAAGATCGAGAGTCGAAGCTACAATATCTAATCCCGTCAATACCTCAATTGGTTGCAAAGGATATTCTCCTTTGATAGCACCATAGATATTAATTTTTGCCTCTACTATACCCAAGGATTGGCTTAGATTCGCTTGTGGGTCAAGATCGATTAATAGCACCCTTTTGCCGAGTTGGTTGAGACCTGCCCCTAAATTGATGCTTGAGGTTGTTTTACCAACTCCTCCTTTATGATTGCTAATGCTAATTATGTTACTCATATTACTCATATTATCAAGGTTACTTGTTTTACTTAGATTACTTGTATTATTCATATTACTTGGGTTCGATTTACTTAGTAACTTTTGAGTCTGCCATTAAATACTCGTTCAAATCCTTATATTGATGATATTCGGAAGAATGGTCAACAACTTCAGTTATCCCGATTCCTTTGATTCTTTTAAGGGCATTAACACCAGCTTCATCATTATCTAAATAGCAATGAACCAGAGAATGTTTTTGGATAAATTCAATCGCTTTGGGAACGTGAATTATTGAATTCAGAACCAAGATATTCGTTTCTAGTTTTGATATTGAACGAAGAGTCAACCATGACAAAAAATCCATAAATCCCTCAAAGATGACGACACTAGAATGCCCATTATCAATGGTTGTAATTCCTTTGGGAGAATTTGAACACTTGCAGTATTTATTTCGGAGCTCATAACCTTTAAGAGAATTCTCAAAGCCAATAGCAAAGTACCTCTTGTCAGCTACTGAATAGTGAATCTCTTTAATGTATTTTGAAGCTATGGATACATTAATTCCCCTATATTGAAGGTATTGTTTAAGTGATGGATGATTAAGTTCACCTACTTGAGTTATTACTATTCTAGATGCACTATTCACTCTACTATTCCCTTGAAAAGAAAAAGAGGTAGAGGCATGAGTACCGCTCGAATAGTTTTCAATTAGTTTTATCGCTTCAGAACAAGAGCAATTATTTATAAGCATAGCCAAATCTATTAGAGTACCACCTTTTCCAAGACCAAAATCGAAGAATAGATTAAGATTGTAATCTACCTTAAGAGAAGGATCTGTATCTAACCGAAAAGGACTCTGATACATTCCGTAGCTTCCTTTTTCTTTCATTGGAAAAATTTGAGATGATGCAAGATAATCTCTGATTGGTATTTGATTTATTTCAGTTGTAGTCATATTGGTTGTATTAGCTTGGGTGAGTAATTGTCTGTTTTTTGATAATTTGATGACAAAAGGCTATAAGTTGCTTAAAATCACACAAATACAACATCGTCAAGTCGTCATCAAAAGCATCATCAGTCATCAAATTAATACTAACGACTTTTTCCATTTGATGATTTGATGACAGTTTGATGACAATTTGATGACGGCGTAAGTCTTTTATTTTTAAATATTTATAAAAGAAAAAGGACGTCTGTCATCAAATCATCAACAAATCACTTTACATTTTTAATAACTGCTTTTTTGTGAGTGTGAAATACCTTCCTTTGCTTTTAAATTCGAAAAAGGAATCTGAATTTTCTGCTCTATAGGTTGTGTAAGCATTAGAATTTGGGCTTGGTTTTAAGAGCCACTTCTGAGTTAGAATATTTCGAACTTGACTGCTGTTCAGCTTTATTCCAAAACAGGGCAAATTATATAAGACGTCATTGTTACAAAAGTTAAGCTCATCAATATCCTTATCTTCAAAAATCTGCTTAAGCATATCCAAAAGTTCAAGTTCTTCCTTGTTTCTATTCTTTCGAATAATTCGGTGCAATGCCTCCGTTTCTAGGAGTTTCGGATCAAACCACATTCTTGATGTTTCTTCAGTTGTTAGTTTGCGATTTTTTAAAAAGTAGAGAAAGGCAGGTATCTCTTTTCTTAAAGTAGTGAGTATTGATGTGTCATCTAATTTAAGCGGCGAAATTTTTCTAACCCAGTATCTAACCTCGCCTTCATCAATAATTATAGGCCGCTCTTCATTGTTGGAACACAAGATGAATTTTGCAAAGAACTCTACCTCAACTCTGTCCTTACCTTTTGCCTCAGATTTGTAAATGCGCGCTGTGGAGAGGTTCTTGATCTTCTCAGAGTCTTCACGTCTATCTAAAAGAACCTCATCGATTGCAACAATGAGCTTGCTAGTCCAATCTTCATTAAAGTTGGATCTAAAATCATCATTGGTGTTATATGTCATGTTCTTTGAAAAAATCAGCTTTAAGTAGTTTAAGAAGGTGGTCTTGCCCGTTCCCCTTTCTTTGCTAACAAAGAGTATAACTGGCAATTTTTGGATTGGCCTAGAGTATAATAATTGAATGTAATCAAGGCCAAATTCAATTTGATCGCCGAAAAAGTGAGATAAGAAATTAACAGTATTGCTGAAATTTCCTTCCTTTGGTTCAAACTCTAGTTTAGCGTATTGGTTTAAGAAAGATCCAACAACAGACTTATATTCAAGATGATTTGGAACAAGACAAAACCCTGAGTATTTAGGAATTTCACTAATAAATTCTTTTGTGTGATCACGGCTAAGCAAGTCAAAACTCCATGTCAGGTGAACCTCATAAAATTCTCCAGAGATTAAAGGTTTATTATCAATTTTGTAGAGTGTTGTTCCGACTCTGACATATCTATCCTCTGCCATAGATTACTTATTCGAAGAGCTAAAGAATTCTGTTAATTCGTCTCGTCTATAAAGAATTTTTCCGCCATGGCGGTGATAGGGTATTGTAGAAGTATTGCGAAATTTTTGAAGTGATGAGTGACTTATGTTATACTCGCTCATGACGTCTTGGCTAGTCATCCATAGCTTCTCTTGTTTTGTTCCAGACAATTTTTCTTCCAAATTGTCTATTTTCTTGATCATGAGGGCTTTGAATTCCTCAAAAGCGGACTGATCGATTAATAATGCATTAGTTGCCATAATTACGTATTTAAAAAGTTTCGTAAAAAATTATGGCTGCAATGTATGGGGATAAAAAAACATGAATGCCGTCAACGCAGTGGAAAAACTACGTTGACGGCATTCTTTTGAGTAGGTTTATGTTTTTCTAAGACTTTTTATTGATCAAATGTTTTGTGTTGGCTCTAATTGTATCTAAAACAGTCGATAAATCTTTTGTTTTAGATAAATCAACTTCAGATTTATTAGATACCTTAAAACAATATTGGTATATAAATATTGCTTGAACTGCCTCTTCTTCAGAAAAGGATGATGTGATGTTTTCCTCATTAAAGTACATGTAAAGCGATTCTCCAAATTCCTGTATATCATTCATCGATTTAGTATATTGAAAATCTTCTTGTATCTCAATATTTTTCGGAATTATTGGATGTGTAAACTGTGAATAATCGCATCTAACACTATCAATATTATCGCGCATATTTCGCCCCAACCGAACTTTGCCCACCAACATATATCTTTCTCCAAAAAATTTATATAGTAATTCTCGCTGTTTCTTGTCTGAAGGGTTACAGTTCTCGATTATTCGTGTATCAATAAGGAAATTTATAAATCGCTTTATATGTTTAGGCTCTTTAAAATCAAATAGCACTTTTAACTTGCTATAGGGAATTTCCTCTTTAAGAGTTAACGAATATTTCATATTAGGAAACAAAAATAGCAGGCAGATAAAAATGCATAGTAATAGAATAAGTGATATCCAACTATTACTTATAAATGAAATTGATAAAATTAACATTGCACCAAACATTGTGAAGCAAAGCAAACAGATTAAATAAATCTCTTTGCTTTGCTTTTTCAAGATCTCTTTGATTTTTTTCATAGAAATTTAGTTATTACTTTATTGCTTTCTCAAAAGCATCCATTTCGTTTGCTAATTTTTCATCTAAAATGCGCGTGTAGCGTTGGGTCGTTTTTAAATTTGTATGCCCCAACATGTGGCCGACAGACTCAGTTGACACTTTTTTCGTAAGAGCCAATGTTGCAAAGGTGTGGCGCGAAGAGTGCCAGGTTAGATCTTGATTTAGTCCGCATATATTAGCAATCTCCTTTAAATAGGCATTGTTCTTTTGATTTGAGTAAGTCGGAATTACTTTGTTGTTAAGAACCACATCGGGATGTTTTGAATATTTTTCGATAATACTTAGCGGATATCTACCTAAAGGGACTCGTGATTCAATGCCTGTTTTTTGTCTATCTAAAACAAGCCATTTCTTGCCATCCTCTCTACTTACAATTGAATCTTGAGTTAGATTTTTGAGGTCGACATAGCTTAATCCCGTAAAACAACAGAAAATATAACTATCTCTTACAACTGCAAGTCTCTCAATCGTTATTTCTTTTTCATAAATTACTTGTATCTGCTCTTCGGTTAGAAATTTAGGATTGACTTTTTCTAAAGTGCATTTGAATAGAGAAAAAGGATCTTCATTCAGCCATTTCAGTTTTATAGCTAGATTGGTTATTTTCTTAAGATTTCTAACATATTTTGAAGCCGTATTATGGCAACAGTTGTTCTTAGTCTTAAGAAAGTATTCGAAATCTGAAACAAATTCAAAGTTAAGCTCACTCAATTTAATATCCTCTTTTTTATAAGTCTCTTTTAGAAAATTGACAATATGAGTTTTTGTTGTAACATATCTTGTATAGGTAGATATTGAAAACTCCTTTGGGACCTGGTTAAACATTCTCTCATTATGGTAATCGAATGTTTCCAGAAGCGATTTCTTTGACGCGTTTCTTTTGCCTAATAAATAGTCAACAATATCTTGCGCAGTAAATGACTCGCCTTTCTCTTCAAGGCGGCTGTATTCCTCTTTTGCTTTTTTGTAGATTGAAAAAAGGCTTTTGTTCACGACTGCACTTTTGGCCCATTTGTCAGTCGCATTACCATTAATCCAGTCTTCTGGTTTAATCTTCTCCTTAGTATTAAACTCAGCTCTATTACTATCAATAGAAATTCTAAGAATAATTGGCATGTAGCCTAGAGTGTTAGCTTTGTTAGTTTTGATTTTAAAAGAGAAACTTGCTTTCATAGTAACTTGTTTTAATAAATAAATAAAAACATGTAAAGGTTCAAAATCAAAAGTAGTATAAAATAATTTGTTTGTACTTATTCATATAGTTGAAATTTAAAATAATTAATTTACAGTATATCAATAACTTGTATTGTATATATAGAATTTGGGGGTACACTTTTTATGTGATTTTTTTAGCTGTTATGTACCCCCATTATATGAGTTTTTTTGAGTTTTTTTGAGTTTTGTGGGGGTACAAAAAAGCCGTCTAAATTTCTCATTTAGACGGCTTTAGACTGTTTTTGATTCTGTGTTAGTGGAGCTGGAGGGGTTCGAACCCTCGTCCAAACGTGTAAGCAATATACTTTCTACATGCGTATCCTTTCTTTGGTTTTCGATCTAAAGCTGAGAAAAGGCACCCTACTTTAAACTTAGCTTCTTAATTTCGGCGGGCAACCGAAGCAACCACCCACCTAGTTCTAATTTAACGGCACCTCCGGTTCGGGTCGCATCAGAACGTAGCCCCGGGAGATGTCTTGTTTCAGTACCTTGTACCGAAAAAGGCTAATCTACTATAATTCGATTAAGCAGCAAGAGCGTAATTATTTTCGCCTACTAAAAGTGTGAGTCTCAGATTTACGAGCGTATCCTCAATGCTCGGCATGCTTATATACCTCTCGACTGCGCTGTCAAAATCCAAGTCAGCCCCAATTGTATATGGATGCGAAGGTAAGGTATTGATGGCTATTATGCAAGATGCTTGTTGAATATCTTTAGGAACTAAAATATTACTCATCTTAGGGAATTCTAATTTCGTGAATCAAAAAAATGACTATTATGTTCCTTTTTTTTTAATATATGTTAACCTCTGTTTCTTAAGCACTTAATGTTCGGCAGTATAATAATTTGCATTTTTTTCTATTTTTTAGGTAGGGTGGTTAAGTGTATGTGCGGTTTATGTTTGAAGTGTGAATTTATATTCTGAGAAATATTAAAATGTACTAACAATTAAAAAACATTATTATGAAACGTATTAAATTTTATTTGCCAATTTTAGCTTTGTTAGCAATCTCTTTTGTCTCTTGCGAAAAAGATGAAGTAACAGAAAGACTTACAGTTGATGCTTTAGATGTTGCGTTGGCAAGTACATTGAGTGAGCAAACAGTTGTGGACATGCAAACTATGGGAGAAGAAGCCTTGCCCCCTTCGTTAAAAAGTACAACCACCGAGGATAGTTTGATTGTTCCCTCACGTGACAGATTTCGTTTCAATGGGGATTCAACATCTATTACAATTGATTTTGGAACTGGTGTCGAGTGCCGAGATGGAAGAATTAGAAAAGGTAAAATTATTATTACTCGTAATCTATCACCTACTAGCGACTCTGTGGGTAATGTGATAGTTTTTACCACTGATGGTTATGTCGTTAATGGTAATAAAGTTTCAATCACTAAAACGGTAACTTGTAAAGGTTGGACGGTTGATAATGAGTTTCCAAATGGCTATTTGCTGTATGATGTAGTGGTCGAAGATGGTATAATTGAACGTGCAAATGGTGATATAATTACTGTAAATGTGAATCACACCCGAAAGTTAGTTGCGTTTGAAGGTGGTTATCGTTTTGCCGGTTGGGTAATTGGCGGAACAAGCACTCATCAAATTGAGAGAAGTGTAAGTGGAAAAATTATTGGTGCTACAAATACTATATCTCGCGAGTTACAACGCCCACTTCGTTATCATCACTTTATTGCGGGCGAGGTTGATATTACCTATCTATCGGGCGAGTCGGTAACGGTTGATTATGGTACTGGAAATCTTTTTGATAAGGCAACTTGGGGCAAGCGTAAAATTGTAAGAAGTGGTAACGCCATGGAGAGCCAAGAGCAGGATTAGTTTGTTTAGGAAATTCAAAAATAATATATTGGGAGATGGAGCTGTTCATCTCCCTTTTTTTTATGATTGATCTTTTATGAGTGACGTTACCGCAAACGTTTTCGGAGTAAAACTGCTCAATATCAGGCAGTTTTAACATTTTAAATTCGTTGAGAAGATAGTTTTTGGTTACCTTTGGTTGTTTATCTTCTGTTTAATTTTAAATTTATATTATGATAAAGAAACTGCTACTCTTTACAACGATTCTGTTTGCAGCAATTAGTTTTGCTCAAGCTTCTCCTATTACAACATCTCCAGCTCTGCCTACAGATAAGGACTCGGTTGTTATAACTTATGATGCCATGGCGGGTACGGCAGGGTTAAAAGATTATACTGGGGATGTGTATGCGCATATCGGTTTAATAACGAATAACAGCAAAAGCGATTCAGATTGGAGACATGCTTCAACTTGGGGTGATAATAATGCTAAGTATAAGCTAACTCGCATTGCTGCTAATTTGTATACACTTAAGCTAACACCTTCAATTCGAGAGTATTTTGGCATTCCTGCCGACACTATTATTTACAAAGTCGCTATGGTTTTTCGGAGTGGCGATAAAACTAAAGAGGGCAAGGATACCGGAGGAACCGATATTTATGCTACGGTTTATACTTCTGAACTTAACGTAGATATTACTTCTCCAGCGGGCACTTTTTTTATTCATCCCGAAGGCACATCCTTAAAAGTTAATGTGTCAGCAACTTTTAATACATCGCTAATACTTGAAGATAATGGGAGTTTAGTTGAGTCATCAGCAGGTCAGTCGCTTACTTATAATTACACTCCAACTGCCGGCAAACACAAATTGGTTGCCACTGCTAAAGATAATGATAATAATATAGTTAAGGATTCTATATCGTTTTTGGTAGATAACCTTGCTTCAGTTTCTAATCCACTCCCTGCTGGGTTAAAGCAAGGTGTAAATTATATCGATTATAACACTGCCATTATTACCCTCTTTGCG